>Ga0208587_1000178_pt1 | contig 34298 bp, 37 predicted proteins | sample NGESurdeep092012_7_FD_184472 | JGI IMG/M metagenome (GOLD analysis project Ga0208587, IMG submission 184472) | Arctic peat soil microbial communities from Barrow, Alaska - NGEE Surface sample 210 deep-092012 (SPAdes) | ecosystem: Environmental > Terrestrial > Soil > Wetlands > Peat ...
AAGCCGGCTCGGAGGTGAAGGATCAGCGGGAACGCGGCGCTGAAGCGCCGCTCTACCCGTGCTCGCTCGACTACAGTAATTCTTAAACTGCTCTAGGGGTCAGGGGGACGCGCGTGGTAAAAGCCCTTAGGCCCACTTACTCGGCGCCGAACTCACTGCGGAGGAAATCTATGGTTTTGGGATCACGCAACTTGCACACAATGTTTTGATTGGCAAAAACACCCCTAAAGGTTTTGGCTTGTTCGCCCGAGTACTCCTTTACCCATTTCACACCGACCGCCCACTCGGCTAACTCGGGGGAGTTTCTATTCTCGTCGGCGCGGCGAGCCTGAAGAGGGAGTTCAAGAAGGTGCTTGCCGACGGAATCCACTATGAAGTCTTTCGCCGGGACGGCCTCCTTCGTCACCTCTCCATACCCGACGTATCCCAGACCCTTCATGTAGGCGAAGATTTTGTCGCCGACCTTCAAGTGGGTTAGCGGTCTGGAATATTTCTCGCCCTGGCCTGCACCGATATATCCATACTTGCGGTTATCATCCCAGTTTCGATGATCTCCTTCGCCCACGTTTACGAACCAGTAGCCAGACCATGGCGCACGCTTTCGCGACTCAGACCGTTCAATCGTCTCAGATGGATCTCTCAGCCAGGCGCGTCCTACAAACTCGCTCTCTCCGTCGCGGAAAAAGCTAAAGAACACCGCATTAATGCTGACTCCGTGCTCTTCTGAAAGGTAGTTGATAATACGTTCGGACGACTCATCCAACTGAGACGCCACAACAACCATATCGTGGCCGGCATTAACCGGGTCTGGGACTGCCGTCCCGAACGCATCCGCGAAAACCGTGGCTAGGTCGCTCTTTCGATAATCTTGTGCAATTTGGTCCAGTTCGTTATAGCCGAGGTCCTTAGTCCATGCTGCATACTCCAATATCTGAGCAACAGCTTCACGGGGGGTCCGCCCTCTCTTCAACTCTAAGACCACGCAGTTGGCGTCCCGGTTCAAGGCCAGCAGATCGATCCGGCCACCAAAGCTCGTTTGGACCTGCCTGCCGATGATAACGAGGTCCATGCCCAGCATAGATGGGGCATCCGCTATCCAGTCTTCAAGGCGTTGCTCCTGGTCCAAATGAGACGCATCGACATCCTGCAGCTTCGATCCGGCAACTCGCCAAAGCTTCATCTCGAAGGACATTCTGATTCCTTTCCAAACACTGCCGCGCGCCCAACATTACCCGAAACGCTCATGAAGCTTACTACTTGGTTCCCCGATACAGCCCGGCGATCCCAAACGTATACGGAGCCCATGTGACTTCGCGGAAACCGGCGGCGCGCATTCGCTGCAACATCTCGTCGGGAGAGGGAAAGCGCAGCACGGACGCAGGCAGATATGCATAAGGGCCACGCACGCCGGAAATGAGCGTGCCAATGGCCGGCAGCACCCGCCGAAAGTACACCCGATACAATTTGCCAATCAGGCCCTGGGGCTCTCCGAAGTCGAGAATGCCCACTTCGCCCTGGGGCGCGAGCACGCGGTAAATCTCCCCCAGTCCGCGATCGTAGTTGGCAAGATTGCGAAAGCCGAAAGCGGATGTCACCAACTGAAACTGGTCCGAGGGAAACGGCAGATGCAACGCATCTGCCTCGACCCAGCGAATATTCCTGCCCGCGGACTTCTGCTCGGCGCGCACTAGCATGGCGTGCGAGAAGTCGGCCCCGAAGATTTGCGTAGCTGCGCCATTCGCGGGATCCCCAACGAGTGCCGCTTTCGCACTGGTTGGGGCGGTCAGGCGGCGATGCAGCGCAAATGTCATGTCCCCGGTCCCGCAGCACAGATCGAGCACCTGCGCACCAGGACGGTGCAGCACCTCGCGGAAGACGCGGGCGGTGCGGTTCCACCATACCCGGTCGATGTTCATCGAGAGCACGTGATTGAGCAGATCGTAGCGAGGCGCGATCGACGTGAACATAGCGCGCACCGCTGCGGCAGCCGATGCTTCGTCTTGCGCTCCGGCTGGAGCGGCGCCCAGGATGCGCTCAGCCGCGGAGCGATCCGAAGGTTCAATCGGCGACTTGTCGTGATGGGCCAACGCTATGCCTTCGATAGCTTCTTGATTTCTTCGACTGCCTCGATAACGGCTCGTGCCGGCACGATGTTGACCACTTCGACCTTGCCGATGCCGGTCGGCAGAATGAAATGCGGCACGCCGGCAACCGTCTTCTTGTCGGAGAGCAGTCGCTTGGCAATGCCGTCGCTGTTCACCTCAACCCTTGGCAAAGGCGCATAGGCCAAAACCAGCGCAATGATGCGTTGCGCGGTCAGCGCGTCTGTGATGTGCATCCCGGCGCCAATCATGGTGGCGGCAATCATGCCCCAACCCACCGCCTCGCCATGCAGGAACTGCTCGTAATCGGTTTCCGCTTCCAGCGCGTGCCCGATGGTGTGTCCAAAGTTCAGAATACGGCGCTCGCCGCTCTCCCGTTCATCGGCGCTCACTACGTCCGCCTTCACGCGAATGCATTCCGTGATCAGCGTCTCCAACAGCGCGCCGTCACGGCGCAGCAAAGCGTCGCTGTTCGTTTCCATCAACTCGAAGATGGCAGGGTTGCGAATCACGCCGTACTTCATTGCCTCGAACAAGCCCGAACGGTATTCCCGCTCGGGCAGGGTCGCCAGCACATCCGGATCGGCCAGCACAGCGAGCGGCTGATGAAAGGTGCCGAGGAGGTTCTTGCCTGACTTCAGGTTCACTCCGGTCTTGCCGCCGATTGCCGAATCAACCTGCGCGAGCAGAGTCGTCGGTATCTGCACGACGGGAATTCCGCGCATGAAGACCGACGCTAGAAACCCTGCGACATCGCCCACCACTCCACCGCCTAGCGCCAGAATCACCGACTGGCGGTCAGCGCCGCGGCTCACCAGCTTCGAGGCAAGTTTTTCCAGTTGCGAGAGGGTCTTCGAATGCTCGCCATCCGGCATCTCTATCAGTTCGACTTTGCGGCCGGCTTCGCTGAAACTCTTGCGCAACACGCCGCCCCAATGCTTGTGCACGGGCGGCTGTGTGACCGCGAAAAGGCGCGAGTCCGGAGGCACAGTATCGCTCAGTGCGGCTGCCGCCGAGCGCAACAAGCCACGCTCGACCAGCACTTCGTAGGATCGGGATGGGGTGTGAACCGGGATGCGAGTCAAGCGTCTAGTGTAATGGATGAGAGTTGCTGTCGCACTCGCAATGGTCCGCGTTATGTGTTTGGGTGAGTGCCGTGCCCGAGGCACTCGGGTGTCTTGATTCTTGCCTACCCACCGTTGAAACGGTGGGCTTTCTTATTCCGTCCCGCGGGAGCGGGACTGGGTCTTCATTGGAGTTGACTCTCCGCGGTGTACAGATCCCCAATCGGTGAGCTAAACAGTTTGCTGAAAAAGTCGCAAAGCAGATCCCTCGCGGGCTGAAGCCCGCTCGTGATGACAAAATAAAGAGCTTAACGGCGCACCTGAAGGTGCGCCCCTTCAAAGCACCACATTCGAGTTTTCCAGCAAACCGTAAAGACAAAACTTGCGCGCAATCCAGCTACGTCTGTGCGCTCTCCACCTCGAAGAACTGCGCCATGTTGCGAAACTTCTTGTAGCGCGCGTCCAGCAGGGCGGGGATTGGCATTTTTTCCAGCTCCGACAGGTTTTTGTCGAGGGCATCCGCCAGAAGCTTGGCCGCGGCGTCGTAGTCGTGGTGCGCGCCGCCTGCAGGCTCAGGAATTACCTCATCGCAGAAACCCATCTCCAGATTGTCTTTGGCGGTAATGCGCAGGGCCTGCGCAGCTATGTCCTTCTTGTTGGAGTCGCGCCACATAATCGAGGCGCAGCCCTCGGGCGAGATGACGGAGTAAATGCTGTTTTCCAGCATTAGCACGCGATCAGCCACAGCAATGGCCAGCGCGCCGCCGCTGCCGCCTTCACCCGTGATCGCGGCGATGAACGGAACCTTGAGCCGCGCCATCTCGCGTAAATTGTGGGCGATGGCTTCGGCCTGGCCGCGTTCTTCAGCGCCAAGTCCCGGATACGCTCCCACGATGTCGATCAGGGCGATGACCGGATGTTGCCATTTCTCTGCGAACCGCATGGCCCGCAATGCCTTGCGATAGCCTTCAGGGTTGGGCTGCCCAAAATTGCGATAGATCCGCTGCTTGGTGTCGCGGCCCTTTTGCGTCCCGAGCACCAGCACCTGCCGTCCGCGAAAGCTCGCCATGCCGCAAACCATGGCGGGATCGTCGCCAAAACCGCGGTCGCCATGAATCTCGCTGAAGTCGGAAAAGATGCGCTCGATGTAGTCCAGCGGGTAAGGACGCATGGGGTGGCGCGCCAACTCGGTACGCTCCCAAGGCGTGAGCTGGCCCGCCATCTGGCGGCGCAGCGCGTCAACCCGGCCGTGCATTTCCTGCAATTGGCGACGGGCTTCCTGGTTGTCGCCGGCAGCGCTCTCTAGTTGCTCAATCTGTTTCTCGATGCGTTCCAGTTCGTCCTGCGCTTTTGAAGCAGCTTCCATATTGGTTTCTTGTCATTTCTTTGACGCGCGGCAGATCGCTTCTACCGCGGAGATCCAGTAATCGACGGCTGGCAGAATTCCCGAGCGGAGAAGCGAAAGTTCGGTTTCGTGGCCCCCAGCAGTACCAGGTTGCGTTGGCTCCGACGGTCATCACAGTTAATCGACAACCCGAACGCTGCCGCGGCCGCATAGCTCTTCCACACGATGGATGAACGTTCGGTCTGGCAGAACATTATAGCCTTCCGCTTCCATCACCACGGTAAAGTCGCCTTTGCGTTCCAGGTCGAACAGCACCCGCGCCGCGCCTCGGCGCTCCAGGCAAAGTGCGTGCAGTTCGTCGATGATGGCTGGGGAAACGTCGTCGACAGGTATCTTGATGCGCAAATGCTGCGGCAGCTTGGGCTGGGCTTGCTCCAACGGAGTTATGTCGCCAATCATGAGCTTGGAGTTGGATCCATCTTCGACGCGCACTCCGCCCTTTGCCAGCACGGGAACCGTAAGCTTCAGCTTGTCCGCAAGCCGCTTGTAGGTGTCCGCGAAACAAAGGACGTCCACCGACCCGTTCATGTCTTCGAGCTGCCCTTGCGCGTAGAGGTCACCCTTCTTTGACTTGGCAACGCGGATGTTCTTGAGGATGCCTCCGATCAACACTTCATCCCTGCCCGTTGAGGATTTCAATTCTGCAACCTCGGTGGTGGACAGGGCGTTGAAGTCGAGCAGCTTTTCTCGGTACTTCTCCAGCGGATGGCCGGTAATGAAAAAGCCAAGGATTTCCTTCTCGTGGCCCAGGCGCTGGTGCTCATCCCAGTCTGGAATGTTGGGCAACGGTTTTTCGGCTTGCGGTGCATCGTCCTGCTGGAAGACGCCGAACAGTCCATGCTGGCCAAGGGCCGCGTCTTTTTGTGTCTTTTGGGCGTGCTCCATCGCGCTGTCAGTAACGGCCATCAACTGCGCGCGACGCCCGAGCCGGTCCATGGCGCCGCTCTTGATCAGCGACTCGATCACCCGCTTGTTGAGCAGGTGCAGATCGACCTTCTCGCAGAACTGAAAGATCGACTTGAATTCCCCCGCCTCTTTGCGCGCCGCCACAATGGACTCGATGGCGTTGTGGCCGACATTCTTGACCGCCGCGAGCCCAAAGCGGATGGCCTCGCCGTGTGGCGTGAAATATGCATCGCTGACATTGACGTCGGGAGGCTCGACCGCAATCCCCATTTCGCGGCATTCGTTGATGTACTTCACCACGTCGTCGGTGCTTCCCGAGACGGAGGTGAGCAGGGCCGCCATGAACTCGACCGGATAGCGAGTTTTCAGATACGCCGTCTGATATGCAAGCAATGCATAGGCAGCGGAATGCGACTTGTTGAAGCCGTATCCCGCGAACTGCTCCATCAAGTCGAAAAGCTTTTCGATTTTTTTCGGCGGGAAGCCACGCTCGGTAGCGCCTCGAACAAACCGCTCGCGCTGTTTGGCCATCGCCTCGGGATCTTTCTTGCCCATGGCGCGACGAAGCAGGTCGGCTTCCCCGAGCGAATAGCCGGCCAAGCGATTGGCGATCTGCATCACCTGCTCCTGATAAACGATGACGCCGAAGGTCTCCTTCAGGAGCGGTTCCAACTCGGGCAGGTCGTATTCGACTTTCTTACGCCCCCATTTGCGCTCGACAAAGTCTTCAATCATGCCGCCCTGGATCGGCCCTGGGCGATACAGCGAGTTCAACGCGGTCAGGTCTTCGACGCAGGTCGGCTTGTAGCGGCGCAACACGTCGCGCATGCCATGCGATTCAAACTGGAAGACGCCCGACGTCAACCCGGTATGGAAGACCCTCTCGTAGGTCTCTTTGTCGTCCAATGCGAGCTTCTGCAGCTCGAGGCGCTCACCGCGGGTCTGTTCGATGAGGCGCAGCGCGTCGTCAATGATGGTGAGCGTGGTTAGCCCGAGGAAGTCCATCTTCAGCAGGCCCAGCTTCTCCACCGCCTTCATGTCGTAGGCAGTAACGATTTCGTCGTTCTTAGTGCGGTGCAGTGGAACCAGGTCGGTAAGCGGGATCGGCGAAATCACGACTCCGGCGGCATGCACCCCTGCGTTGCGCACCAGACCCTCAAGCCGCTTGGCCGTGTCAATCAGTTCCTTCGTCTGCGGTTCGTTCGCATACGCCGCAGCCAGCGGCGGCGAGTCTTTCAACGCCTGGTCAATGGTGATGTTCAGTGTGGTGGGAATCATCTTCCCAATGCGATCGACTTCGGCATAAGGGATGTCCATGGCCCGGCCGGAGTCTTTGATCGCCGCCTTGGCCGCCATGGTTCCGAAGGTGATGATCTGCGCCACGTTGTCGCGTCCGTACTTCTGGGTGACGTAGTCGATGACCTCGCCGCGGCGGTTCATGCAAAAGTCAATGTCAATGTCGGGCAAGCTGATGCGCTCAGGATTCAGGAAGCGCTCGAACAGAAGCTCATTCTGCAATGGATCGATGTCCGTGATGCCTAGAGCGTAGGCGACGCACGATCCTGCTGCCGATCCACGGCCTGGCCCGACTGGAATATTGCGTTCCTTGGCGTAGCGGATGAAATCCCACACGATGAGAAAGTAGCCGGCAAACTGCATCTGCCGGATGATGCCGATCTCGCGTGACAGGCGCTGCTCATAGTCTTCCAGGGAATGCTTCAGGCGGCCCATGGCCTGGAGCTCGCGCAGAATGTTAAGCCGGTTGGCAAAGCCCTGTCGCGTGATGTGCTCGAAGTAATCGGGGAGAGAGTAGCCTGTCGGCACCTCGAACTTGGGAAATGGATCGTGAACTTTTTCCAGCCGGATGTTGCAGCGCTCCGCGATCTCCAGCGTCCGCGCCAGCACGTGCTCGTATCCGGAAAATACCTTCTGCATCTCGGCAGCGCTCTTCACGTAAAACTGGTTGCCACTGAACTTCAGGCGGTTGGTGTCGTGGATGGACTTGCCCATCTGAATACAGAGCATTACGTCCTGCGCGTGAGAATCATCCTCGCAGAGATAGTGGCTGTCATTGGTCGCCACCAGCGGGATGTCGAGTTCCTTCTCCAGCTTCAGCAGGTTCGACTGGATGCGCGCTTCTTCCGGCAGTCCCTGGTCCTGGATTTCGAGATAGAAATTGCCTTTGCCGAAAATGTCGCTAAAGGTAACGGCAGCTTCGCGGGCTGCGGCGTACTTCCCTTCCGTGAGGCTCTCGGCGACTTCACCCTTCAGACACGCGGACAAACCGATCAGCCCCCTGGAGTGCTCGGCCAAGAATTTCTTGCTTATGCGGGGCTTGTAGTAGAAGCCGTGCAGCGACGCCTCGGAAACGATCTTGACCAGGTTGCGATAGCCTTCGTCATTCTCGGCCAGCACGACGAGGTGGTTGTAGCTGTCGCCCTCCGGCGCGGTGCGATGGTCTTCCTTCTTGCAGATGTAAAGCTCGCAACCCAGGATCGGCTTAACGCCTGCTTCCCTGGCGGCATTGACGAACGCCACAGCGCCGAAGATGTTGCCATGGTCGGTCATGGCGACGGCGGGCATGTCGAGTTCTTTGACGCGCTTGACCAGGCGCTCGATGTTGCACGCGCCGTCCAGCATGGAGTAGTCGGTGTGAAGATGGAGATGTACGAATTGCGATTGGGACATTCGGACTAGGGCCTTCGCTCTCTCTTATATTGTATGCGTGTTGTATGCGTGGAGCTTGTGGAAATCAGGGGAATTGGCGTCTATAGCGTTTCATCGTGATGCGGAATCTGCCCGGTCGGCGTGCCGGGCGAAATCAAACGGCCCCCGGTGATCTCCTGGCCAGGAGGAGTCTGGCGCGGAAGCGACGATTCAGCTCGCTTGCCGTGTGCTCGATACGCAAAGATCACGGCGAGCAGCGGCGCAGCCAGCAGCAATCCCCAAAAGCCAAATATCAAGCTGAGAAAAATTGGAACGATCAACGACGCCCAGATCGGCACTCGGGCTGTCCGGCGCATAATCACCGGCTGCAAGACCAATCCGTCCATCACAACGATGATCCCATAGAGAATGAGGACGTACAGAAACTGCTCGAAGCTGCCGGCGAACAAAGCCACCACCGCCGGTCCCATGAATGCCAGCACGGGCCCAAAATGCGGAATGAATTGCAGGCCGGCCGCGAGAATCGCCCAGAACGGCGCCCACGGTACGTGCAGGTAATCGAGTCCAAACCACCACAGCGCACCCACCGCCAGCGAGTCGTAGCATTGTGCGATGAACCAGCGCCGCAGTGCGCCTCCGGTGATGTTCATGTGCCGGGAAAATTGCATGATTACTCTAATGCCGCCTTGTGCAGGCCCAGCGCGAGACCCACCTCGCACACACCGCAGCCCGCGTCAAGCCTGAGGTACAATGGAGCATGAGCAATGCTCAGTTCTTCACCGTGCTGTGTTTGCCGCTCGTGGTGTTCATCATCGGTCTCTATCGCCAGAATACCGGAATCCGAGACCTTCGTAGCGAGCTGATTCAGTTCCGCTCGGAAGTGAATGCATGGTTCCTGTCGATTGACGCCAAGTTTGACACGCTTACCGGCAAGGTAATAGACATCGACAACCGTATGGTGAGGGTCGAGGAGCGTCTGAAGCTCTAAGGCGCGCTGCTGTCCCCGGCAACCGTCCTATATTTTAGCTTTCCCGCAAGAGACTTACGGCAATGAAATTTGGCGTCATCATCTTCCCCGGTTCCAATTGTGACCACGATGCCTATTGGGTAATTTCGGAGGTGGCCAAGCAGCCCGTTACTTTCCTCTGGCACGACTCGCCCGACCTGCAGGGTTGCGACGCCATTATCGTGCCCGGTGGATTCGCGTATGGGGACTACCTCCGCACCGGCGCCATCGCTAAGTTTTCTCCGGTCATGGAGTCGGTGCGCAAATTCGCCGCCGATGGTGGGCTGGTACTCGGCATCTGCAATGGATTTCAGATCCTGTGTGAAGCCGGATTGTTACCCGGAGCGTTGCTGCGCAATGCTGGATTGAAATACGTTTGCAAGCCGGTACACATTCGTGTCGAGAGCACCAACACGCCCTACACGCAGCAGTTGACACAAGGCGACGTCTTGGAGATTCCGGTCGGCCACATGGAAGGCAACTACTTCTGCGACGAGCCCACTCTGGCCCAATTGAAAGACCAGGATCGCATCATCTTTCGCTACACCACCCCCAGCGGCGAAGTCACTTCTGAATCCAATCCCAATGGATCGCTGGAGAACATCGCCGGCATCTGCAATGAAGGGCGCAACGTGCTGGGAATGATGCCCCATCCGGAGCGCGCTAGCGAACCGGAGCTCGGCATGACCGACGGGGCGAAGATCTTCCATTCGCTGGTGGCGGCGATGGCGGAAAAATAGCAACTATAGCAACAATTAGTGAATAGTTAGCAACGTGATTTGTTCGCACTATAGAGGTCCTTCGACGCGGCCCGCCGTGGCGGACGCGTCCTTGCTCCGGACGACAGCTTTTATCTACCGATGACTGAACGAAGCCACGCGGGTGTTGCAGGGGTGTGCGCCACGCACCGCTCATGCGCAACCGGCAGTTGAGTTATACTGCAAACCAAATTCACCGGGAGCATTGCTTCTTGCCGCGCCTCATCATTCGTTCCTCTGACATTCACGCTGCTGGATGTTTCACCCTGGAAGACATCCCCAAGAGCGCTCGCGTGCTGGAATATACGGGAGAGCGCATTACCAAGGCCGAAGGCGACATCCGCTATGAAGGCCGTCCGTTCACCTATCTGTTCGGCGTTGGCGATGGCGAGGTGGTGATTGACGGTCACGGGATGGCGATGTTTGTGAACCATTCCTGCGATCCCAACTGCGAGACCGACGAAGAGGGCGACAGAGTCTACATCGCCGCGATTCGCGACATTGCCGCCGGCGAAGAACTTACCTACGACTATTGTCTCTATGATGGCGACGACGAGGCGCCCTGTTTCTGTGGCAGCAAAAGTTGCCGCGGGAGCATGTACTCTCCCGAGGAATTGAAGAAAAAGGCGCGTGCCACAGCCCGCAAGAAGAAACAGGCCGAACTGGCGGCGAAGAAGAATGGCGCCGGGCAAAGAACCAGAAACGGGAGCCGGGCAAAGTAGAACGGGCGGCTTGACTCCCGTTTGACCCGGCACGCAAGTTTGCGGGTTACGCTGGGCTACCCCGTTCAGCGAGGTCGTGATGGGCGGGTCCCAGCACATTGCAGCCAGCGGCGCTGGAGCCCTGCCCGAGGATGAAACATCCCGCTCCCACGCCGGCCGCTTCTGCTATAGTTGGCCTTTGATTACCCCCATTAGCGAAGCACAGGAGCAGCTCTCATGGCTAGAGGCGTCAATAAAGTTATCTTGCTCGGTAATCTGGGCAAGGATCCCGAAGTAAAGTACACCCAAACCGGTATGGCGGTAGCGCACTTCACGCTGGCCACCACCGATAAAGTAAAGGACAAGGACGGCAACTGGCAGGATCGCACCGAGTGGCACAACCTGGTCGCCTTTCAGCGTACGGCTGAGATTGCCGCCGAATACCTGAAGAAGGGCGGCAAGGTTTACATCGAAGGCCGCCTGCACAGTGACTCTTGGGACGACAAGGAGACTGGGCAGAAAAAGTATAAGACCGAGATCATCATCAACGATTTGGTGCTGCTCGGAGGACGCGATGCGGGCGGCGAAGGCGGTGGCCGTTCGGGAGCCGGAAAGTCCGGCGGCTTCGACCAGCGCACTCCCGAGCCGGAACCGTCGCAGGCGCCAGCCGGCGCGGAGATCACGGACGAAGACATTCCGTTTTGATCTCGCGGTCTTTCTTACTTCTGTCGTCTCGTGCCAGCCCGCCGCGGGCGAGTCGAGGGGCCTGTTTTTCCGTTGAGTTGTGCGATCGTGCTTCGACCAACACCGCACCGCTAATTACGATCTAACATCATGGCATGAGCTTTCCACGATCCAGTGGCATCCTGTTACACCCAACTTCTCTTCCCGGAGCTTACGGCATCGGCGAACTGGGACGCGAAGCGCATCGCTTCGCCGATTTTCTCCGCGATGCCGGCCAGCGAATCTGGCAGGTCCTGCCGCTGGGGCCCACGGGATACGGAGACTCTCCCTACCAGTGTTTCTCAGCCTTCGCCGGCAATCCTCTCTTGATCAGCCTCGACACGCTAGTGGAGCGTGGTTACCTCGATCCTCGTCAGTTGGACTCGCGCCCGGAATTCCCCGCTGGCCAACTGGATTTTGGCGCCGCAATCGCATGGAAGCTCCCCTTGCTGCAACATGCTTTCCGGTCGTTCCAGCGCAGTTCGCCGGCCGAGCGCGAAGAATTCGCGGCTTTCTGCGACAGGCACTCCGGCTGGCTCGACGAATTTGCCCTGTTCATGGCGCTCAAGGAAGCTCACGATAATGTTGCATGGACACTCTGGAATCCCGATCTGGCGCTGCACAAGCCGGATGCCATCCAGCGCGCACGCAACCAACTGCGCGACGAGATCGAATGCCATAAGTTCATCCAGTTCGAATTCGAGCGGCAGTGGAACGACTTGAAAGCGCATTGCGCACGCAACGACATTCGTATCATGGGCGACGTTCCCATCTATGTCGCTCTCGATAGCGCCGACGTGTGGGCCAACCGCGACTTGTTCGAACTGGACGAGTCAGGCCGGCCAAGAGTCGTCTCCGGTGTACCGCCTGACTACTTCAGCGCCACCGGCCAACTATGGGGCAACCCGATCTACAGTTGGGAAGCCCATTCGAGGACCGGATATGCCTGGTGGATCGCCCGCCTGCGCCGTTCTCTGGAAATGCTCGACATGATTCGCCTCGACCACTTCCGCGGCTTTGAGGCGTACTACGAAATTCCGGCAGGCGAGGTAACGGCAATCAACGGAGCGTGGGTCAAAGGGCCGGGAGCTGCACTCTTCGAGGCACTAGAGAACTCGTTTGGCAGGCTACCCATCGTCACCGAAAATCTGGGCGTGATCACGCCCGAGGTGGAAGCGCTGCGTACGCGGTTCGAATTTCCGGGTATGGCGATTCTGCAGTTTGCCTTCGGCAAGGATCCGCAAGCTCCGGATTTCAAGCCCCACAACTACCCGCGACACCGGGTGGCCTACACGGGCACTCATGACAACGACACAGTAGTTGGCTGGTGGACGAGCACGGCGGGAGCCGGGAGTATTCGCACCTCCGCGGACGTGGCGGAAGAGTTGGAGTACGCGCGGCGCTACCTGAACACCGATGGCCACGAGATCAATTGGGCGATGATTCGCACCTTGTTGGCATCGGTCGCCGACACCGCACTGTTTCCGTTGCAGGATGTTCTGGGCGTCGGCAGCGAGGGAAGAATGAACCTGCCGGGCACCTCGTCCGGAAACTGGCGCTGGCGCTTTCGTCAGGGAGATCTGACGCCGGCCATGAGCGCACGGCTAAAGCAGTTGGCGGAAACCTACGCGCGTTAGGGCTACGTAAATACACGCTCAAAGTCTAGAGCAGATTCTGAATTCGTGTATCCGGGTGGAGCACAGCTTTACCTGAATTATTCATGAGCATCTCACGCTTTGAAGGGGCACGGCTTCAGCCGTGCCGTAAGCTGCTGTCTTTATGATGGCTTTAGCCACTGAGGGACTTCGGTGTTCGCGACGAAGTGCGAATTCCCTCAGGGGCTGAAGCCCAACTTTCCACGCCCACGTAACGGCACGGCTGAAGCCGTGCCCCTTCAAAGCGTGAGACCCTAATAAATAATCCAGGCTGAAGCGCCGCACTACCCAAACATCGCATTTTTCCGCACCCTGTGAAGGTGCTCCACCGACCAGATGCACAAGTCTGGAACTGGTTCTAGCTGAATCGCCACCTGGGCTGTATCATGTTCCCCGCAGAGGGGGAGGATTATGTACTTCGAACAGTTCTACCTGGGTTGTCTGGCGCATGCTTCGTATCTCTTCGGATCGGAAGGCGAAGCCGTTGTCGTCGATCCGCAGCGTGACATTGAAATCTACCTGGACGCGGCGCACAGGCAACAGCTTCAGGTTCGCCACATCTTCGAGACCCATCTGCATGCGGACTTTGTCTCCGGACACAATGAGCTGGCTGCACGCACAGGCGCGACCATCTACATGGGAAAAGCGGCGGCCGCAACGTTTCCCCATGTCGCTGTCGGCGATGGCTTCGAATTACGCGTCGGCAAGTTGCGCATCGACGTCCTCGAAACGCCGGGACACACGCCGGAGAGCATCTGTCTGGTTCTCACCGACGCAGAGAATTCGCCGGCGCCTTGGGCCACGCTCACCGGAGACACGCTGTTCATCGGCGACGTGGGAAGGCCCGACCTGTCGACTACGCACACGCCGCAGCAACTCGCGGGCTTACTCTACGATTCTCTGCACAACAAACTTCTTACCTTGCCGGACGAGGCGCAGGTTTATCCTGCGCACGGCGCTGGGTTGCTGTGCGGGCGCAACATGCGCGCCGAGCGCTCCTCCACCATCGGCACCGAGCGGCTCACCAATTACGCCCTGCAGATCAAAAGCCGGGACGAGTTTATCCGCCGGTTGACGACCAACCTCCCAGCGCGTCCGGAATATTTTCTTGAGGACGCCGCCATCAACCGCGCTGGAGCGACGCCACTCGCCGATCTACCGGAGCTGACTCCGATCCCCGCGACCGAACTCAAGAGCATGATCGAGCGCGGTGTGATCGCGCTTGACGTCAGGCCGGCAGAGCAGTTCGCCGCGGCCCATGTCCCTGGCTCCATCAACATTGCGCTCTCCGGTCAGTTTGCTTCCTGGGCTGGAGCCGTTCTTGGTACCGCGGCACGCTTGGTACTCATCGGCGAAACCCCAGAGCAGGTGAGCGAGGCACGCGTGCGTCTGGCACGCGTGGGGATTGAGGACTTGCCGGGTTATTTAGAAGGCGGTATCGAGGGATGGAAAAGCGCGGGATTCCCACTCGCGCAATTGCAACAGGTCACGGTGCAGGAACTCAGCACGCGGCTGCAAAGCGGTAGGCTGCAAGCGCTGGACGTCCGCAGAGAAGGCGAGTGGCAAGCCGGCCATATCGACGGCGCCGACTGGTATCCGCTGGACCGCTTCAAGGCCGCCCTGCCGCACCTTGAGCAGACCGCCCGCATCGCGGTCCACTGCAAGAGCGGCTATCGCAGCATGATCGCGTGCAGCCTACTGCAACGGGCCGGCTACAACGTCATCAACGTGATCGGCGGCTTCGACGCCTGGCAACAGGCCACGTTGCCTGTGGTCAGCGCAGCCGCCGTCAGCGCCTAATTGCCGTCACGATACCAGCCTATTTGCATTCCGCTGTCCCAGTCCGGGATGTGGATGTGCTCGTAGCGGCGAATTCTGTTGCTATTCACAGGCCTGTTCGATACTTTTCTCGCATAAACATGCAAGCAATTGATGAAGCACTGGAGCGCTGGACTCGTGCCGGTGTCCTTGACCAACCGACAGCCGAGCGTATCCGTCTCTTTGAAGCGTCGCGCGAGCGGCCGGCCGGCCTTCGCTGGCAAGTTCTGCTTGCGCTGATATTTGGCGCAATCCTTCTGGCCTCGGGTGTCACGCTGTTCGTTGCGGCGCATTGGGATGAGCTGTCGCCCGCAGCACGATTTATTGTCGTGATGGGAATGCTGGTTGTGCTGCACGTCGGTGGTTTGCTGGCCCGGCCGCGCTTCGATCGGCTTGCGATTGCTCTGCATGGCGTTGGAACGATTGCAGCCGGAGCAGCAGTTGCGCTCGTCGGACAAATCTTCAACGTCCAGGAGCACTGGCCCGCGGGCGTCCTGCTATGGGCTTTGTGCGCACTCGCTGGGTGGGCACTGCTAGGCGACCAGGTGCAGCAGACGATGAGCTTGCTCCTGCTTCCCGCGTGGATTATCTGTGAATGGTCGGCCCGCACCGATGGCTATCGCGGCTCCGAGTTGTGGTCGTCCGCATGATAACGGTGTTTGCGGCGGTGTACCTGACGGCATTCCTCGCAGAAAAGAAGAAACTGGTGTTCGGTGTGTTGTTCGCGGCAGGGGCGATTGCTCTGGTCGTGGGCACGGCGTTGCTGACTAATTACAGCTCGCTGTGGTTCCAATGGGAGAAAGCGGGTCGAATGCCCCTGGAGCTGCTCATATTCGTGTGGCTCTGCATCGCTGTCCTGCCCTTGCTGGTGGCCTGGAGATTCAACCGCCCCTCGATCCTGCCGGTGACGGTGGTCCTCTTGATGGCCATCATTCTGCCTCACCTCTACCGCCAGGAACCAACTGAGCATTCGCAGGGGATCTATCCGACGCCGATTTTGGCCGCTCATGTTCTGGTTGCACTGGTCGCCGCCTTCTTTGCCTGGTGGGGCGTGCAACGGCGTAGTCGCGCGCTCATCAATTACGGCGTTGTGTGCTTTGCCCTCGCAGTACTGTGGTTCTATTTTTCCAACGTGATGGGCAAGCTGGGACGGTCTTTCAGCCTGATGCTGCTGGGCCTGCTCTTCCTGGGTGGGGGCTGGGTACTGGAGAAGACGCGCCGGCGGCTGGTGCGCCACATCGAGGAGGCGGTATGAATTACCGCGCACGAGCAATCGCTCTGGTCGCGATCCAGTGCCTTCTGGTTTCCTCAATTGCGGCCAAGTACCTCTATGAGCGGGCGACCCGGCCGCGAGTGTGGGTGCGGGTGGCACAATACGATCCCAACCTGCCGATGCGGGGACGCTACCTTGCGCTATCGCCATTGGTGGATTCTTGCTCGCTGGCGCACGACGATGAATCAACTTCCAAGTGGCCCGCGTATACGTCGAACGGAAGCGGCCAGCAACCGGAAAGGGTTTTCTGGCAGTGGCGAGTGCGTACCACCGCGAGAGATGGAAAGCTGGTGGTGGAAGACGCCCGAAAGGTCCTGCCCCGCAGTGAGACGCAGACTATTTGGCTGAAAAGCGATCAAGCCTGCGATCGCGCGCCGCTTTCACCGGGCATCGACTTCTTTGTCCCCGATACTGCGAAGAGTCCATTTCCGTTGAAGAGCGGTCAAGAACTATGGGCTGAGGTCACGGTACCGCCGCTGGGGCCGCCACGGCCAATCCAGCTTGCTATCGGCAGCAACGGCGAGTGGAAGTCACTGAATCTGAACTGACGGTCCGCGCTTCCAAATGAAAAAGGCTCCGGATCACGCCCGGAGCCTTTTTCATCCTTAACTTTCGGCGGATTCAGTATCCGTGCTCGCTGCCCTCGTCCAGCTTTACCTTGCCCCGGAACATTCGATACACAAAGATGAAATATCCGAGCACGAGGACCATCCCTATCGTCCACCACACGAAGCCGACACCCAACCCGTGCGCGCCGGCGGCAGCGTTGTAAATCGTCAGGCTGTAGTTAGAGTCCGTGCTTGCAGGCAGCACGTTGGGATAGAGTGCGAACGCCGCTCCCACCAGCATGCCTACGATGTAGGTACACGACGCCAGAAATGCGCCTTTGTCGTTTCGCTTCGAATGCGCATAGTACAGATAGATGAGACTGCCGATCACCAAGGCTGGCACCAGGTACCCAATGGGCCACTTGCTGTAATTGTTCAGCACGTGCGGCACCACGTACACGGTGGCGATCAGGCTGGCAACCGTGAGCAGCACCTGCACCGGCCAGAACCCGTTGGCAACCTTGCGGGCCCGCGAGTTCAATTCGCCTTCGGTCTTGATGGCAAGATAAAGCGACCCGTGAACGATGAGCGTCACCAGCGCGACCACGCCGCAGATAACGGTGTACCAGTCGAGGATGCCGTTCTGTGCGCCGACGCGCCAATTCGTCCACAGGGGCTCGAAGAAATAGCCATCGGCTTGCAAGGGAACCCCGCGCACCACGTTGCCCAGAGCGGCTCCGAAGAAGATGGCCAGCAGGACGCTCGATATTCCAAAGATGACGTCGAAGAAGCCCTGCCACACCGCGTCCCGAATATGGGCGCGAAACTCGATGCCGATCCCACGCAGCATCAGCAGCCACAGCACCATCATCAGCGGCAGGTAAAACCCGCTGAAGCTGGACGCGTACAACAGGGGAAAGGCAAAGTAGAGGGTTCCGCCGGCGGCCAGCAGCCACACTTCGTTGCCGTCCCACACCGGGCCGATCGCGCGCAGCACCATGCGGCGCTCCGTGTCATTTTTTGCGATGAAGAGGTGGACCGCGCCGGCTCCGATATCGAAGCCGTCCAAGAGCACGTAAGCGGCGACCATTACCGCAACGATCATGAACCATAGGGTTGGCATGGCTATCGCACCTCCATGGGACCTACCGCAACTACACTGGGTTTTTGCACCGAAGGCCCAGGATCGGGATCGGGCCCATGCTCGATTTCGCGGCGCACCAGGAAGAGGAACAATATCGAAAGCACCGTGTACATCCCCAGAAACCCGAGGAAGCTGAACCACGCATTACCCGCGGACACCATCTTGGAATAACCATCCACGGTGCGCAGCAAACCGTAGACCAGCCACGGCTGCCGGCCAAGTTCGGCGGTCATCCAACCAGCCGTGTTCGCGATGTAAGGCAGCGGAAACAACAACAGCAGCACCCACAGCATCCAGCGCGCCCGGTAGAGCCGGTTTCGCCAGAGCAGGATGGCTGCGATGGCGGCCACGGCGACGAAGATTGTCCCCAGCCCCACCATGACGTGATAGGAATAGTAGAGCAGGGGAATGCTGTCGGGCCAATCTTGCTTGGGCACCGCGTTGAGACCTTTTACCTGCGCATTCCATCGCCGCCAGGTCAGAAAGCTCAGCATCTTGGGAATGACGATCGGGTTGTCGATTTTCTGCGCCGGGACGTCGGGCTGTCCGAGAATTACCAGCGGCGCTCCGGGCTGCGTCTCCCATAAGGCTTCCATCGCGGCGAGCGTAACCGGCTGGTTGAACGCCACCAGGCGTCCCTGGGCGTCGCCCGTAGGGAAAAGTTGTAAGACGCTCGCGATCAGCGCCGCAATCACACCGGCGCGCACGAAGATGCGCCCCTGCTCCAAATGTTTCCCGCTGAGCAAATAGAACGCGCCGACCGCCGACATCGCGAACGCCCCGGTGATGACCGCGCCGACCATGTTGTGCGCATACTGCCAAAAGGCCCAGGGATTCAGCACAAGTTGCCAGAAGCTGCTCAGTTGCAGGGAGCCGTCAGCCACACGCTGGTAGCCCACTGGGTGCTGCATCCAGGCATCGGTTGCCACAATGAAGTAACCCGATAGCCACGAACCGACGAAGACCATGAGCGCGGTGAACCAATGCTGGGTTTTGGTCAGCCGCTTCTCGCCATAGAGAAATAGACCCAGGAACGTGGACTCCAGGAAAAAGGCGAATAGGCCTTCCATGGCCAGCGTCTGTCCGATCACGCCACCCGCGTAGCGTGAAAACTGCGACCAGTTGGTGCCAAACTGGAATTCCATGGGAATTCCGGTCACCACGCCGATTATGAAATTGATGCCGAAAATCTTGGCCCAGAAGCGGGCGGCCCGGTCGTAACGCTCGTCTTTGGTCTTGAGCGCCAGGGTTTTCAAGATCACGATCAACGGCGCCAGTCCCATCGTCAACTGCGGAAACAGGTAGTGATAGGTCACGGTGAAGGCGAAGTGCAAGCGGTGGATCAAGAGTGCGCTATCCATGCATGGACCCTCGGTGGGAGCGCGCGGCTCCCGGAGACTACGCGGCTTTGTATTCTTGTGAAGTAGTTTCAGCTCAGTTTCGTATGTTCTCCAGCAACTGCTCCACTTCAGCCTTCTTGTCGGCCGTGAGCGGTAGCAGCGGCAGACGCGGGATGCCGCCGAAGCACCCGTTGTAATCCATGGCGTACTTCACGCCGGGGATGCTCAAACCGCCCACGATTCTTTCGGCGGCTTTGGCGATGCGCTCCTGCTTCTCGCGGGCCAGAGCCGCGTCGCCCTCTTTCCACGCCACGTAAATCTCGTAGCAGGCAGTCGGAGAGCAATCGGCAAATGCGAGGATCGCACCCACGGCGCCGGCATCGAGCGAAGGATGCAACTTCTGGGCCGCGCCTACCAGCACCTGGAAGCCAACCTCCTTCTGTCGAGTCTTCAGTCCGCCGACGACAGTCACCGAGGAGGACGATGGCTTCGGCGCTGCCGTTCCGGCTAGAGCGCCCACAGTCACCAGGGCTCCTCCCTCGGCGCTTGCCGAAGCAGCATTGGCTGCGTTCTGCATTCGGCCGGTCACAGCAGCAAAAGTTTCCGTTACGGTGGCGCTACGCCTGATGTGTCGCGTCCCTTCGGCCATCTTTTGCACCTTCTCAATCGAACCCGACGACTCTTTGATGCCGATCAGATTCGGGTGTTCAGCCAGTTCAACTACTACTTCAGCAGGGATGTCGTATCCGGTGGCCTGCGGGAAGTTATAGATGATTACTGGAAGCGGCGAACGGTCAGCTACGAAGCGATAGAAGGCCAGCATGTTGGCTGGCGTCATCTGCCCTTTGTAGTAATGCGGCGTGCGCACCATCGCGATATCGTAGCCCAGCTCGGCGGCGTACTCAGTCAGGCGCAGGGTTTCGATGGCGGATTCGATTCCGGTGCCGGCGATCAACACTTTCTCGTTCGCAGCGGATTCGCGGGCACACTTCAACACTTCGCGGCGCTCTTCGTCGCTGAGCAGGATCGCCTCGCCGGTTGAGCCGAGCACGACGATGCCCCCCACCGGCGTACGCGAGTAGTGTTCGACGTTTTGTTCCAACTTGCGGAAATAGATTTTGCCGTCGGGGTAGAACGGCGTGGTAATGGGAGGAAAGATTCCGTGTAGCAGCATGATTTTATCCTTCTAAAACAGCTCATCTGGAATTATAAGACCCAGCGGGCAAGAGGTCTGTGACCGTCGCACTGCACCGCGGTAGTTTTGTCGACCGGATGCGAGACCAGCATGCTGGGTGCGCTTGTAGTGCGCCCACGGAAACAGCGTCATGCACAGGTCGATGGTTGTCGAGTCCAGCGCGTAGACCGTGTTGGCCAAGTCGATCCCCAGGGACGGCACAGATCTCACATACCGTCACTGATGGCTGAATGCTGAGTGCTGAATGCTGACTGCTGAGTGCTACTATTTTCCCGTGACTACCAACAAGCGCATCGCCGTGGTTGCGGGTGACGGCATCGGCAAAGAAGTCATTCCCAACGCTCTCGAAGTAGTTCGTGCCAGCGGAGCGGCGGTCGAGTTCACCCTCTTCGACTGGGGCGCCGACCGCTACCTGCTCGACGGCACGACGGTTCCGCCAGACGGCTTTCAGTTGCTGGCCCGCGACTTCGACGCCATCTTCGTCGGTGCGTTGGGCGATCCGCGTGTGCCCAGCAATATCCACGCCAAAGAAATTCTGCTGGGCATGCGGTTCAAGATGGACCTTTACGCCAATGTGCGTCCGGTGCGCTTGCTCGATGCCTCGCTGTGTCCACTGAAAAACGCCTCGCCTGACGACATCAACTTCACGGTAATCCGCGAGAACACCGAAGGCGTCTACATGGACATGGGCGGCGCCTTCAAGTTCGGCACGCCCGATGAAGTCGCGACGCAAGAGGACATCAACACGCGCAAGGGCGTGGAGCGCATCATTCGCTTCGCCTTCGACTACGCGCGCGCCAACGGCCGCAAGAAAGTGATGATGTCCGACAAGTCAAACGTGATGACTTACGCCGGCGGCCTGTGGCAGCGCGTCTTCAAGGAAGTTGCAAACGAGTATTCGGACATCCAGACGCAGCACATGTACGTGGACGCGCTCTGCCTGCAAATGGTGCGCGATCCACGCTCGCTCGACGTGATCGTTACCAACAACATGTTCGGCGATATCGTCACCGACCTCGCTGCCGCGCTGCAAGGCGGGCTCGGCATGGCCGCCAGCGGCAACATCCATCCCGGCCGCACCTCGATGTTCGAGCCGGTGCATGGCTCGGCGCCCCTAATCGCAGGAAAGAACATCGCCAACCCCATGGGCTCGATTCTGACCGCTGCCATGATGCTGGCGCACCTGGGCCTGAAAGCCGAAGCGCAGAAGATCGAGAACGCGGTGGTGGAAGCCGTCCGCGAGCGAAAGACGACTGCGGATGTAGGAGGTTCGCTGGGCACACGCGAGTGCGCGCAGTGGATTGCGGAGCGGGTGGCGAAGTAGTTGCGATTGTTATACTGCCCTATTCATGCTCAAGGACACGCTGGAACAAGGTCGAGTCGTTGCCGACGAAGCGCTGGAGAGGCTGCTCCCGCCAGCGTCGCAGCACCCCGCATCCATTCATCAAGCCATGCGGCACAGCGTGTTTGCCGGAGGCAAACGCCTGCGGCCGATCCTGTGCATGGAAGCCGCCCAGATGATCGAAGGCTGCATTCCGCCCGGCGTCGAGGAGTTGGGTGCGGCGTTGGAAATGCTCCACACCTACTCGCTAATTCACGACGACCTTCCCGCGCTCGACAATGACGACCTCCGCCGCGGGCGTCCCACGTGCCACAAGGCATTCGGCGAGGCCACGGCCATCCTGGCGGGCGACGCGCTGCAGAGCTATGCCTACGAAGTGCTGGCTAAGTTGCAGTGTCCGGCAGAGGCCCGGGTCGCCATCATTGCCGAAATCGCACACGCCACGGGCACCATCGGCGGCATGATCGGCGGCCAAGTGATGGACCTCGAAGCCGAGCATCACCATCCCGACGCGCAGACGCTGGAGTACATTCATCGCTCCAAGACCGGTGCGCTGCTGACCGCGAGCGTCGTCACCGGCGGCATCTACGCAGGAGCGGATGCATCCCAGATCCAGAGCCTGCGCGACTTCGGTCAAAACATTGGGCTGGCCTTTCAGATTGTGGACGATGTTCTGGACGTAACCCAGACCTCGGAACAGTTAGGCAAGACCGCAGGCAAGGACACCGCGCACGACAAAGCGACCTATCCCGCGCTGTTCGGTCTGGATGCTTCGCGGAAGAAGGCCGACGAACTGGTCGCCGCCGCCGATGCGGCGCTTGACCAATTCAGTGATCGCGCCGCAACAATGCGAGAGATTGCGAAGTTCTTGGTAGAGAGGAAGAAGTGAGCGGCGGGTGGCATGGCCTGAACTGCTGTTATTCCAAAAGCAAAACGTGATCGCGGAATTCGCTTCCGGCCAGAGCTTTGATAGCGCGATCTAGCGTCACCAGCTTTCCCTTCTTCTTCACCGCCATCCCCAACAAATAGGCGTCGGTGACCTGCTGATGGCCAAAGAGCCTTTCGGCGAACGGCTCCACTGCGTCGACAAAACCCACGTCCATCGCCCAGAAACGGTGGCCCGGCAGTTTGCTAACGATGTGAAGCATCTCCAGCGCCTCGCTGATGTCGAGAGAAGGGTCAGAGAACTTCGGGTTGGACACAATCCTGACGAAACTTGCCTCCGTCAACGGGCAAGTGACCCAATCCTTGGCGCCGCTTCGCTGAAACCAGTGCCTAACGATTTTGTAGGACACATGATCCTTGTGCAGCAACGCAATCAGAACGTTCACGTCGAGGAGGAATGGGCTCACGGCTCATCCGCTTCCAACGCCTTCACCCGCTCGGCGGTGATTGGCTGCTTCAACTTAGGGAGATCGAAGACCGGCAGACCGTCCACATACTTAATACGTGCGGACCGCCGGGTGCCTCGCACGATCAACTCCGCAATGGCCTTGCTCAGCGAAAGGTCGCGGCTTTCCGCATATTGGGCAGCAATCGTAGCTACGTCATCATCCAGCGTGACTGTCGTTCTCATAGCAATATTATGCTTACATGAACATATTGATGCAAGTAGTTTAACTCTGCATCACACTGGTTCTAGTGATGGGGCGGCGCACTGGGGCGGTTCCAGAGTTGGTATATCCGGCTTGTGCGGATAGAGCGGGCCTCCGGGCCTGCGTCCTAAGACAGGAAGAAGATGGTTGGGAGGACGCCCTTAACGCCGGTCTGAATCTGGATTATTCATGAGGATCTCACGCTTTGAAGGGGCACGGCTACAGCCACTCTGGAACTGTTCTAGCGATGTCGCCAAGCTGTCGACGTCACCCAAGCTGTACAGTAACGCTGGAAAGCTCGATAATGAACGAGAGGACGCGATGCGGGTCACGTTGGATTTGCCCGAAGAACTCGCCCAATATCTGGGCCGGGATGCCCACTCACTCTCCCGCGCTGCCCTCGAGGCGCTGGTTCTCGAAGGAGTCCGATCGGGCAACTTTCGACGGCCCAAGCCCGCCGTGTCCTCGGATTTCGCTCGCGCCATCAGATAGACCTATTTCTCAAGACCCACGGCTTGGAACTTCCCTTTACCCTTGAGCAGGTGCGGCGCGATAGCGAAACGGCGCTAGCCTTCACGCACTCCACGGATTAATGACGGAGACCGCAAGGTCGTCAAAATGCACCGTATTGCGCGTAGCCAGCGCGGCCCGGTGCGCGAGCACGATACCTGCGATCATGGTGTCGCGCAGGTCGACGGGACGCCCCTTCTTGTGCCGCGAAGCCATCAGGTCCGCCGCCTCCTGCGCGGCAGCAGCATCAAAAGCCGCAACCCGTTGGCCGATCTTGTCGAGAAGGGTCTCGAACCCCTGAATCAGCAAAGTCCGGCGCTTCCCGGCGGGCATGATCTGAAGACCGAAGCGGATTTCAAGGATGCTGATGGAAGTTGTCCAAATGGACGTTCGAGGTTGCTCATCGAGCCATGCGACGACATGCGCGTCTGGCGTTTGGCGCATCAGTGCCGAAAGCACGTTCGTATCCAGAATGATCATTACTCAAATGTGGCGGGCTTGATAGCGCGGCCTCGCAGCTCAGGAATATCTGAAACCAAGCCGGCCTTGGCAAACAAAGCGGCGATTTCCGTCCCTAGTCCGCCAAACGGGTCCTCTTCCTGGTTGACGGCGCTGCGCAGAATCTCTCGCACCTCTTCCTCCATGCTACGGCCATGTCGCGCGGCGCGCCGTTGCAACCGTTGCTTCACCGCATTCTCGATACTGCGAACCACAAACTGGGCCATGCCCACCTCTACTCGACAGAATGATATCATGATATCACATTACGATCCCAACTCCGGCGTTCCTTTTGCAGGTGACCCTCGGGATAGGCGGCGCAAGCCAAGCCTCGGATGGCCACATGATAGGACTTGGGCTTCTTCAGGATAAGGACCCGTTCGCCACGGACTACCAAGAGGATCTTGTCGCCGGGCTTCAGACGCAAGGCTGCGCGTGCTTCGCGTGGGATCACGATCTGGTTCTTCGCTGAAAGAGTTACTTCCGCCATTGCTTTACATTTCAACCATAACGTAAAGGGGGCAATGACGGGTCGAGAATCATCGCGGGAGCCCCTGATCGTCGTATAGCAGGTCTCCGTGGTCACCGGATGGGGCATGTTCCTTAAGGCGCGGCGCGCAATTCCTCCCGATTTGCAGTAGACGGGCAGCCAGTCCAACACCCTGTTGACGGCGCAGCCGATCAAGCCGCTCACGAACCGCCTCCGTTACCGCCTCAGTCATGCTTTCGCCTGTCACGCTTGCCAGCTCTTTCACGAGCCTGTGAGTATCTTGATTCTTGATGTTGAGAGCCATTTGATACACCCTTCTACCCTATTAAATACCCCCGTCGCCTAGAGCGATTGGACTGGGATAGCGACCAGATCGGCCACCAGCCCAACTTCCTTCTGCACGAATGGCTCGGCGTACTGGACGCCAGCGAGCAGGCCATAGAACGCGGCCATGGAGGCCAGTCGCTCGCGGATCTCCGCTTGGCGCGGAAAGAGTCCGCTGCCTGCCGACTGGTCCTCATACTGCGAGCGGTAGGCTATCAGGGCGGCGAAGCGCGTCTCAAACTGCTCGGAGATGTCCACCACGAACGACGGGCGAACGTCGGCATAGAGGCTGGCATAGACGACCTTGAAAGGGCGATGGGGCGAAAGAGAGGCGAGCGCCTGTAAGCTGTCGGGAGGAATATCCGCCGTCGCTTCGGTGTGGCCGAGTTTCGCCAATCCTGCAAGGAATGCAGCTTCATAGCCGAGCACCGACGCGGTGGCGTGGTCGGGATGACGCGCCTGCCAATAAGGAAGAATGAGCACGCGCGGGCGCAGTTCACGAATGACGCTCGCAACCTTCAGGCGGTTGCCGAAGGTGTTCTCGACACGGCCGTCCGGGATGTCGAGCGCCCGCCGCCAACTGACTTTCAGGATGCGCGCAGCCTCGTCAGCCTCACACGCGCGGTCCTCTACGGTGCCGCGAGTGCCCATCTCGCCCTGCGTCAGGTCAAGGATAGCGGTGCGGTGCCCGCGCTCCGCCATCTTGAGCAGCGTCCCTCCGCAGGTCTGCTCGACGTCGTCGCGGTGCGCGGCAATGGCGAGAATGTCGCAGTGTGGCGCGTCAGGCATAAAGGGCTAAACGAGGATGTGTGAGAGCTGTGCCGTCCCTGAAGGGACTCGGATCTATTTTGCACCTTACCCAGGGCTCACGCCCTGGGCTAATATTATTCCGCCCCTGCGGGGCTGGACGTTGCGCGATCGTTCCGGCGCGCCGACTCAAAACGAGTTCTCACACACGCTCTAAAGCCGCAGCGCCACCGCGACGCCGTCGCGCAACGGGACGATCGTGGTGAACCAATCCTTCGACGAGTAGAGCGCTCGGTTGAACTCCACTACACCCTTGGCGTGCTTGTCAGGGTCCGCGCTGTTTGCCAAGACCGGATTGCCCGCTGCATACGCCACTTTGCCGCTCCACAAAGCATTGTCGGTGATGAAGAGCCCGCCCCTTCGCACGCGCGCCGCCGCCATGTTGAACACACGGGGATAGTCATGCTTATCCACGTCGTTGAATACGATGTCGAACTCCTCTTTGCGCTCCGACAGAATTTCGAGCGCATCGCCAACGTGGACCTGGATGCGATCCGCGACGCCCGCCCGGTCGAAGTAGCGCCGCGCTTCGTCGGCGTTTTTGCGGCTGCCATCGGTGTAGTGGACCTTGCCACCTTGACCGACCGCCTTGGCCCACCAGATGGTGGAATAGCCGATCGCTGAACCCAACTCGAAGACCGTCTTCGCGTTGATGAGCCGCGCATATTGATAGAACAGCCGGCCGACCGCCGGTCCCACGATAGGGATGTCGCGCGCCTTCGCCTGCCGTTCCATTTCCTGCAAGACCGGCTCGCGCTCGGGAAGCATGGCGTAGAGATAGTTTTCCACGCGTTCATCGGTGATGTTTGCCATCAAGGCTATTCTCTCCTCAGCTCAAGGTCTGCCCGGGTTTCATTTCGACCACCTCTGGCCCACCGGGAGCCAGCAATTTCTTCAGATCGTCAGGGCGTCCGCTCAACATCGGGAACGTGCCGAAGTGCATCGGAATAACAGTTTTGGGCTGCAGTAGCTTGCAGGCGTAGGCTGCCTCGCGTGGGCTCATGGTGAAGTGGTCGCCGATGGGCAGCATCGCGATTTCGGGCGAGTAGAGATCGTGGATGATCTGCATGTCGCCGAACACAGCAGTGTCGCCGGCATGATAGAGCTTCACTCCGCCGGGCAACTCGAGCACGTAACCGCACGCCTCGCCACCGTACACGACGCTGCCATCGTCGTCCTGAATGCCACAGGAGTGCACCGCCTGGGTCATCGTAATCTTGATTCCGGCGACCGTCTGCGTCCCGCCCTTGTTCATGGGAGCGATCTGCTGGGCGCCCTTCTTCCCCACCCATGTACAGAGCTCAAAGATCCCGACCACGATGGGATTATGCTGTTTAGCAATCTGCACTGCGTCGCCGATGTGATCCATGTGCCCGTGGGTGCAGACGAGTACGTCGGCCTTTTTCACCTGCTTCTCGGTCTCCGGACATGCCGGATTGCCCATGACCCAGGGATCCAGATACACGGTGGCGCCATCTTGGGTTTCAATGCGGAAGGTGGCGTGGCCCAGCCACGTAATGCGATTTCCTTGCAGGTTCATGGTCACCTCAATTAGCGGAGCCGACGACGAGCCGCTAGGGAAGGTCTGATTGAGTCCGTTGGACCTCCCTCAGGGGCTAAAGCCCCGACTCATATTAGGCATTTGCGGACGGCCTGAAGGCCGTCCCCTTCAAAGAGCCAGTCTTAATCAGAGCCTCCCTTAGTATGTATCCCCTTCGCGCCAGTCGCGATAGCCGCCGGCTAGCGAGAACACATTGCGAAAGCCCATCTTCTTGAGGTTGAGGGCGGCGAGCGCCGAACGGCTGCCTCCGCCGCAATACAAGACCAACTTGCGGTCCTTGTCGGTCGTGATCTTGTCGATGTTCACTTCGAGAATGCCGCGCGGCAGGCTGATGGCCCCGGGAATGATTCCCTTCCCCTGTTCGTCGCGCTCGCGCACGTCCACCAGGGTGAAGTCTTCGCCCGATTGCTGCATGCGTCTGAGCTCATCGGGGCCGATTTCGCTGATCTGCGATTTCGCTTCGTCAACCAGTTGCTTGAATTCCGGTAATGGCATGTTCGTCTCTCCTTTGCAGGCGGCGCGAACGCGTCGAACGCGTTACGAACGGCAACAGCTTTACAGGCTACTGTAAAGATCGGGAAAAGGTAAATGCGTTATCACGGCCGCTAACGCGGCTGCCGAAAGCACAGGTTCTTTGGGTCTCGGGCGGACGAAGCCAGGGAACATTTTAGAACGGCTTTGGATGCCAGTGGGGCCGGCTTCTGCCACCGAACCAGAATTGCCGTTGCGAGCAGCGCGCAACCAGGAGCGGCGCTTAAGTTAACGCGCGGCTGTCCTGTCCATCGAGACCGCATGAGCGCTGCGCGGCGGCCGGCGCGTACCGTGGCGCAGGCCCTTCGCATCGAGCTTGAGTTCGGCGATGGTACGGCTAAGGGTGTTACGGTGCATACCCAGTTGGCGTGCGGCTTTGCACTGGTTTCCCTTGCAGTCCTGCAGCACGGTGAGAATGAATCGCTTCTTGAATTCACACACGCCTTCGGAATAAGTTATGCCGTTTTTGTACATCTGCAGGATCAGAGCTTCCAGTTGATCTTTCACAACGCCTCTCTCTTTTGCCTCGGTAAGGTCCCAATGGACCACATCTTCACAGGTGACGATCACTGTCGCCGCGTTGCATGGATACGTGTTGGGGAACGGTCCGTAACAGCTCCCAGCCTTGGCGAAAGCGCTGCCGCAATTCCGCCGGCGCCGCCCAGATTAAAGCGCGGCCGCCGACCAGCATGAAAGGCGCAATCCGCGACTGCTGCAACCATCCCCACTGCGGCGCGAAAGCGGCCAGCGCCAGCACAATCACCGTGCAGACCACCGCTCCACGGAGAAATCCGAACACCGCGCCCAGCAGGCGATCGAACCAGCGCAGCCCCACACCGTGGACGGCCCAGCGCGCAATCCGCCCCAGCACTCCCGCCAGCAACACGACAACAACAAATATGGTAAAGAACCCAGCGATATCCGCCGCCCACGGGGAGTTCACGTAGCGAGCGTACCAAACTGCCGCCCGCGGGTACTCCCATGCAGCCAGCAAATATCCGGCGATCACGCCCGCCAGCGAAAAGAATTCGTAAAAGAACCCCTGCGCGATCGCCTGTAACACCGACAGCACGATGATGAGCAGAATCACCCAGTCGAGAATAGAGACGCCCATCATTCGGCTTTCCCTAGGCCGGCAGCGGATGCCCGGTCAATTGGGTATAAGCTTCCACATACTTCTCACTCGTTCTTGCCGCCACCTCCGGGGGCAATGCCGGGGCCGGCGGCTGCTTATTCCACTTGATAGCTTCCAGATAATCGCGCACGTACTGTTTGTCGTACGAATCCTGCGGACCACCGGGCCGATACTTGTCCTTGGGCCAGAAGCGCGACGAATCTGGGGTGAGCACCTCATCGGCGAGCACCAGTCCGCTGGCGGTGCGGCCGAATTCAAACTTGCTATCGGCGATAATGATGCCGCGCGTCTCCGCGTAATCCGCCGCCGTCTGGTAGACCTTCACGCTCAACTCGCGCAACTGTTCGCTGAGTTCGCGGCCCGCCAACGTCACCATGCGATCGAACGAGATGTTTTCGTCGTGACCGCTGCTGGCCTTGATAGCGGGGGTGAAAATCGGCTCCGGCAACTTGTCCGATTCGCGCAATCCCGCAGGCAGCTTGATGCCGCAGACCGAACCGCCAGCCTTGTACTCCTTCCAGCCCGAGCCGGAAAGATAGCCGCGCACCACGCACTCGATGGCAATCATGTCGGCCCGCACCACCAGCATCGAGCGGCCATGCAACTGGCTGGCATATTTCTGCAGCTCCGGCGGGTATTTGCGAACGTCGGAGGTGACGAGGTGGTTGGCAACGATGCTCTTCAGGAACTCGAACCAGAAGAGCGAGAGCTGGGTCAGCACTTGTCCCTTCTGCGGTATGCCGGTGGCCAGAACGTAATCGAATGCCGAGATGCGATCGGTGGCCACGAAGAGCAGATGTTCGTTGCCAACCTCGTAAAGGTCGCGAACTTTTCCGCTGGCATAGAGATCGAGGCCAGAAAAGTCGGTGCGCAAAAGAACGTCGGAAGTTTGAGCTGAATCTGTCACGGCGGTTGCAAATCGAATCGGGGAGTCGTCGGGTATTCTAAATTTCCCGTCTGGTTTGTCAACGGCTGAGGAAAAATACTTGCGGCGCGCAAGAAAAAATCTGTGGAAAATTTCTTGACAGAGTGCCGGATCTCGCGGATCCCTTGTGCCTAGCGGCTTTCGAAACAATCGCAGATCGGCCGCGCCAAACCTCCAGGCGGCGGCCGCAGCCGCGGCCCAGACGATAATTTGGAGACCAAACTTCCGCCTGGTGTCAAGACCCCTGCGAAAATATTTTTGGAAACTGGGACCGCTGCCGCGCCAAAGCTTCTCGCCTTTGATGTATTGGCGACGGGTGGAGCACGCGTTCAGAGGCTGCCGCGCTTTGAAGGGGCACAACTGAAAGCGTGCCCCTTCAAAGTTTGCTGTCTTCAGCTACCGAAAACAGATGAATAATCCAAGTGAAGCGCTGCTCCACCCTATACACCCAAGGTGAAACTGCGCTAGTCGGCCGAGCTGCGATGAACCGTACGGACGTCCTCGATGTACTGCACGTCGGGGGGGCCTTCGACTCCGGCTTGCTGCATCGCCTTGCGCAGGTCATCGGAGTTCATGAACCTGCGCGCCTGCTCGACGCTCTCCCAATCGAAGAACAGGACTACTTCGCGGGGATCGTCAACGATATGAAAAATGCGGAACGCGGTTTCGCCAGCATGCTTGCGGGTGTTGAGGTGAGAATCGAACGCTTGCTTCCAGCGGTTGTAATCCGTCACCTTGTGGCGGACCAGGACATGCACCATGAGAGCGCCTCCAAATCGAACCGTCTCCTTCAAGATACGAAATCTCCAGCCGAATGTGAACCGGGAAATGCAACCGACCTCGGTGACGAAGGTCACAAGGCTGAGTGGCTGAATGCTGAGTGGCTGAATGCTGACGACTAGCAACTAGTCACTAGCCCCTCCCCCTTCTCCCTGACACCTAGCCCCTGCCCTTCACAGTTTAGGCAAAACAATTCCCTTCTGGCCCTGGTACTTGCCCTTCTTGTCCTTGTAGCTGGTTTCGCACTGCTCGTCCGATTGGAAGAAGAGGATCTGGCACAGGCCTTCGTTGGCGTAGATGCGCGCGGGCAAAGGCGTGGTGTTGGAGATCTCCAGGGTAACAAAGCCTTCCCACTCCGGCTCGAACGGCGTTACGTTGACGATGATGCCGCAGCGCGCATAGGTGGACTTGCCGACGCAGATGCTCAGCACGTCGCGGGGAATTTTGAAGTACTCCACCGAGCGCGCCAGGGCGAAAGAGTTCGGCGGCACAATGCAGACGTCGGATTCCAAGCTGACCAGCGAGCGCGCGTCGAATTTCTTGGGATCGACCACCGTGCTGTTGACGTTGGTGAAGATCTTGAATTCGTCGGCCACGCGCAGGTCGTAGCCGTAAGAAGAGAGACCGTAGGAGACGACGCCTTCGCGGACTTGCTTCTCCGAAAAGGGGTTGATCATATCGTGTTCCGTGGCCATTTTGCGGATCCAACGGTCACTCTTGATGGACATGGGGCTCCTTGCAGGCTAAAGCGGATGTGTGAGACCTGTGCCGTCCCTACGGGACTCGGATCTATTTCCCACTTTACCCAGCACTCCGCCTAACGGCTCCGTGCTGGGCTAAACTGAGCCGCGCCTACGGCGCTGGATTTTCCGCCGGCAAATTCCACTGGCAAATACCAAGTTTGGTTCTCACACACACTCTAAAGCCTCTGAATATAAAAACAACTGGGACGCGGACCCTTTGGCTGCGCTCAGGGCAAGCTCTGAAGGTCCGCTCTTCCCGAGCACGGCGATTCCCCGCGAGCAGTGAAAGCGAAGAAGTCATCTTACGGAATGCGGCTACGGTTGACAATGGGGCCGGGCTTCACTAGGATTCGCGCATCGGCTTGTAACTCGAAGCCAACCGAAGACTTACCAGAAACGGTGCGGGTCGTTTAGAATCGCATAAGTTCCTGTAGTCTGGACTGCTCCTCCCTGCGAGCGGATATTGCGGAGGCACTTGTGATCAAATTGGATCTGATCAACGAAGTTGTCACTAAAACCGGTGTCACCAAAACCAAGGCCGAAACCGCGGTTGAAACCGTGTTTGAGAGCATGAAGAAGGCGCTGGCGCGCGGCGATCGCATCGAGTTGCGCGGCTTCGGCGTCTTCACCGTGCGGCCGCGCAAGACCGGCATTGGACGTAACCCGCGCACTGGCGCCGAGGTGAACATTCCGCCCGGCAAAGCGGTTCGCTTTAAACCTGGCAAGGAACTGCAATCGATCGAGTAGCCACTTCGGCCAGGTTCCCGGCGGGGCCGAATGCCGCGGCGTTGAGCGTGTGTGCTTGCTGCTTCGACCGGAGGTGCGTGCCGGCCGCTCGTTTTCCGTGCGGTTCGTCTATCATCCAAGTACACGATGTCTGATCCCACGCCTCCGATCTCTTACACGTTCGAAGTTCCTGCCCGTTCACCGGTCTATATCGTCGCTCCTCGTCCGCGGCGGCCGTACTGGCTGCACATTTTGTTGCTGCTGGTCACCCTGTTTACAACGCTGACGGTTGGAGCGCGCCTGCAATACAACTTCCTACACAACCTGCCGGCGTTTAGCGACGATTCCGTGGTGCTGCCGCTGTTTCACTTGAAATGGCTCGTTCAACACCCGGCGAATCTGCTGCTGGGCATTCCCTTCTCGATGACGCTGATGGGCATTCTGCTGGCGCATGAGTTCGGCCATTTCGTCGTAGCCAAGAGAAATGGCGTTTATGCGACCCTGCCCTATTTCATTCCGGCGCCGACGTTGATCGGGACGTTTGGTGCGGTCATCCGCATCAAGTCTCCGATTCGCTCGCGGCAGGCATTGTTCGACATCGGCATTGCCGGGCCGATTGCGGGGTTTCTGGTAGCGCTGCCAGTACTGTTCTGGGGCCTCGCGCTTTCCAAGCCCACGCCGCCCACGGCGGCCGACTCGGCGCTAAACTTCGGCTATCCTCTCGTCTTCCGTCTCGTGCATCGTGCTTTGGCGCCGTTCACGCCGCACGCGGTTTCGCTGGGCAGCTTGTATCTGCATCCGGTCGGAATTGCGGCCTGGGTCGGGGTGTTCGCTACCGCGCTGAACCTTTTGCCCGGTGGACAACTCGACGGTGGCCATATCATCTACGCCGTGGCGCCGCGAGCCCACAAGTGGGTGACGCGGGCCTGCATTCTCGCGCTCATACCGCTGGGCATCTTTTATTGGCCGGGATGGATGGTGTGGGCCTTGATCCTGGGATTCACGGGCCTGCGGCACCCCAACGTTCCGCAGTGGCCTCCCCTCGACACGAATCGCCGGTGGCTGGTGCTGCTGGCGGTGCTTCTGCTAGTCCTGACGTTCGCGCCGGCGCCGATTCGTGGCGGCTCGCTGTTTGGAAGCTAGCGCCGAGTTGAGAGTCCGCGGCAACGAATCAACCCGCCGGACGAACCCGGGCGCTGCTGTCCTCGTTGCGATCCGCTGAAACTAGGTGTTGGTCTTCTTGTGGCAATCTGCGCATTTCACCGGCGCCGCCTTGCCCTGATTGTTCTGTGTCTTATGGCAATCAATGCAGAGTCCGGTGGTTGCGGTGGGGTTGTGGAAGGCCGCCTGCAACTTGGTGGTGACCGGCTGAGCGGCGGGGTTAGTGTGGCAATCGGTACAAGCCTCTTGCGGCGCTTTCAACGGCTTCTGCGGCTTGGACGAGTGATGGCAAATTTCGCATTTGCCGGCCACCTTCAGGTGTGCCGTGTGGTCGAACTTTACCGCGCCGATGGGAGCCCCCTTGAGAACGATGGGAGCCGTCGGAGCGGTCTGCGCGAGCGCGCCGCCGCACAGGAGGGGGCCGATAAGAAATCCAAGTACGAGTAGTTTGGTAGCTTTCACGGTGCCTCCAAAGATGGCGAGGCCGCACCCGCGGAGTCTGGCGCAGCACAGCTAGCATTCTAGGCAGCAGCGACCCGCGCTTCTGTGACGAGGGAGTCATGAGTGTGTGATTAGGGCAGTTCGGAGAGAGCCGGCATTCTGTTTCCCGGGGCTGAAACGTCTGCGAAAGGACCTCTGCCGTCCCCACCGGACTCCGGCTTATTTCCACTTTACCCAGCGCTAAAGCATTTTCACACTTGGTGTATAGGGTGGCGCACCGCTTCAGCGGTGCAGTTAAGATTCGGAAATGAGACGGCTTTAGCCGCTGAGGTGACGGAAACATTACCTCAGGCGCTAAAGCGCGATCCAGGAACTGACGGCAGTTATGCACGCCTGAAGGCGTGCTCCACCCATCGCCTATACA
>Ga0208587_1000179_pt1 | contig 34225 bp, 33 predicted proteins | sample NGESurdeep092012_7_FD_184472 | JGI IMG/M metagenome (GOLD analysis project Ga0208587, IMG submission 184472) | Arctic peat soil microbial communities from Barrow, Alaska - NGEE Surface sample 210 deep-092012 (SPAdes) | ecosystem: Environmental > Terrestrial > Soil > Wetlands > Peat ...
GAGGTGTGTGTATGCTCATCGCCGAACAGGGGCTCCACTTTCTCCGCCCCCAGCGCATCGTACTTGCGCGCGAGGATTTCATTCAAATCCACCAGCCCGGCGCTCTCCCCGGCCGCCACCTCGGCAGCCCATTTGCCGTAAGAGTCGCTGGCGCGCACCGTCTTGCCATCCTTCCAGATCTTGCGCGGCACCAGCGAACACACGATCGGCGTCGCACCCCGCGCCTTCGCATCCGCAATGAACTTCCGCAGATACCAGCCATACGTGTGCACCACCTCGTGCGCTTTCGTGATGGGGTTATCGATCTCCTGCGTCTCCTCGCCCGTGCCTTTGATCGTGCCGCGCGCGCGCCGGGTCGGCCAGCGGGCCGCTGTCGTTATGCCCGAACTGCATCATCACCACGTCGCCCGCCTTCAGCATGGCGAGCACCTTCTCCCAGTGCCCCAGCGTCAGGTACGTGCGGCTGCTCAATCCGCCCACCGCGCGATTCACCACGTTCACCTTGCCGGTGTCGAAACGGTCCACCAGCGGCTCGCCCCAGCCCCACTGTCCGTTGGACCCGTCGCCCCGCCCGTTGCGCACCGTCGAATCGCCGATCAGAAATAGTGTCGGCAGTTTCAGGTCGCGCGGCTCCGGCAGCCGCAGTCCCGCCGTCACCAGCGCGACCGGGTACTTCTCCACCGCCTGCCCCTTCGCCGACAGGAATGCCGCCAGCGGACTGTGGATGCCTTTCAGCCCCGCGACCACCAGGGACGCGGTGAAGTCCGCGCCTTCCGGACTGGTGTGCGTGTGGTCTTCCGGAAACCACGCCTTCACCTTGACCTCGCCCAGCTTGTCGTATTGGTCCGCGATGGCGTTGGTCACGTCGGCGAAAGGCACTCCCGCAGCCTTGGCAATCTCACTCGACCACTTGGAAAACTGCCCGTTGGCGCGCTCCACTTTGCCTTCCTTCCAGATGTTGCGGACCGTGAGCGAAAGCACCACTGGGAGCGTCCCCGCGGCCTTCGCCTCATCGATCATTCGCCGCATGTAGTGCCCGAAGGTGTATACCGTTTCCTGGCTTCCGTTGGGCAGCGTGAATTCCTTGGACTCTTCGCCCAGCCCGGGCAGCGAGCCGCGCGCCCGGTCCTTGTCCGGTGGGCCGCCATCGTTGTGCCCAAACTGGATCAGCACAGAATCGCCGGGCTTCAATTCCGCGCGCACCTTCTCCCACAGACCCTCGGTGATAAAGGTGCGGCTGCTGCGCCCGGCGTGCGCCCGGTTGGCGGTGTGGGCCTTCCCCTGGTCGAAATAGTCGCCGAACGGATCGCCCCAGCCCCGGCGGTCGGCGTTGCTGGCCGTGGAATCGCCAATCACCCATACCGTCGGAACCTGCGCCGCTGCCTCTATACCGATCACCGCCATGCCGATCAGCGACATGGTGGTAAACGCTTTCAATGACTTCATTTGGTTCGTATTCTACTGCCAAACCCGGTCCGCCCGTGCGTTACCATAGCAGTCGGCCTCCAGACGCCAGATCAGTTTTGCTACATGCTGCGATCCATCGATTCCCGCCGCCGCGCCACCATCGGGTACATTGCCCCGTTTCTGGCTTTCGTCGGTATGATGGCGGTCGAGCGCCTCATCCCGCTGCCACCCCAGTGGTTGTACCCGGTGCGCTTCGTCATCGTGACCTCGCTGATCGGCGCCCTCTCCTGGCCCTACCTCTCCTTCCGTCCCAGTGCCCCGTTGGCCAGCATGGCCATCGGAGTGGCGGTCTTCGTCATCTGGGTGGCGCCCGACGTGCTGTTCGGATACCGGCATCACTGGCTCTTTGAAAACTCCATCACCGGCTCTGCCGCCAGTTCGCTGGCACCTCATTTGAAGGCCAACTTAGGCTTCATGTTGCTGCGCTCCGTCTCCTCCGCGATCATGATCCCCATCCTGGAGGAACTCTTCTGGCGCGGCTGGATGATGCGCTGGCTGATCGATAGTGACTTCCTCACAGTCCCGCTCGGCAAGTACGTGCCTTCCGCTTTTTGGATCGTGGCCCTGCTGTTTGCCTCCGAACACGGTCCGTATTGGGAAGTCGGCCTGGCCGCCGGAATCGTTTACAACTGGTGGATCGTCCGCACCCGCAACCTCGCCGATTGCATCCTCGCCCACGCGGTCACCAATGCCGTGCTCGCTGCGTACGTGGTGGTTGCCGGCCAGTGGCAATACTGGCTATAACCGGATTTATCCCGCGCGCGTCCCACATAGTGGCAGGCACTCAGAAGCGTTCCTTCTCCCTGTCTTCGGCTCCGGACGCGGAATGTCGGGCCCGCGTTCCGGAGCTTGACCGTTTTGGGGAACGCTGGCCAAGAATTCGCCCCAAACCGGGGACTGACATGAATTTCGGGCGCAGTTTGCCGGAAATTCGCGGTCTGTCCCCGGTTTGCCCGCCGGATACGAACCCACCCTCGTCGTGTGCCCCAAAACGGTTAAGCACCCCGGGCCCGCGTTCCGGAGCGCGCGCTCGCTACAATAATTGTTAACCGATGATCCAACTCACAGGGGCCGGGAAACGTTACGGCCCCAGAATCCTTTTTGAAAACACCGACTGGCTGGTGACGCCCAACGAGCGCGCCGGCATTGTGGGCGCCAATGGCGCCGGCAAGTCGTCGCTCTTGAAAGTGCTGGCCGGCATCGAGGGACTCGATTCCGGCGTCATGACCACCCAGAAGGGCGTCACCCTCGGCTACCTGCCCCAGGAAGGCCTCTCGCTTTCCGGCCGCTCTGTCTTCGCCGAGTGCATGACCGTGTTCGCCCACCTCCGTGAGCTCGAAGTGGAGCAGGAGGACCTGGCCCACCGCCTAGCCGAACTCGACCCCTCCAGCCCGGAATACGGGCAGGTCGCCGAGCGGTTTCACCAGGCGGAAGGCGAGTTCCGCGCCCGCGACGGCTACACCATCGAATCTCAGGTGGGCGCCGTACTGAGCGGCCTCGGCTTCCCGCAGCGCGATTGGAAACGCCGCACCGAAGAGTTCTCCGGCGGCTGGCAGATGCGCATCGCGCTCGCCAAACTGCTCCTCGAAAAGCCCAACCTGCTGCTCCTGGACGAGCCCACCAACCACCTCGACCTGGAGGCCCGCAACTGGCTGGAAGAGTACCTGGCCGCCTACCCCAATGCTTACGTGCTGGTTTCTCACGACCGCTACTTCCTCGACGTCACGGTGCGCAAAATCGTCGAGCTCTGGAACAAAAACCTGCACTTTTACACCGGCGGGTACTCCCGCTACGAGGTGCAGAAAGAGGAGCGGCGCACGCAACTTCATGCCGCTTACGCGCACCAGCAGGACCGCGTCCAACAACTGGAAGCCTTCATCAATCGCTTCCGCGCCCAAGCCACCAAGGCCAAACAGGTGCAGAGCCGCATTAAGGAGCTGGAGAAGATCGAACGGATCGAAATTCCGCCGGGAGAGAAGACCATCCATTTCAGCTTCCCGCAGCCCAGACCGAGCGGCCGCATCGTGGCCGAGTTCAAGAAGGTCTCCAAGGCCTACGGCGATCACGTCGTGTTTTCCGATGGCGACCTGATCGTCGAGCGCGGCGACCGCGTGTCCCTGGTGGGCGTCAACGGCGCCGGCAAGTCCACCATGATCAAGATTCTGGCCGGCGCCGAGCCGGTGACCTCGGGCGAATATATCCTCGGTCACAACGCCCAGCCCGACTATTTCGCGCAGGACCAATACAAGGAACTCGACCAGAACGCGCGCATGATCGACGATTTGGCCACCGTCGCTCCGCGCGCCACCAATACCGAGCTGCGCAGCATCCTGGGTTGTTTCCTCTTCTCCGAAGACGATGTCTTCAAGCCGATTGGGGTGCTTTCCGGCGGCGAACGCAACCGCTATGCGCTGGCCCGCATGTTGATGGTGCCGTCGAACTTCATGCTGCTCGACGAGCCCACCAACCACCTGGACATGCGCGCCAAGGATGTCCTGCTGACCGCCTTACAGGAGTACCACGGCACCGTCGTCTTCGTTTCGCACGACCGCTACTTCATCGACAAACTGGCCACTCGCGTGATCGAAGTGGAGAACGGCCTGGTCCACGTTTACCCTGGCAACTACGAGGACTACCTCTGGCGCAAGCAGGGCGGCGGGAGCGCCCCAACTCCAGCCGGCGATTCCCCGGCGGCTCCCGCCCCGGCCCCGGCCGGCACCCCGGCGCCGGCAGAGCCTGCCAAGGCCCCGGCAACCCGCCTCAACCCCATCAAGCTCCGCCAGATGAAAGAGCGCAGCCACGCCATTGAAGACGAAATCACGCGCCTCGAAGTCGAGATCGCCGACTACGAAGCCGCCCTCGGCAACTTTGTCAATGTCGATGAAACTAAGAGAGTTACAGAGCTACTCGAGGCCCGCCGAGCGGACTTCGAGGCGCTTATGATTGAGTGGGAAGACGTTGCGCAGTCGATTGAGGCGAACTCGTAGACCCTATTCCTGCATCGGCATTTGCTGTTCGATCTCGCGCCATGCGCTGATCTTCAGCCTGCGGCACACCCAGCACAACGGCTCCCCAGCCGCCAGGACGGTTGTCTCCGCGCCGCACACCGAGCACTTCTCCATCTTCTTGAGACGGTCCGGCGAGACGGACTTCTTCGCCTGTTCCAGCAGGTCGGCGGGAACTACCGGCTCGGGTTTCGGTTGGATCTTACGTTTCATCGGGCCCCAATACAACTTTTACTATGACAGAAAGCAACTCGGCGGACAACCTAACCTCAGGTGCCCCGGTACTATGCCGCTTCCGGAATTTGTATTACCACCGCCACTTCCAGGGAAGACCCGCAGCGAGGGCACTTCTGGCCGGCTGCAATCCTGGCATATTTCCCCTTCAGATCGATCTCCGCGGGGACGGTGTGAGTGCATATCGGGCAATGTGCCAACCCTTGGATGTGATTTTCGAGTAAAATTTTCATTTTCCACTCCTCCTCATCTCATCGGACGCAGGGCAGTGGCCACTAGTTGTCGAAAGTTTCGTAAATATTTCTAAATCGTACTCGATCATCCGGGGACTGACAAGACTGACATGGATTTCCGGCGCAGTCTGCAGGAAATTCGCTGTCAGCCCTGTCTGTCCCCGGTTTCGCCAGTGATACGCTGGAGAGTATGACGCAGCAGCCCTCGCCCAAGATTCAGTTGATCAACACCTCCGAGTACCGGGAGAACTATGCCAATAGCGTTCAGATCCGCGTGAATCTGTGGGATTTCTTTCTCATGTTCGGCCGGGTCAACCAGACTGCCGCGGACAACGTGGCCATCCACAATTTCCAGGGCGTCTACCTCAGCCCCCAGCAGGCCAAGGCCCTGCTCAACATCCTGCAACAAAACGTAACCCAGTACGAAACCGCCTTTGGGGAGATTAAGCTGGAACCCCACGCCGACGGCGGCATCGTCCAATAGCCGCTCTAGCCACCCGCCCGGTTCAGTTTACGCTGGGACCGGCGGCGCGCGCCGGCATCGAAAACTCCTGAACGCCCGAACGGCACAGGTATTCGAGCAGCAGGATCATCTTGAGTTCCTGGTCGGTGGAGCGCATCCGGGCGCGGTCCGCCCGCGCCTGTTGAAAACGCGCAATCCGTTCCGCGATCTCCGCCCGATTGCGCGCGCAACGCACCTGCGATTCCAAAACGCAAGAGCCCAGAAACTCGGCGATAAATTGAAGTTCATCGGAAGAGAGGCCGGCCAGAAAGCGGCGGGCCGTCGATTTCAGCGGTTGATCGGCACACGAAACAAGGGCGGCTACCAGGGAATTTCGCACGGCAGATCTCCTGTCGGTGAGGAAGCATACTAAGCTATGTGGATCTGTACCGTATTATGGCGAATCCCGCAAGCGCGTGCAAGGGGCTCCCCTCCGTGGGGTGCTTAAACGTTTTCGCGCAAGGCCGGCCATTGAATACGCCCCCTGGAAGGATACGTCCCATTTTCGTCGTGTGCCCGAAAACGTTTAAGCATCTCCCTCCGTGCCGACCCCACCACCCGCTATCATAATGTACGGAATTCCTCATGCCCGATATCATCAACGAATATCAGAAGTGGAAACAGCAGGGTGAAGACCTGCGCGTTCAGGCGAAACACGCCATGGAGAACCGGTTTCGCGATCTCCTCTCCGAGGCCGTGCACATCGCCGAAGAGTACCGCACGGATTTCGGCGCCGTCCTGAAGCCGCCGCCCGCCGTCACCGCCTTTCGCTACAAGGCATCCGCCAAGCTGAAAGCCAAGAAACCGGCCGGCAAGGCCAAACCCGCTGTGTCCGCCGAGCGCGCCACGCCTAAACCCGAGCCGCCTGCCGCCAAGCCCAATCCCAAAGTGGCCGGACTCCAGAAGCGTCTCGCCACCGCCAAAAAGAAACTTGAAGACGCCAAGGCCGGCGGCGCTACCACCCGTCCTTACGAAGACAAGGTCTACGAGATCGAAGACGAGCTGCGCCTGGCATTACAGGCGTAGGGGGAACGGTCGGCCCACTCCGCGTCGAACCGCTCCCGTGTGACGAACGATTTCTGCGTCCCCGCCCCCAGCGTGGAGAGCGCGGCGTACAGATTGGCGCGCGCGATGGCGTCCATCTCCGCCAAGCCCTCGGCCAGAAAACACGCCAGGCTTCCGATGAACGCATCGCCCGCCCCGGTGGTATCCACCGGTTGCACCGCGAACGCCGGCACATGCGTCATCCCATCGGGACCCGCGCACAGCGCTCCGTTGGCGCCCAGCGTCACGATCACGCGCCGTACGCCGCCATCCAGCAGCTTCTGCGCGCACGCCCGCGCGTCTTCGAGATTGTGCACCGGCATCCCGGCGAGCGCTTCGGCTTCCGTCTCGTTGGGAATCACGTAGTCGGCATGCGCCACCTGCGCCAGGTCCAGCGCCTGTCCCGGCGCCGGATTCAAGATCGAGCGAATCCCATGTTCGCGCGCAAAGCGCAGCGCGTAGTAGACCGTCTCGATGGGCACTTCCAACTGCATCACCAGGAAGTCCGCGCCTTCCAGCACCGGAGCCGCCGCATCGACATCGGCGGGTGAAAGCCGGTCGTTGGCGCCCTTCACCACCCAAATCCGATTCTGCCCCGAGCTCTCCACGAAAATCGGCGCCACCCCGCTCGATACCCCGGGCGTGGCCAGCACGCGGCTGGTGTCGATCCCGCGCGCCGCGAAGTTCTCGATATTCGCCGGCCCGAACAGGTCGTCGCCCACGCGCGCCACCATCGCCACTTGCGCGCCGCACAACCGCGCCGCCACGGCCTGGTTCGCGCCTTTGCCGCCGAATCCCAAGCTGAACTCGCGCCCGAAGATGGTTTCGCCCGGACGTGGAAACTGGTCCGTATACGTGACCAGATCGATATTCGCGCTGCCGATGACCGCAATCCGCGGCTGATGTTTCATAGCATTGCCAGCTTACCAAAGGTACAATCCCTTCATGACGAGCTTCATGACGGGCCTCATGACGAGATGGATACTCTGTGCGGCATTGTCACTGATTGCCGCTCCGGCGCGCGCCGAGACCAACGCCGAGCTCAAGGAGCAGGTGCGTCAAACCGAAATCGCCTTCGCGAAAACGTTGGCCGATCGCAACGCCGCCGCGTTCGCTTCATTCCTCGCCACGGAGACGGTATTCATGTCCGGCGCCCGCGTGACGCGTGGCGCCACGCAAGTCGCCGAGCGCTGGAAGGCGTTCTTCGATGGTGCGCAAGCCCCGTTCTCCTGGGCGCCCGAAACCGTGGAGGTGCTCGACTCGGGCACGCTCGCGATGTCGTCCGGCCCCGTGCGCGATCCCTCCGGCAAGCGCACAGGCACGTTCAATTCCGTATGGCGGCGCGAAGCAAATGGCAAGTTGAGGCGGTTGCCAGATGACTTCGTCGGCGAGCGGCACGTCGTCGTCGTGAAGCGCGAGGCAACCAGCACGCCGAACTGGGAAACGTGCGAGTTTGAGGAGTGGCCTGGGCCAGTGCCGCCTGGCGCGCACGATGACGCCATCGGAATTTAACTGAGCGAAGAGGACATTAGACCGTGACAGGTCTGGGCGCGGCCTCACCCAGGCGCATTCAGTCCGAACGCGCCGACCCGACCGCGCAAACAGCTTCCGATATTGCGGAATAACGGGCAGCCCAACACGATTCTCGCCTCGGGAATGGATTCCCAGGACCGCTGTTTGAGGTCACACTAGGTATCGGCGAGTTTCCGAAGATTCCGTTTTCCTGCCCCGACGACTGAACGGCTACACCGGACGCCATGGCGCAGCGGGATCGCGTGTGATCCGGCCGCGGGCGTCCCGTTCACAACTGAAGCATCTCGACGACGCAAAGCGGGTGTGGTTGCCGAACGACCGGGCGCGGCATCGAATCTCCGTTGACCGGCCCGACGAAAGGGGCTAATCTTTCTGCTTCATGAATTCAGACTCGACTACCTCTGAAGATACAAGGAAAGATGTCCTTGGCATTACCGCATGACCGCGCCGCAAAGATCGACTACTTGCGAAGCCGCAAACCGTGCTAGATTTACCGCCATGGGAATCCGAAAATCCGTTTTCTCGCTGCTGCTTCTCGGCGCGGCCGGCATGTACGCGGCGGACGCCGACCTGGGTTCATCCATCGCCAAAAACCGCATGGGAACGCTGGCGATCCGGACCGCCCCCGGCGCCAAAGTCACCGTGGAACAGGTGCGCCATGAGTTCTGGTTCGGCGCGACGCTGCCCGGCGGCGTCTTTTCGGGGCGCACCTCTCCGGCAGACATCGCCAAATGGAAGGAGATCTTCACCAGCCACTTCAACGCCGGCGTCCCGGAAGCCGACTTTAAGTGGGACGTCATGGAACGGCAGAAAGGCCAGGTGAATTACACTGTCGTGGACAACATGCTCGCCTGGGCCGGCAAGGAAGGCATTGCGCTGCGCGGCCACTGTATTTTCTGGGGCGTGCCGAACCATGTCCAGCCCTGGCTGAAGGAGATGAACGACGACGATTTCAAAGCGACGGTCGCGCAGCGGGGGCGAACCATCGGCTCCCGCTATCGCGACCGATTCGCCGAGTACGACCTCAACAACGAAATGATGCACGCGAATTACTACGAGCAGCGGTTCGGGATCGACTTCATCCGGCAGATGGCGCTCTGGGTAAAGGAGGGCGATCCGAACGCGAAGTTGTTCGTCAACGATTACGACATCACCACGGGCAACCGGCTCGACGACTACGTGAAGCACATCCGCAAACTGCTCGATGCCGGGGTGCCGATTTCCGGCATCGGCGTGCAGGGCCACCTGCATGGCGACTCGTTCGATCCCGCGGCCTTAGAGAAGTCGCTCGACGAGCTGTCGCAGTTCAAGCTGCCGATTCGCATCACCGAGTTCAACTTCCCCGGCCAGCGCTCCAAGTACTACACCGGCGACCGGCGCGCCGCGATGCCGCCGGAGGAAGAGCAGGCCAAAGCCGAGGCACTCAAACAGTTCTTCACCATCTGCTTCGCGCACCCCTCGGTGACCGGCATCATGATGTGGGGCTTCTGGGAAGGCGCCAACTGGATCCCGCAATCGTCGCTGTACAAGCGGGACTGGACGCCGCTGCCGGCCGCGAAAGCGTACGAAGACCTGGTCCTCAACAAATGGTGGACCCGCTGGACGGGGACCGCCGACCGGCAAGGCCGGGCCGAGGTGCGCGCGTTCTATGGAAAGCATAAAATCACGGTGAACGGGAAAGAGACGGTGGTGACCCTGACGAAAGCCGAAGGAAGCAAAACCGTGGACCTGAATTGAGCGGTGGCCGTCGGGATTGGTCCCCATGAGTCTGCATCACGCCGCCGGTTCTGCCCCCAAGTCACTTGGCTGCGTCATGCCCTATCCGCACGTCTACGGTTCGTCCAGAGCGCCGTATCCGCGACTCTTTAGAGCGATGTTCAGCCAAGAAAGCGGGCCAATCCCTGGTGTGGGGTTATCGGAAACTGACTACAATGCGCGGGCCGGCGGCTTCGGTCGCGATGCCGCGCCCTCACTACGGACGCGGCAGAACGTAGCTGAGCGCGATCTGGTCCGAGGGGCCCGACCATGGACGAAGCTTGCTCAGTTCAGTCCAGGGGTGGACAACGCCGGAGTCCTTGTCTTGAATCGCCCAATGGCCGAACCGGCACTGGTGGAGGTCGACGACCGCCTCGGCGATGCGTCTGGCTTGCTCCACCGTACTCGCCCTGTCCCATAAAAATCGGTTGACTTCAAGATCGGCAAGCCAATCCACGACCTCAGTCTCTAACCCTGAATTGCGAACTTAAGCGAGGAGTTTTCCTTGCAGACGAACTCAAACAGTACCGGGACTGCTCACGCGGGCCGCGCCGCAAAAGCGATGGATACCGGACTTGCGTTTTGCACCGGCGATCCCGTGACAGCCAGCCGGCCGGTCGCAGCGTCGGCACGGTATGTGACCACGGTGTCGGACTGCTCGTTGGTTGCGCATAGCAATGAGTGAGACGGATCGAACCCAATGTAGCGGGGCGTGCGGCCCTGTGAGGGCGTCCAACCGGCGGAAGTAAGCAGGCCAGTCCGTGGATCGGATGTGAACGTGGCGATACTGTCGTGTCCGCGGTTGGAGCAGTAGACGAAGCGGCCGCCCGCGGATACGGCAATCTCCGCGGCGGTATTCTCGCCGGTGTAGTCGGGTGGCAGCGTGGGCAAAATCTGTACGGGCCGCAGACTGCCGCGCTCCGCGTCCCAAAAGTACGTCGTGACGGTGCTGGCGATTTCGTTGACCACCCACGCGATGGGCAACCTGGGATGGAACGCCGCATGGCGCGGGCCGGAGCCGGCGCGAGCGGCTGCGGCGCCCTGCTCGGTGGGAGTCAATTTGCCGGTTGCCGTATCAAAGCGGAAGACGAACACGCGGTCCAGGCCCTTGTCCGGCACGATCACCGAGCGGCCTCCAGGGTCGAACACCACGTGATGCGGATGGGAGCTGAGCTGCTCGATGCGATGGGGGCCGGGCTGCCCAGGAAGGGTGACAACCTGCACGGCGTCGGCGAGCGCACCATCCGGCCGGATGGGCAGCACCGCTACGTTGCCCGCGCCGTAGTTGGCCACCACCAGAAAGCGGCCGCCGGGGTCGATGGCTTGATGCACGCCATTGCGGCCGCCGGTTTCGGCGCGATTCAGAGGCTGCAGGAAACCGGTCGCGCGATCCACCGAAAACGCAGTGGCATAGGTTTCATCGCCGTGCACCGAATAGAGGTGGCGCTGATCCGCGGCCATCACCAGGAATGAGGGGTTGACTAAGTCGCCGACGCGCTGCACGTGCGTCCATGCGCCTGTTTGCGGGTCGATGCGATAAACGTGGATGCCGTCGCCGCGCGCGGAGCGTTGGAGGGTGGTGTAGCAGCCCACGTAGGCATACAGCGCGCCGCCCATGGACCGTGAGGCGAGCGGCGCCGCCATCAGCCCCCCCAACAGGGCCCGCCGGGTGAGGGGCAGGCCAGTGCTGGGCCGCATATTGCTTGTACACGTCCGCCACATGGCCCGTTTCGGATTGCGTGCCTGGACAATGCGTCCTTTGAGTGTCATTCGGACCTCCGTCAATAGTCGGCAGCCGATCGCGCCAGTAAGCCACATTGTAATGGCTACGAAGGGCTATGTGCTTGACTCAGGTAGCCCGCGTCTGTGGCGCCATGTGGGGCGGGCGCCCTCGCCCGCGGCCGGCCCCCTGGCCGGCCTGCCAGCAGGCGGACGAGGGCGTCGTCCCCAGAGGGGGCCCCAGGTCCAGGGGGACCGCCCCACTCAGCCGATGCCAGAGCGCTTACCTGAGTCAAGCACATAGCCCTCTTGGCTACGATTAACCACGGATCGCGGCCCGCTCGAAAGTGATCCAGTTGGCCACGCCCGAACCGTTGATTTGCTCGGGTCGTCACGAAGAATAGCTTCCGGTAATACAAAAATAACGCTATTAGGAAGCCATGCCGCTGGCGGAGAAGCTTCAGCCGGACTCGGCCCTCAAAACCGGAACTATCAACTTCCTCACCACTTGACGAGTTCGACTCGGCGGTTCTTGGCCCGGCCATCGTCGGTGGCGTTCGAAGCCACCGGCGCATATAGGCCGCAGCCGAACGAATCCAGGCGCGATGCGGCAACACCGTATTGCGTGGTCAGCGCGCGGACCACGGCGGCGGCGCGGCGGCGGCTCAGGTCCAGATTGTACTCGGCGTTGCCCTGATTGTCGGTGTGGCCCACCACGTGGAGGCGCGCTGGCGGGTCGGAAGCCAACAGGCGGCCGATCTCGTCCAGCGTCGCTTTCGAATCGGCGCGGAGCGTGTCTTTGTCGGTATCGAAATTGACGCCGTAGAGTGCCACCCTGCCCGTGTCCGTCAACGAGCGCGCCATGTCGGCGGCGTTGACGAACTCCATGCGCTCCTCCATCTTCTCAGGCGCCACCACCACCAGATGGACCAGGGTGCGGCCCTTGGTCACGGAACTGCCCATGCGCTCGGGCACAATGCCATCCTTGTATGCCGTCACGAACACGAAGTACCACACCGGTTGCGGGTCCTTAGACTTCCCCGATAGCACGCGTTCCTGGGCTTCGTTGTAGCTCAGGATCTGGCCCAGGCCATCCTCGTCCGCCGCGTGCCCCATGGTGGGGCCGAACCAGCCGCTCACGCCAGGGCCCTTCTCAAACAGGGTCACCAGGTTGAGCCGCTGGAATTCCAACTGGTAGTTGCGGAACACTTCGGCGGGCGTGCGCCCCTCCGGCGCCACATACGTGTAGCGGCTCATCAGGCCTTCCACTTTCTGGCTCTTTACATAAGCCGGCGGGTCGAGTTGCGTGGGCTTCCCCAAGGGCAGCAGGAACTCGTCGAATTTCGGGGAGCGATACCCGATGATTTCGCTCCCCGCATAGCGCTTCATCAGCGGGGGATCCTTCGACCCCGGCAAATCCGCGGCCGCCGCGGGCCAGATCAACAATAGTGGAAGCAGACGCGTCATCCTCATATTCTCCTCCGCAATCGCATCAAATCAACGCACCGGTCAGAATAGAAATGCCCAATTCCGGGCTCTCCTTTCAGTTCCTCGTATATCACGCCGGTAGCGGAACACAGAGCCCCAACGGCCACCGTTGGAACAATACCATGAATCCAGGAAAGAGCACGTTGACCGATGGCTCGCTCCGGTAAGCGCAACAGGACGGATGAAGCCGACATCGGCGGGCGGGAATATGTCGCGCTGGCGCAGTGCCGCGACGCGCTCGGCGAGGGCGGGCGCGCCTGTGTGCTGCTCCTGCGCCAGCCTTTGGTGGGTTGGAACGCGATTACAAGTCTGACGCCCGCGCCCTTTGATTCGCTGTCGGCGTCGGGCTGCTTCGGTTCGGCGGCCCGCTGTCTACTCCACGGAATTTCCGGGAACGACAGTTAAGCTTAAAATCTTAAATAGTTTTCTGTTGACAAGCTTGGAAGTGGCAGTTTAGAATTCTTTCTAGCCAATGCACACGTGTGCATTAGGGGGGACGTTGGATCCATGAAGATTTCGCGCAGTTCCCTCGTTCTAGCAATATTGCTCGCCGCACTGCCCATCGCCGTACGGGCGCAATTTGAAACAGCCACGGTCCTGGGGACCGTCAGGGACGGTACCGGAGCGGTCATTGTCGATAGCAAGGTCATCTAATCCGTTCGGCAACGCCGGGCGCAACACGGTCCGGAGCTATGCCATCTACCAGACCGATCTCGGCCTGCACAAGGACTTCCCGCTTTGGTCGGAGATCCGCAAGCTCGAATTCCGCTCGGAGTTTTTCAACCTGATGAATAAGACCAACTTCCAAGCGCCGAATTCCACCTCCAGCAGTAGTGCTTTCGGCGCCATCCGCAGCACCTTCCCGGCGCGCGTAATTCAGATGGCGATGAAGTTCGTCTTCCAGGTGCCCTCTTGTGAATGTGCGTAACCCAAACTCGTCAACTCTCGCGAAGCCGGCTTCCATCAAGGACATCGCAAGAACCGCGGGCGTGGCGCACTCCACCGTCTCCCGCGCTCTGCGCAACAGCCCGCTGGTCAATCGGGAGACGGTGGAGAGGATTCAGCGCATTGCCCGTGAAGCGGGATACCGGACCAGCGCCGCGGCCCGCAGCTTGGTCACCCGGCGTAGCGACACCATCGGCGTGGTGGTGACCAACATCGCCGATCCGTTTGTCGCCGGGGTAGTCAGCGGCATTGAGGAGACCGCCGACCAGCACGGTTTGTCGGTTTTCCTCGCCAATTCCAACGCCGAACCGGAGCGCGAAATCCGTGTGGCGCGCAAGTTCGAAGAGAGGCGGGTGGACGGCATCATCGTCACCGCTTCCCGGGTTGGCGCCCAGTATGTGCCCTTGTTTTCGCACATGCAGGTGCCCATCGTTCTGCTCAACAACCAGCACCCCAGCCAGGTCGCGCATTCCGTGATGATCGCCAACGTCCAGGCTAGTCTGGACGCGACACGGCACCTGATGGCACTGGGTCATCGCCGAATTGCGTACCTGGGAGACCGTTTCGGGTACCAGTCCGACGCCGAGCGGTACGCCGGCTACCGGCAGGCTTTGGAAGAAGGCGGCTTGCCGTTCGATCCTCTCCTGGTGGCGCACGGAGACGGCAAGCCGGAAGGCGCCGAAGCCGCGATCGCGGATCTGCTCGCCTTGCCGCAGCCACCCACCGCCGTCTTCTTCTATAACGATCTGTCGGCATTGGGCGCGATGCGGCAGATCCGCCACCGCGGCCTGCGGATTCCCGCTGACATCTCTGTCGTGGGTTTCGACGATTTGTACATCTGCCAGTACTTAAATCCACCGCTCACCACGGTCCGGCAGCCCATGCGGCAGATGGGGCGCATGGCCATGGAGACGCTGCTGCAGATCTTCGCCGGCGCCGAATCGGGGCACGATATCAAAGTCCCCGGCGAGTTGATTGTGCGCCAGTCCACCGCGCCACCCAAGGAGAGCTCATGAGTGAATTGCTGGTACGCCCGGCGACATTCACGGATCGCATTGAGAGTTTCGGTTACGAATACCTGTCGTTTGAGGCTCGCAAGCTGGCCGCGGGCCGGCACTACGCCGCGGAAACCGGCCCCAACGAGCTGGCCATTGTCGTTCTGGGCGGCGTGTGTTCGGCCGCCGCACCGCTAGAAGCCTGGCCGCGCATCGGCGGGCGGAGCAGCGTATTCGACGGCCTGCCCTACACCTTGTACCTGCCGGTGGCGACGGCCTTCTCCATCACCGCCGATACCGATTGCGATCTGGCCTTCTGCTATTGCCGCGCCGAGGAGCGGCACCCGGCGCGCCTGGTGACGCCAGACCAGGTTCGGGTGGAGATCCGGGGCGGCGGCAACGCCACCCGCCAGATCCACCACATGTTGAGCCCGGAGTTCCCCGCGCATCGCCTGTTGGTGGTGGAGGTATTCACACCGGCGGGCAACTGGTCCAGCTATCCGCCGCACAAGCACGACGTGCATAATCCCCCCGGGGAAGTCGATCTCGAAGAAATCTACTACTACCGGGTGGACCGCCCGGAAGGCTACGCGATTCAGAAGGTCTACACCGCCGACCGCCGCATCGACGAGACCCTCTCGGTGCGCTCTGGCGAGCTCGTCCTGATTCCCGAAGGCTACCACCCCGTGGTGGCCGCGCATGGCTACAACGTGTACTATCTGAACGCGCTGGCGGGCTCGGCGCGGTCCATGGCCGCCTCCGACGACCCGGACTACGCCTGGGTCCGCGACACCTGGCGCGAGCAGGACCCCCGATTGCCCATGGTGCCGCCGATGGTGAAAAGGTGAGACCGATGGACGTTGTCATATTGGGCAGAATCGGCTACGACCTGTATTCGGAGGAGCCGCATGTGCCGCTGCCCGAGGTGCGGCGATTCTCCCGCTACCTGGGTGGCTCCAGCGCCAACATGGCGGTCGGCCTCGCCCGCCTCGGCGCCCACGCCGGGATGGTCAGTTGCCTGGGGGACGACAGCCTGAGCCGCTTCCTGGTCGATTTCCTGCAAGCCGAAAAAGTCGAAACCAGCCACGTCCAGACGGCGCCCGGTTTTCTGCCGTCGCTCGCCCTGACGGAGGTTTCCCCGCCCGATCGATTCCCCCAGGTGTTCTATCGCCGCGACCCCGTCGACACCATGCTCGACGTGACGGGCGACGACCTGGACTATGTGGCATCGGGCCGCATGTTCGTCACCAACGGCACGTCGCTCTGCGGATCGCCCTCGCGGGAATCGGCCTACCGGGCATTGGAGAGGGCGAAGAAGGCTGGCTGCCGCGTGGTGTTGGACGTGGACTACCGTTCCATGTCGTGGCGAAAGCCGGAGGAAGCCGGGCTGGCGGTGCGCCTGGCGCTGCCATTCGTGGATGTTCTGATCGGCAACCAGTTGGAGTTGAAGTTGGTGGCCGGCGTGGACGGCCTGGACGCGGCCACCGCGAAGCTGCAGGCCGCGGGCGTGCCCATGTTGGTCTCTAAACTCGGCGAACTGGGAACGCGCGTGCTCACCGGCGGCGATTCGGTCTACCTGCCGCCTTATTCCGTGGAAGTGTGCACCACCATCGGCGCCGGCGATGGCTTCGCTTCCGGATTCCTCTATGCCATGCTGAAGGGGCTTCCGGTGGCCGAATGCCTCCATTACGGGAACGCGGCGGCCGCCATTGTGGTCAGCCGCTTGAGCTGCTCCGAAGCCATGCCGGTACTCTCCGAAGTGGAAGAGATGATGCGGCAACAAAGAAAGGCATAAGTGTTCTCTAGCCAACAATTCTTCTCCGACGCGCTTCTCGCCCGCTTGACGGAGACGCGCGTCAACGACCCGGATTTCGCCTGGCGCGCCGCCCAGGCGCGCATCCGGCACGAGCGCCTCGCGCCCTCCGGCAAGTTGAATCTTCTGGCGGCCGACCACCCGGCGCGCAATGTCACCAAAGTGGGCTCGGACCCCTTGGCGATGGCCGACCGCCGCGACTACCTCGCCCGCATTCTGCGCGTGCTGTCGAGCGAAGGCGTGGATGGAATCATGGCGACCATGGACATCCTCGAGGATCTCCTTTCCATCGACGGATTCCTGCGCGGCGCGGGCGCTCCGGTGCTGCTGGACGGCCGTGTCCTGATCGCCAGCCTCAACCGGGGCGGTCTGGCGGGCAGCAGTTGGGAGTTGGACGATCCCGTGACCGGGGCGACGCCCGCCACCTGCCAGGCGTGGCGCCTGGACGGAGCCAAGCTCCTGCTCCGCGTGGATGAGCGTGAACCGGCCTCGCTGAAAACGCTGCTGGCCTGCGCGCAGGCGATCAACCAATCCAATGTGCTGGGGCTGCCCATGTTCCTGGAGCCGTTGCCGGTGACAAAGACCGACAAAGGCTACGTGGTGGTGAAGACCGCCGAGGCCCTGGCGCGCCTGGCGGGCGTGGCGAGCGCGCTCGGCGACAGCAGCCGCTATTTGTGGCTCAAGCTGCCGTACTGCGAGGGCTACGAGACCGTGGCCCGTTCCACCACGTTGCCCATTCTGCTGCTGGGCGGGGAATCGGCCGGAGATCCCTCGCCGTTCCTGCGGCAGCTCGGGTCGGCCATGGCCGCGGGGCCCAACGTGCGCGGCGCATTGGTGGGCAGAAATGTTTTGTACCCCGGTGACGAAGATCCGCTGGCCATGGCGCTGGCGGCTGGCGGCATCGTGCATGAGGGTTGGTCCGTTGAAACAGCATTGCAATCGATGGCGGCGAACCGGGGGCGCGACATGGATCGGCTTGCGCGTTGGCTCTAGTGGCTACTGTGTTACAGAAGTCCGTCGAAGCGATCGTGGCGCAGCCCCTCAGGCTGCCGCGCCGGCACTCATGCCGGCGCCTGGGCCGGCGCATGAAGGAGGGTCGAGATGAGTCTCGACCCGGCAGGCAAAAGTGCCTGCGCCACGGATCGCCGGGAGTTTGTAACACAGTAATACTAGTTTGCAGAGTTTGAGGAGGCATAGCATGGAAACGCGTCGCGTCACGATGGCTCAGGCGCTGGTGAGCTTTTTGAAGAACCAGCACGTCGAGCGGGATGGACAGCAGCATGCATTCTTCGCCGGCGTGCTGGGTATTTTCGGTCACGGGAACATAGCCGGCATCGGGCAGGCTCTGCAACAGAATCCCGATTTCCCGTACATACCGGTGCGCAACGAGCAATCGGGTGTGCATCTGGCGGCGGGGTACGCGAAGGCGTGCAACCGCCTGCGCACCTTCGCCTGCACATCGTCGATCGGACCCGGAGCGACCAACATGATCACCGGGGCGGCGCTGGCCACCATCAATCGCCTGCCGGTACTGCTCTTGCCGGGCGATATCTTCGCCCGCCGTAACGTGGCGCCCGTGCTCCAGCAGTTGGAGTCGCCTGGTACGCAGGACATTGGCGTGAACGATTGCTTCAAGCCTGTCTCGCGCTACTGGGACCGCATCTACCGTCCGGAGCAACTCATCACGGCGCTGCCCGAAGTGATGCGCGTGCTCACCTCTCCCTCCGATTGCGGCGCCGTCACGCTGGCCCTGCCGCAGGACGTGCAGGCCGAGGCGTACGACTACCCGGAGGAACTGTTCCGCAAACGCGTGTGGTTGATCCGCCGAGGCCAGCCCGACCAAGTCTCCTTGGAACGAGCGGTGGCGGCGATCCGCGCCAGCCGCCAGCCGCTGATCGTGGCCGGCGGCGGCGTCCTGATGAGCGAAGCATCCCAGGCGCTGGCGGACTTCGCCGCCCAAACCGGCATTGCGGTGGCGGAAACCCAGGCGGGCAAGGGCTCCCTGGCCTACGACCACCCGCAGTGCATGGGCGCCATTGGCGCCACCGGTACTCTGGCGGCCAATCGTCTGGCGCACGAGGCCGATCTCGTGATCGGAATCGGGACGCGCTATTCCGACTTCACGTCGGCCTCGATGACGGCGTTCCAGAATCCCGAGGTGCGGTTCGTCAATATCAACACCGCCGAGTTCGACGCCTACAAGGTCTCGGCCATTCCCCTGGTGGCGGATGCCCGCGTGGCGCTCCAGCAACTGGCGGCGGCGCTGCCCGACTACCGCGTCGGCGCGGACTACGCGGCTCAAGCCGCCGGCCTGAAAGCGAAATGGGAAGCCGAAGTGGACCGCTTGTTCCACCTGAACAATCCGGGCCGTCCGGCGCAAAGCGAAGTCATCGGCGCCATGTGGGAGGCTTCGGGCCCGCGCGACGTCCTGCTTTCGGCGGCGGGCAGCCATCCGGGCGACCTGCACAAGTTGTGGCGCACGCGCACGCCCAACGGCTATCACATGGAATACGGCTATTCGTGCATGTCGTATGAAATCCCCGGGGCTATTGGGGCGAAGCTGGCCGACCCGACCCGCGAGGTGTATGTCTTCCTGGGCGATGGCACCTACCTGATGATGCCGACGGAAATCGTGACCTCGGTGCAGGAGGGCGTGAAGATCATCATCGTGCTGGTGGACAATCACGGCTTTGCCAGCATCGGCGGGCTGAGCCGCGCGCTGGGGCAAGATGGATTCGGCACCAGCTATCGGTTCCGTTCCAAGGAATCGGGGCAGTTGGACGGCGCCACCCTGACGGTGGACTATGTCGCCAATGCCCGCAGTCTGGGCGCGCACGCCTTGAAGGCGACCACGCTGGCCGAACTGAAGGACGCCTTGGAGAAAGCCAAGAGCCTGGACCGCACTACCGTCATCGTGGTGGAGACCGACCCCGCCGTGGGGGTGCCGGGTTACGAATCCTGGTGGGACGTGGCCGTCGCCGAAGTCTCTGAGATGGAGAGTGTGCGAGAGGCGCGGGCCCGGTACGAAACGGCGCGCAAGAACGAACGCCATCATCTCTGAGGCGCGAGGAAAGAATATGGCAAGGCTGATGGTTGGCAATGCCCCTTGTTCCTGGGGCACCCTGGAATTCGATGAGGCCAAGGGCGAGCAGATCCCGTTTGACCGCATGCTGGACGAACTCGCCGAAGCCGGCTACACCGGAACGGAATTGGGTGATTGGGGCTACATGCCCACTGACCCGGTTGTGTTGAGGGCGGAACTCGACAAGCGTGGCCTGGTAATGCTGGGCGCGTTCGTGCCGGTGGCGTTGAAGGAACCATCCGCGCATGAAGGCGGCATCGCGAATGCGGTGAAGACCGCGCGATTGCTCGCCGCGGTAGGTGGAACGCCGGCGCCCTATCTCGTGCTGGCCGACGACAACGGCTCGGTGCCGGAACGAACCCGTTTGGCCGGACGGGTCACTCCGGAATCCGGATTGAGCGTGGCAGAGTGGAAAGTTTTCGCCTACGGCGCCAACCAGTTGGCCGGCGCCGTGTTTGAGGAGACGGGACTGCGGACGGTCTTCCACCATCACTGCGCAGGTTTCGTGGAGACGCCGGATGAAATCGCCACCTTGCTCGAACTGACCAATCCACAGAGGCTCGGGCTGGTGTTCGACACCGGCCACTATTGCTATGGGGCCGGAGCCGGGGACTGCGACGTGGTCTCGGCTCTCCAACGCTATGGCGCCCGGGTTTGGTACATCCACTGCAAGGACTGTCAGCCGGAGGTAGCGCGCCGGGCAAGGGCGGAGCAGTGGGATTACTTCACCGCGTTGCGCCACGGAGTCTTCTGCGAATTGGGCCAGGGTTGTGTGGATTTCCCGGCCCTGCTGCGGCGGCTCGCGGCGCGCGCCTACGACGGTTACATTCTGGTGGAGCAGGACATTCTGCCCGGAATGGGTACCCCGAAAGAGAGCGCGCGGCGCAACCGCGAATACCTGCGATCCATTGAATCCAGTTTCGATTGAGTCATTTCCAAAGAGGAACCCTTGAGCACAAAACAACTAAATGTCGGAATCGTCGGCGCCGGGCGAATCGGGAAAGTACATGCCGAAACGCTGGCGTTCCGAATACCAGAAGCCCGGATACTGGCCATCGCGGACGTCAACCGCGAGGCCGCGCAAGCGGTGGCGGTACGCTGCGGAATTCCCACGGTTACCGAATCCAGCGCGGGAGTCTTGGCGAATTCGGAAATCGAGGCAGTCCTGATCTGCTCCTCCACCAACACCCACGCCGATCTCATCGTCCAGGCGGCGCAGGCGGGCAAGCACATCTTCTGTGAAAAGCCGATCGCGCACAATCTCGGCCAGATCGATCGCGCCCTGGCGGCGGTGGAACAGGCCGGGGTGAAACTACAGATCGGCTTCAACCGGCGGTTCGATGCCAACTTCGCCCGCGTGCGCCAGGCGGTGGTGAGTGGTGAGATCGGCACTCCGCGACTGATGCACATTATCAGCCGCGACCCCGCGCCCCCGCCCCTGGCCTACATCCGCGTCTCCGGCGGCATGTTCATGGACATGACCATTCATGACTTCGATATGGCCCGCTTCCTGATCGGCGATGAAGTGGAAGAGATCTATACATCAGGCGGCGTGATGGTGGACCCGGAGATCGGCCAGGCGGGCGATCTGGATACGGCGTTGATTGTGCTGCGCTTCAGAAACGGTGTCATCGGCACCATCGACAACTGCCGTCAGGCCGCGTACGGCTATGACCAACGGGTGGAGATTCTGGGCAGCGAAGGCAAGATCGCGACGGAGAACTGTTATCCTAACCAGGCCATGGTCAGCACGGGTAAGATGGTGCGGAAAGACCTGCCGCTCAATTTCTTCATGGACCGCTATACGGAGAGCTTTACCTGCGAGTTGCGCTCTTTCGTCGCAGCCGTGCGCGAGAACCGGCCGACCGCGGTGACCGGCATCGATGGACGGATTCCCGTAGTCATGGCGTTGGCGGCGCGGAAGTCTCACGATGAGCACCGTCCTGTGCGCCTGGAAGAGGTAACCGCTTGAAACAATCGACCCTGATCGCCATACTCACCGACGTGCATCTCTGGGTGCCGGTGGCCGTACTGATTCTGGGAACATCCCTGCTGATGGTTCTGAGGTGAATTCGTGAGCGACAATTCGACAGATGCAAGTGGGCGATCGTCCCTCTCCCTGCATAAACTCGGCGTAGCCTGTGGACTGGCCGCCGGAGCCTGGCTCGGCGCCGCCGAAGCGCCTACCAAGCTGGTGACCATGGGGTTCTCTCCCTTCGTCATCTCGCTAGGCATGGTGGCGGGAGTATTCGTGGCACGCTGGACCGTGCCCATGGCGCTGAAGGGTACCGGCTTTCTGTTGATGGATCTACGCGAGAAAGCCCACCTCATTGTGTGGGCGGTGTTGGCCGGAATGCTCTGGGCGGTGGCCAACACTTTGACCGTGTTCGCGATTCGCAACGTGGGGCTCTCCGTCGCCTTCCCCCTCTGGAACACCAACAGCCTGGTGGGCCTCTTCTGGGGCTGGCTGCTGTTCAATGAACTGCGCGGTTCCGGAGTAAAGGGATGGGCGAAGGTGCTGGGGGGAGCCGCCGCCATTGTGGTGGGCGCGTGTGTGCTCGCCTATGCCACTTCGCACCAGTCTTCCGATACATCGGGCAAGGCTACGCTGGGCATCCTGGCCGCGCTCGGGGCCGGCGTCCTGTGGGGCACCATGTACATCCCCTACCGCAAGGCCTATATCAGCGGCATGAACCCGCTTTCGTTCGTCACGGTCTTCACTTTCGGCGAGTTAGGCACCACGTTCGTGCTGGGAGCGATCTTTCATGGAGGCGTGAGTAACCTGATCCGCGAGTTAGCCACGGCCCGGCCCGCGCTGTTCTGGCTGTTTCTCGGCGGCTTCTGTTGGGTGATTGGCGACCTCTTCCAGCAGTATGCGGCCAAGTATATCGGTATTGGACGCGGAATCCCTCTTTCCAACACCAATCAGCTTTGGGGATTGGCGTGGGGTGCGCTGGTCTTCGGCGAACTATCCGGATTGAGCCTGCACGCACAGGTGCTGGTGATCGCCGGATCGCTGGTGATGATCGCCGGCGCCGCGGCCATCGGCATGGCCGAGGCGCCCGCGTCGGAACTGGCCTGGGGGAAGCAAGCCATGAACCGCGAGTGCGAGCGCTACGGTTTGGATCCGGTGCGCGTGGCCGCGGTACTGCAAGGCGATGACCCGCTGGCCCGGCAGGCGCCCGCACGAAGCTGGTGGGAAGCTCTGGTCGTGTTGGCCGCGCTGGGTGTGTTCGGCTGGCTGGCCTACGGCGCTGCGCGCCAGCCCATCTCCGTCAGCACACCCTGGATGATCGTCTTAGTCTTGGCCACACTCGTGTCCCTGGGAGTGAGCGGGACGCTGTTGTGGCGACGGACCCGGTTCTCGTAGCCTGAAACGGAAAACGCCCTTTGATCCCGCTTCCCTGCGTACCCCCGATCGGCACATTATGCACTTGCCACGAAACCAGGGCTCCCCCGTGGACCTGCAGATAACCCCGATCTCCGGGTTAGTTCAACGTGTAATAGTCCGGACCGATGTTCTGGCGATAGGCCTTCAGGGACGCCACCGTCGGGCTGTTTCCCAGGTCATGATTGCCGGGCAGGGAGTAGAGCGGTATGGCGCTGTCGAGCTGGCGCATGATGCGCTTGTACTCGGCCAACTGACCGGCATCGGCGGACTTGTTCACCAGGTCGCCCGTCACCACCACAAAAGCCGGGTGGATCCGGTTGACATTGGCGATGGCGAATTCGAAATTGGCGGTCTCCTGCGCGAAGCCGTGGTTGTTGGTGTACATGCCGAACTGCGGGTCGGACATTTGCACGAAGAAGATGGGCTGCTGGCCCCGGCACAGAACCGGCAACAGAAAAAGGCCGCTCAGTATAAGCCGTCGTGTGATGTGGATCAATGAATCCTCCCAGTCCGATCTACGGATTGTCCGGCATTGCCGCAAGATTGGTCGCCTCCCCGTGAAAGATGCGCGTGATGGCGCGTGAAAGCCGCAGGTACCAGTCGCCGGGCGCCGGCAAACCGTCCGAGTCCAGCGTGAGCCATGTTCCCTGTTGGGGCGCGTTCGCACGCGCCGCGGCGGTTTTGAAAATGGCCGTCCCCTCGTTCACTTCATCGAACATCGCGATCTTCAGCAGGCTCGCACCGGCCGCGCGCGCGTTGAACGCCTGCCTCCAGAAGAAGCGGCCGCCGCGCCGTGGAATCTGGTTGAGCGCGCTTTCGCGCTTCAGGTTGTGCCAGGAGAAGCCGGGGAAGATCACCGGCATATAGAGCTGGCCCGCCGCCTGCGTGGCCGCCAGGTCCGGAGACAGAAACTCCGTCTTCCAGCGGTCGACGCCCTCATCGTCCCGATACCGGCCCACCGTCCAAGGCTGGATCACGTCCATCTTCGCGTAGACCTTTTGCCAATTCGGTCGCGCGTCGCCAACCCCCAGACGCCATCGGGAAGGCACACCGCCCATGTAGGTTACGCGCAGCCGCTCGGGCGCGCCGCCGCGGAACCAGTCCACCATTCGCTCCGCGGTCTCGGCATCGTGCGGCGGATTGCGGTCTTCGTTCAAGCCCATTCCCCAGACCGACAGAACCGGCCGGCCCTTGTGGTGCAGATAGCCCGGCTGCGCGGTGACCTTCAGATCCTCCACCAGGTACCGCCAATCCTGTTGCATTTGCGCGAAGAACGTGTCTGGATTCGCGCCGGTCACGTCGTACTCGATGGCGAAAACACGCCCGTAGCGCGCGGCGGCAGCCATGATGTTCTTCAGCACCGCGTCTCCCCCGGCCTGCTTCTCGGCGATCGTTCCCACGAAGCGCTGCACCAGGACGCCATCGAGCCCATACTCCTGCATCCAGCGGAAGTGCCGCGCCACCACGTTGGAACTGCGGGCCGAGTAGAGGTAGGCCGGGCGGCCCGCCAGAGTGAATCCCGGGAGCAGGCAGAGATCGGCCGGCGCGAATTCCGAAAGCTCCGGGTACATGTCCACCGTCAGCGTGTCGGGGGAAGGCGTGCCGCGCGACCACGCATGCCATGCGCCTGCCCCGCCCCAAGGACAATCGAACCAACCCTGGTAGCCCAGCAGCACTTTGCCGGCGAGCGTGGAAGCGTCCGGCGCCTGGGGGCCGGCGATTGCCACCGGCAATAAGGCGAACGCGATCAGGCTGATTCTCATTTCGGCGGATCCTCTGGGCTCCTCTCGGGAGCCAGCTTCGGGTCGGTAGTGGTCGCTAGCCAATCGGCGAGGATACCTTGCATGTCGGCGCGCGCCGATGCGTACTTCGGATCGTCGTAGGGATTGGTCAATTCGTGAGGATCTTCGGTGAGATGGTACATTCGGGTCCACGTAATCCACCGGCTCTCTGGTGCCTGCCGCAAGGGCCAAGACTACCGGAATGAGCAGCAGACAGGAACAGCGTCGCATGGCGAAGTAGATGTAGGATGACATTTTGGTTTGCAGCCTGTAGTATTATGCTGCCGTGAATTCCCACAAAATACGTTACGGACGATCCGTAACGGCCACGTAACCGATTGATCTTGCAGGTACGTGGAATTCACCCGAAAGGACTGTCACGTGATGATGTGACCCGCGTCTTGGTCGGCTGCAACCTGCGAACAGCGATCGGCCGAAGTCTCAAGACGTAGCTTTTCAGGCGCCGCCGAACCGCCTCTTCGGTCCAACTTCCCAGATGCCGCCTTGATGCCCCTGGGGGCTAAAAGCGCACGCGGAGCGAGAGCTGGACGATTCTCGGGTCGCTGGCGCTGTTGATTTTGCCGAAAGTCGCGCTGTTCGCGACGCTCGAACCCGGAGCGTTGAATTGCGGGTTGTTGAGGAGGTTGAAGAAGTCGCCGCGGAGTTGCGTGGAGAAGCGGTCGGAGATGCGGAAGGTCTTCGACAAGGACCAATCCAGATTGAAAGTGCCGGGGGCGCGGAGCACGTTGCGCGGGCTGCTGCCGAAGGTGCCGGGGGCGGCCAGCGCGAAAGCCGCGCCGTTAAACCAGGCATTCAGGAACTCGGCGCGCGGGCGGCCGGACGGGAGATTCGGGTCGCCGACGATGTCGCCGCGGTCGAGAGCCACGCCGGACAAGGAGCGGTCCTGGCCCGAGGTCACGTTAATGGGGAGACCGGAGTGCCACGACCAGATGCCGCTCGTCTGCCAACCACCGAATGCGGTGCGGACCACTGACGGGGCGCTCTTGAGCGCGGCGAGGTTGTAGACGGTCCACAGGGAAAAGTTGTGCGTGGTGTCGAGGTCGCTTCGGCCGTAGTTGAACCTCGGGTTGAACGGGTTCGGATTGGTGACGGTCAATTGGGCTTCGACGGACTCATTGTCGAGGCCCTTGGAAAACGTATAGTTGGCGACGAACGAGAGACCCTGCGAGAAGCGGTGCTCCATAGTGAACTGGAAGGCGTTGTAGTTGGACAGACCGCCGTTAGTCAATTGGATCATGGAAGCGTAGGTGGGGAATAGCGGGCGGCGGTTGTTGATATTGGATGCGGTGGCGCTCGCGCTGTAGACTGCGGCGTTCTTTTCGTCGAAGGCCTGGAGGTCGCGGCCCTGCGTGCCGACGTAGGAGGCGCGGGCGACCAGGTTGCGCGCAAACTGATGTTCGATGGTGAAGTTGTAGGCGCGGGTATGCCCGATGTGCCAGTGCGGATCGAAGTATTGATAGGTGATGGGCAGAATGAACGTGCTGGAAGCGGTAGGATGTACCGGCGCGAAGGGCGGGAACGGGTTCGGCACGCCGGCCGAGCCGAAGGGATCGGCCAGGCTTACGCCGGTTAAACTGACCGAGGGGCTGAAAGGCGCGTTCTGCACGAAGTTGTTGTAGAGGCGCGCGAAGGGCTGAATGTAGAACAGGCCCCAACCACCGCGGATGGTGGTGGGGTGAGAGCTGGTGGTGAGGCTGTAGGCGAAGCCGAGGCGCGGGGCGAAGTTGCTGAGGTTGCCATAGACGCCGCCTTCGGGGAAGCCGGGGTCGCCGGCGAAGACCAAGCCAGTGGGGGAATTGGGGAAGCGCTGCGATTTCGCGCCGGGAATCTAGCCGCCCACCTGCTCGGCGACCGGGTCGGTCCAGGGGATGAAGGGATCCCAGCGGAGGCCGAGATTGAGGGTGAGGCGGCTGGTGACCCGCCACTGATCCTGATAGAAGGCGTTGGTCTGGCGGCCGCGCGTGAACTTGGCTTTGCCGGCGGTCTGGGTGAAGGTGGCGACGCGGCCGGTGAAGAGGTCGGCCAGGCCGCTGCCGGTAGCGGCGCCGGTGAAGGTGAGAAGCGGTTCCTCCTGGTAGCCGGTGCTGGAATCGAAGCGGGTCCAGGGTACAAAGCTCCCGCCAAAGTGCATGGAGTGGGCGCCGCGGATATAGGTGACCACTTCGGAGAGTTCGAGGTTATCGCGGACCCAATCGCCGGGGGGCTGGGTACCGCCGGAGCCCCATCCGGAGAAACTGGTCACCGAGATGCCGGTCTCCTGGAAGCGCGCCTCGGGCTTGGTGGCCTTAATGTCGCCGAAGTCGAAGATGGAGAAGGGCGCGGTGCGGGTCTGGGTGGAATTGAGAATCAGGCCGGCGAAGGTGAGGGAGTTGAGCAGGTGCGGGGTGACGGTCCAGGTGTCGCCGGCTTTGAAGGAGTGGGTGGTCTGGTCCTGGCCAATCTTGTAGGTCAGGAGCGTCTGGCCGCCGTCCCAGCCGGGGGTGGTGTAGTGGATGTGGAAGTAGCTGGCGGAGATCTGGTGTGCGCCGGCGTTGTAGTCGGACTTGGCGAGGATCTGCTGGTTGTCGGAAGAAGAGGGCTGGGCGTAGAGGAGCTTGCCTGCGGGGTCGGTGGACGTAGGGATCTTGGGCATCATCGCGAGGGCAATGGGGGAGATCTGAGCGGCGGGGATGATGTTGCCGGGGTAGGCAATACCGGTGGCCGGATCCTTGATGGCCTTGAGGGCGGAGAAGTCGCCGGTGCGCTCCGCGCCGGTGGGGACGAAGGCCGTGTTGCCGTAGGTGATGTTGCTCAGGAGGGTGCGCTGGTAGGATCCGAAGAAGAAGAGCTTGTCCTTCTGGATAGGGCCGCCGATGGTGCCGCCGAACTGGTTGCGCTTGATGGCGTCCTGCAGGGGGGCGAAAAAGTTACGGGCGTTGAGCGCGCCGTTGCGGAGGAATTCGAAGACGGTGCCGTGGAGGGCGTTGCTGCCCGAGCGGGTGACGATGTTTACCACTGCGCCGCCGGAACCGCCGTATCGCGCGTCGAAGTTGTTGGTCTCGACGGAGAACTGCGCGAGGGCGTCCGGATTGGGGAAGCCGGCGTTAAGGTTGTTGATGTTGTCCGAGTGGGATGCGCCATCGAGCTTGTAGCTGACCTGGTTCCCCATGGTGCCGTTGGCGGAGATGGCGAGGTTGTCGCCATTGGTGGCGTACGTCGCGGTATCGGTGCCTTTGCCGATGACGGTGCCGGGCGCCATGTAGACCAGGGAAGCCGCGTTACGGCCGTTGAGGGGAAGGTCCTGAATGTACTGCTCACCGACCACCTGGCGGAGAGCGCCGGATTGCGAGTCGACCATGGGGGCATCCTCATGGATGGTGATGCTGGTGGTGGCGGTGGCAACGGAAAGCGTGAAGCGGAGGGTGGCGGGGACGTCGACATCGAGGTTGACGCCTTCCTGGCGGATGGAGGCGAAGCCGCCGGCGGTGACGAGAATGTCATAGCGGCCGGGCGGGACCAGAGTGAACTGGAACCGGCCCTGCTCGTCGGTGGTGGTGTGCCGCGTCCAGTGCGTGGCGGTATTGGTGAGTTCCACAGCGGCGTTTGGCATCACGGAACCGGAGGGGTCGGCCACGGTGCCGATCACGTTCGTGGTGGGAGCGAGTTGGGCAAGGGCCGGGAAGCAGGCGAGGACGAACAAGCAACAGAACCTCATGGCGCCACAGGTATATCACAGCTTGCGGTGTAAGGCAATGGGGCCACGAATGGACACGTGCCAGGAGCCATATCGAGATTTAAGATATTGAGGCGTGATACGTTCGTTCCATTCCTTTACCGTCAGGAACGGATGCGGGCCTCGCTTCATCAGCACCGTCGCATCCTGCACGACGGTCTTATTGCCCGGCAGGTATTTGTCTTCGGGCACGAAGGCTCTTTCACGGCCATCCAGCCCGCGGGTGATGAAGTGCATCCCCGTGGCCGCGAGCGTGTCGGGCGAATCGAACTCGCTTACGTATCGAATCCCCGCCAGAGCCGATATCTCAGGCGCCGCCACCGTGTCCCCTAGGATGACCAGCCCTGTGCCGTATCGCTTCACCAGTTCCGGCATCAAGGCTAATCCCTTGTCTTGCAGTCCGCCGGGACCCGCGTCCCAGATGATGGTGCCATAGCGCGGGCGGCCATCCCGGTCCAGCAAATGGTACTGGTCGAGACGCTGCTGATCCAGCCGCAGAATGTCGAATGGCAACCCCCACGACTTCAGCAGCGCGGCCATGATCTGGAATTCGCCGCCGTCTTCGATGATGTAGCTCGATGGGTCTTTCCACTGGTCGCCAATCACCAGTAGAAACCGGTAAGGCAGAGGCGCCTGGGCGCGTGCCAATCCCTGCAGCGCCAGGGCCATCGGCAGCAAGGCCGCGAGGCGGAATCTCATGGGTGCCTCCTATCTCCGCGGGCTCGCGTTGAGCGAAGCGGCGCCGCGTCAAGACACTGGTGAAACACGACACTACAGTACGCCGTACTTAGCATACACGTCGCGGAGATAAGCGCCCTGCAACAATTCCGCGCGGGTCCGATTCTCGCTGGTCACCTTGTCCGTAGCCAGGGAAACGGCATCCGGCACGACCTCGGCCGGAATCACAACCACCCCGTCGTAGTCCGCAAACACCAGATCGAGCGGCGAGACACGCACACCGCCGCACACCACCGGACGATTGTAGTCCACTACGATTCCCCGCCCTTTCGAATCGACCGGTTTGATCCCCGCCGCGAAGACTGGGAATCCCAGGGCCTCAATTTTCTTCACGTCTCGCACTAACCCGTCGATAATCGCGCCGCGCGCACCGCGCGCCCGGGCTGCCGTGGAAAGCAGTTCGCCCCAGGGAGCATTGCGTTTGGATTCCGCCGTACTGACCACTACCACTTCGCCGGGACGAATGCTATCCAGCGCCTCGATCTCCAAGGCGTAGGGCTCGTCCGGAACATGGTACATGTCTACGCAGGAGATCGTTCTCGCCCATCCGGCGAAGCAACAGGCGGCGGCCAGCGGCCGGAGAGTTTCGCGCATCGCCTGATCGTGATAGCCGAGTTCATCCAGAGAGTCTGCGAGCACGGCGGTATACAGCGTGGATTCGATACGGGCGAATAATTCCAGTTCAGCAGGCGTTGCCAATCTCCCAGGTTCTCGTTCCGGCATGAGCGCTCCTCTTCCATCCACTGGCAGCGATTCTAGCGAACTTGGCCGGCTGTCTCAAACGCCGGTTGTTATAAATCGGACATCCTCATCCATAATCCTGGACGCCGAGTCTTACCGGCGGAGAGAGTCCAGCGGGGGCAGCGGGTTGCCCTCCTGGAAGTTCCTTTGGATGTCGCGGAGCCGCACCTGGACGTGAAGCCAGTATGCGTACTCGGCGTCGAAACGTCCCAAAGCCGAGCCCAGGCGGTAGGGGGTGTATTCGGCTTCCCAGGCGCGGCGATATTCGTCCTTCAGTTCGGTGATGAGATCCATCAGATCGCCGACGCGGCCGTGGTTGCGAGCGCTGGCCTGGCGATCCAGCCAAAATGAGATATCCGCCCGCGTGGCGCCCGGACCCAACCGGGCGAAAATTTCGGCGATCTCCACGGCATATATGAACTTCAGCCCGGCATAGTCCACCAACCGGGCGCCGAGCAGCAGGCTCGGGATCGAATAGGAATCGGCCTGCAACGCCTGGGCGCGCGCGATCCGCTCTTGCGCATCCTCCGCCGCGAGACGGGCCTTGCGAAGGTCTGGCAGGTGAGCGCGGGCGCGTTGCAGGCGATCCGGCGCAAACGGGTCGTCCCACAATCGGAACATGTCTTCCGAACCCAGGGCGGCCGCAATCGACTCTTCCGCCGCCTCCAGCGATTCGAGCGCGGGCGCCATTTCCGCGCCGGTGCGGTCGCCATAGAACCGCGCGCAATAGTCCGCGAAGAAGTGGCCGCGATCCATGGGAACGGATTGCCAGGCTGCAACCGCGCCGTAGGCGATGCCGGGCAGCGTCATGCGGTAGAGGATCTGGGCATCGTCCGCCCAGTTCGTATTGATGATGCCCATGGTGCCATGCTTCCTGCCGTCGGCCAGGAAGCCGTCGATGTTCCGGAACGTGACCGAAAAGTTGGGCAGGATGGTGTCCCAGGCCCAGATGCCGGTGCCGATTACCTCCGGCACGCGCGCCTGGCTGAACGGCGCGAGCATTCGCGTGTAGTCCTTCTCCACGTGATAATGCCAGGGCACCGCCACCGTTCCGGCGGGCAGATGGGCGGCCATCTCGGGGTACTTTTCAAAGAGCGCCGCGCCGGCCGCTACATCTGCCCAGAACAGCACGCGTTTCCCGCTCGCGCGCACGAGGCCGGCGATGCGGTTCAGGTGCTCGAGGTACAGGGCGCCCGGCGCCATGCCTCCCGCGGCCGCGCTGCCGGCGCGCTCCAGTTCCCAGGGCTCGTCCAGGCCGACATGGAACCACGGACTGGGAAACAGGGCCGCCATTTGGCCCACCCAATCCTTCACCATCTGCTGCATCCGGGGATCGCGCGGGTTCAGATCGCCGCCATGCGGCAGGGCGGCCAGATCGGCATACCGCTCAATCCGGAAGAGATCGTGAAGGTGCCCGTAGAATTCCAGGCACGGCACCACATCGATATGCCGCTGGCGGGCGTATTGAATGATTTCGCGCACCTGGCCCTGGGTATAACGGCCATTGGGATTGATCAGCGGGTAGCCCTTCAGCTCAATCGAAAGTTCGGAGTAGAAGTAGTACTGGTTGCCTTTCCATTGCGCGAGGAAATCGATTTGCCGCTTGATCTCATCCGCGGTTGGCATGGGACCGTGACTGAGGTCCATCATGACGCCGCGATAGGAGAGCGACGGCCAGTCCTCGATCTGTACCGCGGGGAGCGTGGCATCCGCGCCGTTCCCTTCCACTAGTTGCTTGAGCGTCTGGACCGCATAGAACAGGCCCGCTGAAGAAGGCGCGCGTGCTTCGACGCCTTGCGAGGTGACGCTGAGTTGGTAGGATTCACGGGAGTCCGGCCCCGGCTGCTCGTCGGTGGCCGGTAAGGCGGCGACAGGTCCGGTGCGGGTCAGAACGATGCGCGGCCCAGCCGCGGATTTCCCAATCGGCGCCGCCCGGCCGGTATTGCGCAATAGGGCAGCGGCCAAGTCTTCCGCGGCGAAACGGTCTTCCGCAACGGCTTCCGTCCCAAGACCGATGGAAACGTTCTTCAGGCTCAAACTGCCCTGGCCGTACCGCACCTGCCGCGGTTGCGGAAGCAGGGCGTTGTGCCCGGCCCACGCCAGCACCGGACACAGGCAAACCGCGGCAAGCGCGATTCCCGCGGGGTTCGATCTGAAGTTCATCGCAGCCATTTCTCCAGCCAGGCGAAAGCATCTTCCTGCATCGCAACGGTGAAACTATGGGGCGCGTCGTAGGACTCCGCCCGGAATCGCTCGGGATGGCCCTCTTTCGCGTAGACGTTTTGGATCTTGGCGGCGGCCTGCGCCATTCCATCCCTGGTGAACAGCCGGTCGCGCTTGCAGTTCTGTACCAGGATCGCGCATTCGGGGGCACCCAGCGTCGCGACGTCGGGGTGATCCAGTACCGAGTGCAGGCCAAAGGCATCGTACATATCCGAATGCGTCGAGTACGGGATATGTCCGGTGGAGGGCAGCGTGGACATCCAGCCTGTGATCACGGCGGCGCGAATCCGGGAATCCATGCCGGCCAAATAGGTCGACCGGAAGGCGCCGCCGGACAACCCGAGGCACCCGATTCGCTTTGGATCCACGAATGGCAGGGAAGCGAGCAGGTCTACGCTGCGCCGGTCATCGCGGTTCACGATGCCGATCCAGTTGATACCGTTGAAACTGAGCTGCATGATGAGATCGGCCGTCCGCTCGTCAAGGTACCGGTTCACCGCGTCGATGTACCTGGTAGAGGCCGGATCGAGGCCGGCGATCGCATTCCGCCAGCCCGACGGCGGATCCTGGTACTGCACCCGCCGCTCTCCCCAGTAGAACGCGTCGATCACGATGACCACGAATCCACGCCGGGCCAAGTCGCTGGCAAACGACCTGCCGCCATAATAGGTCTCCTTATAGGCGGTTAAGGACGCGTGCTGCCGATCGAGCTCGACGATTTTTTCCTTGCCGAAGTAGAAGTAGGCGCCATGGTCGTGGAACGCGACCACCGCCGGATAAGGCGGCCGGCCGCTTTCGGGGACCAGGAGAAAGGCGGGGATGCGGTAGTGCGCCGATCCCGCGAATGAGATGGCGCGCAGTTCGTAGCCCTTGCGCTTCTCCGTGCGGTGCACCTTCAGGTCGAGCGGAACAGGCTGGGGGGCGTAGGAAAGCGCCCGCTCGACGGCCTCGCGGCCACGCTGGCGCCATTGTTCGAACGGGAGCGCGCCTTTATGCGCGTAATCCAAGGCATAGCCACGCTCTCGCTGAATCGATTCCATGATCGGCGTGAGATTGCCGAGGAATCCCTCCGGCGTCTCCACCGCCTGCGCGCAGATTGGCCCGGCGGCGGCGCAGCCCGCGGCCAGGAGGAACCAAGCTCTTTTCATATGGCCCACCCGCGGAGTTCGTGGCGTCAGCGGCTCCGTAGAGCCGCCTTTCCAGGCGGCCACCTCGGCATTCGTGCCGAGGTGCCTTCCGGCCTGGATGTGCCCGCTAGAAAGCGGGCATGGCCGGCGGGGTACCCTCTGGGTCGCCGGCTCTACGAATTGAGGCATAGTACTAGAACCGATAGCGGAATCCGAATTCGACATCGCGCGGGAGATTGATTTGCGTTACCGGGACCACTCCGAACAGCGACGAGGACGGCGAATTGTTGGGCGCTCCGAAAATCGGGGTATTCGTAGCGTTGAAGGCGGAGACCTTGAATTGCATCTCGTGGCCTTCCCGGATGCGGAAGTTCCGGATCACCGTCATATCGTATTGCGGCCGGGAATGCTGGCGGAGCGTGGGGCTACGGAGCTTCGAGGTCCGGAGCGTGTCCGGCGGCTGCAACACCCAGATGCTGGAAGAGGTGTCGAACCAGTGGTTCAACGTCTGCCCGCTGGAGAGCGTCGGGTTGCCATAGATGTAATAGCCGCTCGGGAAGCTGATGGGTATGCCGGGTTGCACGGTCATGTTCCAGTTGACGCTCCATCCGCCGATGATGTGCGACGCGAGCCCGTGGTTCAGCCACTTGCGATGCGGTCCCACTGGAAACTCGTA
>Ga0208587_1000186_pt1 | contig 33816 bp, 29 predicted proteins | sample NGESurdeep092012_7_FD_184472 | JGI IMG/M metagenome (GOLD analysis project Ga0208587, IMG submission 184472) | Arctic peat soil microbial communities from Barrow, Alaska - NGEE Surface sample 210 deep-092012 (SPAdes) | ecosystem: Environmental > Terrestrial > Soil > Wetlands > Peat ...
ACATGGAACGGACCGCGACGATTGTGGAACGGACCGCGACGATCATGGAACGGACCGCGCCGATCATGGAACGGACCGCGCCGATCATGGAACGAACCGCGACGATTGTGGAACGGACCGCGACGATTGTGGAACGGACCGCGGCGATGATGCAACGGACCGCGACGATTGTGGAACGAACCGCGGCTCATGCATGACGGACCGCGCGGTCGCCCTGGCGAGAGAAACAGGCTGCGGAACAAATCCGCTCGGGCCTCCTGAGCTTCAGGTACCGATGAATCCCGATTCGCTTCGCGCCTCATTACAAGAGCTTCAGCCTCAGGGCATCCCAGATCGCAGGAGAATGAACCGCTGTGCATCGTTGTGATGATGCATGGCAATGCGCATCAATTGATGTATTATCAATGCATACTCATTCTGAGCGTGCCCAGATGCGAACCACTCTCAATATCGATGATGCCCTGCTCGCGCATGCGCGCCAGCTCACCGGTCTCGAGGAGCGAACGGCGCTGATTCACGAAGGATTGCGCGCCCTCATTGCTCGTGAGAGCGCTCGACGGCTCGCACAGTTGGCGGGCAGTCAGCCGCAGCTCCGTCCTGTTCCGCGTCGACGGCCCGCAAAGATATGATTCTGGCCAACACCTCTGTGTGGATTGACCACATGCGTGGGCGAGGATTCTGAAGATCCGGCAGATCAGCGTTCACTCCGGTCAACGCTGTTGCCGTCCGCCTTTGGCCAGCCGTATCAGCGTTGTGGGTCGCGTTGGTGGAGGGCGTTGAAAAATGCGTTATTCGTTGGGAACGCGGATCAAGTCGGATCGTACAGATCTCCGCGGATCTCTTTGTACGAGGTGTCTCGTCCAGATCTTCAGCGGCGGAACCGTCGTCTAAAAGGCAGAATTGCTGAGCCGCGAACGGAGACTGCTTGCCCAACCATCGCTCAGGTCAGTATCCGCGAGGATTCTGAAGATCCGGCAGATCAGCGTTCACTCCGGTCAACGCTGTTGCCGTCCGCCTCTTGTAAGACCGTCTTTCCGCTTTACTGCCGGCTCCACAGCAACAAAGAACCGCAGCTCGAAGCGGTCTGGCCAAACTCCGCCGGAGCGGTCGAGTTGTTTGCGTAGTACTCCACCCCGGAGAGATTCTCGAGCTGGAAGTCCGAGAGATCGTTCGTGGTAAGGCGTACCCCATCGAGGTAGATGGAAGGCTGACCGCCTCGCGCGCAGCGCGGAGATCGCGCCAGCTGCATCTTCCCCTATCGGCCCGCCGTGATGACGACACCGGGCATGTACGCCATCAATAAAGTGCCCAGGGAACGCCCTTCATCCTTCCGGATCTCTGCTTCGGACATGAACTCACCGGCCGCCTTCATCTGGCGCCGCGCCTCGAACCCACGCAGCCCGGATGAGCGATACCGCGGCGCCGAATCGATCGTGGCGATTGCCGGGAGTTCGACGACGCGCTCGAGAATCAGCGTGAGCGGAGTCGTGTCTTCCGGCGCGATGCTCACCATCAGCGTCTGCAACTTGTAGCCGATCTTGCGTATGCGAACCAGTCCGCCGCCGTCCGGTAGAAAGAGCAACGATGCCGTTCCGGTGCTCGTCGTCCTCACCGAATTGCCCGAGAGCACGTCGATGACGTCCGCACCTTCTACAGGAAGCCCGCTCTGATCGTCGAACAGGCCAAGAACGCGGAAGCGATACCAAGGTATCTGCGCTGTCTCGGCAGCGCCCGGCGCTCCGGTCTGCGCCTCACACTGAATCGCGACAAGCGACAGAGCCGCAGCGATGATCAACCTTTTCGTTGACGGCTCCAGAGCAATTGTAGTGTCAGAACTGATTCAACAGCGCCCGATCGAGCTTCGATGCATCACCCACGTAGGCGAAACGAAAGTCCTTCAGATACTGCCGCGCCACACGCCTTACATCGTCCGGCGTCACTCGGCGCAGTCCATCCATGAATCGGTCCGCCGCACGGAAGTCGCCCTGATACAGTTCGGCTCGCGCAAGCACGTTCGCCTGATCGGAGTTCGTCTCGTTCTTCAGGTAGTACTCCGTGATGAACTGCTGCTCGAGCCGTTTGAGTCCCACGGGATCGACCGACTCCGTCTGTAGCTCCGTGAGTTCCTGGCGCATGATGCGCAGCACCTGATTCGGATCCCCCGTCGTGACGTACAGCCCGCCGATGGCTTGTCCGCGCTCGAGGAAGGGTGCCTCGACTGCGTAGCTCAGGTTGCGGCGAGAACGCACCTCCGTGAACAGGCGCCCGGAGAGCACCGCCGTCGCGACGCGGAGTGCCGTGTAGTCCGGATCCGTTGCCGCGGGTCCCGGTACGTACCCCAGCAGGTAGTTCGTCGGCAGCAAACGATTGTCGATCGCCAGCGCACGACCGGTCGTGGTCACTGCCGGGGGTGACGTCCATTTGTACGTCCCGCGCGGCATGGTTGAGAGTGTCGTGCGAACCAACCGCTCCACCTGCGCGCGGTCCACGTTGCCGACGACGACAAGCAGCATGCGAGATGTAACGAACTGCTGTGCGTGGTACTGCTTGAGCTGAGCGACCGTGATCGCAGAGATCGACTCCGGTGTACCCGTCGGCGACACCGAGTTCGGGTGATTCAGGTACAGGAGGCTGTCCGCGAGCTCGGTCGCCGCATCGTCCGGCTGCGTACTCTTTTCACGCGCGATGGTCAGGAACTGGTCGCGCATGAGCGCGAACTCATTCGGATCCAGCGTCGGCGCCATGACGCGATCGGCAAAGATCGCCCATGTGGAATCGAATGTCGCGCGGATCGCATGCAGACCGATCGCGCTCCAGTCGTCGCTCGCTTCAATACTGATCGTGCTCCCCAGTCGCGCCGTACGCTGACGAACCGCCGCACCCGGAAAGTGGCGCGTTCCGCGCTCGCTCGTCGCGAGCACCATCGCCTCGATGCCCGCCGTCGCCGGCGTGAGTTGTCGCGTACCGCCAAGCAGGTACAGGCTGGCCACGACGACCTCAGTCGCGGTGTTGCGCCGCAGAATCACCGAGACGCCATTGACGTCGAACTTTGTCGTCGTCGCGGTGTCCGGAGCAACGACCATGGTTGCCGACGGTGACATTCTCGGTAGAGCGCCCGCATTGTGGCTCACTCCCGCCATCAGAGCGACGCCCAGCAATGCCATGCGAGCGCGCATCACGGTGTTCCTCCTGCGGTGAGTTCGGCTTCCGTCAGTTTGATCGCCTTGCGCGTCTCCGGAGAGATCAGCACGCCGGTGACGCGCGGCTTGCCAACGATGTAGCGGGACGCATAACGCTGAAGATCCTGTGACGTCTGTTTCGCCATCGTGTCCACGTACCCGAAGAAGTAGTCGAGGCCCGTGACCGCCCACCAGAACCCCAGCTGGTGCGTAAATCCCGAGGAGCGTTCCAGGCTTTCCATCGTCCCGACGATGCGCGTGCGTTTCACTCCATCCACGGCTTCGGTCGTGATGTAGCCCGGCTTCACCACGTCGACGAGCTCCTTGTCGAGCGCGGCAATCGCCTCGCGCAGCTTCCCCGGTGCGACCTCGCCGCTGATCGTGATCGGACCCACATGGTTGAGCGTGAAGTAGTTCACGCCAAGCGACTGCCATAGCCCACTGTCGACGAGTTTTCGCTGGAAGCGCGAGCCCGGCTGGTTAAGCACATCGGAGAAGACATCGGCCGCATACGTCGCCGGAATGTCCGTGTGCGCGCCCGGCCCCTGCCACTGCAGCATGACAAGGACGGCATTCACCGGCTGTTCCACCACGATGCCGATGTTCTTCGTGAGTGGCGGAACCGTGGGAATCGGATCGGTCGTGAACGGGTCCGCGGCGCGTGGCCAGTCGCCGAACAGACGACGCGCCACGGCGAAGATCGTGTCGGCATTCACGTCCCCGGTGACGATGACCGCCGTGTTGTTCGGGACGTAGTACTTTCGTTGGATCGTTCGCATCTGCTCGGGCGTCGTGGCCAGAATCACCTGACGCTCGCCGAGTGGATTCTTCCGGCTCCACGCACTGCCCCAGAGCGCTTTTCCCGTTGCCGTTCGCAGCGCGTAGAAAGGATCGGACTCCGCACGATCGTATTCGCCGATGACGACCGCCCGCTCGCGCTCGAGCTCGTCCTGCAGAAAGAGCGGCGCCTTCAGTGCCGACGCGAGCAGCGCCAACGCCGGCATCGTGCTATCCGACGGCACCGTGAGATAGTAGTTGACCTGTTCTTCCTGCGTCGTCCCGTTGAAGACGGCCCCGAGCTCGGATGCACGGCTCACAAATGCTTCGGGTTGCGGGTAGCTCGCGTTCGACTTGAAGAACATGTGCTCGTAGAGGTGCGACAGTCCTTCATACGTCGCCGACTGTGTGAAGGACCCGTTCTTCGCGTCCGCCTCCACCGTCGCGAGCGGTACGCCGTGATTCTCCACGACGATGACCTCGAGTCCGTTTGGTAGCATTTCGCGACGAATTCTCTTCTCGAGTTCGGCGCGCTGCGCATGCAGCGACGGCGCAAGTACGACGGCGAGCACGACGGCCAGCGTCATGCGTAGAAGCGTGCGGTGTGGTAGCGATTGCCCTGCGCTCATGATTTCTTTCCTTGGCCAATGTCCAAGCTTCCCTCTCCATCGTCCGCGCCCGCCATTTCTCCCGCTGCGCTCCAGAGCGTTGCGGTCGCGCTTGCCGGCGGCGACCGGCTCAAGCGGAACGAGCCACTCGCGCCCTATACGACCTTCAAGATCGGCGGACCCGCCGATCTGCTGTACGAGGCGAGCAGCGCAGATTCGCTCGCTGACGCCATCGTAACCGCGCGCCGCGCCGAGGTTCCCTATTTCGTGCTCGGGCTGGGGGCCAACGTCCTCATTGCCGACAAGGGAGTTCGTGGCCTCGTCATCCGAAACTGTGCGTCGCATTTCACCTTCGGTGACGATGGACGGCTTTGGGTGGAGAGTGGCGTCGTGATGGCGAAAATCATTCCCGAAGCCATTCGGCGAGGGTGGTCGGGACTGGAACATTACGTTGGCATCCCGAGCACCGTTGGCGGTGCGATCTGGCAGAATCTCCACTTTCTCTCCCCTGCCCCCGAGCGGGAGCGCACGATGTTCATCGCCGAAGTGTTCGAGTCGGCGGAGTTGCTCACGGAAGAGAACAAGCGCAAGACGGTAAATCGCGACTACATGCAGTTCGGGTACGACGACACCATCTTCCACCATCGAAAGGATTTCGCCCTCGCCGCGACCTTCAAGCTCGAGCGGAAGGACCCCTTCATCATGCACCGCATCATGCAGGAGAACCTGAGTTGGCGCGGTGCCCGGCATCCCTGGCTCGAGTGGTATCCGAGCGCCGGCTCGATCTTCAAGAAGATCGAAGGGGTCGGAGCTGGCCGCCTCGTCGATCAGTGCGGGCTCAAGGGCTTTCACGTCGGCAACGCGCAGATCTCCTTCATCCACGCGAACATCATGGTCAACCTCGGCCGCGCGACCAGCGCGGACGTAATTGGCCTGATCCGTCATGTGCAGGGCGCCGTAAAGGACAAGTTCGGACACGAACTCGAGCCCGAAATCAACTTCGTCGGCGAGTTCTAGCTGGGAAGGATCGGCTTCCGGTCATCCTTAGGCACGAAGTTCGACAGAAAGAGGCGCTCCTGGGGCGTGAGGCTGCCGATGCCGCTTGCGCTGATCTTGTCGAGGATCCGGTTCACCTCGTCCTTGTTCACCGAGTGGACGCTGTCGCGGTTCACTTTTTTCCAGTTGCCCAGCATCGCATCGGCCGCGGCAGGGACCGCGGTCGCCTTACGCTGGAACCGCTTCGCGCCGTGATGGCGCTCGAGAAAGACTAGATAGAAGAAAGCGCCGATGAACCCGCCAAGGTGCGCGAAGTGCGCCACACCACCTCCGCCGCTGAAACCACCGTACAGCGCCATCACGGTCGTAATACCGACGAGCCAGCGAGCTTCGATCGGAATGATGCCCCAGATGTAGATCTGGTCGCGCGGCCAGAACCGTGCGAAGGCGAGCATCACACCGAACACGCCGGCTGAGGCACCGATGACCGGTGCGTACGGCTCAAAGGCGAACGACATGAGCGCGCCTGAGATGCCGCCGACAAAGTAGAGCCCGAAGAACCGCTCCGCACCGAGGCGCTGCTCTACGCGCGAGCCGAAGAAGTACAGCGCGATCATGTTGAACAGGATGTGCGTGATGCTGCCGTGCATGAACATGTACGTCACCATCGTCCACGGCCGCGCGAGAATGGCCATGGGCACAAAGGCCAGCGCCTCCGTCAGCCCCGGCACGGTCTGCTGCAGAAAGTACATCAGGACGTTGGCGATCAACAAACGCTGGACCCATGGGGTCACGGGCAGTCTCCCTTACCGGCGTGCGGTCGTCGCGCGCTCGAGAGATTCGAGCGACGCTGTTTCCTTTTCCCAGGCGGCCAGTGCGCGATCGAGCCGCGTGCGAACCTTGTCCAGCTCCGCGCCCAGTTTGTGCGCCTCTTGTACACCGTTGCGACGTGTATAGAGCTCCGGATCGTCAAGCGTCGTCGTGAGACGTGAGACCTCGCTCTCCAGCTCCGCCACCTCACGCTCCGTCTTGTCAGCTCGCTCGCGAGCGCTCTTGAGCGCCTTGCGCGGGTCTTCCGCGTTCGGTCGCTCGTCCCGCCGCAATGTGCGTTTCTTCTCGTCCACGCGCCGGAGCGCGACCTCTTCCGACGCACGCACCGATGCGGCATGCGCACGCTCTTCACTCACCACTTCCCACTCGGCGAAGCTGCCATCGAACTCCGTGATGTGCCGGTCGTGCAGCACCCACACTTTCGACGCGAGCGCTCGCAGCATGGCGCGATCGTGGCTCACGAGAATTACCGTCCCCTCGTAGCCCTCGATCGCGTCCTCCAGTATCTCGATCGTCTCCACGTCCAGATGGTTCGTCGGTTCGTCGAGTACGAGCAGGTTGGCACGCGTCAGCATGAGCATGGCGAGGGCGACACGGGCGCGTTCACCACCGGACAACGTGGCCGCCTTGCGCTGGACTTCGTCGCCCGAGAAACCGAAACGCCCCAGATGCCCCTGGATCATTCGGCGTTCCCAATGCGGGCGCAGTTCTTCGATCGTCTGGTACAGCGTCTTTTCGAGCGGTACCTGCCCGAGATTCTGGTCGTAGTACGCAATACGAATCGAGTTGCCCACCTTCAGTTCGCCCGCTTCCGGATCGCGCTCACCCACCAGTGTTTTCAACAGCGTGGACTTGCCAGAGCCATTCGGACCGAGAATGCCCAGCCGGTCGCCGCGCATGATGCGTCCGCTGAAGCGATCGATCAACGTGCGCCCCGGCACCGCAATCGTCACCGCATCCGCCACCGCGACCTGATCGCCACCACGCTCGGTAATTTCGAGCCGCAGCGCCATTACGCCATCTTCGCCGACAGGGGAGCTCAAGCGCGGGAGACGAGCGAGCAGCTTGCGCCGGCCTTTCGCCTGCTTGGTATTCTGGCCGGCAAGGTTGCGAGCGATGTAATCCACCTGTGCAGCAATCACCTTCCGCTGCTTGTCGAAAGCGCGCTGCTGCGAGAGACGGCGCTCCGCTCTCTGAGCGACGAACGCTTCGTACCCGCCGGTATACGGTGTCGCGGTACCCCCCTCGAAATGCAGCACATGATCCACGACGGCTGCAAGGAAAGCGCGGTCATGGCTCACGAGCATGACGGTGCGATCGATCTCTCGCAGATACTCCTCGAGCCAGCGCGTCGTCTCGAGATCGAGATGGTTCGTCGGCTCATCGAGAAGCAGAATGTCCGACGGCGCGACGAGCTGTTGCGCCAACCCGACGCGCCCGCGCTCGCCACCACTCAACTGCTCGAGCCCCTGCGTACGCGCGGTGGCCGCGTCGAACCCCAGCCCCTGGAGCACGGCATCCACGCGTGGCGCGATGGTGTAGCCGCCCTCGCGCTCGAAGCGCTCGAGGTCGTGGCCATATCGCGACATCGCAGCCTCGTCGCTCACCTCTGCCAGCGCATGCGCCTGCTCGGCGAGCGACTGCTCGAGCGCGAGCAGATCGGCGAAGGGTCCGGCCGCGGCCTCCCATACGGTCGCCGCCGAGCCGAAGTCGCGATGCTGTCCAAGCAGGGACAGGGTGAGTCCGGATTGGCGGGCGACCGTTCCCTTGGACGGCGCAAGATCGCCGGTGAGCAGGCGAAACAACGTCGTCTTTCCCGTTCCGTTGCGGCCGACCACGCCCCACCGCTCGCCGGCGCTGATCGTCACGGTAATGTCCGTGAAGAGCGTCGTCGCGCCGAACTCGACTCCCACACCGCCGAGCGAGACCTGCGTCATATCGCGATCACACGCGCCGCGTGTGTCGTCATCACTTTGCCAACCAGCTCGTCCACGTCGTCTCCGCCGCGCCAATCGTCAGCGCATTACCGTGCCGCACAAGCGGCATTCTTAACATGAGAGGCTCGTCCACCAGGATCTCGAGCCAGCGTTCGTCGCCATATCGCGCAGTGCGAAGTCCGAGCTCGACGAACCGGCGCGACTCCTCATCCACCAGTGCCGAGACACCAAATTTCCGCGCAAAGCGGGTCAGCTCGCCTCGCGACGCCGCCCGCTCCAGCAAATCCACAAAGTGCGTTTTCACGCGACGCTCGGCAAAAAACCGCAGGGCTTTGCGCGTCTCCGCATTCTTCTTCGCCCCGAAGATCTGAACGTCCATGCGCGCAACGCTGGTATAATGGAACGGCACGGACGATCCGCACCCCTATTGAACACTCTTTCTCTTCTCGTGAGCCGCTCTAGCGAACTTACCTACACCCCCGCGTGGTGGGTACCGGGCGCACACCTGCAAACGCTGTGGGGCAAGCTCTTTCGGCACGCACCTGTCATTGCGACACGCGCTGAACGGTAGCCCACGCCAGATGACGACGAGATCGAGGTGCACCGGCTCGAAGCCCCACCGGGAAGCGATCGGCGCACACCGCGCTTGCCTTTATTGCCGTCAGACATTTGCTATAATGTCGCTATGATGGCAGAAAACAACGCCGCCGGTGGCGAGGGAATGATTCGCTATGAGGACGTCGATTCAACACCGGTGGTACGTGCACGCGATATCGGCAGCGGTGCGATTGCCGCAGGCCAGGAAATTTGCATCGAACGCATCGAGGATGGCGTAGCACATGTGGAGCTCTGGGCGCTCATCGAAGAGCGCCTGTTCTGACCTCGGTCAGGCGAGCGCCGGTCCTGCTGCCCGCGCGAGGATGACGAGCCATTCTGGCCAGCTTCCACTCAGCTCGAAAAAGTCCTCGTAGTACGTCAGGCCGCTGGCCTCGAGCTCGTCCACGAGCGTACCCAACGCATCGGCATCGTAGATGGGGCCGAGCGCGACGAGATCGTCTTCGACGCGAAATTCGGCGTCGGTGAGTCCGAGACGGACATCGAGCGCGGCACGCGTGAGCTCCGCGCGCTCGTACGCCGCGCGACGGAAGAACAGCGTTGGAACACCCTGCGTGACGGGAAGTGGCATTGCTCCTCTTCGAGTGAAGGCGCGCCTAACGTGCGCGCGTGTCGAATGGGAATGAGCTCTCTGGTAATTGAACGCGTGTCCGAAGTTACTGCCCGCACTATCTTTCGGAATGTCGCTTTCCTTTTCGCCGTTCGAAGCCGAATTCGACGTGCTGGTCATCGGTGCCGGGCATGCGGGAACGGAGGCTGCCGTCGCCGCTGCGCGCCGAGGCGCTCGCACTGCGCTCGTGACCAGTGCACTGGAGACGATCGGCCAGATGTCGTGCAATCCGGCCATCGGTGGCGTAGCGAAAGGCACTGTCGTGCGGGAGGTTGATGCGCTCGGCGGCATTATGGCACGCGCCACTGACATGACGACGCTCCAGTTCCGGATGCTCAATCGCGGCAAAGGGCCGGCGGTGTGGGCTCCGCGCGCGCAGTGCGACCGCGGGCTCTATCGCCGAGCGGTACGGACACTCATCGAGGAGCACCCGTTGCTGGAGACGGTGCAGGGGACCGTTGCACGCCTGCTGTTCGACGGCGATCAGGTAATCGGTGTCGAAACGCTCGAAGGGCGCCGCTTCGGAACGCGCACCGTGGTCGTGACCACGGGCACCTTTTTGCGCGGACGCATTCACATCGGCACTACCACCTCGCTCGCCGGCGGGCGGGCAGGCGAGACATCGGCCACACACCTCGCCGAGCAGCTCGAGCATGTCGGGCTGGAAGTCGCCCGCTTCAAGACGGGAACTCCACCGCGTATCGATGGCCGCACGGTGGACTCGTCGAAGCTCGACCGACAGGAGAGCGAGATCGAGCAGTTCGACTATTCCTGGTCGCACTTCTGGCCCACACCTCGGTGCGATTCAAACGGCGTCACTCGTCATCCAGCGCAGCTTCCCTGCCTCATCACCTTCCTTGGCGCCGCTGGCAAGCAGCTCATCGAGAGGCACATCGGCGAGTCAGCAATGTACGGCGGCGCCATCGCGTCGCGTGGGCCCCGCTACTGTCCGTCCATCGAAGACAAGATCGTGAAGTTTCCGGGCGCGGAACGTCATCAACTCTTTCTCGAACCGGAGGGCCACGACACGCACGAACTGTACGTCAACGGTCTTTCGACCTCGCTTCCCGCGCTTGTGCAGCTCGAGATCCTGCATTCCGTGCCCGGTCTGGAACATGTGCGCATGACGCGGGCGGGCTACGCGATCGAGTACGACTACTACCCGCCGACACAGCTCGACGCGACGCTCCAAGTGCGCGCGCTGCCCGGGTTGTTCTTCGCGGGCCAGATCAACGGCACCACCGGTTATGAGGAGGCGGCCGGGCAGGGAGTGGTCGCCGGTGCGAACGCGGCCGCGCTCGCGCTTGGACTTTCACCGCTCATGCTCGGTCGCGAATCGTCGTACATTGGCGTGCTCGTGGACGATCTCATCACGCGGGGCGTCGATGAGCCCTACCGGCTCTTCACCTCGCGCTCCGAGTTCCGTCTCACCGTGCGACAGGATAACGCGATTCGGCGTCTCGCGCCTGTTGCACTGGCTCTCAATCTCTACAATCAAGAGGAAGAAGCGATCGTCGCGCGCCGACTCGCAGCGGAAGAAGAAGCGCGCTCGCTCGCCGATGAAACGTCCATCCGCCCTGAGGACGCGTTGCCGGTTCTCGCTGCCGCTGGCAGTGCACCACTCGCCCATGCGGTTCGCATCTCTGAAGTGGCTCGACGCCAGCATATCTCGCTCGGTGATCTCTTTCGCGTGATGGGCGTGGGTGCCGATCTTCCCGCGGACGCCATCATCAGCACGGAGCTCGAAATCAAGTACTCGGGCTACTTCGATCGCGAGCGCTCGCAGGCAGACAAGCTTCGCCGCATGGGTGATTTCCCCCTCGACGCGGCGCTGCCGTATGACGAGATGCTATCGCTCTCGCTCGAGGCGCGCCAGAAGCTTTCGCGTCTCCGGCCGCTCACACTTGCTCAAGCGGCGGGCGCACCTGGCGTGAGTCCGACCGACCTGCAGAATCTCGTGATCGAGATAGGGAAGCGCCGTCGTGCCGTTCCGTCGGTTCGTGGCCGCGTTCGGCGACGGAAGACCTAACGGGCTGCAACCCTGGTCCGGAAGAGATTCAAGTGGTATTGCGTCGATAGAACTGTTCACGCATCAGAGAAGATGACGGTGTGCAAGAAGACGAAGTAAGCACGTCTCCTCTCGACGACTGTTGCTCTTGCACTCGTCGATCCAAGTCGATTCGCAATTTAGTGCTGTTTTGATACTAACTCTTGCGACGCGATCACCTTCACGACGAGGACTTCCATGATTCCCAGAATTTGTACACGAAATTTTCCGGCGATTGCGGCTCTCTTGTTCGCCCCACTCGCGAGCATGTCCGGACAAGTCACACTACCGGTCGTGCCCATTCTATCCACTTCCGGCCAGGGCGAGGCGAAGGTGACGCCGGACCGCGCATCGGTGATGGTCACCGTGCAGACCCGCGCCACAACCGCATCTGCGGCTGCAACAGACAATGCGTCTCGCACGCGCGCCGTGCTGGATGCGATCGGTAAGCTCGGACTGTCGAAGGAGCAACTCTCTACCGAGGGGTATACGGTCAATCCTCAGATGCAGTACGACAGGAATGGTGGTACACCCAGGGTGTCGGGATATGTCGTGACGAATACGGTTCGGGCGGAGACGAAGCGTCCGGAGCAGGTTGGCGCGATTGTCGATGCTGCGCTGAACGCGGGGGCAAACCTGATCAACAGTCTCAGCTTCTACGCCTCGTCGATCGACGAAGCTCGGCGCCAGGCAATTGCGGCCGCTGTTGCCAGCGCTCGGGCTGATGCCGAGGCCATGGCCCGGGCCGCTGGGGGATCGTTGGGGAGTCTGATCGAGATGTCGACTGGCGGGCCAACCGTGCCGCCTCGCCCTATGTACGACAGGGCAATGGCGTCTCCGGCTCCAATGCTGGCCGAGGCAACGCCTGTGAGCCCGGGACAGCAGACTGTCACGGTATACGTGCAGGCAAAATGGCGGTTCAATCCACCGATCGGCGGTTGATTCCGCCAAGTCGTGACGCCTTGACAGCCCAACGTCGCTATGGCCCCTCAGATGAGCCCGCATTTGCAGGCTCATCAGCTATGAGGCACGTGGCACATCTCGATGATGTGCGCCGCAATGTGCCACGTGCCTCCATCCCGTTTTCTCGTTAGCTTGGGGGGACCGTCGCCCCGGCCGGGCGTCCTACCTTTGCACCGAGTTACGTGGCCCGCGTCATTGCTATCGCAAACCAGAAGGGTGGCGTCGGAAAGACAACGACTGCCGTAAACCTTGCCGCCAGTCTTGCCGTTGCAGAGAAGCGGACGCTGCTCATCGATGGCGATCCGCAGGGAAACGCGACCAGCGGCGTAGGGGTGGAGCGCGGAAGCTTCGACGCCACGACCTACCACGTTCTGCTCCGCGAGTCCACTATCGCCGATGCGAGGAAACGCGGAGTTCAGTTCAGCCGGCTCGACGTGCTTCCGTCGACACCTGATCTGGCTGGGGCCGAGGTCGAGCTCGTGAGTGCGCCAAGGCGAGAGAGCCGGATGCGCGAGGCAATCGCGCTCGTGCGCGACGAATACGACTTCATCCTCATCGACTGTCCCCCGTCGCTCGGGTTGATCACCATCAACATGCTCGCTGCGGCGGATACGCTGCTTATTCCCCTCCAGTGCGAGTACTACGCGCTCGAAGGGCTGAGCCAACTTCTTAATACGGTGCATCTGCTCCAGCACGGCGTGAACCCGTCACTCGGTATTTCGGGTGTCCTTCTCACGATGTACGACTCTCGTCTTAATCTTTCGCGCCAGGTTGCTACCGACGCGCGCGAGTACTTCGGAGCGCAGGTTTTCGACACTGTCGTCCCCCGAAATGTCCGGCTTGCGGAAGCACCTAGCTTTGGGAAGCCGATTGTGTTGTACGACGTGCAGAGCATTGGCGCGCAAGCCTATATGGCCGCCGCGAATGAATTGATCGCGCGCGAGGCGAAGACCAGCGCTCAGCAAATTCTCACTGATGTGGTCACCACTGATATCGCCTCGCATGAGGCCTCCACATGAGTGCCGACGCGCCACGCCGACTCGGTAGAGGGCTCGAAGCGCTCATTTCGACCGCCAAGGCACAGCGTGAAAATGTGCCGACGGCAGCAAGCACGACCATTCGATCAACCACGGATCTTCAGTCCGTGCGCATCACTGAGATTTCGCCGAACCGTTTCCAGCCGCGTCGAGTCTTCACAGAATCTGAGCTTGCCGAGCTCGAGGCATCGATCCGTGCGAGCGGATTGCTACAGCCAATTACGGTGCGAGCACGCGTAGGCGGTGGCTGGGAGCTCGTCACTGGCGAGCGACGGTTACGCGCGGCTGGTCGGCTCGGTTGGACAGAAATTCCCGCTATCGTTCGGGATTTCGACGATCGCGCCATGCTCACATTGGCCCTTGTCGAAAATCTTCAGCGTACCGATCTCAATGCGCTCGAGGAGGCAGAAGGCTACCAACGTCTCATTACAGAGTTCGAGCTGACTCAGCAGCAGGTTGCCGACGCAGTGGGCAAGGATCGTACGACGATCACAAATCTGCTCAGGGTGTTGACGCTGCCCGCCGCAGTACGACAAATGGTCGAACGCGGGCATATCACTGCCGGCCATGCGCGGGCGTTGCTCGCAGTGAAGGACAAGAAACGACAGATTGAGCTCGCGAACGAGATTGTCGCCCGCCAGCTTTCGGTACGTGATGTTGAGGAGCGCGCGCGCAAGATCTCCGGCGACAGTGGAGCCAAACCACAGAAGACCGCATCCCCGTACTCTGCGCCCGCCCCCACGAGCTCAGACCCGGCCGTGCGGCACATCGAAGACCAACTCCGGCGTCGCCTGCAGACAGACGTCACGGTACAGGCCCTAGGGAACGAGCGTGGCGTCGTACGCATCTCGTTCTACAGCCATGACGATCTCGAACGGGTGCTCGACATTGTACTAGGGAAGACACGTGGCAATTTTGACTAGTCCAACGGTTGCACTCGTCGTAAACGCCTGAGTACTCACAGCAGGGCACGTTATCAACACGCTTGTAACTACACCTGCCGCATGAAGTTAGGCTCAGCATAGCTCCACTATACCAAATGTTTTCCACAGCAATCCACATGGCTAGAATCTTCAACCCAGCCTGGGTCGCGACCGTCCCGGCGGAAAGGCCGGACGCGATATGCGCGGAAATGAATCTGGCGCAATTCACGCCACCCTCGGCAAACGACTAGTCATGGCCGCCATTTCCCTCACCGCAATCGCGGAGCACCTCGACACGCTCCTTCGCACACCGGACGTCCCCGACTACCCCGGTGCGCTGAACGGAATCCAGGTCGAAAACAGCGCACTCATCACGCGCGTCGCCGTCGCCGTCGATGCGTCGCTGTGCACCATTCAGGGCGCGATCGACGCGAACGCCAATCTGCTCATCGTCCATCATGGTCTGTTCTGGTCGGGGGCACAGCCGCTGCGCGGCCGAATGTACGAGCGCTTTCGCCGGCTGTTCGCGCACGACGTCGCGGTGTACAGCTCGCACCTGCCGCTCGATCTTCACCCGACCTTCGGCAACAACGCGCTGCTGGCCCGTGCGCTGGGACTGTACCCCACCGAAGGGTTCGCGCGCTTCCAGTCGATCACGGTTGGCGTGCTGGGAAATGCCGACATCGACACCGAATCCCTCGTCACCCGTGCCGAGGCAATTGCCGGCGCCGAAGGAGGAACGCTGGTGAGCGTCGGAGTAACGGCGGGACGACGCACGCGCCGATGGGCAATCTGTACCGGTGCCGGTGCGTCGAGCGACAGCCTGCGCGAGGCCGCTGCTGCTGGTGTCGACACGCTGATCGTCGGCGAAGGGGCACATCACACTGGCGTTGAAGCGATCGAGCTTGGAATTGCCGTGCTGTACGCCGGCCACTACGCCACCGAGACCTTCGGTGTGCGCGCACTCGGCATGGAACTCGAGCGTCGCTTTGAGCTGCCGTGGACATTCATTGCTGCGCCGACGGGGCTGTGAACCGCCAGAGCGGCTCGTAATCGGAAGGCTCTTTGCGCGCCTTACGCGCGCAGACGCCGAATCGCCGCGATGCCAAGTGCCGGGCCGAATGCCAGCATTGGAAACGCATAGCGCCAACCCACGATTCCCACGACCACAGGGACGAACTGGATCGTGATCGTGGTGAGCAGGAAGCCGATCGACGTCTGCAGCGTCAGTGCGGTACCGATCGCATGCGGGGCGACGACACGAGTGACGAGCGTGGAGAATTGCGCGCTGTCGGCGACCACGGACACGCTCCAGACGAGGAGCACCAGGACGACGAGAACGGACGGCCCTCCAAAGACGAGTGGCGTGAGCAGCGCGCAGAATCCGCTCACGAACATGGCGACGACGACGAGCCGCACAGGACCAACACGGTCAGCAAGTTCGCCACCGAGCACACAGCCAACCGCTCCCGCCGCAAGCACCACGAACGAGAGCGCGTTCACCCAGCCCGCAGATGCGACAGCACTCGTGCCCCGCGCGACCGCACTCGCGGCGAGAAAGGATGGCAGCCAGATCCAACATGCGTACAGCTCGAGCATGTGTCCGGCATAGCCGCCCAGCACCTGCCGAAACTGTCGATCACGCAGAACCACGCCCACGAGGGTGAGCGTAAATGGTCGTCGCGGAAAGGGCGCCGGCCCATCACAGTAGGCAATCGCAATGAGCACGGCGGCCAGGAACACAGCCAGCGTGGCGCACAGGATGACCGGCCGTACTCCAGCGCCTGGAATTGCGTGCACGAGATACGGCACCGCCTTGCCGATCGTGAGTGCGCCGACGACGATGCCGATGGCGAGACCGCGGCGGTCACGGAACCAGGTCGCCGCCATCTTCATCGCTGGTGGATAGACTCCGGCCAGACATACCCCCGTTGCCATCCGGCACAGAAGTGCCCATCGATAGCTCGGCGCGAGGAGCAACGCCGCATTCGCTACGCCAGCGGCGGCGGCGGCACCAGCGAAGTACCACTTGGACGGAAGCGTGTCCGCCAGGTTGAGCAGCGCCGCCAGAGCGGTGCCGAGCACGAAGCCCAGCTGCACGACGGTGCTCAACCACCCAGCCTCTCCCTGGGACAGGGCCCAGCGCTCGGCAAGCTGCGGTGCGACGGCGTTTGCGGCGAACCACACCGACATACCCAGAAGCTCTGCCAGCGCGATGAGCGCCAGCATTCTCCAGCGTAGCCGGTCTTCCGCTACCATCTCGGGTGCGTGGGGAGCGCTTTCAGCAGATGCACGCATCAGGAGGACAGGAGGACAGGAGGACAGGAGGACAGGAGGACAGGAGGACAGGAGGACAGGAGGACAGGAGGACAGGAACATAGAGGCATCATGGGAGGGCCCGACCTCACCTGTACCTCCCTCTGCGTTCCTCAACGACCTCTGCGGTTCTCTTGGAGAGAGCTCGGAGAAGTAAGGTGGAGCGTCAGCCGCAGCGTGTCAGAACACTCGTCCAGCGAATTCTCCACCGGTGTGGTCCTGTCCGCTCGATCAGTGTGTAGGCCACTCCCGCATCACTATCTCGCGCTACGACGAGCGTAGGTCGCCCGGCGATGCGCACGCCGGCGATGACTTCTGGCATCGTCGTCGTCTCCTCGAGCCCATGCGTTCGCTCAGCATAGACAAGCTGATACGGACCTGCCGTAACACCACTATCGCGCTCAGCGATGAGGAGCGTCTGCTCTTCCTGCGGGTTCGCCTCCTGATTGACCTTCCGCACCATGTGCGCGACGAGGGCCTGAACACCCGGCAACGCCTCAAAGCGGCGAATCTCATGCGCTGTGAATCGCAGTCCCTGAAAGGAGGGCGCAGTCGTCGCTGTAACTGCGGAGGCTAGTCGAGACGCCTCGGCGGCGAGCGCCAGACTATCGCGCGAGGACAGTATGTCCACCGAATCGAGCGCCAGGGGCATGATTTGTCCGCCGACGAAGCCGACCGCCCATGTGTTGTCCGCTCTTTCGCCGTGAACAGCCCGGAGCGACCAGAGACGGCACTCCGCGTTGAGGGTTGGCGGTGGAGCTCCAAGCTGCGCCGTGAGACGCGCGCCTCCGCGCCCGAAGAGCGTGACCTCTGCGCCCTGATTCCCGAGCACCCTGAGACGGGTGACTGCCACGGTATCACCCTCCGTTGGCAGGAGCACGATCGCTTCATTGCGCGTCTCCCCCTGCACGAACAACGCGGGCCCCGCCGAGCGAATCCATCCGGAAACGTCAGCTGCAGTCGTCGCGATCACCGACGCACTCTCTGGTTGTATCGACGCCGAATCCGTGTGCGCTGCAGGCGCACTCCGGTCGCAGGCACTAGCACCGAGGAGCATGCCACAGGCGAGGATGGAGACGGGAGCAACACGAAAGAGGCGGTAAGGTAGCATGCGCAGTAATTTGGGGCGGCGAGGAGAGCAGTCAATCAAGGAGACGCTTTGATGCAGGACTCACACCCAGCTCACGCGGGCGCCTCATCCCGCGTCGTCATCGTGCGTGCCCCCTGGCGAGAACGAGCGAGTTGGGCGCTCTACGATTTCGCGAACACCATCTTCTCGATGAATGTCGCGACACTCTATTTCTCCGTGTGGCTGATCAAGGATCTCGGCGCGTCGAGCACTTTGTACGCGCTCGGCAACGGCGTCTCGTCATTTCTTGTCGTCCTCTCGGTTCCGGTGCTTGGTGCGCTCTCGGATGCTCGGCGGCGGCGCAAATCGTGGGTTGTCGGTTTCACGATCGCTTCCTGCATCGCTTGCGCGGCCATTGGCATCCTTGGGCAGACAACCCTTCCAATCGTGGGCGCACAGACCATCGGCGGAATGATGACGACATCAGCCTGGCATCCAACGTTCGACGCATTTACCTGGGTGATCGTCGCGTTCATCATCGCAAACTACGCCTACCAGGCAGCGCAGCCATTCTACAACGCCATGATGCCCGATCTCGCATCGCCCGAAGAGCAGGGCAGGCTGTCCGGGATCGGCACGGCCGTGGGATATGTCGGCACGATCGTCGGGCTGCTGCTGATCTTTCCCTTTTTCGGCGGTGAGCTCCCCTTGCTGGGTCCTCTCCCGGCGGGCTTCATCAGCACGCTGCGCGCGCTGGTGCCGTACACCAATCATGCCGGGCGCGTCTCAACATTCGTTCCGACCGCGCTTCTTTTTCTGCTCTTTTCGCTTCCGCTATTCATCTTCTGTCGCGACCACTACCCGGTTGTCGGAAAGACTGCGATCAACTGGCGGCAAGCGTTTCGCAACGTGCTCAATACGCTCCACGATGCCCGCCGATATCCGGGGGCGCTGCCGTTCATCCTCGCCTCCTTTCTCTATCAGGACGCCATCGGCACTATCGTCTCCTTCATGGCCATCTACGCCATCAAGGCAATGAAGTTTCCGGATGGAACCGAAACGACTCTCTTTCTCGTTCTCACCATCCCGGCGATTTTCGGCAGCTATCTGGCGGGAATACTCACGGATCGCTTCGGAGCGAAGCGCACTCTCGTGCTCACGATCGTGGGGTGGATCATTCTCCTCGTAGCGATGGTGCTCGTGCCGAGTCAGAAGGCATTCTTGGGCGTGGGACTGCTGATTGGGCTCATCTTCGGCGGCGTGCCTACCGCTGAGCGTCCGCTGTTGCTCTCCCTGGTGCCGACAGAAGAAGCCGGCCGCTTCTTCAGTCTCATGCTTCTGTCATCGCGCGCTGCCGCGGTCGCTGGACCGATCATCTGGGGCATCACGGTCGACACGCTTGAGCCGTCCCGCGGCACTGGGTTGGCATACCGCATGGCCGTGCTCACTGTCATCGCGATGTTCGCCACATCACTAGTGCTGATGCGCCGCGTACCGGACAGCCGGCTCGCTCGAGCAAGCACTCACGCATAACGACGTGCGTCAGAGTCGCCCTTGGCGATCAGCAACGGGAGGAATGGACCGCCGAGGTCCCAGTGCCAGGCCTCACGCCGCACGCCCGTGCGTGGGTCCTTGAGCGGCTTGTATTGCAATCGCGCAGCTGGAATGCCAATGACCTCGCCGTACTCCAGCAACTTCGCCTTGTCCGTCGAGACCAGATGCGCCATCGGCTTGCCTTTCCACACGTGGCGATGCATCCAGAGCCCGCCATCCATGGCGTGAACCATTCCATCGCGCCGGCGTTCGAACTCGTGGTACGGCAACCCCTTCACAGTGAATTCTACTGGCACGCGGGTACGCCTTCCTGTGTTGCTGGTACAGGAAGCGGCGAGACAGGTCCAAAGAAAATCGTGCATCGGAGCGGATACGATAGAGGGTGCGTCGCCGTAGCCATCCATCCTCCTCCTGACGCCGGCAGCGCTATCGTGATGATCACACCAGGGGAGGGCCGGAATTTCAGCGCAGCGGTATCAGTCGAGTACTTCGTCGAATCATAGAAGATCACTTCTTCAGCGACCGCGAGATTGCGCAGGTCGCTTCGAAGGGCAGCTGCGTTTGCTTTCCCTTTCGTGTTCTGAAATTTCGGAATCGCGATCGCGGCAAGAATGCCAACGATCACGACGACGACTAATAATTCGATGAGGGTAAACGCGGCACGCGCACGAGACATTGCAGAAATCCAGGGCTGGCCCTGAGATAGTGGCGGGAAGGTGCAATGGTCTGACATGATATCCATGTGAAAGCAAGCACAATGCCCTGTTCGGCAATCTGCTCTAAGTCATTGTCATATCAAAAGTTATATTGCGACTCAGGTTGGCTCATCGATCGTATCGTCCGTTCGATCTGCCCAAACTGGCGCACTCTGCAATAGTTCGATGTCACAAATCAGAGTTTCGTTTCCACCCAATTTGCTCCCGTTCCGACATCCACGAGCAGAGGAACGGAGAGTGTCGCGGCGTGTTCCATCTCGCCCTTCACGAGCGCTGTTACGGTGTCTATCTCGGCAACCGGTACTTCGAGAACGAGCTCATCGTGCACCTGCAAAAGCATGCGCCCGCTCAACCGTTCAGCAACGAGCCGGTCGCGAATACGGATCATTGCGATCTTGATCAGATCGGCGGCAGAGCCCTGAATTGGTGAGTTGGCCGCGGTGCGTTCACCGAACGCCCGGATGTTGAAGTTCCGGTCGCGCAGTTCAGGGATGTAGCGGCGACGCTTGAAGATGGTCTCCACGTACCCGTGTTCGCGCGCGAACTCGACCGATGAGTTCAGATACTCGCGCACACCCTGAAAACGCTCGAAATAACGATCGATGAATTCCTTCGCCTCGGTGTGCGTAACCTTGAGCTGGCGTGACAGCGCATGTGCACCCTGCCCATAGATCGTCGCGAAGTTGATAGTCTTGGCGCGAGCGCGCATCTCGGACGTCACCTCGCTCAGAGGCACGTCGAAGATCAGCGCTGCAGTCTGTCGGTGGATGTCGCCACCGGACTTGAACGCCGCGACGAAGGCAGGATCATTGGAAAGATGCGCCAGCAGACGCAGTTCGATCTGCGAGTAATCGGCGGCGAGAAGCAATGACCCCGCGCGTGGTACAAACCCACGTCGGATATCGCGTCCGAGCTCACGGCGAATCGGAATGTTCTGGAGGTTGGGCTCAGTGGAGGACAACCGGCCAGTTGCCGCGACCGTTTGGTTGAACGACGTGTGCAGCCGGCCGGTGTGAGGATTCACGAGCGCCGGCAGCGCGTCAATGTATGTGCTTTCGAGCTTGCTCAGCTCGCGATACTCCATCAGGAGTACGGGCAGCTCGTGCCCTGCGTCGGCGAGTTCCTGGAGTACAGTGACGTCGGTCGAAGGTCCTGTTGACGTGCGCTTGCTCGACGGAAGGCCGAGTTGTTCGAACAGCACCTTACGCAGTTGCGGATTGGAGTTGATGTTGAACTCGCCCCCCGCCGAGACATAGATCTCTTGTTCAACGCGCTGCCGTTCGCGTGCGAATCGTTCCTTGAGGGAAACGAATAACGCGCGGTCGATCTCGATGCCTACCCATTCAAGATCGGCGAGCACGCCTACCAGCGGAATCTCGATATCGCGGTACAGCTCGTACATGTGCTGCGCCTCGAGCTGCGGCCGAAATCGCTGCTCGAGCTGCCAGGTGACGTCGGCGACTTCACACGAATAGTCGCGCGCGCAGTCGATCGGGACCACGTCGTAAGAGAGTTGCTGCTTTCCCTTGCCGCAGAGATCCTCCTGGCTTGTCATCGTGTGATCGAGGAACTCGAGCGCCAGCAGATCGAGTCCATGCGACCGTCGCCCGGGATCCAGAACATAGCTCGCAAGCATCGTGTCAGACACCAGTCCGCCGAGCGTAATACCTGCTCGGCGCAGTATGAGCATGTGGTGCTTCGCGTTCTGTGCGACCTTCGAAACGGCAGGATCCTCGAGTAGCGCACGCAGTGGCGCCATCGACGGATCATCCAGCGACGGAAGGTTCTTCACCGGCGGCGCACCGTTAGCAAGCGCACGCGCCGCTATGCTCGTCGCCTCGGCCGACTTCGCGGCTTTCTTGACACGTAACTTTTTCGTCTCGCTGGAGTCACTGCCCTGCTCCGACTCATCTTGGAAAAGGAGATCGCCTTGTGTCGGCTGACGGGCTCGGTGGCGGATCGGGAGGTAATACGCCTCACCGGCACCCACCGCAATCGAGATCGCAATCAGCGAGCTTCGCAAAGGATTGACCTTCTGCGGGCTGTTCGGCTCAATCACCATTTCGGTATCGAACGCGACGTACGGCGCCGAACGTGCACGAGCAACCATCTGCTCCAGCGCATCGATAGTGTCTACGGTGACGTAGTTCGTCGTCAGTCGCATGGCTTCAGGTACTGCTTCCGGTGCACCGATTGGTGGTACGGCAGAAATCGCCGCGGCCATATCGGATATCGATCGGGCAAGGCCGTGGAACTCCAGCTCCACGAAGATCTGTCGTAACCGCGCCGAATCGGGAGCTTTCACGCGCATCTCATCCAGCGAGAGCGACACCGGCAGGTCTTCCTTGATCGTCACCAGCTCCTTCGAGAGACGTGCAAGCTCGGCATGCTCGAGGAGTGCCTCGCGTGGACGTTTCTTCGTTAGCGTAGGAGCCGCGGCAAGAATGGCTTCCAGATCACCATATTCGGCCACGAGATCACGTGCGGTCTTCTCCCCGACGCCCTTCACCCCGGGCACGTTGTCGGAGGAATCTCCGACAAGCGCGAGGTAATCGGTGACGTGCACAGGAGGAACACCGAGTCGCTCCCCTCCATTCTCGACAGAGACCCACGATTCTTCAACGCTCGCTGGCCCACCACGTCCGGGATTAAGTAGCCACACGCCGGGCCGAACGAGCTGCTGGAAATCCTTGTCGCCAGAAACGATCACGACATTCAAGCCCTGCTCCGTTGCCTGCCGGGCAAGGGTGCCGATGACATCATCGGCTTCATAGCCCTTGAGCGAGAGAATGGGAATGTGATACGCATCGAGGATTTGGCCGATCCGTTCCATCCCAGTATCGAAGTCGCTCTGGAGCTCTTCGGTCAGCTTCTCCCGCGTCGCTTTGTAGGCGGGATATCGCTCGTGTCGAAAGCTCAACCCGGAGTCATGCACCCAGCCAAGGTACTCTGGTCGATGCGACGCCATGAGTCGCTGAACGAAGTTTACGATCCCCCATGACGCTGAGGTGTTTTCGCCGCGCGCCGTTGTGAGTGGTCGCGAAATAAGCGCAAAAAACGCTCGGTAGATGAGCGCATAGCCATCGACAAGGAAGAGCCGTGGTGGGGCAGGGCGTGTTACGGAAGGCTGGCTGGAGAATATCAGATCAGTCACGGAGGCGATTATGGGATGAAAACAATCATACCCCAAAACCAGCACCGCCTGCCATACAGGAGGCAGGCGGTAGCAGAATCAGTTACGTCGAGCAGCGCTACTCAGCCCACACGCTGCACGTTGGCCGCATGGAGTCCCTTTGCGCCCGTCTCGATCTCGAACTCGACCTCTTGCCCCTCAGCGAGCGTCTTGAACCCCTCCATGCCGATCGCGGAGAAGTGCACGAAGACATCCTCACCACCCTCTTGCTCAATGAAGCCATACCCTTTGGCGTCATTGAACCATTTCACTTTCCCTCTAGCCATTGCGAGGTGCCTCCAACGATGTGAATCGATTCTGCGGTACTGGTGCTGAGCATGCTGCCCGACGTGCGGCGCCCTATATAGGAATGCTTTGATCTTTTGTCAAGAAAGGCACAACGCGCACTTCCGCTGCGTCGGTTTCATCCTTGTTCCAAGGTTCTTTGCGCCAATCTGACGCAATGCTGCTTGCTAGGACGTGCGAGAAGACGTTAGGTTCGCCACGTGACCAAAGAGAACCTGGTAGGTCGGACCCTGGCGGGATACATGCTGCGCGGTGAAGTTGGAGAGGGTGGAACATCTGCCGTCTACCGTGCCGAGCATCCCACCCATGGCATTGTAGCAGTGAAGGTCTTACGTGAGAAACTTCGCCAGGACAAGACAGCGGTCGCCCGATTCGTACGCGAGGCACGGTACGGCGAGCGCGTGCAGCACCCGAACGTCGTACAGACAATTGAGGTTGGCGAAGCTGCACTAGGCATGCATTTCCTGGCCATCGAGTGGGCCACTGGTGAGCTGCTCGAGCGCTATGCCAAGCAGCATGGACCACTCCCGACTGACGAAGTATCGACGATCATTCGGCAGATCGCGGATGCCGTGCACGCCGCACATGTCGTGGGAATTGTGCACCGCGATCTCAAGCCGGACAACGTCATGTACGACCCGGCGACCCGGCAGGTAAAGCTGCTCGACTTCGGAATTGCAACCGATACCGACATGGCGCCAGAGCAGCGGCTCACACGCGCCGGCTTCTTCGTGGGTACCCTGATGTACGTCGCACCGGAGGCGCTTTCGGGTGAGCTCGTTTCTCCGGCAGCGGATCAGTACAGCCTCGCAACAATCGCCTATTTGCTTCTCACCGGCTGTCTGCCCTTCACGGCGAAGACCCCGCGCGAGATGTTCTCGCAACTGCTCTCACAACCGCCGATTCCGCTCAACGCGGCACGTCCGAACCTACGTTTCTCGACCAACGTCGAGCAGGTGATCATGAAGGGGCTCAGCAAGACGCCCAAGCAACGTTATCCCGACACTGTCGCGTTCTCGCGCGAGCTCGAAAGCGCACTAGCAACAATAAAGGAACCGTCAAAGCCTGGACTCCTCTCGCGAGTAAAGGACATCTTCAAGCGATAACATCGCTTCCCTGCGAAGGCGTACCGATAGGCTCGCGCGTGAGATCGGCAGGGTTGACCGGGAGCCATATCGTAAAAGTCGATCCTCGGCCAAGTTCGCTCTCAACACCGATCTCCCCACCAAGGAGGCGCGCCAGCCGGCGTGAGATAGCGAGCCCAAGACCGGTACCACGTTGCATCGAGTCGCCACGCGGACCAGCATTCACCTGCTCAAACTCATCGAAGATCCGTTCGAGATCAGCGCTCGCAATCCCGACACCCGTATCAACCACCTGCAGTGCAACCCAAGGGCCACTGCGCGGAGCACGGATAAGTAGCAACCGTGCTCCTGCATCATCGGCACTTGCCCCACTGGGACGACGCGCATTGGGTTGCGCAGGCGCACCAATCAACCGCGCGCGTAGGCTCACCGTGCCCGCTGGTGTGTACTTCACCGCATTACCGATAAGATTGATAAGGATCTGACGGAGATGCGTTGGATCCGTCCGAACGCGCGGAAGAGACGCTCCGATGGTAATTGAAAAGGTGAGACCTTTCTCGCTAACGAGTGATTCCAGCTCGCTTGCAATGTTAAGTACGAATGGACGGAGAACGATTGTTTCCGAGTCCACTTCGAGACGTCCAGCCGCAATTTTCGCAATGTCCAGCACCTGATCAACCAAATGCCGCAGATGTGTCGCCGAGGCCGCAATGCGGTCAACCGGTGGAACCTGCCGCGGTGAAAGATCGCCATAGAATCCGTCTCTCAACAGCTCCACGAAACCAACGATCGCATTGAGTGGAGTGCGTAGCTCATGCGACACGTTCGCAAGAAACTCGCTCTTCGCCTGATTCGCTCGTTTCACGTCGCTGTACAGTCGCTCGAGTTCGATCGATCGGCTGGAGGCCTGAAGTGCTCGTCGTTGCTCGCGGAGGAGTCCCAATGCCAGAAAGAGCACGCCCAACACACCAAGCGCCCAGAGCGCCCACCGAAGAGAGCGTGTGGTCAAGGCGTGCGTTGCCGTCACACTCCATGTTCCACCAGTTGGCAATCGAACAATCTTCTGCGCCGCGGTGAGTGCCTGAGCGTTTCCACCAGGCTGTCCTATAAAGGCAACGGTGTCGGCCCCAGAGAGCACGACAAGCGTCACTCTCGTATCGGATTGCGTGCGTTCAAGCCAGGCTTGAAGTGCATTACCGTCAAAGATCAGCCCGGTAATGCCACCAACGTCCCCGTCGATACCTGTCGAAGTGTGCACGAGAGCAACAAGCGCATGACGCGATGCAACCGGCACGATGACGATGGTGAACTCGCTAGACGGGCGTAGAGCCTCCAGTCGCGCGACAAGCTCTGAGCTCAGGAGGTGACTCTTTCCTGCCTCGGAGACATCTAGTTGAAGACGTCCAGCGGCGTCAATCACCCACGCATGCCGCAATCCAGGAACCTGCGCGATGAGCCGTTCCACCCTCCCGTGCACAAAAAGGCTATCCTTTGACACGGTGCTTTCAGCAACCACATCAGCAATTCGCCCAAGTAAATCGATTTGTGCAGACACGAAGGACTCGGTGAGAAGCGCCGCCGATTGTGTATCGAGTGCAGCCTGGTTGTGATTCGCCTTCAACAACGATCGGTCGAGCAGGAGTAATCCACCGAGAAGCACGAGAAAGACGGCGCCAAGAAATCGCGACAGGAGTCCAAGCCCAGCGCGTTCATCAGCTCCCCGCCCAATTAATTGACCGCTCTCAAATGCTTCGTTAACGTCTGCCACGCTTATGTCTGATCACGACCGCCTTCTCATATTGCTCGCCGAGCGCTCTGCACGGCGCGGACATTTCACACTCGCGTCTGGGCGTCAGTCCACCTTATACATCGATGCACGACTCACCACAATGAGCCCTGATGGTCTGGCACTCATAGGGCCACTGGCTCTCACCGTACTTCGTCAGGCGTCATGGAATGTCTCTGCAATTGGTGGTCTCACTCTCGGCGCCGACCCAATGAGTTATGCCATCTCCTACGCCAGTGCAAGCACGGAGCAACCGTTGCGCGCCTTTACCGTGCGCAAGGAAGCTAAGGCCCACGGAACAGGAAAGCTCATCGAAGGACCGTTCCACGAAGGAGACCGCGTCGCCGTGATCGAGGATGTGATCACCACAGGTGGTTCTGCACTTCGTGCCGTCGACGCCATTCAAGCCGCTGGTGGCATTGTTGCTGGTGTACTTGCCCTGGTTGATCGCGAGGAGGGTGGCCGAGAAGCTATCCTTGCCGCAGGGCTACCGGTAATTGCTTTGGCACTAGCTAGTGATATCATAGCACATCTTCCCATTTCTGCCGAATCGTAGATGGCTGGCATACTGTCCACGCTTCGTCTCGAAGCACAGTAATAACATGTCCTAATCATGACACTAGCGTCCCAGAATTACAGTATTCACCATACAGTATTCACCATAAGGATCTCTCCCTGACAATGGTGGATGCTACGGTACGCTATCACCGCACTATATCCGACTCACAAGCTTTTTCGTAGCCGACGGTATCGATCGCATCCATCCTGGCGGTGTAGTAAGGGGTCGCAACTCTCGAAGTACCATCAGATACGGAATTATCAGTTCTCCACGAAACCGTTCGAACATGCCAGTACCGTCGTAGCGTGCTCGAAAGTCACCAGCGGTCATATGCAGAAGAGTGCGCATGTGGCGACCGAAGCTTTGTGGTGAACTATAGTCCAGATGATTCGCAACGTTCGCAATCGAGAAGCCTGCATTCTCAAAGAGTCGAGCTGCTCGGACAAGCCGAGCCATAGCGAGATAGCGCTTGGGCGCCGGCGCACCTGCGCGGTAGAATCGGCTCATCATCGTGCTGGGCAACACGTTGAGATGCTTGGAAAGCATTCGGATGTTACCAATCCGCGGTGAACAAATGAAAAGTGTCTCGAAAAAGCGCCAGCAGTCATCTGGCGCACCAGCAAGATCCACTGCCAATTGTCCAAGTACACTGCGCTGGCCATTGTCTCCCGTGTCCGCCATGAGTGCTCCTCGTAGTTCCCGCCATCCCGTTGCAAGTCTAACGTCAACGAGACGTCGAATTCCACTCTGCCCAAGTGCCAGCACGGCGTGAGGTGTCTTCGGTTCAAGCTCACTAAGAAGTGCGATAGCAGGAACACGTGGAAATTCCCGCACAAGAGAAGCAACACGCGAAACTTGAGAACCTGCACATGCAACAGAAACGAGGACAGCATGAATTTGCCGCGATTTTAGATCCCGTATGAGATCATCCACATTCTCACGATGCAGGGTTCGGTAATATCCCTCCCCTGCAGCATCAACCCGAGGTCTTTCAGCAGGTGTTAGAAGCGTGATAATTGGAGGAAGATCAACAGCTGTGGTAGACTTGAACATTGTTTCACCCTCTTAGCGAAACGACAGGTAATGCGACACGGTGTCGCATTATCTGGCTAGTGGAGCGAATACAGTACCTACCATTGTCACGTCTGCGTCATCGAATCACTGACATCCCAATTGGCTCGTCAGGAAAATGACTTGGTAAAATCAGGCAGTTGTTGCGGACTTAGAGGAGTCCCTTTCAGAGGAGAAACGGCTTCTTGCGGACCTCCAGCCGAGAGCTGAAGTTCGTGCATGACTTCTCCATGTCCTCCGCGACGCACGTTTCAGGATGCATACCGATTTCCCGACTTTACCCCCAGTCGCACCTCGGCGGCCACCCAAAATCCCCCACCTGTGGCCACCCCAAACTCCCCCACCCAAGTGATCGCATAAGCGCCTAATCCGGGGCGCCCGACGGCGGGACGTTACGCTGACCTCCTCACGCAGGTGACGGAGGAAAGAGTGAACGTCTTGAAGTCCCATTTACGGATTACGGTCGAGACGCTGCTGGGCACGGGCGTGCCGCAGCGCGAGATTGAGCGACGAACCGGCGTCGACCGGAGGACCATCCGGCGCTATGCACGACGGGTAAACTCCCCCGGAGTGGCCACCAGCTTTGCGAGGGATGTCACCCAAACTCCCCCACCCCGGCCACCGGCGTCCGACGGCAGTCTGATGTCGGCGGCGACGAACACGATCTCGGCATGCAAGCCGCACCGCGCCTGGATCGAGGTACAGGTGACGCTCGGGCGGAACGCGGTGAGCATCTTCCAGGATCTCGTCAAGCGCCACGGCTTCGCCCACCAGTACAACTCGGTGAAGCGGTTCGTCGCGACGCTGAAGGCCCGCGAACCGGACCGCTTCGATGTCCTTGAGTTCCTCCCCGGCAAGGAGGCCCAGGTCAACTACGGCCAGGGTGCCCCCACGCGCACGGCCTCGGGCAAGTACAAGCGCCCGTATCTGTTCGTGATGACGCTTAAGTATTCGGGCAAGAGTTTTCGGACCACGCGCTGGAAGACCAGCCAAGAGATCTGGACACAACTCCACGAGGAAGGGTTTCGGGCGTTGGGCGGGTGCCCGCAATACGTCGTGTTGGACAACCTCAAGGAAGGCGTGCTCCGTCCCGACTGATACGAGCCAGCGCTGAACCCGGTGTACGCCGCGCTGCTCGCGCACTATGGCGTCGTGGCCGATCCGTGCCGCGTGCGGGACCCGAATCGGAAGGGGATGGTGGAGACCGCGATCCAGCACCCCCAAGGCGCGCTGAAAGGCCGCACCTTCGAGACCCTCGACGCGCAGAATGCGTGGCTCGCGCAGTGGGAGAACCGCTGGGCCGCGCTCCGCATCCACGGCCGCAAGAAGCGGCAGGTCCTGGAGATGTATCACGAGAAACAGCCCGCGCTCCGGCCACTCCCGCTCGAGAGTTTTCGCCCCTTCATGCAAGGCGTGCGCACCGTTGATGACGCGAGGCTCGTGCAGATCGAGGGCTCCTACTACACCGCGCTCCCGGCGCCGCTGTACAGCACCGTCACGGTGCGTATCTACGCGCGCGACATCGAAATCTTCGACGCCCAACACGGGGTGCTGCGCCGCCATACGAAAGCCCTACGCAAGGGCACCTTCGTGATCCCTCAGGCAGATCGGCTCTTCAATCCGTCCCGTGAGACGGCGCGTGTCCTCGCGCGCGTTGAACTGATCGGCCCGCAGATGGCGGCGCTGGGCCGGGCGCTCTTCGCCCAGCTCGGCCGGCCGGGCAACCGGGCATTCTACGCACTGGCAAATCTGCCGCGCACCTATGCGCGCACGGACATCGAAGCCGTGTGCGCGCGCGCGTTTGACGCGTCGTGCGTCTCCTCCGCGGTCGTGCGCGGGGCGCTGGGGCGTCGCGCCCTGGCCCCATCGGTCGCGCCACCCGCGCTAACGCAATCGGGGCCCAGCATCCGGGACCTCTCGGAATAGCAAACCTTCTTTGACCAGCCCGCCGCCCAGCCCGCGCCTGAAGACACTCCATGACGATATCCTTCCCCGAATTAGAACGCGCCCTGCGTGGCCTGCGCCTCTCGGGCATGAGCGCCACGCTTCCGGTCCACACCCTGCAAGTAACAAGTCACGAGATGGATTTCCTGGAGGCTTTCTCGTGACTGGTGCAGGACGAACTCGATCGTCGCCACTCGCGCTGGCTCGAACGGCGCTACGCACTCTCCGGGCTGCCCGAGCGCAAAGATCTCCCGTCCTTCGACTGGAGCTACAACGCGCGTCTCCCGAAGCGCGACGTACTCGAACTCGCCACACTCAACTTTCTCGACACGAAGGAGGACGTGTTGTTGATTGATCCGCCGGAGATGGGGAAGAGTCACTGTGCGAAAGCGCTGGCGCTACTCGCGGTGCAGCGCGGCTACAAGGTCCTCTATCGCGAAGCGCATCACCTCATCGAGGATATCGCCGAAGCGCGCGAACTTGGGAAACTCCGCGCGTACCGCGGTCAACTGAAGGCGGCCGACCTCCTCCTCATCGATGATCTGTTCTTACGCAAGCTCCCCGCGCCCGCTAGCGACGAGTTCGTCGAGGTCCTGATGAGTCGCTACGAAGAGGCCTCGACGATCGTGACCTCAAACCGCCCGGTCGACGACTGGGCGCGGCTGCTCGGCGACACGGTGATCGTCACGCCGCTGCTGGATCGGCTGATGCACCACGGGTACTTGCTGAAGTTTGACGGGAAGAGCTGGCGCCTGCGCGAAGCGGCAGCGCGAGTTGCCAAGCACCCATCGAACGGGTAGCGTCCCCTTGTCCCGCCACCGCGACAGGTGGGGGAGTTTGACCCGGCCACGGGTGGGAGAGTTTGAGGTGGCCACCGGGGCCTCGGCATACAGCATGTCGAGTGCCCGTTTCGCGTCCGCATACAAGGGATGCGCATACGCCGTCTCCAGCCTGCGCCGCCAATTCAGCTGGTTCTGCTTCGCCAGGTAGCTCACGACGTTCTCGCGTTTGTGCCACTGGCAGCGCTGCATATGGACTCCGGGCACGTCACCGAATACCTCGCGCACCGCCCCGTGTGCAGCTCTTTCGCGCCATCGAGCACGATCAGGAGCAGGTGATCGAGCGGAAACCCACGGTCCCCAAACTCGCGCAGCAACGCCATGATGACCCGCTTGTGCTCGCTTGCCGTCTGCACAATCCTCAGCATTCGCTTTTCCCCCGTGACGGTCACTCCCAGGGCAATAACGAGCTGATCGCCGGCAAACGTCGTGTCGTCGAGCATCAACACCAGTCACTCCGCATCATCGAGCTGCCGTTCTTGAAGCCGGCGGAGTTCACGCGTATTCGCGCGGATGAAACGGTGCGAGACACTCGACTTCGCAAGCCCGAAGGTTTCTGGCACCACTTCTGGCACCGTTTCGGCCGTGGCCTCGTACTCGCGACAGGAGAGGCCACACAACACCATAGCGGAACAGGTCTACGTCCTGCGCGCGTGGCATCTACAGCACCAGATAGGTCGCCAGTGGCACCTCACACTGCGTGGCGCAATCCTACACCCGCCGCGCTGCGCACCCCATTACACGACGGCGGGTTACGCGTCGTCACGAGCATAGCGCGGCCCTGCCAGTACGTTCACTTCGGCGACCAACTGCTCCGCGACCGCCTGCATCCCCAGCGGGATCAGCGCTTGAATGATCGCGAGCATCGCTGGAGTCGTCACGGTCCCATCGTCCAGTGGGATCGCCTGCTGTGCCTCGGGCACTGCGTGCCGCTGATTCTTCGTCTGCGTGTGTCGTGCGCTTGGGCCTGGGTGGTGTCCTCAGGAACGAGTGGAGATCCTTGGTCGGATTCAACACTCTCGTACCGCGGCACCACCTGAATTTCAACTAGACTGCAGACTCACCCCGTTAACCGCCCGTCCACACCCATTCTGCTGCCGAGTGCGATGATGTAGACGACCCCACTCAAACTTCTCGTATCAGAGGATGTCGCTCAGTAGGCTTGGTATCTCAAAATTATTGATAGGTTCTACTTTCCAAATTGTTTATACAAAATTCCAAAGAACAGACTATCTTATACATGGATATTTGTCGGCCGGATGGTCGCGAGTACGAAAGTGCTCGAGGAAAGTCCGGGCTCCAAAGGGCATACTGCCAGGTAACACCTGGGCGGTGCCGAAAGGCATCGACGGATAGTGCAACAGAAAGCAAACCGCCAATGGTGCCAATCTTCGGCACACAGGTAAGGGTGAAACGGGGAGGTAAGAGCTCACCGCACGACTGGTAACAGTCGTGGCTTGGTAAACCCCAGTGGGAGCAAGGCCAAATAGGTAGCGAGGGGTGGTCCGCCCCGATAAAAACGCTACGGGTAGGCTGCTTGAGAGCGCGGGTGACCGCACTCCTAGAGGAATGACCGTCCGAGTGGCAACACTCGACAGAACCCGGCTTATAGGCCGACAGTATCCACTCTTTTTACTCCTCCACTAAACCGATCAGTATATTTGTTAGTAATTAGTAATATTTAGCCAATAAATTCTAAAACACCAGTTATATCCGCAGTAGTATCACTAGTCGTCCTCTCGACGACCAAGCCGATCACTGGTTCGAGCATCCTGTAGGAAACCATGACGTGGGACCCACTGTCCGGCAAAGACCTGACAAAGTGTTCTCCAAATCGGACGTATCATCGCGATGAGAAGCACAAGAACAAAAAGAGCAAAGGTCAGTGTCAAAAACGGATATTGCCACAGCGTGATCGCAATAGTCGTCACAAGGCCAAGCTCAGCGATACTCATCACCCCATTGCTGATTGGCTCTGGTGAGGCATCGATCACATAGTGTAAACCCAGCTTGGTTGTATACGTCATCACGGCGAGGCTTCCACCTAAAAGTGCCGCAATGAGCACAAACGCTGGATCCCCGTGCCATGCAATAGCGGCAGCTAGTACAGCCGCAGCAGGCGGACGAATGAGGGAATGCAACGTATCCCAGATTGATGCGATAACTGGAATGAACGATACCAAAAATTCGACAGTCATCAGAACAAGAGCAATCCCGATGACCCACCATGAGCTGAGTCCAGACAGGCTACTTGGAAGTGCCCCAATCCAGCCCAATCGAGCCGCAAGTCCGATAATACCAACTGTAGCATAGAGGTTGAGTCCCGCCACATAGGCAATTCCTGCTGCCTGTGCAAGCGTCTGCAATGCACTCATTGACTCACCTCACTACCAGGACATGCTCTCTCGTGCAGAAGCTGGACCAAACTCTTTGTAAATGGAGTCAATCGACGAGACGCAACGGCATAACTAGACAGAGATACGTTGCCGGATCATTCCATCCTTCCGGCTCTACCGTCGCTGCACGCTCTGGCGCCTTGAAGGTAAGCTTAACCTCTTCGGTGGGGATATAGCGAAGAATCTCGAGGAGATAGCTCGCGTTGAAACCAATATCGAGTTGGTCTCCAGTATATCGCACGGCAAGTTCATCGGTTGCTTCACCAAGATCAGGTGTCTGTACGCTAAATCGCAGCATTCCTGAATTGAATGACAGTCGGATACGATGCGTTTGATCAGACGCAATGACAGACATGCGTTTGAGAGCACTTGTCAGCGCAATCTTGTCAGCAATCGCAATTCGATCATTATCCTTCGGAATTACCTGATCATAATTGGGATACGGCCCTTCAATCAATCGAGTAAAGACAGACGTGAATG
>Ga0208587_1000187_pt1 | contig 33636 bp, 29 predicted proteins | sample NGESurdeep092012_7_FD_184472 | JGI IMG/M metagenome (GOLD analysis project Ga0208587, IMG submission 184472) | Arctic peat soil microbial communities from Barrow, Alaska - NGEE Surface sample 210 deep-092012 (SPAdes) | ecosystem: Environmental > Terrestrial > Soil > Wetlands > Peat ...
TCACATTGATTGCCGGTGCCATGCTCCTTGGCGCCTGTTCTGGAGAGGTCACGGCCCCGGCCGCAGCGCCGTCGCGGGCGATCGAGGCGAGCTCCCGGTTCGTTCCGTCCGCCTCGGCGAAAGCACTGATCGGCGTGGCCGACGGCACCTACTCGATGACGCTCGACCCCACAAAAGACCAGTCGTTCCTGCTGGGACCGAACCGCCTCGACATTCCCGCGAATGCTGTCTGCGACCTGCTCACGTCGGGATACGGCGCGGCGTACTGGAGCCAGTCTTGCACCCCGGAGCAGCAGCCGCTGACGCTCACGGTCGTTATCAAGGACGCGTCGAGCTTGCATCCGAGCATGAATTTCTTCCCCGCGATGCGATTCAACCCGGACAAGAACGTGCAGTTGTTCATATACGCGCCAAACGTCTCCAAGACTGATGCGAAGAACTGGTTGATGTACTACTGCCCCGACAGTAGCAAGTGCGTCGACGAGTCGCTGACCGACAGCGATCTCTTGACCCAGATCGACTACACCGCCGACGTGGTCTTTCGCCGCGTCAAGCATTTCAGCGGCTACATGGTTGCGGAGTTTTCTGACCCGACCGCCGTCGCGCCGGAGTAGGCGCCCCGCCTCGGTCTACCGTCATTCTTCGACTCATTCACGTATCGGTAGCGCGCTCAGCCGCGCCGCCTCACTGGAGACAACTATGTTCCGCAGAAATGCTCTCACGTTCGCGCTCAAATCAATTCTCATCGGTCCGGTCGGAATTCATCTGAGTCACTCTGGCTACATCATCGCATCGAGCTGATGAATCGCCCGGCCGGCTCACCCTTGTGAGCCGGCCGAGCGCGTTACGCCTGCGAAGCTCGACATGTCACTGATTCATACTCGACGAGTTGTTTTCACGATTCACGTTTTGGGGATCCGATGTCAGACGGCGGTTCGGGGGCACGCGGCCAGCATCTGCGGCTCGTTGATCTTCCTCCAAGGCATACGTCAGTCGACGCCCTGATCGAGGGGGCACGAGCACTCGACAAGCTTGGCCGCCGAGCCGAAGCGCGAGCACAATATGAGCAGGCTCTGCGCTCGCTCGCCGTGCCATCCCCCTCGCTGGCGTCGATGCTGTTGCGGTGGATCGCCCGCACTTACGAAGTCGACGCCGATTATCGCGCCGCCGAGGATTGCGCCATCGCCGCGGTCGCGACCGCCGAGTTGGGCGACGAGCGGAACGCGCTGGGTCACGCGCTGAACGTACTGGCCGCCGTGCGCTGGCGTCAGGGCGACCTCGACCACGCCGAACAGCTCTTTCAGGAAGCGCTCCAGCGCGGAACCAGCACCACCGATCCGCGTCTCCAGGTCGACGTGATGACCAACCTGGGCACGATGGCGAGCATTCGAGGCGACTTCCGCGAAGCGCTTCGCTATTTCCAGGAAGCGCTCGCGCACGGCCGCATTCATTCCCTTCTCGACAACATCGTCATCGCGCTCAACAACCTCGGCTTGGCGAACATGGCGCTCGGCCGCTTCGATGCGGCGGAAGACGCATTCGCCGAGGCGCTGACGATCGCCAACGCGCTCGGCGGCCTCTCGACGCGCGTGCAGCTCGAGGTGAACACGGCGGCGCTGCAGATCGAGAAGCGCGACTTCGATGAAGCCAAGCGGCGCTGCGACCGTGCAATGGCGCTCGCCGAGCACCTCGACGATGCGCGCGCCAACGGCGAAGCGTCGAAGGTCTACGGCATCATCGCGCGTGAGACCGACGATCTTGTTGGCGCGGAAGCGCACCTCATCAAGGCGCGCGATATCGCCACCGCGGCGAAGGATCTGGCGCTCGAGGGCGATACGAATCGCGAGCTCGCCGAGCTGTTCGGGCGTCTCGGAAGAAACCGGGAAACACTACAGGCGCTCAACCGCGCGCACGCCTGCTTTACGCAGCTCCGGTCGCGGCACGAACTTGCCGACGTCGGACGCCGTATGGCGCGCCTCGAGGGCGATTTTCTCGATGTCGTCCGCAAATGGGGCGAGTCGATCGAGTCGAAGGATCAGCACACGCAGGGTCACTGCGAGCGCGTGGCCGACCTCGCCGGCGCCCTCGCCGCGAAGGCGGGACTCGACGAGACATCGCTGTTCTGGTTTCGCATCGGGGCGCTGCTGCACGATGTCGGCAAGCTGATCGTGCCGGCCGAGGTACTGAACAAGGCGGGCAAGCTCACAGAAGAAGAGTGGGCGCTCGTGCGGCAGCATCCCGCGGCCGGTGAGCAGCTGCTCGCCGACGTGCAGTTTCCCTGGGACGTCGCGCCGATGGTGCGGAGCCATCACGAGCGCTGGGACGGCAAGGGGTATCCCGACGGACTCGTGGCGGAGAACATCTCTCTGTCGGCGCGCATTCTCTGCATCGCGGACGTCTACGACGCACTGACTACAGAGCGCAGTTACAAGCGCGCGTTCTCCCAGCTCGAGGCGATGGAGATCATGCGCCGCGAGATCGGTCGCCAGTTCGATCCGCAACTGTTCGCCCTCTTCGAGGAGCTGGTGCGCCGAGGCACGGTGAGCGCGCCCTCGTCCGCGCAGCGGGCGACGCCGCTGCGCAAGTCCGGCGTGCAGAACAAGGTCATGGTATCCGAGGACGACGATCTCACGGGTGCGCTGGTTCGCCGCGCCTTCGTGAACGTGACGTCCGCCGTTCTCGCGGAGCGTCGGCGCACCGGGGCCGCCGTTTCGCTGCTCGTCATCGACGTCGACCAATTCAAGTCGGTGAACGACAACTTTGGCCATCTCGCCGGCGATGATGCACTGCGAATGGTGGCCGGCGTCGTGCGCGACCTGCTGCGGTCCGGCCAGTACGTGGGTCGCTACGGCGGCGACGAGTTCGTCGTGCTCCTGCCGGGCGTGGATGCTGTTGGTGCGCGCGCGATCGCGGAGGCCGTGCGCAGCACCACGGCCGCGATGGTCATCCCGCTGTCCGACGATCCAGAACGCTCGCTCTCGGTGACCTTGTCCATCGGCGTCGCGACGGCGCCCGAGCATGGGGAATCGTTCGAAGCCCTGTTCACGACGGCTGACCGCTCCCTGTTCGACGCGAAGCGCGACGGGCGCGACAAGGTCGTGGCGGCGGGAACGGCGAACGGCGCGACGCCTCAACTGGTCTTCAATCGCTTTGTTGGCCGCGCCGCCGAGCTCCGCTCACTCGTGCTGGCGCTCGATCAGAGCGTCCGTGGCGGGCCTCAGACCCGAATCGTCATCGGCGAGGCGGGCGTGGGTAAATCGTCGCTCGTGCGACAGCTTCTGCCGGAGTGCCGCCTTCGCGGCGCCGTGGTCGTAACGGGGCGTGCGATGGAGAGCGAAAGTCGGCCGCCATTTGGACCATGGACCGAGGCGCTGGCCGGCGTGCACGCACTCGGCCTTGCGCCGAAGCGTGCGTGGCCGCTGCTCGGCCGGCTCGTGCCGGTGCTGCGCGGCGGCGCGACGCGTTCCGTCAGCGAACCGGTGATTGATCCGTCGCAGGGACACCATGTGATGCAGGAGATCGTCGCTTTCCTGCGCGGGGCGAGCGAAGCGCGGCCACTGCTCATCGCACTGGAAGACATGCACTGGGGCGACATGGCGAGCTGGGATGCGCTGGAGTACATCCTCACCCAGCTCACGACGGAACGCATCTGCATCGCGCTCACGATGCGCAGTGAGGAAGCGGCGTACGGCGCCGTGCGCGAGCGCCGGCAGCGCCTCACGCGCGACGCGCGCGTGCGCGAGCTTCGCCTCGAGCGCCTGACCACGACCGAAGTGCGCGAATGGCTCCAGGGCGCGCTCCACCGTACGGACCTCGGCAACGATCTGCTCGACTTCGTGCTCCGGCACACGGAGGGTAATGCCTTTCTCGTCATGCAGCTCATGCGCACGATGGTGGAAGAACAGGTCTTCCACTACTCGGGCGCGGCGTGGGAATGGGCGATTCCTGCCACGCTGACTCTACCCGCGGGGATGACCGATCTCGTCGGGCGCCGTCTGTCGCGTCTGCCGCCCGACGCTCTCAAGATTCTCGTCACGGCGGCGGCACTCGGCCGAACGTTCTCGCTGCCGATGCTCATCGAAGCGTCGGGCGCGAGCGCGGACAGCGTTCTCGACGCCGTCGATGCAGCACTGGCAACCTCCGTGCTCGAGCCGGCGCGCGAGCAGGACGATGATACCTATCAGTTCGCGCACGCGCTGCTGGTGGACGCCGTGTTCAAGTCGGTCAGCCCGGCGCGTCGCCGGCTGACGCACGAGCGCATTGCCAGCATTCTCGTGGCGCGCACTCCCGATGCGGTGAACCGCATCGCATCGCACTATGCGCGAAGCTCGAACGCGGCGCAGGCATACCTCTGGTGCCGGCGGGCCGCGTCGAGCGCGATGGCGCTCTATGCGCTCGACGAGTCGGCGGAATTTCTCCAGCACGCGCTCGCGCACGCGTCCACAAACGAAGAGCGCGCCGTCGTGCACGACCAGCTGGCGCAGGCGGCGGAGCACTCCGGGCGTTGGGCCGACGTCGAGCGGTTGTGCGATGCGATACTCGCGACGCCTGGCTACGGTAGCGAATCGGCCAGCGCGTTGCCCGTCCAACTGCGCAGGCTGCAGGCACGGGTGCGCCTCGGACAGGCCGCACATGATACGGAAGCGGAGTGCCGCGCGCTCCTCCTCGTTGCCGAACGCGTGGGAACGGGAGCGGACATCGTGCAGACGCGCTCACTCCTCGTGCAGACGCTGGCGCGTGTCGGTGAGATGGACGACGCCATTCGCATCGCGGAAGAGTCGCTGCACATCGCCGAGGAGAGCGGGGACGACGTGCTCGCCTGTGGCGCGATGCATCGGCTCGCCATCACGCTCCTTCCGTCGCGTACGGAAGACGCCGTGCAGCTCCTGCTACGTCTGATCGAGCGCGCGAGCGGCCGCGCTGACCGCGTCATGGAAGCGCGTGCGTATCTGACGCTCGGCATGGCGCTCACGCGCCTGCGCGATGATCTCGGCGGAGCCGATGCGCTGCGTTCAGCGCTCACGATCGCGCAGGATGCCCAGGCGCTCGACGTGGCCGCGAGCGCGTCGATGAACCTGGGCGTCATTGGAATGCGGAGCGGAGACTTTGTTGCCGCACACGAGGCGTTGAGCGACGCGTTGCGGTTGTACACGACGCTGCGCAACAACGCGAACCGGCTCGCCGCCCTGTACAACCTCGCGAATCTCCAGCAGGAGCGGGGCGACACGGAAGGGGCGCTCTCGCTCTATCGGGAGACAACGATCCTCGCCGATCAGCTGGGGACGGAGGAGATCGCGATCGGTGCCTACGCCGGTGTCGGGCTTGCGGCGTTCCGGCTGCGAGACATCGATGGCGCAGAGGCAGCGCTGGAGTCGGCGAAGCGGCGACTGGGAGCTCGACATGACTGGTGGTTCCAGAAGCGCGAGCTGCTCGAGTCGCTCGCGGTCCGCCTCGACACTCGGGCGGGGCGATACGACGAGGCCTTGGCGCGCTTCCACACGGCCGTGCCGAAGCTCGAGGAGTCCGATGGCTATGCGGCCGCGTGGATGGTGGCTGACTGCGCGGCCGAGCTCGGCGTGCACGATCGCACGGTGTGGACGCAGGTCGAGCGGTTCGCTGGCCACCCCATGGTGCAGCAGTTCGTTCCCCTCTCAGCTCGATTCACCGCGCTCGTCGATATGGCTGAGCGAATGGACACGGCCTACCTCCGTACGGGCGATGCGTCGTTGAACCTTGGAGGCGACGCGCGCGAGTAACGAGGCGCTGTGGTATCAGATGACAACGAGGAATCGAGCCTGTTCTTGAACCATGGCGCGCCAAATGCTGGACCACACTGTATGCCGCCGTCCAGAGCGATGGAGCATGAGGGCACAGGCATAGAGCCCGCCGGTCACCACTGCCGGCGGGCTCGCGCATTCCGGCACTTGGCGCGCCGCTCCCCTTGTCGCGCGGACGACGGACGCGCTTACTTCGCCAAGATGATCGCTCGCCACTCTACCGTGCCCATCATGTCGAGAATGACATTTGCGTTCCGTGCCGCGCTGGCCGTCGTTCCAGTCGCGTGCGCGCCTCAGCAGCAGACACCGGTGCAGCCTCAGCCCGCGACACTTCGGCTGATGCCGAGTCCGGAGACCGTCGCATGGGGCTTCTATGATGCGGCGGCGAAGCCCGTGATGACGATCAACTCGGGCGACGTGGTGGTGATCGGCGCCCTGCTCACATCGAGCCCAACGCGACTGGAAGGTGCAGGCGTCGCGGCGAAGGACGTCGAGCAATCGCTGCGCGACGTCTACGCGAAGGTCACGAACAAGGGTCCGGGTGGCCACATCCTCACCGGTCCGATCTACGTGACTGGCGCCGACTCGGGCGACGTGCTGGAAGTCCGTATCCAGAAGATCGACCTCGCGATTCCGTACGCCTACAACGCCTTTGGCGGAAAGAGTGGCTTCCTGCCGGAAGACTACGGCTACTCGAAGATGCGGATCATCCCGCTCGACGTGAAGGAAGGCGTCGCGCACTTCGCGCCCGGCATCGACATCCCGCTTCGGCCATTTTTTGGCAGCATGGGAGTAGCGCCGCCGCGAAGGCTCGGACGCCTGAACAGCGCACCGCCGGGCATTCACGCCGGCAATCTCGATAACAAGGAGCTCGTTGCCGGCACGACGCTGTTCATTCCCGTGCACACCACCGGCGCCCTGCTGGAAGTCGGCGATGGTCATGCTGGGCAAGGGAACGGCGAGGTGGACATCACGGCCCTCGAGACATCGCTCACCGGAACGTTTCAGGTCATCGTGCGGAAAGACATGCACCTGACCTGGCCGCGCGGCGAGACGCCGACGCACTGGATCGCGATGGGAACAGACTCGAGTCTGGTGGTCGCGACAAAGACAGCAGTGCGTCAGGCGATCGAGTTTCTGATGACCGAGAAGGGGCTTTCGAAGGATGACGCGTACATGCTGACGTCAGTCGCGTGTGATGTGGACGTGACGCAGTTGGTGGATGGCACGGTGGGAGTGCATGTGATGATACCGAAGCGGATATTCTTGTCTCGGCGATAGGATACATGCGCGCAACTTTCGTCGTTTTTCGCAGCTTCACAGTGTTCATCTTCCACTGACCAATGCGAGTCCTGCTCGTCGAGGACGACGCTGAGCTCGCGCACGAGGTTGCCATGGGTCTGCGCGGTGCTGGCGCGCGTGTTAAACACGCCGGCACGGCGCGCGAAGGCCGGCGCATTGCCGAGCGCGAAGAGCTCGACGTGCTCATTCTGGATGTGATGCTTCCCGGTGAGTCGGGCTTCGCGCTCTGCAAATCGCTGCGCGACCGTGGCATGCAGACGCCGATCCTCATGCTCACGGCGCGCGACGCGGTGGACGACCGGGTCACGGGCCTCGACGCCGGCGCCGACGACTACCTCACGAAGCCCTTTGCGTTGCAGGAGCTCATCGCGCGCGTGCGGGCGCTCAGCCGCCGGCGACCGACGCTCTCTCCGCGCGTGGTACGTGTCGCCGATCTCGAAGTCGATCTTGCGGCGCAGCGGGCGCGCCGCGGTGACCGGCTCATCGAGCTGACCGCCAAGGAGTTCGCGCTGCTCGAATGCTTCGCACTGCATCCGGACGTCGTGCTCGACCGGGCCGCGATCACAGCGCACGTCTGGGACGACAACCACGATCCCTTCACGAACGTGCTGGAAGTGCTCGTGCGCCGCCTGCGCCGGAAGATCGACGACGGATTCGAGCCAAAGCTGATCCACACCATGCGCGGTGCGGGCTACCGGCTCGGCGAGTGACCAGTGTAGTATCGCATCAGCCGCTGGCGCGGCTTCGCCGCCGCCTCACCTTCTGGTACGCGGCGACGCTGAGTCTGATTCTCCTGCTCCTGGGCGGCGGGCTCTACAGCGTGATTCACTCCCAGCTCGCGCAGCAGCTCGACGATTCGCTGCAGAACGCGACGAAGGAGCTTATGCGCGCGGCCCGCATTCGCGAGATGGAGGCAGCCAGCGCGCACGGTGCGGTCGTCGACGCGGTGGATGAGCTGCGCATTCCCGATCGCACTCTCTATCTGCTCGACAGCGCCGGCATACCGGTGTCGCCGCACACCGCCGGCCCGTTCGTCCGTGCCGCTGCGCAACGCGCCGCGTTGGGCAAGCCGGTGAGCGACGAAGTAGACGTCGGCCACGAGCACACGCTGTCGCTGCACGCCGAGCGATTCAAGCTCCAGTCCGGACAGACGCTCGTCGCCGTGGTGGTCGCTGACCAGGTGGAGCTGGCCGACCGCTATGCGGAGCTCATCGCGGCGTTCGGCGGCGCGGCACTGGCGGCCATCGTGCTGATCGCCGCGGGCGGCTACTTCCTCGTCCAGAAATCGACCGCGCCCGCCGAGCGCTCCATGGCGTACACGCGACGCTTCATGGCCGACGCCGCGCACGAGCTGCGCACTCCGATCGCCGTGCTGCGCACGAAGGCCGAAGTCGCCCTGCAGGAAGAGCGCTCGCCGGAGAGCTATGCGACGGTGTTGCGCGGAATGGGACACGAAGCGCAGCGGCTGGGCCGTGTCGTCGACGACCTCCTGATGCTTGCCCGCGCGGATGCCGGAGAGCGCCAGGTTGAGCGCAAGCGCTTCTTTCTCGACGACGTGGTGGTCGACGCGGCGATCTCCGTGCGAGCGCTGGCGCAGGCCGCGGGCGTCACGCTCGTCGTTGACGAGTTCGAGGAAACTGCCATCGTCGGCGACGCGAATCTGGTGCGCGAGCTCGTGGTCGTGTTGCTCGACAACGCGGTCAAGTTCACACCCTTCGGCGGGCAGGTGCACGTACGCGTCTCGCCCGAGCCGCAGCCCACACTCACCATTGTGGACAGCGGATGCGGAATCGCCCCTGAACAGCTCCCGCACGTCTTCGAGCGTTTCTATCGCGTCGACCCCTCGCGGCCGCGCGAGGGCGGTGCGGGACTCGGCCTCTCCATTGCCCAATGGGTCGCGTCGGTGCATGATGCCCGGCTCCTACTCACCTCCGATCCGGGGGTGGGGACGCGGGCGACCGTCATCTTTCCCCGGGCGACCACAGCGTGAGGCATGCTGAGGTCGCCTGTCATAGTAGTGACAGGTGCCTTCGCTAGCCTACAACACGTGATCGAAATCAATACACATACTTTCCGGCGCTTCGGAACGATCGGGGTGCTCGGGCTGCTTGCAATCGCGCCAGCGGGTGCGCAGCGCCCCGTGACGCGCGCAGAGGCGGAGAGCGCGGCGCTCGCGGCAGGAACGCGCGTCGCGCTCGCACGGGCCGACACGGCCGCCGCTCTAGCGCGCCTGCTCTCGGCGCGCGCGCTGCTCAATCCTGTCTTTGCCGCCACCTACTCGACATCGGTGCCGCAGAAGCACCTTACCCTCGACGTACCCGTGTTCGACGCGCTCTGGAAGCGCGGCGCGCTCGTGGGACGGGCGAATGCGGCGGCCCGCGCATCACGGCTGCTCTTCGCGTCCGAGCGTCTGGCGGCGCTCGTGGAGGTGGACACCACCTACACGCGCGCGCTCGCAGCGGACGCACGCTTCCGGCTCTCGCGCCAGACGGCGCGCGACGCGGACAGCCTGCGCAAGATGACGGTGAGCCGCCGCGACGCCGGCGACGCGAGTGATCTCGACGTCGATCTCGCAACAGTCGTGGCGGGGCAGCAGCTCAACGTCACCACGGGTGACTCGCTCAACTACATGAGCGCGCTGCTCACCGTTCAGACGTTGATGGGAATTCCGGCGGACAGCGCGAGCATCATGCTCGCCGACTCGCTGGTGCTCGCCCCACTCGACACGGTCGTCGTGCGCCGAACGCTCGACAGTAGCGGCATGGCGATCAACGTTCCGCCCGCGGTCTCGACGTCCACTGGTGCCGGCTCTCCGCCGGCCACCGGTGTGGGGCGGACACCGAGCGTCGTCGCCGCAGAAGCGAATCTGCAGGCCGCCGAGATGGGAGTCGCACTTCAGAAACGCAGCGTGTTCGCGCTGCCATCGGTGAACGTCGGCGTCGAGTGGGGCGACCCCGGACAGCCGGGCTATCTCCCGCTCATCGGTCTTGCGGTGCCGCTGCCGCTCTTCAATCGCAATCAGGGCCCGATCGCCGAAGCGACCGCCGAGCGCGCGCGCGCGCACATTCAGCTCGTGGCCGCGCGCCTCGAGGCTCGCCAGCGTTTGATCGAGGGTGTGAAAGAGCGCGAAGCGCTGCTCGCGAAAATTGCGCGGGATCGCGACCTCGTGGTGCGGGCCCAACGGGTCGCGGACCGATCGCTGACGGCGTATCGCGAGGGGGCCTCCGGGCTGCCCGCCGTGCTCGAGGCGCGCCGCAGCGCGCGTGAAGTACTGGGACAATACATCGACGACCTCGCGGCGCTGTTGACGATCAATACGGAGCTGCGCGCGCTCACTCAGACGGTACCTGCACCATGACACGAACGGCTCACGCTGTGCCGCGTATTCTCATTGCCAGCGTCGCCCTTGCGGCGCTCGCCAGCGGATGCAAGGGCGATGACAAGGAAGGGGCGGCCGACTCGGCCGTGAAGCCTGTGGTCGCGGCGAACACCGTGACGGCCAGCATCGAGCCGTTCGCGCACATCATCTCGGCGATCGGCACCGTGGTGTCGCGTCCCGGACGCTATGCCGCCTTGAGTGCGCCATCCGCGACTCGAATCGCGAAGGTGTACGTCTCGGCGGGGCAACGCATTGCCGCGGGAAGCCCACTCGTGGAGTTCGAGCAGGTTGGATTCAACGCGGCCGCAAACGCCGCTGAGGCGGCACTCACGGCGGCGCAGCGCAACTATGAGCGCGCGCAGCGTCTGGGGAACGAAGGCATCGTACCGCGAAAGGACGCCGAGCAGGCGGCGGCGGAGCTTGGAAAGGCGCGTACCGATGCCGTGAACGCGCAGCGCGCGCAGCAGCTTTCTGTGCTCAGATCGCCCGTAAACGGCGTGGTGACGAAGATGACCGCCGTGCTCGGCGCACCGGCCGATGCAGGCCAGGTGCTCGTAGAAGTCGCGGACCCGTCGGCGTTCGACGTCGTGCTCTCGCTCGGCCCCACCGACGCGGGCGCGGTCCATCCCGGCTCTCGCGTTCATCTGACGGCTGGTGAGAAGACAGGCGGCGATCCGTTGGGTGATGGCAACGTCGCATCAGTGGGAGCGGCGGTTGACACCACCTCGCGGTCGGTGGCGGTCCGCGTGACAGTGTCGTCGCCGAAGCGACCCCTCCGGCTCGGTGAGAGTGTGTATGGCGAGATCGCCGTCGAGACGCGGCCGCGTGCGGTCGTCGTTCCGGTGGAGGCTCTCGTGCCGGGCGACGAGCCAGGCAGCTACAAGGTGTTCGTGGTCGATGCGAAGGGAACAGCCATCGCGCACGACGTGAAGATCGGGGGCCGGACCGCGACAAGGGTCGAGATCGTGGGCGGGCTCAATGGCGGAGAGAGGGTGGTGACGCAGGGCGCCTTCGGTGTCGCGGACAGCGCCAGGGTCGAACATCCCGCGCCCGTGAAGCCGTGAGCGACACGCATTCGCCGGAGCGCGTGCGCGACGAGCGCTGGTCACTCGCCGGAGTGGTAGGCAGCCAGCGCCGCTTCGTCTATCTCGCGGTGGTGCTCCTCTGCATCGCCGGAATCTGGGCGGCGTTGCGGCTTCCTTCGGCGATTTACCCCGAGCTGCAGTTCTCGCGCATCGCCATCGTGGCGGAGGGCTCGTCGCTCGATGCTCGGCAGGTGGTCTTCGCCATCACCCAGCCGCTCGAGGAAGCCGTCGGTGTCGTGCCGGGTGTGACGCGTGTGCAGTCGCGCTCCATTCGAGGCGCGAGCGAGATCTCGGTGACGTTCTCGCCGAGCACGGACATGGCCTACGCGCTCCAGCAGACCCAGGCGCGCGTCAACCAGGTGCGCAATGATCTGCCTTCCGGCCTGGACATCCAGGTGGAGCGCCTGTCTCCGGCGCTGTTTCCGATCCTGTCGTACAATCTCGAAGGGGGCAGTCCCTCGACGCTGTACGACATCGCGCGCTTCCAGATTCGTCCGGTTCTGTCTCGTGTGCCCGGCGTGGGGCGGGTGGACGTTCAGGCGTCGGATATTCGTGAGATCGAAGTCATCGCCGACCCCGTTCGGTTGGCTGAGCAGGGACTCTCGTACGATGACGTCGCCAACGCGATCAGGGTCTCGACGTCGGTGACCGCGGTAGGCCGAGTGGCGCAGGACTACAAGCAGTTCCTCGTTGTGACGGCCCAGGAAGCGACGACGACGGATGACATCGCGAACGTCGTGGTGGGGCGCGGTCTGCGGGTGCGCGACGTGGCGACCGTGGAAGTCGGCACCGAAGATCACGTTCGCATCGTGGCCGGCGACGGAAAGCCCGCTGCCCTGCTGAACATCACGCGTCAGGTCGGTGGCAACACAGTCGCCATTGCCGACAGCGTGGAGAAGGCCGCGGCGAACCTGCGCAAGACGCTGCCCAAGGGTGTGACGCTCGAACCCGTCTACGATCAGGCGTCGCTCGTTCGCGACGCGACGACGTCGGTTCGAGACGCCATGCTGATCGGCGCCGTGCTCGCGGTGATCATCCTCTTCGTCTTTCTGCGCAAGGCGCGCATCACGGCCATCAGCGCCGCGTCGATTCCACTCACGCTCGTCATCACCGTGTTCGTGATGTCGCTCGTCGGACAAACGTTCAACCTGATGACGCTCGGCGCGATGGCGATCGCCATCGGCATCGTGATCGACGACTCCGTCGTGATCAGCGAGAACATCGTCCGGCACCTCGGCTTCACGCCGGACCGCGAGCGTGCCATCCGCGAGGCTGTCCAGGAGCTGATAATTCCCGTGACGACGTCGACGATCACGACCGTCGTCGTGTTTCTCCCGCTGCGTTTGCTGGAGGGAGTCGTCGGCCAGTTCTTTGCCGCGCTCTCGATCACGCTCACGATCGCCGTCCTCATCTCGCTCGTTCTCGCGGTCACGATCATTCCGCTGCTCGCGGAAGCGTTCCTCAAGGCCGAGCCGGTGGGGGAGACGATCGCGTCCGCTAAACCGCGGCCAGGGTCCGGGGCTGGCGAGGGCAACGTCAAGGGCGCTCTCGCCACGGTCGGACGTGGCATCGACGCAATTTCGGACAAGTACCAACGGTCGTTGGCCCGGGCGCTTCAGCACGAGCGGCTCATGATCGTCGGCGCTGTCGTCCTGATCCTCGCCGGCGTGCTGGCATACAACGTCGTACCCACAGGATTTCTTCCCGAGATCGACGAAGGCGCATTCGTGCTCGACTACTGGAGTCCGGGGGGGACAGCGCTGGTCGAAACCGACCGTCAACTGCACACAGTCGAAGAGATTCTGCTCAAGATCGAGGGTGTCAAGAGCATCTCGCGCCGGACCGGTGCGGAACTGGGAATGTTCGCGACGGAACAGAATCGTGGCGACATGGTGGTGCGGTTGAAGGACCCTGCAGATCGCAGTCGTTCGAGCCAGGACGTCATCAATGAGGCTCGGACGAAGATCGCATCGGCAGTACCGCGTCTACGAATCGAGTTCGTGCAGATACTGAGCGACGTCATCAACGACCTCGCCGGCGCCGCGCGTCCAGTGGAGATTCGCCTGTTCGGTGCGGATCTCAACGCGCTCGAGGCGTACGGAAAGAGACTCGAGCCCGCGATGTCGAAAGTGGAAGGCGTGGAGGACCTCTTCAGCGGCGTGGTGGGCCAGGCGCCCGAACTCATGATGCACATCAATGGCGCGGAGGCTAACAAGGTCGGGCTCACCCCCGACCAGGTGGCCGCCGCCGTGAATGGTGCCCTGCTTGGTGTGCCGGCTGGACAGATGCGTCTACAGGATCGAGCGATCGCCGTTCGCGTGCGCGCGCCCGATGCCGTGCGTATGGACGCGCTCCGTCTCGGCGCGCTACCAGTCGCTATTCCGGCCAGCCGAACGACGGCTCCCCTCTCCGCGATGGCGAGCTTCGAGCAGACGCAGTCGCGATCGGCCTACACGCGCGAAAACCAGCAGCAGATGATCACCGTCACCTCTGATGTGACGGCGCCTCTCGGCACCGTGATGAGCGGAGTGAATGCCGTGCTGGCGGCAAATCCGCCACCGGCCGGGATTCGCATGGAGGTCGGTGGTCAGAGTGCGGGACAGAAGGCGGCGTTCAAGGCATTGCTCATCGTGTTGGCGCTCGCCATCGCAGCCGTCGTCGGCGTGATGGTGTTGCAGTTCCGCTCATTCATCGAGCCGCTCGTCGTGCTGACCGCGGCGCCGATCTCGTTCGTTGGTGCTATGGGACTGCTGCTCGTCACCGGCACGCCATTGAACGTGTCGTCCTTCATGGGGTTGATCTTGCTGGTCGGGTTGATCGTGAAGAACGGCATCATTCTGCTCGATTTCACTCATCATCGCATGTTGGTCGAGGGTGATGTGCTCGAAACGGCGCTGCTCGAAGCTGGACGGGTACGCCTCCGTCCCATCCTCATGACGACATTGTGCACCTTGTTCGGATTGCTGCCACTCGCGCTCGGACTTGGCGCGGGCAGCGAGATGCAGCGCCCTCTTGCTCTCGCCGTAATCGGCGGCCTCGCTCTCTCGACACCGATCACGCTGTACCTCGTTCCGGCGTTTCTCCTGGCGGTACGAGGACGGGACTACTCCCTCACCAAGGAAGCTGCACCAGCGCGGGCCGCGAGTGCGGACGCGTCGTTCATCTCACCTCAGAGGCACACATGAAGAACACTTCCCGCAACATGATGCTCGTTGCCCTCGCGGCAATGACTCTCTCGGCGGCGCCGGCGTTCGCGCAGGCCGCAAAAGGGACAAAGCCCGCCGCGAAGCAGGAGACGCAGGCACAGCTCAAGGCTGAAACGAAGGTCTCGATGGCCGACGCGAAGAAGACGGCCCTGGCGCAGGTCCCGAAGGGTAGGGTGAAGGCGTCCGAGCTCGAGCGCGAAAAGGGCAAGCTGCTCTACTCGTTCGACATCGCGACGAAGGGCAAGTCCGGCATCGACGAGGTGCAGGTGGACGCGATCACGGGCGCGCTGATCGGCGGTGTGGTGCACGAGAATGCCGCAGCCGAGAAGAAGGAAGCCGCAGCCGAGAAGAAGGAAGCGGCGGCCGGGAAGGCGAAGCCCTGAACGACAGGAAGAAAGAAAGTGAGGAAGAAAGGACAACGCCTTTCTTCCTCTCTTCCTATTTCTTCTCGAACATCTTTACATACTCGCCGTATCCCTCAACGGCGAGCTTGCTCACCGGAATGAAACGCATCGACGCGGAGTTCATGCAGTAGCGCATGCCGGTTGGCTTCGGGCCGTCGTCGAACAGATGTCCGAGATGTGAGTCGGCGTGAGCAGAGCGTACCTCGGTGCGCGTCGTGCCGAACTGACGATCGGTCTTCGTCTTCATGTTCTCGGGAACGAGCGGACGCGTGAAGCTTGGCCAACCCGTGCCCGACTCGAACTTGTCGCGCGAGCTGAACAGGGCCTCGCCTGACACCACGTCAACGTAGATGCCCTCCTTGTGATTGTCCCAGAACTCGTTCTGGAATGGGCGCTCGGTTACCTCGCGCTGCGTTACCTCGAACTGCATCGGCGTGAGCCTGTGCTCGAGCTCACCCTCGCTGGGTTTCTTGTAGCTATCGGTCACCTTGTGATCTCCCTTGGCCAATGCGGCGGACGATTGCGCCACCGCGCGACCTGAGCCTGCGGCGGTGGCTATGGCGACCAGCGCGACCAACAACCCGCGCGGCGCTCGATTCTTAAGCGACATGAATGGGTCTCCTCGACGTAGGACCACTATTCTATACGCATCGAGCGAGAAAAGAGTTCTCTCGAACGGCTTAATTTCCGAGTTTCTTTGGCTCCGATGGCGAGGTCCAGGCCGATACGTTCACGTCCACCGGCAGCTTGATGTCGGCGACGGCGCGCGCGACGTCGAGCATGCCCTGCCACACGCCGGCGAAGGCAAATCCGACGTCCTGGGGCGCCTTCCCCTCGTCGAAGCCGCGCCCGCTTGCGACCCATATACGGGGCTCATCCGTCACGTGTGCCGCGGCGAACTCCAGCTTGAGATCGTCGTAGACGGCCTGAGCATTGTACGCGTGCACGTATACCCCAGGCCGGTAACGCGCGTCCGTGAGAAGCGCTTTCGCCCAGGCGCGGTAGTACAAGCGCATGGCGTCGGGCATCGTCTCCATTCGCTCGATGTCGAGGAAGATGACGGATTGAGGAGCAAACCCTTCGCGCGTCGCGATGGTGATCGCGTCCGCGCCGTCAGCCGTGCCACGGTCTACGCCGAGCAGGTTGGCATTGCAGACCGCGCCACTCTTCACGAGCGAGGCGATGCGCGCCGAGGACAGTGGTTGCGGCTTCCGTCCCCAGCTTTGCTGCCCGACGTACACTACGGCGAGTCCCCACCCCATGCTCGTGAGCAGCTCGCGCTTGCCGACCCAGGAGGCGTCCTTGTGGCAGGGCGATGGCAGGTAGTAGCCGACCCAGCTATACGGCGCGCCCGGCGTGCTCTTCCAGGCGCGCATTGTTTTCTCGCCTGGAAAGGTGTGCGTGTCGAATCCGAGATTCTTGCCAGACTTCGCCTCGTCGGCGAGCGGGGCGTCCTGGCCCGTGACGGCGGCCGCGATCTGCGCGACGGTAGCGGCCGCCTGCACGAGTCCCTCGCGCGTGGAGCCCGGCTCGGTCGACGGTTGGCCGCACCCGAATGAGAGTCCCCCCAGCGCGAGGAAGATCGTTGTTCCCTGGAGAATCGTTCGGCGGTCGGTGCGGCGCATGTCTTCGGTCACATGCAACAGTCGTACGAGGGCGTCATGCGTTTATGGAGAGTGGTGGCTACGAGGCCGTCACACTACCTGCCATCTCGGTGGCTATCACTCACAAAGATCGTGAACACCATGTACAGCGCGACGACCTCGGCAATCACGAACCCGGTGAGGCCAAGCCTGGGCCAGTACGGCATCGCCTCTACGTCGTAGCCGTATCACCGTGCTTGCGATAAGTTCTCCCGAATGTCTACGCATGACCTGGCTTCTTCCGGGCCGACGATTCTTGTCGCAGAAGACAGCGCCGAGCAGCGCTCGCTGTATGTCGCGATCCTCGCGGCCGCCGGATATCGCGTGCTGGAGGCGAGTGACGGTGAAGAGGCAGTCGCCACCGTGCGGCGTGAACGGCCGGACCTCGTCCTGATGGATGTGACGATGCCCCGAACGAGCGGGTGGAATGCGGTGCGTGCGCTCAAGGAAGATCCCGAGACGATGGACGTTCCAATCATCGTCGTCACGGGCTTGGTCGGAAGCTGGGATCGTGATGCATCGATCGCGGCCGGTGCGGACGAGCATCTCGCCAAGCCCGTCTCGCCTCCGCAGTTGCTGAAGGAAGTCCGGAAGTTTCTTCCTCGGTGATTACCGGCCATTTCGGCGTTGCTGGAGTCGTGCGCAGTGTGTCGCGCGCGAAGATGAGCTCCGGCATTTTCATCGCCCTCGTATTCGCCTCGCTCGCGCCCGACATCGCCGACGCGGTGTACTCTGTCCTCGGAATCTGCAGCCCGTACGGACTCTACTCACACACGCTACACGCTGTCGTGCTCGAGGCGGCGATCGTTGGGGGGATGGCATTTCTCGCGACGGGATCGCGTGTCACGGCGCTCACCTTTGCGTTCGTCGTGCTCCTCCACGTCCCCGCGGACTACTTCACCGGCCGCAAGCTCCTCCTGCCCGGTGGCGAGATGGTCGGACTGTCCTGGTACGACCGGCCGCTCTACGACTATCTGCTCGAAGTGCCGACCGTACTGCTGGGGTGGTGGTTACTCCGTCGCAGCGGTCGGGCACCGCGATGGGCGACGGCGGTCTGGATGCTCGTGCTCGTTCTCATCGTGCAGACGGCGTTCGACGTCGTTTCCGCGGGCACGAGCCGAGGCGTCAAGTCGAGCGCATGCTTCCGCAACGGATCGCGAGTAACTCACCCCAGCAACACTCCGGATGCTCAGGGCAGGGTCGAATACGCCACGGCGGCGATCTCCCCCACGGCCTGGCCGGCGATGCGCGTGATCGCGTCCTGGTCGAGCGGCACGGCGACGTTGTTCACGTACACCGCCCCATCCTCCGCAAGGAGCCCGCACCACGCCCTCCGACGCCGAACGGCCTAGCGGGACGGCCGCTTCGCCGCGCGGCGCTTTGCCGCCGCCGGCTCGTCCTTCCAGAGCAACCAGATGCCTCGTTCGCCGTGCTCGGCAATGAGGTGGGTGAGTCGGTCCGCGGCGTTCTGCCAGTTGGTCTCGGCGGCATTCTGTGCCGCATCGGGATCGCCCGAGGCGATAGCGGCGGCGATCACCGCGTGCTCCTTGACCGACGTCGGCAGCTGATCAAGCAGCACGTTGACGTAGAGCCGAGCGTAGCGCTCGGTCTGCGGCTTGATCGCGCGGAACAGGGCGAGGAGACGAGGCCCCACGACGCCCTCGACGAAGGTGCGATGAAACTCCTCGTCCAACTCGAACAGTCGGGATGGGGAGCTCCTGCGGCGCGCCTCGACCGCCAGCACGCGATTGATGTCGCGGAGCCGTCGCGCGAGTTCCGTGCGGCGCGCCCGCGGGAGCGCCGACGCCTCGCGCGCTGCGAGTCCCTCGAGGTGACCGATGATGAGAAACACTTCGCGGCCGTCGTCCTGCGTGAGCGGCGTGACGATGAGGCGCTGATCGCCGGCGCGTCCCACGGAGGCGACGAACCCTTCCTGCTGGAGCCGGTGGAGGGCGCTCCGGACCGGGGTGCGGCTGAGGCCCATGCGGGTGACGACGGCGCGTTCGGCGATGCGGGAGCCGGCGGGCAACTGCCCCGACACGATCAGCGCTCGCAGTTCGCGGTAGACGTGCGTGACGTTGTCCAGCGGCTCACGCGCCGAGGAGCGCGCCGCGCCGTGGGGCGAAGGGCGGAGGGCGGACTTGGTTCTTGCTCGCGTCGCGGACAGAGGGGGCACGTGCGACAAACCTAGAGGCCGTGTGAAGGGGCCGCAAGCGGCGCGCGGCGCGTGCGCTCGCCCCCGGTCCCGTCGGCCCGCCGCGCACGGGCGCAATAGCGGTATACCGCAGTGGTCTATCGCCTCCGCCTGGTTCGTATTACGTTGGTGACGCGCCGGAAACTCCGGCGTGGTGCGCCCGGTTCCACCTCGTCACTCCGCGATCCCCGCCATGTTCTGTCTCGACCGCCTCACGCTACGGGAAATCCCGCTGGCACTCAAGGAGCCGTTCCGCATCTCGTCGGGCATCGAGCACGAGCGCCGCATCCTCCTGCTCGAGCTCACCGATCGCGATGGCGCCTCGACATGGTCGGAGTGCGTCGCCCCCCTGTGGCCCAACTACACGTCCGAAACGATCGACACGGCGTGGCTGGCCATTCGCGAATGGCTTGCCCCCCGCGTGCTCGGCCGCCGCTTCACGAGTGCCGCTGCGGTGCACGCCGTGCTCGATGAGAATGTGCGCGGCCACAACATGGCAAAGGCGGCGCTCGAGATGGGTTGCTGGGGGCTCGAAGCCACGATTCGCCAGATTCCGCTCTCGGGGCTGCTCGGCGGAACGCGGGACCGCGTGCCGACCGGCATCTCGCTCGGAATTCAACCGGCGCCGCCACTGCTCGTCGAGCGCGCGAAGGCCGCGGTGGCGGCGGGCTATCGGAAGATCAAACTGAAGATTCAGCCCGGCCAGGACGTCGAGTTCGTGCGCGCGGTACGCGAGGCGCTCGGACCGCACATCGAGATCATGGCCGACGCCAACGCGGCGTACACGTTCGCCGACGCGGCGCATCTCGTCGACCTCGACGAGTTCTCGCTCATCATGCTCGAGCAGCCGCTCGGCGCGGACGATCTCATTCAGCTCGCCGCGCTTCAGCGGCAGATGACGACGCCCATCTGCCTCGACGAATCCATCACGACGATTGACCGTGCGCGCGACATGATTGCGTTGAAGAGCGGCCAGATCATCAACATCAAACCGGGACGCGTGGGCGGCTTCGCGGTCTCGATCGCCATTCACGACGTCTGCCGCGACGCCGGGATTCCCGTATGGTGCGGCGGGATGCTCGAGAGCGGGATCGGCCGCGCGTACAATGTGGCGCTTGCCTCGCTGCCCAACTTCTCGCTGCCCGGCGATCTGAGCCCCAGCGCACGGTACTGGGCGCAGGACATCGTCTCCCCCGAGTGGACGATGGATGCGGAGGGTATGGTCCACGTGCCGCGAAGCGAGAACGGCATCGGCGTGCGCGTGGATGTCGAGCGCATCGAATCAATTACGCAGCGTAGCGAAGTGCTGAGTGCTGTTTCGGGAATGGCGGCCGGACGATGAACAAGGCGTCCGCGATGAAGACGCCAGCACCGGCGGCGCACGCCGGCTTGCGTGTCTCGGCCGAGCTCGGAGTGCGGCTCGTCGCGTTGCGCCGCGATCTCCACCAGCATCCCGAGCTGTCATTGAACGAGGAGCGTTCGGCGTCGGTGCTGACCGACTTCCTCTCCACGCTCGACCTCGCGAACATCACGCGTGTGGCGGGCACGGGGATTGTGGCGCGCGTGGCCGGACGCAATCCCGACGCACCGGTCGTCGCCATTCGCGGCGACATCGATGCGCTGCCGATTCACGAGGCGACCGGACTCCCCTTCGCGTCCGTCAACGCCGGCGTCATGCACGCCTGTGGACACGACGTACACGCCACCTGGACGGTTGGCGCGGCGGCGCTGCTGCGCGCCGATCCGGCGGAAGGTGACGTGCTCATCATCCTGCAACCGGCCGAAGAAGTGGGTAGGGGAGCGCGAGCGTTGCTCGATGCGGGAGTGCTCACCGGCGTGCAAGCGATCTTTGGCGCCCATGTCGACCGCCGATTCACCGTCGGGCAGGTCGTGGCGCAGGCGGGGCCGCTCGCGGCGTCCGCGGATACGTTCGAGATTGAGCTGCTGGGTCGCGGAGCGCACGCGGCGCGGCCGCACGAAGCGGCCGATCCGATCGTCGGCGCCGGTGCGCTGATCATGGCACTGCAGACCGTCGTCTCACGCCGTGTGAATCCGGTGTCGCCTGCTGTGTTAACCATCGGTAGTATCGTCGCCGGCACGGCATCAAACATCATCCCCGACCGTGCCGTGCTGCGCGGCACGCTCCGCGCCGCCGACATCGAAACGAGAGAGCTGCTGCACGCCGAGCTGCGCTCCATTGCGCGGCACACGGCAGCCGCGCACGGACTCGAGGCTCGCGTTGACATCGACGAAGGCGTGCCACCGGTCATCAACAGCGCGGACGCGGCGATGTGGGCCGCAGACGCGGCCGACATCGTGCTCGGGAGTGACGCAGTCGTTCCATTCGGCACGACGAACATGGCCGGCGAGGACTTCGCCTGTTATCTGCAGACGATTCGCGGCTGCTTTCTGCGCATCGGTGCGCGGAGAGAAGGCGAGCGCTTCATCCCGGCGCACTCGCCCGAGTTCGACGTCGCGGAAGAAGCGATTGCCATCGGCGCCGCGGTGCTCGCCGAGTCGGCGCGAATTGCGTCAGCGACTCTCGCAGGAGCCACGCGATGACCGCCCCAGCGGATCTTCGTCGCACGCCGGACGATACCCACGAGACGCTACTGCATCGTCGTTGGCTCTACACATTCGGCCGAATGCAGGAGTTTCTGCAGCGCTTCCTCTGGAACAAGAACGCGGCAACCGGTGGGACGAGGTAGGCGTGGCAGCCAACCGGAATGCATCCGCGCGGGTGTTGGAGTCTTCCGACGGCGCTCGCGTCACGCGCGAAGCGACCGCAGGCGCGAACGTGCGCATCCGCCAGCTCGTCTCGCTGAAGGATTGCAACGACTGTGTCGACTTGCAGCGCGAGGTCTGGGGGTTTGACCAACAGGATATCGTGCCCGCCTCGCTCCTGCATGTCGTCGACTACGTCGGTGGAATCGCGGCCGGCGCCTTCGACGTCGATGGATCGCTGCTCGGCTTCGTCTTCGGTATTACTGGCATTCACGAGGGCGAGCTGGCGCATTGGTCGCACATGCTCGGTGTCCGCGAATCGGCGCGCAACATGGGCGTCGGGCGCATGCTCAAGGAGCATCAGCGCAGCGCCCTGGCCGGGCTGAGCGTGGCGCGCATCTTCTGGACCTTCGACCCGCTCCTGGCGAAGAACGCGTACTTCAACCTCAACCGCCTTGGTGCGGAAGTGGTGGAGTATGTGCCCGACATGTACGGTGCCACGGTGAGTCCCCTTCACCTTGGACTTCCCACCGACCGGCTCATCGCCTGCCTCACCACCGTGGAGCACCCGGCGCCGCCGCTCACGCTGCCGCCCGACGAGGACTTGCCGGTGATGACAGCCTTTCCTCGTCCGGGTGATCGCACGCTCGCCGTGGGCGACGAATGCCCCCCGATCGCGCTGCTGGAGATGCCGGCCGACATACTCGACGACATCTCGCGGGCTCCCACTCTTGCCGCGACGTGGCGCCTGTCGCTGCGCGAACACTTTCAATGGGCGCTCCAGCACGAGTACTCGGCGCGAGGAGTGCACCGGAACGCGACGAGCGGGCGTTCCTTCTACGTCATGGTACGCGACAGCTGAACGAGCCTGACCACTTCGGAGGTTGAGCCATGCCCCATTCCCTGTTGCGCGAGTTGCGCGTCCTCAGACGGGAGGCATGGTGTGGACCGGCGCGGACCGGACTAAGGCCACGCTGCTGCGGTTCTTCGCGGAGCTCACCAATGCGCAGCGCGCCGCCATGCTCGCGCTGGGCGATCACATGCGCGCGCGGGACAATGTGTTCGACGTGGTGTATGAGAGGGATATCTGCTGTTTCTCGCGATCGTGTTTTCGCTCCAGATGATGCGCCGCTCACACGCCCGCGAGCGGTGTGAACTCGCCCGTAGCGAGGATGTGCCCGCATCCGCGCTCAACTCGCGCGCTGTTCCGCCGACACTTGATCAATGATGCCCAACACTCCTGACGACGATCCGCTCGCAGCCTTCGAGCTCCCTCCCGATATGATGAGCTCGACGTTCGAGCACGCGATCAGCGACGACGCGAGCATGACTCATGAGCGGGGCCACGCGGTTGCCGCCGCACTGCAGCGCAAGCTCAAAGGCAGCACGGTGGAATACGGATTTCCGGGAATCGTCACCGTGCACATGAAATCGGGAGCTGTTGCCCGCTGCGGCGGTCCGGCGATCGGCTGGATGATCGACGTCGAGCGCAAGCCAGGCGCAGACCCGTTGACGCTGGACGTCAGCGTGCCGGATGACGAGACGGATCCGGTGCGGGTAGCGGAGGTGTTGGCGAAGGCGCTTCGGAAGTACTGAGGCGCGAAGGGACTCTGCTGCTCGTGGCGGCCGGCGAAGCCCGCTCGCGCCCCCGGAGTAGCGCTCTCAGATTCGAGCCGTCACCCGCCTCTCATTCTCATCCCGCTGCCCCAGGAACTCGCCAATCGCCGCGAGCGAGGCGATGTGATCGCAGAAGATCTTGAAGCTCGCCAGAAGCGGGACGGCGAGAAACGCTCCAGGCACCCCCCAGATCCAGAAAAAGAAGGCGAGCCCGATGATGATCGCCACGGGATTGAGCGTCAACCGATGCCCGAGCAGTAGCGGAGTCGCGAAGTTGGCCTGAATCAGGTTGATGGCGAGAAAGCTTCCCGGAATCATGAGCGCATGCGCCACGTCGGGAAACGTGCTGAGTCCCACCAGCGTGAATACGGCCACGGCGGTGAGTGCACCGAGGTAGGGCACGAACTCCAGGCAGGTGACGAGCGCTCCCCAGAGCAGCACGTTGGGCATGCCGAGCATCCAGAAAACGCCCGCGACGAGCGCGCCCTCCAGCACGTTCAGGAGAAGCGTGGTGGTCAGATAGGCCGACACGGCGGATTCCGTCGCCCGAGCGATCTCGACCGCCTTTACCTTGTCGCTGAGATGCGGAAGCACCTTGATCAGCTTCTGCAGAAACAGATCGCCGCCGGCGAGCAGAAAGTAGAGGAGGATGAACACCTCGAGGAGCCCCGCGACGAACCGCTGTGTCGTCCCGAAGAGTCGTGAAGAGAAGCTCGGTCCGGCAGCCTGCACCAGCACTCCCTTCGTCTTGGGGTCCGGCCCGCCCACCGCATTCGCGGCCTGCTCCACATTCTTGGAGACCTGCTGCATGGGGCGGATGATTTTGTGCAACTTCACCTGCGCGCGGGCAAAACTCTCGGGGGCGATGGCGGCCCATCCCTGCGCCGGACCGGCGAGCTGGTAGACGGCGCCGCTGATCGCCGTGATGAGAAGAAGGACGACGATCGTCGCACCGAAGGGCGGCTTGATACGAAAGCGGCCAAGCAGCCGGATGAGCGGGCTGAGCAGAAAGTTGAGCAGCAGCGCGAAGACGATCGGAATGAGGAACAGGCGCGCGAAATACAGCGTGTAGAGCAGCGCAAGCACGATGAGCACCGTCGTCTCGATCGAGCGGGTGCGCGGCCGGTCGATGGCTTCTTCGGTGCGCTCGAGGTCGGGCGTCTTCGCATCGGGCGCGGCCGGTGTCGGCGGCGCCTGAAGATCGACGTCGGGAGCGGTCACGGAACTCTGATGGGGGCTCTTCACGGTGATCTCGCATGCACTTTGCTTGCCGAGTCCGCTCGTCTGCAATTTGTCATCTTGTGCATGCCCCGTGGCACTCTAGACTACCCCCTCCGCTCGCTGGTACCTGGTGGGGGCGCACCCGACGCGGAATCTCATGTCCGGCACGCTCAAAATCGGTAATCTCGACGTCACCAACTTCACCGGCGGTGCGTGAATGACTCTTCGATTGTATCTGCTGCGGCACGGCCAAACGGCGATGAGCCGCGCGAATGTCTTCTGCGGTCGCGGACTCGATCCCGCGCTGACTGATGAGGGTGTCGCGATGGCCGAAGCGTTTGCCGCGGCGTATCGCGTCGAGCCCTGGACGGCGATCTACTCGAGTCCTCTCGCGCGCGCCGTCGCCACGGCCACGCCGCTCGCGACGGCCGTGAAGCTCCCGGTCGAACAGCGTGATGAGCTCGCCGAGATCGACTACGGCGAGTGGGACGGGCTCACCGCCGAAGTCGTTGCGCGCGACTGGCATGACGACCACGAGCGTTGGTCCGCCGATCCGGCATGGAACCCCCCGACCGGCGGCGAGACGGCAATCGCGCTCGCGCAGCGCATGACGAATGTGATCGAGGAGATCACCGGTGCGCACATGGACGGCAATGTGCTCGTCGTGTCGCACAAGGCATCCATTCGCGTGCTCCTCTGCGCCTTGCTCGGCGTTGACGTCGGGCGATTCCGGTATCGATTCGGGTGCCCGGTCGGGTCAGTGTCGATCGTCGAGTTCGGAGGGCACGGGCCGCTCGCAACCGCGGTGGCGGATCGGTCGCATCTCGATGCACGATTGAGGGGGGTGGAGGGGACGTGAGGGTTCAGCGCGACGGTCCCACTGGCATCGCTCCGGCTCCAGTCGTAGCTTCGCGCCACTTCACAATATTCGGCGAGGCGGGCATGGCGACGAAACTGGACAAAGCGATCAAGCGCGAACTGGTACACGGCGACAAGACGTACACCATCACGATTGCGCCCGAAGGGCTCAAGGTCGTGGAGAAGGGAAAGCGTAATGGCCGCGAGCTGTCCTGGTCATCGATCATCAGTGGCGACGCGACGCTGAACGAGAATTTGAAGATCTCGGTCGACGCGACGCGCGCCGACAACTAATTCCACCGGAGCCAGCCATGCACCGACGCGCCATCGCGCTCACCCTCCTGCTCGCCGCCGGCACGCTGGGCGCGCAGGACGCACATCCGACGTTCAGCGTCGGCACGGCAACAGCGACTCGCGGCGCCACCGCGATGGGCACGATCGTCGTGCCCGCCACGATCGACTCGGGCCTGCGTATTCCTGTCGCGGTCATTCACGGCGCGCGGCCGGGTCCGGTCGTCGCCTTCGTCGCCGGGAGCCACGGCACCGAGTACGCGTCGATCGTCGCGATGCAGCGGCTCATTCCGCGCATCGATGCGCGGAAGCTGAGCGGCACGGTCATCGTCGCTCCGCTGCTCAACATCGCCTCGTTCGAAGCGATGACGCCGCATCTCAATCCGGTCGATCGGAAAGGGATGAACGGGCAGTATCCCGGCGACTCCACGGGCACGCAGTCACCGCGCGCACTTGCGCTCGTGACACGCGAGATCGTCGCCCCGGCCGATGTCATCATCGATCTCCACGGCGGAGATCTCGACGAGAATCTGCGGCCGTACAGTTACTGGATGCGCAGCGGCCGGCCGGCGCAGGACTCGGCGGGACGCGCGCTTGTGATGGCCTTCGGGCTCGACCACGTGATCGTGCAGGATGTGAATCCCGCGGCACCGGCTGCAGGCCGTTCGCTGTCGGGACAGGCGCTCGTGCGCGGCAAGACTGTCCTCGTCGCCGAGGCGGGTCGCAGCGGCACGGTGGAGGCCGGCGACGTGAGCATGCTGGTAGAAGGCTCCCTCAATGTGCTCGGCGCTCTGCACATGATCGAGCGCAGTGTGCATCCCCCGAAGAACATTGTTTGGCTCAGTGGCAATGACGGGAAGCGAGTAACGGCGGATTCCGGCGGGATGTTCTTCGCGACGGTGCACCGCGACACGCGCGTGAAGGCGGGCACCGTGCTTGGCTACACGACCGATTACCTCGGACGAAAGACGCGAGACATCCGCGCGCCGATCGACGGGTTGGTGACGTTCATCCGGGGCGTTCCATCGATGTGGCCGAATGCGACACTCGTGAACGTCGCTCCGGTGTTGGCGACCCCGCCGGTGTGGGCGGCGCGCTGACGGGCGTGCAGGAGTAGTTGGCTGGCCTCAACTATTGCACTGTTGGACTGGTAACTCATCACGGGGTTGCCCGACCGTCGCTTAGCCAGTGGTATCACCCAGGCCACCCGCTCGTGAAAATCCTCGTGATCGACATCGGCGGCTCGCACGTGAAGTTGCTCGCCACTGGCAAGCGTACGCCACTGAAGCTTCCGTCCGGGTCGGATCTCACACCGGAGATCATGGTCGCCGAGGTTCTGAACGCGACCGAGGAATGGGGCTACGACGTGGTGTCGATCGGCTACCCGGGCCCGGTGGCCGACAACCACCCGATCGCTGAGCCAGAAAATCTCGCCGATGGATGGGTTCGTTTCGACTACGAGGCGGCGTTCAAATGCCCCGTCAAGATGGTCAACGATGCCGCGATGCAGGCACTGGGCAGCTATGACGGCGGGCGCATGCTCTTCCTGGGGCTTGGCACCGGGCTCGGTAGCACGCTCGTTCGTGACGGTATCGTAGTCCCGCTCGAACTGGCGCACCTGCCCTACCGAAAGGGCCGCAGTTACGAAGACTACCTTGGCGAGACGGGGATGAAGCGGCTGGGCGTCAAGCAGTGGAGTCGCCACGTCGCCGACGTCGTCGCGATGTTCCTCGCTGCGCTCACGTCGGAGTACGCCGTCCTCGGCGGCGGGAATGTGCGACTGCTCGAGGAGTTGCCGCCGAATACGCGCCGAGGAAGCAATCTGAACGCCTTTCGCGGCGGATATCGGTTGTGGCAGAAGCGGGCGCGTCTCACGTGACTGACGACGCAGCAGCAATTCCCCGCGAGCCACCGATCGGGCCTGGAGTCGAACCGCGCTGGACGTCGAGCGCGAAGTCAGGAGTGGGTACCGCGCTGGATGGGCGAAGCCACGTCTGGTTCACGATCTCGCACGGTATCGTCGACGAGGTCTATTACCCGCGCGTCGACCAGGCGAACACGCGCGACCTCGGCCTGCTCGTCAGCGCCGCCGCCGGGTTCTTTTCCGAGGAGAAGCGCGACACGACGAGCGTCGTGCATCTCATCGCGCCCGGCGTACCCGGCTTCCGTCTCGTCAACACCTGCGTGCACGGCCGTTACGAGATCGAGAAGACGGTGATCACCGATCCTGAGCGCGACGTCCTCATGCAGCGGATTCGCTTTCGCGCGCTCGAGGGACGCGTGGAGGACTATCGCGTCTTCGCTCTTCTCGCGCCGCACATCTGCAATCAGGGCTACGGTAACGACGGCTGGGCGGAGCGCTACAAGGGCGTGCCGATGCTCTTCGCGCGCCGGCAGGAGGTTGCGCTCGCACTCGCGTGCGACGCCGGCTGGAATGCAATGAGCTGCGGATACGTCGGCGTGAACGACGGATGGCGCCAGGTGAAAGCCGACGGATACCTCTCCGATCCGTGCAATGATGTGCGCGCCGGAAACATTGCTCTCGCGGGCGAGGTGAATCTCGCCGCATGTCCACGCCCACGCGATGACGTCGCCGAGTTCGTGCTCGTGCTCGCATTCGGACTTGGCCCCGCCGAGGCGGCGCAACGTGGACGGATGTCGCTGGCGTCGTCGTTCGAACGGGTGGAGGCGTCCTACATCCGTGAGTGGGCGCGATTCCACGAGCACACAATCGGGCCGCGCTCGGTCGGAAGCGAAGCCACGACGCCGGAGCAATTGCGGCAGTCCGCGGCGCGGGATCTCGCCGTGCACGCGCACGGCAGCACGCATGCGCACGATCAGAAGCCGAAACACCCCAAGGGAGAACGCCGCAAGCAGACGCCGGTCAATCTCCCGGAGAGCGTGGTCGACCTCTACCGCGTGAGCGCGGCGATACTCGCCGTGCACGAGGACAAGCGCGCGTCGGGAGCGATGATCGCCAGTCTCTCCATTCCCTGGGGGAACATGAAGAGCGATCACGAGCTCGGCGGCTACCACCTCGTGTGGCCGCGCGATCTCGTGAACAGTGCGGGCGCGCTGATCGCTCTTGGGCACAGCGTGCTCGCGCGCCGCACGCTGCGCTATCTCATGAGCACGCAGGAAGAGGACGGCCGTTGGGCGCAGAATCTCTGGCTCGATGGTACGCCCTACTGGAACGGCCTGCAGATGGACGAGGTTGCCTTTCCGATTCTCTTCGCCGAGATGCTACGGCGCGAAGGAAAGCTCGAAGACCTCGAGCCCTACCCGATGATTCGTCGCGCGGCAGGGTTTCTCGTGCGCAACGGTCCGGTGACCGGACAGGATCGCTGGGAAGAAAATGGCGGCTACTCGCCGTTCTCGATCGCCGTGGAAGTCTCCGCGCTGCTCGTCGCCGCGGAGTTTGCCGAGCGCACGAACGAGCCGGAGCTCGGAGCGCTGCTTCGCGACACGGCCGATGCCTGGAACGCGCGCATCGAGCAATGGACGTACGTGCGTGATACCGCGATCGCGCGCCAGGTCGGAGTCGAAGGGTACTACGTTCGTGTAGCGCCGAGCGACATCGACGATGCAGTGCCGATGTCGGGGGGCCACATTCCGATCAAGAACCAGCCCCCCGGAGCGGATTGGGCACGCTATGACGAGATCGTGAGCCCCGACGCGCTCGCGCTCGTACGTTACGGACTGCGCGACCCGAACGATCCGCGAATCGTCAATACGGTTCGTGTGATCGACGCGATGCTGCGTGCACACACGGCAACCGGTCCGGCCTGGTATCGCTACAACCGCGATGGCTATGGCGAGAAGGAAGATGGCTCGGCCTTCGACGGAACCGGTGTCGGACGACCGTGGCCGCTACTGGCGGGAGAGCGCGCTCACTACGAGCTCGCGGCCGGCCGGCCTGAAGTCGCCATGCAGCTCCTCGGTGTGATGCGCGCGCAAGCGAGCGATGGCGGAATGCTGCCCGAGCAGGTGTGGGACGGCCCCGATCTTCCCGAGTTCGAGCTGGTCAATGGCCGCGCGACCGGCAGTGCCATGCCCCTCGTGTGGGCGCATGCGGAGTACGCGAAGCTCGTGCGCTCGCTGCACGATGGCCGAGTGTTCGACATGCCGTCGCAGCCGTACGAGCGTTATATCCGTCAGCGAATCGGCTGCGATCTCACGCTCTGGGCTCCGCACAGCCGCACGCGCACGATGCCGGTGGGAAACCGGCTGCGAATTCAGTCGCCAACGGACTCGATGATCCGGTGGAGCGTGAGCGATGCGGAGCCGAAAGAGACGGCGAGTCGGGATACGACGATCGGCGTGTGGCACGCGGAGCTGGATACCGTGCGGCTGCCGGCTGGAGCGATGGTTCGGTTTGCCGTGTTGCCGAGTGGAGGGATGGGGTGGGGGGAGATACACGAGGTCGAAGTGATCGCGTAGGTCGTCAAGGGCGTTGATCGGAGCGCGCGCGCGAACAACGCCGTTTCCGAAGATGGCTGTGGTCAGGTACTGGAAGTTGACTGGCTGACTGTCCCACGTTGTACGACTCGTAATTCATGACGGGGTTGCCCGACCCCAACTCACTCGAAGCGACGACGAAGCCCTTCGAGCAGCGTCGGGATGAATCCACCGAACGCTCCATTGCTCATCACCAGAATCACATCGCCGGGCTGCGCTTCGGCGATTACCCGCCGCACCAGCTCACCGACGTCAGGCGACGCCTCGGCGTCGATTCCCTTCGCGCGCAGCGCATCGACTACTCTATCGATGTCGAGCTGTTCGTCGATGGGGACCTTGTCGTGCGGCTCGGGTACGCGGATCGACGCGCGCGCCGCACCGTCGAAGGCGGTCGTGTACTCCGATTGATGAATGTTGCGACGGCTCGTGTTCGAGCGCGGCTCGAACACCGCCCAGAGACGGCGCTCCGGATAGCGCAGCCGGATTGCCGTGATTGTCTCGCGCACCGCCGTGGGATGGTGCGCGAAGTCGTCGATCACCAGCACGCCACCGATCTCGCCTCGAATCTCCTGCCGCCGCTTCACTCCCCGAAACGACGCGAATCCAGCCCGGATCTGGTCGGCGCTGAGTCCGAGTGCGCGCGCGGCGGCGTAGACGCCAACGGCGTTCTCCACGTTGTGATGTCCGGACATGGGAAGAAGAAACTCGCCTGCCGCGCCGCGTGGCTCGCGAATGGCGAATCGCGCCCCCTCCGGACCGAAGCGCAGATTCTCCGCGACGTACTCCGCGTCGCCGTGTGCCGCGTACGTCGCGACGTACGCGCGAGAGGAGCGCTGCGCGATCGCGACGGCGTTCGGGTACGCGGCGGAGACGGCGAGAAACCCGTCCTCCGGAATTGTGGCGGCGAACTTGTCGTACGCCGACTCGTAGTGCGCCATGTCGCGGTAGATGTCCGCGTGGTCGAACTCGACACTCGTCAGCAGCGCCGTTCGCGCACGGTAGTGCATGAACTTCGGCCCCTTGTCGAAATACGCCGTGTCATACTCATCACCTTCGACGACGACGAACGGGCCGCTCCCATTCCGGAAGTTGCTGTTGTAGTTGACCGTCACCCCGCCGACGAGAAAGGTCGGACCGGTTCCCGCGACGACGAGCACATGCGACAGCAATGCGGACGTCGTCGTCTTGCCGTGCGTTCCTGCAACGACAACGCTGTGCTTGCCCTCGAGCACCAGTGATCCGAACGCAGCCGGGAAGCTCATCTGTGGAATGCCGCGCTCGCGAACCGCCGTCGCTTCCACGTTCACGCGCCGGATCACGTTGCCGATGATTACCAGGTCGGGTCGCGCGGCGTCGAGATTGGCCGGCGAGTAGGGGGTCATGACCTCGACTCCCCACGCCGCGAGCATGTCGCTCATCGGTGGATAGACGCTCTCGTCACTCCCGGTGACCTCGTACCCCGCCGTCTTGAGCATGCCGGCGAACGAGCCCATGCCCGTGCCCGCAACGCCCACGAGATGGATGCGCGCGAAGGATCCGGGTTCGATTCCGGAGAGGATGTTGCCGTTGTCGTCGTGCATGTGATGCGAAGCGTGGGCAGAAGTGGGATCGGTCAGATGGCCGGCGCGTCGACCGCAGTCAATACGAATCCCATGCCGCGTCGAGCGCCGATGCGGATATCGGCGCCCGCGTCAGAGAGCTTGCGGCGGATCCGGGCGACGTTGACATCCACGACATTGGATCCCGGATCGAAGTGCATGTCCCAGACCCGCTCGAGGAGCTCCGATCGCGTGACGACCTCGTTGCAATGCAGCAGCATGTGCTCGAGGAGGGGGAGCTCTTTCGCCGTGAGCGTGATTTCGGTGCCGTGGATGAAGAGCTGTCGAGTGAGGCGATTCAGCACCACGTTTCCGCAGACGAGCTGTTCGGTGCGCTGCGCTCCGCCGCGCCGGATGAGCGCTCGTACACGCGCCCTGAACTCGTCGATCATGATCGGCTTCGTCAGGTAGTCGTCCGCTCCCGCGTCGAGCGCCAGAATCGTTGTCGTCTTGTCGGTCGATCCGGTCAGGATCATGATCGGCGCGGTGCGGCCGTCTCGACGCAGCGCCTGCACGACGGACAGGCCGTTGCCGTCTGGGAGACCGAGGTCGAGCACAATGAGGTCGTACTCCGTGACCATCGCGTAAGTGAGTCCATCTTGCGCCGTCGTTGCCAGGTCCACGGCGAATCCATCGGCTTCCAACACCTTGCTGCTCAAGAGTGCGTTGGACGAATCGTCTTCGACGAGAAGGGCTCGCATGCTTTTCACTGGCTGAGATCGAAGGAACGGCGCTACTGGGAAGGGACGCGTGACTAACAATTTTGTAATGCTTGTGACGCGATCCTGTAATAATGACCTGTATAGAGTATTGTGTAACCTTTCACAACACCACCAAGGAGAATGGGTCATGTTGGTCATCAATCAGATCGCCTTCATCACCAAGCTGGCCCAGGGCGCCCTCGGTGTGACCTACACGCTCGATGCGACCCCGGACGCTGGCGTCCCGCCTCGGCAACGCGCGTCGTCACCTACACCATCAGCGGCGGCGTCTGACCAGGCGCCTTGACCTCTCGTTTCGACGCGCGCCTGGAGCGGCCCGCAAGCGGTCTCGACTAGATGAACAAAATTGTAATGCTCGTGAGTGCCTGCTGTAATTGTGTCCGGAATAGAATGGTAATGTAGCTTTTCACAACGCTCTCAAGGAGAACAGGTCATGTTGATCAAGAACGCACGCCACGCCGCCGCAGTCCTCGCCCTGGTCATCTTCGCCATCCCGGCGGCCCAGGCCCAGAGCGACGGCCAGACCGTCGAATACTCCGTCGCCAGCATCCAGCAGATCGCCCTCTCGGGCGCGCCCCATCTGGACATCATCACGGCCACCGCCGGCACTCCGGCGGCGAGCATCGACGACGCCACGGCCACCTATGCCATCTGGACCAACACGTCCGGCTGCACGATCACCGCCAGCGCCACCGCCATGCCCCCCGGCCTCACGCTGTCCGCCAATCTGACTGCGCCGACCGGTGGTGGTGCGTCGAGCGCGGGCAAGGTGTCGCTGACCACCACCGCACAAACCATGGTCTCCGGCATTACCAAGCGGCAAGTGTCCGGCCTCGGCATCACCTACTCGCTCGATGCGACCGCGGCCGCTGGCACCGTCGCCTCCGCCAACGCCACGGTGACCTACACGGTCACCGCCGGCGCCTGATCAGACACCCCGGACCTCTCGTTTCCACGCGCGCCGGCCGCTGGAGCGGCGCGCGAACCCGCTCGATCAGATACACAAAACTGTAACACTCACGACAACGTGCTGTAACCGTGACCTGAATAGAATGGTCATGTAAGCTTTCGCACCACTCTCCAGGAGAAGCAGTCATGTTGATCAAGAGTGCTCGCCACGCCGCCGCTGCCCTCGCCCTGGTGCTCTTCGCCATTCC
>Ga0208587_1000188_pt1 | contig 33571 bp, 32 predicted proteins | sample NGESurdeep092012_7_FD_184472 | JGI IMG/M metagenome (GOLD analysis project Ga0208587, IMG submission 184472) | Arctic peat soil microbial communities from Barrow, Alaska - NGEE Surface sample 210 deep-092012 (SPAdes) | ecosystem: Environmental > Terrestrial > Soil > Wetlands > Peat ...
CCTACCAGATGGAGAAGATCTTCGAGGGCGGAGCGGGAATGTAGGCACCTGCCCGTTGCAAAAGGACCACTGCCAACTGCGGCACGGCTGAACAGGCTGCTGAAAAAGTCGGAACAGCAGATTCCTCGCGGGCTGAAGCCCGCTCGTGATGACAAAAATAAGAGACTTGAACGCGGACCTGAAGGTCCGCACTACCCGAACGCGCTTTTCAGCAGCCTGTGTTCTGGCCGGTGGGCTTTCCGTGGCCAACTTCGCAACCGAATTACAGGATGTACCGCGACAAGTCCTGGTCTTTCACGATGTCGCTGAGGGTCTTGCGCACGTAGTCGGCATCGATGGTCACGCTCTTCTCTTTCATGTCGGGAGCCTCGAAGCTGATCTCATCCAGCACGCGCTCCATGATGGTGTGCAAGCGGCGTGCGCCGATGTTCTCCGTTCCCTCGTTGACTTTAAAAGCGAAGTTCGCGACTTCTGCCAATGCTTCCGGAGTGAACTCCAGCTTCAGTCCTTCGGTGTCGAGCAGCGCAATGTACTGCTTGGTGAGCGACGACTTCGGCTCGGTGAGGATCTTGATGAAGTCTTCCACCGTCAGCGATTGCAGCTCCACGCGGATGGGGAAGCGCCCCTGCAATTCGGGGATCAGGTCGCTAGGCTTGGAAACGTGGAATGCGCCGGCGGCGATGAACAGAATGTGGTCGGTGCGCACCATGCCGTAGCGAGTGTTCACCGTGGTGCCTTCGACGATGGGCAGAATGTCGCGCTGCACGCCTTCGCGCGAAACGTCAGGCCCGTGCCCGCCTTCGCGTCCCGCGATCTTGTCGATTTCGTCGAGGAAGATGATGCCCGAGTTCTCCACGCGCTCCACGGCGATGCGCGTGACCTGGTCCATGTCGATCAGACGCTGCTCTTCTTCCTGGATGAGGTACTCGAACGCCTCGCTGACCTTCATCTTCCGCTTCTTGGTGCGCTGGCCGAAGATGTTGGGCAACATGTCTTTCATGTTGACGTCCATCTCCTCGACCCCTTGGTTGGTGATGATCTCGAACGCAGGCATCGATTTTTCGCGGACGTCCAGCTCCACGATGCGCTCGTCGAGCTTGCCTTCGCGCAACTGCTGGCGAAACTTCTCGCGAGTACGTGACCCAGGCTCGCCGGCCAGCAAGGGCTCGCTGCCGATGTTGAATCCGATCTGCTGCGGGTCTTGCGCGGCGGGGCGCGTCTGCACCGGAGCTGGCATCGCCGGCAGCAGCAGGTCGAGCAGCCGCTCTTCCGCGTTTAGCTCGGCCTTGTCGGCGACATCTTCCAGCTTCTCTTCGCGCACCATGTCGATAGCGATCTCCACCAGATCGCGGATCATGGACTCGACGTCGCGGCCCACGTAGCCGACCTCGGTGAACTTCGACGCCTCCACCTTCATGAAGGGAGAATTGGCCAGCTTCGCCAGGCGGCGCGCGATCTCGGTCTTGCCCACGCCCGTGGGTCCGATCATGATGATGTTCTTCGGAATCACCTCTTCGGCGAGCTCGGCCGAGAGTTTCTGGCGGCGCATGCGATTGCGCAAGGCGATGGCCACGGCGCGCTTCGCCTGGTTCTGGCCTACAACGTACTTGTCGAGTTCGCGGACGATCTCGCGGGGGGTTAATTCGTCGAGTGCGACGTGTTCCTCATCTGCGGTTGCTGGAAGATAAATAGCCAATGAATATACCTCTTGTGTTTCGTGATTTCTGAATTGTCATCACGAACGGCCTTCAGGCCGTGAGGGACCTGCTGTTTTTCCCCGCCATCGCCCCTGGCGCAAGTAACAACAGATTCCTCGCTTCGCTCGTAATGACAATTTCGGAGTATAGGGCATTATTTAAGCAGTGATCCCCGCGAAAAGCGAACGGCGGCCTTTCTACATGCCCGGCATCTTCATCCCCGCCAGCCGGCGAGCGAAGCTGGGCTTGCCCATGCTCTTGAACATCTTCCGCATCTGGGCGTACTGGCGCAGCAGATGGTTCACTTCTTGGACGCTCGTCCCTGAACCTCGCGCGATGCGCTTGCGCCGGCTGCCATTGATGACCTCGTGGTGGTCGCGCTCGTGCGGCGTCATGGAGTTGATGATGGCCTCCACGCGGTTGAGTTGCTTTTCGTCCACTTTGTCCGCCGACTTCTGCATGTTGGCGAACGGTCCGATCTTGGGTATCATGCCCATGATGCTCTGCAACGAGCCAAGCTTCTTGACCTGCCGCAACTGATCGCGGAAATCCGCCAGCGAGAAGCCGTCCGCGCTGAGCGCCTTTTGCGCAAACTCCTCCGACTTCTTCTTGTCGAGGTGGGCTTCCGCCTTCTCGATCAGCGACAGTATGTCGCCCATCCCGAGAATCCGTCCCACGATTCGATCGGGGTGAAACAACTCCAGCGCATCGTACTTTTCGCCCATGCCGATGAACTTGATGGGCTGCCCAGTGACCTTGCGGATGGAAAGGGCCGCACCACCACGGGCATCGCCATCCATCTTGGTGAGTATCACGCCGGTAAGCGTGAGCTTTTTGTGGAACTCGTCGGCCGATTTCACCGCGTCCTGGCCGGTCATCGCGTCGGCGACGAAGAGGATCTCCTGCGGATTCAGGATCTTCTTCAGCGACTGCATCTCGTCCATCAACTGCTCGTCGATGTGCAGCCGGCCGGCGGTATCGACGATGAGCACGTCGCAGGCATTGTTGATGGCCTCGCGGCGTGCTTCCTTCACCAGCCGTTCGACGGTCGCGGTGTTCGATTCCTCGACCTTGCCTTCATAGATATGGGCCTTGATGGCCTGCGCAACGACCTTGAGCTGTTCACGCGCCGCCGGACGGTAAACGTCCACCGAGACCAGCATGGGCCGGTGTCCGCCTTGCTTAAGCCAGTTCGCCAGCTTGCCTGAAGTGGTCGTCTTGCCGGAACCCTGCAGCCCCGCCATGAGCATTACCGTGGGCGGCTGGGAGGCGAACTTCAGCTTGGCTGAGTCTTTGCCCAGGACGGCGATCAGTTCGTCGCGAACAATCTTCACCACCTGCTCGGCGGGGGAAAGCGCGGTGAGAACTTCCTGACCCAGCGCTTTTTCGCGGATGTGCTCGATCAATTCTTTGACTACGTTGAAGTTAACGTCGGCTTCGAGCAGCGCCATGCGGATTTCTTTCAGCGCTTCGCCGATGTTCTCTTCCGTCAGGGTGCCTTGTCCGCGCAGATTCTTAAAGGCACGCTGCAGCTTATCTGTAAGGTTCTCAAACATTGTCGGGAGTCCACAGCTCTGGCTGGCTGGGCGGAAACCTGCGGTTTCCGCGCTGAAATCAGGATATCACGCAGTTGCCTGCCATTTTGACGCTGCGGTGACAACGTGTTCACAAACGGGCCCTATGATGCGCAGTACAATCCGCTGATCAGGGAGGTATCCGCTATGCTGAGGACACGCGCACTTTCCCTTTCGCTCGCGGCCGCTACGCTCTGTGCGCCTTCCATGGCTCAACGGGGCCACCGGAATCCGCCCGACATCTTCCAGGACCAAAGTCACCCGCCTGCCGCCACGCAGCGCGGCACCGACCCCAAAGTACTGCTGGAACAAGCCAACCAGATGAAGCAATTGAGCGATGCCATACCGGATGACATCCAAAAACTCTCTCAGGGTGTGATTTCCAAAGACCTGAGCGAGCGCCTGAAGAAGATCGAGAAGCTGGCGAAGAAACTTAGAGAGCAAGTGCAGCAATAAAGCCTATCGGGAGGTTTCGCTCGGCGCTGTGCGGTACACCTCAGCCGCCGCGATCACAGTGTTGCAGTGAATCGTTACCGTGTCTTCGATGTGGTTCGCATAGCCGCCGGCGTAAGTGACCATCACGGGTATGTCGCGTGCGCGCGCGGCCCGGAAGACAAGCTCGTCGCGTTGCTTCAACCCGGCGATGGAGAGGTTCAAGCCGCCGAGTTGGTCGTCGGCGTAAGGATCGGCGCCCGCAACGTAGCAGATCAGTTGTGGCTCAAACAGCCGCAGACCGGAACTCAGAGCGTTATCGAGCCAGGCCAGATATTCGGCATCGCCACAGCCATCGGGCAGGTTGACGTCGATGGAAGATGGCAGCTTGATGAAGGGATAGTTATTCTCCTGATGCAAAGAAATCGTGAACACATCTTTGCTGGAGCCTTCCGTCATGGTGGCCCGCCGCGGAGCTCTCAGGGTCGCAGCCAGCCCCGAGGGCAATGTATTCGGTCTGGGATTCGAATTTCCAAAGATAAAGGCAGTGCCGTTTCCCTGATGTACGTCGCAATCCACCGTCATGGCACGACGAATCGCGCCGCGCTTCTGCAGGGCACGAATGGCAACGGCGAAATCGTTGATCATGCAGAAGCCTTCTCCGTGTTCGGGAAATGCGTGGTGAAACCCACCGCCCATGTTGATGCCAACCCCATCTTCCAGGGCGCGTTCCGCTGCCAGGATCGAACCTCCGGTGTGGAGCATGAAGGCATCCACCACCTGCGGCGAGTACGGAATCTCCATTTCCAACTCCTCGCGCGCGCTCAGGCTGCCTTCCATCAGCTTGTTTACATAAAGCGGCGAATGGACCAGCAGGACGTCGGCTTCGCTGGCCGGTTGCGGAACCACGAAGTCAGAGTCTTCGGCAACGCCTTGCTGGAGCAGGCGTTCGCGAATGAGACGAAACTTGTCAGCGCGAAAAATATGCTCACCGATGGGCAGGAAATATTTCTCGCTATAGACCAGTTTGAAAGGCAACATGGGCCGATTACCCGAGGGGCATGCTTCTGAACCCACGATTCTAGTCCCTGGGCGCTGAATACCGCGAGAATTCCGCTATTCCGTGGCTTTAAGTGACGCTGCCTCTACCCGATTGGTGATGGAGCCGTCCTCCATTAACGTTGAAGGAAAGCGTACAGAATGCAGGAACCCGGCGAGCCTGCCAGTTTTCGCTTTACGGGACGCTGCGGATAGGGCACACTGCTGCACATCAAAAAATCAGGAGGCTGTACATGAAGCAAGCTTTGCGGCTCGCTGTAGCAGCATTGTGTTTCTCTCTTCTGTCTCTGGCCACGGCGACAGCACAGGATCAATACACCGAGGGCACAGTGGAACGTGTCACGTTGGTCCATATCCTTCCCGGGCACTTCAATGCGTTCATGGACGATGTGAAGAACAACATCAAGCCTATCTGGGACGCCGAGAAGAGCGCCGGACTCATCGAGGGCTATCAGGTTTTCTTTAACCAGACGAAAGCCAGTATTGACGACTGGGACATCGGAATCTCCCTAACCTACAAAAACATGGCCGCTCTCGATGGTCTTGGGATGAAAGTTCTGGATCTGCGGATGAAACAATATGGCGACAAAAGCAAAGAGCAGCAGGTGATCGACAAGCGCGTCGAGAACGGGCGGCAGGTCGCCAGCTATCTGATACGAAACGTCACCATGAAGTAGGTGCTCGGTCGCAAATCCCGAACTACTTGGCGGCGATTTCGAAAGAACGCCGCCATATTCATTTAACATGATGCTACATGGCGTCCGCCGCTCACCTTGTTTCGCTCCGCCGTGCTGCTGGCCATAACCTGCTCGCCACCGCGGGCGTGGTAATGGTCGCCATCTTCTTGTTGTGCGCTCTGTGCGCGCCGTGGATCGCTCCGCAGGACCCCGCGCAGATCGACCTGCCGGCGCGACTCATGGGACCCTCGGCCTCGCACTGGTTTGGCACCGACGAACTGGGACGCGACATCCTCTCGCGCATCATCTACGGGGCCCGCATCTCGATGCTGGTGGGAAGTTGCGTGGTCGCAGCGTCGCTCACGCTGGGACTGATCTTCGGCTCGATCGCTGGCTACTATGGCGGCGTTACCGACCGCGTGCTCAACGTGGTTGTGATGAACGCCTTCATGTCGTTCCCCGGAATCCTGCTGGCGATCGCGTTTGTGGCCTTCCTCGGGCCCGGCATCTTCAATCTGATCCTGGCGTTGTCGATTGGCGGATGGGTGGGCTATGCCCGATTGGTGCGCGCTCAGGTGCTGGCTGTGCGCGAACGCGAATTCGTGGAAGCCGCGCGCGCACTAGGCGCAAGTGACTTGCGGATCATTGTGCGGCACATCCTGCCGAACATCATTCAGCCCATTATCGTGCAGGCGGCGATCGGAATGGCGGGCGCCATCCTGGCCGAAGCCACCATGAGCTTCCTCGGCCTGGGTGTTCCGCCTCCGGCAGCAAGTTGGGGTTCGATGCTGAACGACGCGCGCTCCCACCTGTTCGATTCGCCGCACCTCGTGCTCTTTCCCGCGGCCGCAGTCATGCTGGCGGTGCTGTCGTTCAACTTTATTGGCGACGGCCTGCGGGATTACCTCGATCCACGGTCACGGATCGAAGTTGGGCTGTAGGGGCGGCTCGTAAGAATTACGCCTTACAGCTCTTCGATGGTCACTATGTCGTTGGTGTAGATGCAAATTTTGCCGGCAATCTTCATTGCTTCCTCGGCGATGCGGCGGGGCGGCAGGTCGGTGTGCTCGAAGAGGGCGGTAGCGGCCGCTATGGCGTAGGGGCCACCGCTGCCGATGGCGGCGATTCCGGTATCGGGCTCAATCACGTCGCCCTGTCCGCTAATCAGGAACGTCTGGTTCTGGTCGGCGACCAGCAGCAGGGCCTCCAGCGAGCGCAACATCTTGTCGGTGCGCCAGTCCTTGGCCAGCTCGACCGCGGCGCGGCCGATGTTGCCGTGATACTGCTCCAGCTTCGACTCGAAACGCGCGAACAAGGAGAATGCGTCGGCGGTGGAACCGGCAAACCCGGCGAGAATCTTGTCCTGGTAAAGGCGGCGGATCTTGCGGGCGGAGTGCTTGATAATGCCTTCGCCGAGCGTGACCTGGCCGTCTCCGGCCATCACGACCTTACCTTCCCGGCGAACACAAAGAACAGTAGTAGAGCGGATCAAACGCTTCTGTGCCATGAATGAGGTTGATTATAACAGCGCTAAAGCGGGCTCTTGCTAAACACCAGTACTACGCCTTCGCCCGCGCCGGATGGTTCGCATCCAGTTCTGCCAGCAAGTCGTCCACCCGCGCCTCGAGGATGTTGCGGATGGAGCAGATGCCCAACACTTTTCCCTGATCGTCCACAATCGGCATATGGCGGTAGTGCCGTTCCAGCATGACCTGAAGCGCCTCGCTGGGAGTGGTCTCTTCGGTTGCCATTTCGACCATGGGACTCATGAGCTCGTGCACCGGCGTGCCCTTGGGATCGCGCCCGCTGAGGGCGAACTTCGCCAGCACGTCGCGCTCGGTAAACATGCCCGCCACCACGCCCTGCTCGTCAATGACGGCGACCGCGCCCACTTGTTTTTCCAACATCGTGCTAATCGCGTCTTCCACCGTCGCCTGCAGAGACACCGTCGCCGGCCCTTCGTCACACCACTTTAGGAGACTCATGATTGTTAAGGTCCTTCTGCCTACACTCGCTTTACGCTCTTGGCTGCTAGCTTCTAGCCATTAGCTCTTAGCAGGATGAAGGCAGGCGTCCACATTAGAACAAAGTTCGCCTGTCTACAATACAACTGAACGGTGACCGGCACCTTCTGCTTGTCCCGAAACTGTACTTGAGAGTTTCAAAGCATAAGAGCTAAAAGCTAAGAGCTAAAAGCGCCCCGCTTCTTACGCATTGATCGCCATGCCAAACACCGCATTCGACGCGTCCAGCATCGCCTCTGACAATGTGGGATGCGCGTGGATAATGTTCGCCAGCTCTTCCGCGGTGCATTCCATCTCCAGCGCCAGGACGGATTCGGCGATCAGTTCGGTGGCATTCGGTCCGATGATATGCACGCCCAGGATCTCGCCGTACTTGGCGTCGGTGACAATCTTGATGAAACCTTCGTGCTGCCCCACGATGCTGGCGCGCGAGTTCGCGGTGAAGGGGAACTTGCCAACCTTCACAGTGTAGCCCTTTTCCTTCGCCTTGGCTTCGCTGAGGCCCACGCTTCCGATCTCGGGATGGCAGTAGGTCGCATTGGGAATGCGCAGCAGATTGATTGGTTTGGCCGGCTTGCCGGCAATGTGGGTCACCGCGACAATACCTTCCATTGCGCCGGCGTGCGCCAGCAGCGGGTAGCCCAGCGCAATATCTCCAATCGCGTAAACTCCCGGCTCGGCGGTGCGCATGTATTGGTCAACGTTCACAAAGCCGCGCTCAGACTGGATCTTGGTCTTCTCGATGCCGATATTCTCGGTCATGGGCGCGCGGCCCACCGCGACCAGCACTTTCTCGGCTTCCAGTTTCTGCGGCTTGCCATCGACGCTAAAGGTGACCTCGACGCCGCTCTTGGTCTTCTCCACCTTCTCGACCTTGGCGTTCACAAAGCCGTTGATGCCGCGCTTCCGATAGACGCGCATCAGCTCCTTCGACACCTCTTCGTCTTCGATCGGTACGTAACGCGGCAGCATCTCGAGGATGGTCACGTCCGCGCCGAACGACTTGTAGATGCTGGCGAACTCGACGCCCACTGCGCCTGAGCCGATCACGATAAGCGACTTGGGGATCTGGTCCAGACTCAGCACCTCGATGTTGGTCAGGACCTGCATGTCCGGCTGCAGCCCCGGCAACATGCGGGCCGACGAACCGGTGGAGAGTATGACGTTCTTGGCTTTGATCGACTTCAGTTCGCCGCCTTCGAGCGCGACCGTGTGAATGCCGTCCTTCGCGGGGCCGGTCAGTTTGCCGTATCCGCGGACCACATCCACCTTGTTTTTCTTCATCAGAAACTGGAGGCCCTTGGCATGCTTGTCGACGATGCCTTGTTTGCGCTTCTGGATCGCGCCCCAGTTCAGCGAGACGCCAGCGGTGTTCTCCAGCCCGAGTTCCATGCCTTCCTTCACGTGATCGAAGACTTCCGCATTGAACAGCAAGGCCTTGGTTGGAATGCAACCGACATGCAGACAGGTGCCACCCAGGTACGGATCTTTCTCGATGAGGGCTGCTTTTAGTCCAAGCTGCCCGGCGCGAATGGCCGCAGTGTATCCCGCCGGTCCGCTGCCGATGATGGCTACGTCGTAAATTGTCTCTGGCAAGTTCGTGCTCCGTTCTAGAAGGGTTATGAGCGCTGGGGCGACCCGGCTTGTCGGGATAATGGCGACAGGCGAATAGATGATTGTAAATCAAGGGAAGAAGCAGGGCTGAGACTGGCCAACTTGCCAGTCTGACAAAAGGTAATCTAACCACGGATTTACGCGGATGAACACGGATCAAGTTCGGATAAAAGGCTACTTAATCTGAGGCTGTTCCTCTTCCAACTTACATAGGCAGAAATCATTCGTCCGCGGGCCGCGCGACTTAACCGGAACCTGGGCATAGACCCCAATAAAATCCGTGTCATCCGTGCAAATCCGTGGTGAAAATGTCTTCCTGAGTCTTTTTCTCCCCCTGCGTCGTATATCCCGTTAGTATGGTCGCCACCGCCTTCAGTTCGCTGGTTCCGATGGAAACCGAAGAGTCCCAAATCGCGCGTGGGCTCCGCCGTCGCGATCCTGATCTGCTCGACGCTCTTATCGAGCAGTATCAGCACCGGCTGCTGCGCTACCTGCTGCATTTGACCGGCAATCGCGCCGTCGCCGAGGACCTGTTCCAGGAAACCTGGCTGCGCGTGCTGGAAAAAGGCCATCAGTACGACGGCCGCAATCGCTTTGTGACCTGGCTGATGTCCATCGGACACAACGTGGCGATCGACTACTTGCGCAAGAAAAATCCCCGCAGCCTGGATGAACTTCAGGACCCGGAAGATGGCGCACCCTTTGAACCTCCGGCGACCGGTCCATCACCCTTCGACATGGCTTTGGCGCAGCAGCAGCATGAAATGTTCGACACCGCCTTAGGACAGGTGCCGGCAATTTTCCGCGAAGTCCTGGTGCTTCGCTTCCAGGAACAGATGAAGCTGGAGGAGATCGCGCAGTTGATTCACATTCCCGTTGCCACAGTGAAGACACGGCTCTACCGCGGGGTGATGGCGCTGCGTCCCGCGCTGACAGGAGGCGCACTATGACCAATCGCGAACATGAACGTGCCCTCGATCTCATCGCGGAGCGTGGCCTCGAAGGCATCGACAGCTCCGAGACAGCATGGTTAGAGTCGCATCTGGCGGCGTGCGCCGAATGTTCCGAATATGCTGCACTAACGGAGAGCACGGGCCGGCTTCTGCGGTCGGTTGCGGTCACCGCCAGCCCGGCCCTAGTGATGACGACGCAGGCTCGGCTGCGGGCACGCGCGATGTATCTGCAAGAGCGGCGGTCCCGTACGGTCCTGATCGCGATTTCATTCTGTATCGGAGCCATGTCTTCGGCGCTTTCAGCGTGGTTGTGGTGGAGATTCGGCGGCTGGGTGGCGGAGCGTGTGGGACTCTCATCGGCGATCGTCGAGCCGGGAATTCTGCTGTTTCTGTTGTTGCCGGCAATCGTAATCGCCGGCTTGTTACTGGCGTTTCCTCATCCCGTATTCGAGGGGTCGCTCATGCTGGCGTCGGCGAGGGAGCATGAAGGAGAAAAGCGATGAACCAGGCAAAGTCTCACTTTCGCAGCGAACTCGCGATTATCCCGCCGGTGGCACGGGCTATTGCAGTGTTGGCGTTCGCGCTTATGCAGATCTGCCTGCTGGGGCTCCTGCCTCACTATGTAAGAGACATACCCCCGATGCCGGCGTTGGTGCTGATCAGCATATGCGGTGGCATCGTCGTCGCCATCATCGTCCTGATGGTCGGCTACGTGTATGCCGACTCCAAGCGTCGCGGCATGAATTCGCTGCTGTGGACGCTGCTGGTGATTTTCGTGCCCAAGGCCCTGGGCTTTATTGCGTACTTCCTGCTGCGCAAGCCTCTGCTTATACCGTGCCCCAACTGCGGTACCGCAGTCGGGTCGGACTTCCGATATTGCCCGAAGTGCGGCCACGCAGTGACGCCAAGCTGCGCCAATTGCGGGCGCGCTATCAGCCATGAATACGTGTGTTGCCCTTATTGCGGTAAACCGGTGAGGGCGACGGCGAGTTAAGAGGGAGTGGTCAATCGACAGCAAAGCAGAACAATGAAGTGCGGGCGGGTCTACTTTCAGCCCGAAGGGCGACACAATCGTAGCCCAGGACGTAAGTCCTGGGTTGAAGGTTTAAACAAATCGAGTCCCTTCGGGGACGGCACTTCTGGCCGCGAATGCTGCGGCTGATTCTGAATGACGACAGGAACGATTTGCTGGCGCGGTTCCCTGTGCCGTCCTACCGGACTCGCCCCGTTTGATATCGCCAACCCAGCACTCACGTGCTGGGCTACGATTATGTCGCCCTTCGGGCTACGCGAGCGCTTGATTTGAGCAAGACTGATTCGTCATTAATGCCGGTATTGGGGGCTAAGGCAAAAATTCGCGACCTTCGTGAAGTCTGCGATTGCATTAGAATCCTTACCCATGGCAGTAGTCACCTATCTTGAAGCCATTCGCCAGGGAATCTGGGAAGAGATGGAGCGCGATCCGGCGGTCTTCTGCATCGGCGAAGACATTGGCATTTACGGCGGGGCGTTCAAAGTTACGGAAGGACTGATCGACCGCTTTGGTCCCGAGCGCGTGGTGGACACGCCGATCTCGGAGATGGCCATCGTCAACGCCAGCTTCGGCGCGGCCCTCACCGGCATGAGGCCGGTGGCCGAGTTCCAGTTCATGGACTTTATCAGTTGCGCCTTCAATCAAATCACCAACATGCTGGCCAAAGCCCATTTTCGCTGGGGCGCGCCGGTTCCAGTGGTGCTGCGCGGTCCTTCGGGTGGCGGCGTCCACGGAGGTCCATTCCACTCGCAAAATCCCGAGACCTATTTCGCGCACACGCCGGGGCTGAAAGTCATCTGCCCGGCAAGTGCGTATGACGCTAAGGGGCTTATCAAGTCCGCGATTCGCGACAACAACCCAGTGCTGTTCTTCGAGCACAAGTTTCTTTACCGCCGCATCAAGGAAGAGTTGCCTACCGGCGATTACACCGTGCCGATCGGCAAAGCACGGATGGTGCGCGAAGGCCGCGACGTCAGCGTCATCACCTACGCCGCCATGGTGTACGTAGCGCTGGAAGCCGCGGAAATCCTGGCGAAAGAAGGCATCGAGTTGGAAGTGGTGGATTTGCGGACGGTGTTGCCGCTGGACCGCGAAGCCATCCGGCAGACGGTGGAAAAGACCAATCGCGTAATCGTGCTCCACGAAGACACCAAGACTGGCGGGATTGCCGGAGAGGTGGCGGCCATCGTCAACGAAGAGTGCTTCGACGCACTGGATGCGCCTATCGTGCGTATCGCCTCCGCCGACAGTCCCGTACCATTTTCGCCGCCCTTGGAAGAAGCCTTCCTCCCCAAAGTGGAAGATGTGGTGCGCGAAGCGCGCCGGTTGCGGAGGTACTGAGCGGATCGGTTCGCCGGTGCGGTCAACACTGTCGGGAACACACGCAGATCCTTCTGCTCCGCGCCCGCCCGACCCGCAAAAGAAGCGGGTCGGAAAGGCCGAGCGGGCGCTCCGCTCAGGATGACAGTATTAGGATTTACTGTGATGAATCATCGACCTGAAAACCCTTCCAGGTTCTTCGTTGAAGTTCGAGCCCAGGCCCGAGCGCGCACTGCTGAATGACATTTCCGTGATGTTCTGCCTGCGCAAGGGCAATCGAAGCGGATCATAGTACGATAAGGAATCCTCCGGCGACGGAGCGGAGCGAAAAGCTCAGAGGAGGAACATGCGCGGATTTATCGTGGGAGTCATCATTACACTGCTCGTCGTTTTCGGCGGAGCCTATTACTACGCGACCACGGGACACTTCGACACCCGGGCCGTGGGCAACACGCCCAGTACCTTGGAACGGCAGACAGCCATGAAGTCGCTGGACGAGTGGGTGGCTGGGCACGCTCCCAAGCAGGCCAATCCCTTCCAGCCAACCACGGACACCATCATGGACGGCTCCATGACTTACGACAAGAACTGCGCCTTGTGCCACGGCAGCCTGAAAGATCCCGCGTCGCCCATGCGGACGAAGTTTTATCCGTCAGTGCCGGAACTCATGAGTCACAGCCCCGACGATCCTGACGGCAATCTTTTTTATGTCATCAAGTATGGGGTGCGCTACACCGCCATGCCGGGATGGGACGGCGTGCTCTCCGACGACGATATCTGGAAGACCGTGGTATTCATCAAGAATTCCAACCAGATGAAGGACAATTCCAAGCAGCCGCCAAAGTAAGCTTGGGTTTTCCCGATCGCGCACGGCTGATTGCCGATTGCTATTAAATGAACATCGCACTGTTTGGCGGCACCTTCGATCCCATTCATCGCGGACACGTAATCGTGGCCCGCGCTGCCGCCGCAAAGTTCGGATTGAAGCAGGTGTGGTTTATTCCCGCCGATATACCGCCGCATAAGCAGAAGACGCCGATCCTGCCGTTCTATCATCGTTACGCCATGGTTGCGCTCGCGCTCGTGGACGAGAAGGCGTTCGTACCCTCGCTGTTGGAAGCTCCCGATCCCGCGACTGACGGTAGCCGCCGCAAGCCGAGCTACTCGATTGACACCGTCCGTCGCGTGAAGGCGATGCTGAGCAAGAGCGACCACCTATACTTCCTGATAGGCATGGACGCGTTCAAGGACATCGCCAAGTGGTACGAGGCCGAGGCCCTGCTGGGCGAATGCGATTTCATCGTAGCTGCGCGTCCGGGATACTCGCTGGCCGATGTCGCTTCGTCGTTGCCGGTGAAGTTGCGGCCCAGTGCGGCAGTGACAAAGTTGTTCCGTAAGCAGAAGATGGAGGGACCGCTGGTGTTGCCGGGCGCTACCCTGCACATGCTGCCCGAGACCCACGAAAATGTTTCGGCCACGCAGATCCGCGCGGCCGTGGAACGCGGCGGCGCGCTGAAGCGGTTAGTTCCCGACGCCGTAGCGGAATACATCCAGAAGGAGCAGTTGTATCGGAATCCAGCCGGCAAGAAGAGAAGTCAGTCGAGGCAAATCGAGCCGAACGTATGAAGAGAAATGAATCGAGGGCGCAAGTCGCCATTGCCGTGCGCGCTTGTCAGGAGAAGAAGGCTGCGGACATCAGCATCCTGCGACTCGACGAGCAGGCCAGCGGTTTCACCGACTATTTCGTGATTTGTTCAGGCGCCAATCCGCGGCAGGTGCAAGCCATCGCCGACGAGGTGGATGAGAAGCTCAGCGCTACCGGAGTGGAACCCGCGCACCGCGAAGGCTACAACCATGCCGATTGGGTCCTGCTGGACTACGTGGATTTCGTGGTGCACATTTTCTCTGAGAGCGCGCGGAAGTTTTACGATTTGGAGCGGCTGTGGAAGACGGCCAAGCGGCTGCAACTCGCCGACCTGGAGAAGGCTGCCCGCAAACCCGCAGCCAAGAAGGCCGTTGCTCGCGCGAAGCCAGCCAAGGCGGCAAAATCGGCAACGAGGTCTGCAGCCAAGACTGCGCCTCGAAAGCGCGGCACGACGACGCGTCCGCGCAAGAGTTCCTGAGCCGTGAAGCTTCGCATCGCATGGATTGGCAGGACCCGCAGTTCGCCGATTCAATCTCTCACCGCGGAATACCTGAAGAGGCTCTCGCGCTACGCCGCCTGCGATGCGCAAGAGCTGACATCCGAAGCCGCGCTGCTAAAGCTGGTGGAAAAAAGCACAAGCCGCAAACCGCCAGTGCTGGTGCTGCTGGATGCCCGCGGCCGGCAACTCACCTCGGAAGAGATTGCCAACTTTCTCCAGTATCACCAATCGCACGACACCCAGGAGTTGCTGTTTGCGATCGGTCCTGCCGATGGCTGGAGTGACGCCACGCGAGCCGCCGCGTCTAACATTCTGTCCTTCGGAAAGGTGACGCTGCCGCACGAACTGGCGCGCGTCGTACTGCTGGAGCAGCTCTATCGGGGATTCACCATCCTAAAGGGCCATCCGTATCATGGAGGACATTAGAGCAGTTCCAGGATGAATGTACGGGTGGTGCGGGCCTTGAGAGGGTGTGTGAGAACTCTGCCGTCCCCAAAGGGACTCGTCATTTTTTTCCACTTTACCCAGGGCTTACGCCCTGGGCTATTATTATTTCGCCCCTGCGGGGCTTGGATTTTGCGCAATCATCCCACCGTGCAAACTCAGAACGAGTTCTCACAAGCCCTTCAGACTCGCGTCTAGGGATAAGAAGAAAAAAAGCTTTACCACCTGAGGTCGCGGACCTCAGGCCGCGGGAAGTCCCGAGGCCAGCGCTAAAGCGCATGATCAAAGTCGAAACTTTTCCCCCGCATAAATGCGGGGGCTCCCACCAAGAAGCACATTCCCTGGAAGCGCCGAAGAAAGCGTCATCGCATATACTCGTCGAAAACGGGGGACGAGTGACTACTGCTGGCTTGAAATCCAAGCATGTTCACGCAAAACCGAGGAAGAGGGCTACGTTCCAGCCGGGGACGGGCCGGTTCGCTCAACCGGCGAAGCGAACCCTTGTTCTCGGTCTGGTCCTGGTAGTCGCCACACTCGTTCTTTACTACCCGGCGATTCATCACCCGTTCGTCAATTATGACGACGACGGCTATGTAACGGAAAACGTCCACGTTCAAGCGGGGCTCAACTGGGACACGGTCGAGTGGGGATTCACCAGCTACGATCTGGCCAACTGGCATCCTTTGACCTGGCTGTCTCACGCCCTGGATTGCCAATTTTTTCAGCTCGATCCGGCTGGCCATCACGGCACAAATTTAGTGCTTCATGCCCTGAATGCAGCGCTGCTGTTCTGGATCCTGCGGCAGGCGACCGGGTTCATGGGCCGCAGCATCATGGTGGCTGCGCTGTTTGCCCTGCATCCCGTCAACGTCGAATCTGTGGTTTGGGTTGCCGAGCGCAAAAACCTGCTCAGCATGTTGTTTTTCCTGCTGGCGCTGGGAGCTTACCGATGGTATGCGCGCGAACCCCGACCCGGGCGCTACTCCGTCGTCGCATTTTTGTTCGCGCTGGGACTCATGGCCAAGCCGCAGGTGATTACCTTGCCCTTCGTTCTGCTGCTCTGGGATTATTGGCCTTTGCGGCGGATGTTCGCCACAGATCAGGAACCTTTTTCCGCGATAAAAGCGCCAGACGCGATTCCCGCCAGAAGTTTTTCCCAATTGCTATTGGAGAAACTCCCACTAGTCGCGCTGTCCGCCATTAGCGCCGTGATCACCATGAAAGCGCAGTTGGTGGGCGGCGGCTTCAATCCGGATGTGTCGCTTTCGGCGAGACTGGCCAATGCGATTGTTTCCTACGCCCGCTACGTGGCTAAAGCGTTTTGGCCGGCCCGTCTTGTGCCTATGTATCCCCATCCCGGCAATTCGCTGCCGAAATGGGAGGTCCTCTCGGCGTTGCTCTTTCTGCTCATGGTCACTGAGCTGGTCACCGCCGCACGGCGTCGCCGGTATCTCCCGGTGGGATGGCTGTGGTTCTTGGGGACCTTGATACCCATGATCGGCCTAGTGCAGGTAGGCAAGCAGGCGATGGCGGACCGTTACGCGTACCTGCCATTTATCGGCTTGTTCCTTATGATCTGCTGGGGCGTGGCGGATTGTGTCGTGGCTAGTAGTCAGTGGCTGAAGGGCCGTCGCGGGGAGGTGAAAACCGCGAGCGCAGAAGCAGCAGCTACAAGCCATCTCATAAGTACCCGACCGGCGCAAAGCGAAATGCCTCAGGGGCTAAAGCCCATTCCAAAAATGGCCACTTCCGGCACGGCTGAAGCCGTGCCCTTTCAAGGCCGGATTTATCAGATACCTTTTAGTCGACAGCCCATCAGCGCTATTTTGCTGGCAACAGTTTGCGCCGGCGTTTTACTGGCGCTGACGGTGGTCGCTCATCGGCAGATCGACTACTGGAAGGACAATGTGACGTTATGGTCGCGCACGTTGCAGGTCACGAGCGGCAATTACGAAGCCGAGGAAGATTTGGGAGAGGCGCTGCAGGCCAGGGGAGAACAGCAAGAAGCCATGACCCATTTCTACAAGGCCGTGGCGATCAGACCTTCCTTCGCTATCAGCCATATGAATATCGGATTTTACGACCAGCAGCACGGCCAATTACCGGAGGCGATCGAGCAATACCAGATCGTGATAAGGGCGACCCAGTCCCTTCCACAGCAGAATTCGGGAATCAGAGCTTCGGCATTCGCTAACCTGGGACATGCCTATCTTGACCTGGGAAATCTGACGCAGGCCCAGGAGAGCTTACAGGCGGCAGTGGGCCTCAATCCTCAAAAGATCGGGGCCTGGCTTGACTTGGGATTGGCCAGGCAAAAGTCGAAAAACTTTGACGGAGCCATCCAGTCGTATTCGGAAGGCATGAAGATCCAGCCTACGGATGTCGGTTATCTGCTGCTGGCTCGCGCCTTGGAGCAGACTGGCCGTAAGGACGAAGCTGCAACCGCCACGCAGCGGGCCAAGGTCCTGTCAAGAAATTTCACCGAGGCCCAGCGCGTCGCAGAGAGACTTTTGGCACAGTAGGGGTGCAGAATGAACGTGAACCGTAAATTAGACCCTGAGCGCCGCTGGGAGCTGGGGCAATCTCAATGACGCGTCCTGAAGTCTCAGTCCGCCGCACCGCCGGGTTTGTCTTCTACAACATCGCCGCCACGCTCGTCCTGCTCCTGGTACTGGAGGGGATGGCTAGTATTTACTACACCTTTCACGATGCCTTCGAGTCGCGGCCGTTTGCGGAGAGTCTCTACACCGAGTATGATCGCGACCTCGGATGGGTGAATCTCCCGAACGTATATCTCCCCAACGTTTACGGGCCGGGGAAATACCTAAGGACGAACTCGCAGCGGTTTCGCAACAACGTGGATTTCACCAAGCAGGTGCCGTCCGGCAAGACGCGCATCATCTGTTCGGGCGACTCCTTTACGCTCGGTTACGGGGTTGACAATGATCACACGTGGTCGCAACTTCTCGCGACGCGCGCCCCGAATATCGAGACCGTCAATATGGGTCAGGGAGGGTACGGAGCGGACCAAGCTTATCTCTGGTACAAACGCGACGGAGCGGCGTTTGACCACGACATGCAGATTTTTGCGCTCATCTCAGCCGATTTATACCGAATGCAGAACCCGTCGTTCATCGGATATGGGAAACCGCTGCTCGCGGTCAAAAACGATCAGCTCGTCATCACCAACGTGCCTGTTCCGGTTTCGATGGAGGCTTGGTCGCCCAGGTTAGCGCGTGCGCAAAACGCTCTGTCCAACCTAAGCATCACCCGGATCCTCCGCAGGACGCTGAGGCTCGATACTGCTGCTGCTGTGACCCCGACGGCGAGCAACCAGGAGACGGCCCGGGTCTTTTCGTACATGCTCGACGATCTTTGTAAGGCGAACCGGGTGAAGAACAGTGTGCTCGTTCTGGTTTACCTTCCGACACGAGAGGACTGGATATTGGAGGGGTCCTGGCGAAAGGTTCTAGCCGATTACGCGCGCCAACGCGGCCTTCTGTACCTCGACCTCTTCGACGACTTCCACCGCCTTCCTCCCGACGAGTTAGACAGAATCTTCATCGCCCGGGGGACGATCGATTTCCGGGGAGCCGCCGGCCATTATACTGAGGCGGGAAACGCGTACGTCGCCGATCTGATCTATCGACGGCTGCTTGCGAACCCTGAAACCGCAGCCAAGTTGCACACCCAGCCAGTCAGCGCCGCGCCTTAGCCCTGGTGGCGTTCATTTCCAGCAGAGGTCTGGCGTCAGCGACGCTGGTTTTCTATGAGCGTTGCGGCGTGTGCCTTAGCACGTTCTTCATCGGCAGAGCGGCCATCGAGGTGATAGAGCTGAGCTAGATTTAGCCAGGGCTGGGGAGCATCTGGTGCAAGCCGGATCGCTTCTTCTTGATACGAGATGGCTCGCTGGACATCGCCAAGGATTTCATAGGCCCGTGCGCGACCGGTCGCCACATTGTAGCGAAATGAGCCTCTTCCAGTGGCGTTGGTGACTTCCGGCGCGGCGCTTTGAACCGCCTTGTCGAATGCAGCCAGCGCCTCCTTTGGCTGTCCCAATTGGAGGAAATAGTACCCTAGCTGGACCAGCGACAACTCGGGTCTTGCCTGGAGTTGAACCGCTTTCTGCAGCGCCTGAATCGCATCCGCATCGCGGTTTTGTTTTCGATAGAAGTCCGCCAGTGCTGACCAAGTGAATTCGTCAGGATGAAGCGAGACGGCCGCACGATATTCGCGTTCCGCCTCCGGGAAACGACTCAACTGGCCGAGGACGTGGGCGCGCACCAGATGAACGATTGCGCTGCCGGGAAAAATCGCAATGGCCTTATCGGTTGCCGCGAGCGCCTCGTAGTTACGATCCAGAGCAGAAAGAACACTGGCCGCGTTGGCCCATCGGTTGAACGCCCCGGCGCTATCCTGCGCCGGTGTACTGGCAGGCAACGGCGCGGTTGCGCAATCCACTTTCGAGCGGAGGATCAGGTCCTCCGTCTCCGGCTTGCGGCGCACAAACACCGCGGAGACTTCGTCCAAGTAAACTGGCCGCCAATCCCGGCTATTACAGAAGTCCTTGAGCCGGACAAATTGGAGGCCATCGTAGCGCGCCAGGGAAAGAATGATGCTGTTGATGTGGTACTGGTCCGCTTCCTGCTGCCAAATAGCTGAATCCGGCGAACTTTCGAGCAGGTGACGAGCCCGTTCAATGCGTTCGGTTCCAAACAGCGTGTCCCGCCCGTCGATATAGTCACGACGCTGCGGGCCGAGTGCCCAGGAAAGGTATCCCCCGGCGTTGTACCCGTTGAAGATTTCTCCCGGCACGTTCTCGCTCTGGATGAATTCAACCGCACGTTGCGGGAACCACCAGCTTAAACCCGCCCCAAAGGTCGCATTGTCGGTGTCGCCGCCAAAATAGTGGCGGTTCGTGACGAGATCGAAGGAGCGCGCAGAGGCGAGCGCTGCCAAAAGTGCCACCGCCCCAATTGCAACGAACGAACCTATTTGTGACGGTCGAATGTGAGAACTTAGGCGGAGCACTGCCTCCCACAGAATTGATCCGCCAACAATGACCACCACGCAGGAAAATACAGCCCCCATGCGAACATGACGCACAGGCGCGTAGAGTGCCGTCAGCAACAAGATTGCCCCCCACCATTGCGCACGAAACAAAGCAACCACGGCGGCGACCACGGCGATAGCCAGCAGCAAATAGAGAGCGCCGCGGGTATCCCGCAGCCACAGCGCGCGGCTGAAGGCGACCCAATTCAGGGGCAGGCTTGTCCACTCCGCGATCAAGACTTCCTGGTGCCCGGCGGCACGGGTTTGGAGCAGCAGCGCACGGTAGACCCCCCAGCCCCAGGGATTCACCAGCGTCACGACGGCCGCGCACAACAACCATCCTGATGCACGGCGCAACCTTAGTATGGCGGCGCGGCGGCGCGCCTCACCTAGAATCGTCTCCGACAATTCCATGCCGGCATAGGCGAGCATCAGCGCGAGGCCCGCGACAAAGCCGAAGTGAACATTGACCCACACCAGCATCAGCAGCGGCAGCAACCACAAATGAGCTCGCCCCGTCTGGTAGTTCTCCCAGAGCAGCGATAGAAATGCCGCGAAGAGCACGACGCTAAACGCGTCGGCGCGCGGGGGGGTGCGTAAGGCGATGAGAGGTACGGCGAGGAGGGCAAGGCCGGCGCTTAACGGGCTGCCTCGGCGGAGCAGCAAGGCGACAGCACCGACGCAGGCCGCCGCCCCCATACAAGAGACTAGTGTGTAGCCTCCCATAAGAAAAGCAAGGTAGAAGATCACTCCCGCTCCGACGGGGTAGGTCCAGGGCTGTCCCTGCGCGGTATAGGAAAGGACGTCGACGGAAGGGATTTGATGGTGTTGCACCACCCAGCGTCCGGTTGCCAACTGCCAGCCGGTATCGTAGTCCGCGACCGTGCGCAGGCCGGCCAGGAATGCGTAGACGAGGGCAATGCAGGCGAGAACAAGAAACCAGCGCCGCTGGAATGCAGGAGGATCGGCCCGCACAGCGGTTGCGCTGCTTACTCCGAGGCTGGCGACTCGTCCCTGTTCAGCCTTCCTCCCATGTTTTTTGTCGAGTCTTGGCATTCCGTTGGGCAGCAAACAGCTTCCCCTAGGTTTCACAACCAGCGGCAGGTGAATGACTTCTATCTAGGCGACTTCAGTCGCAATCCTGGGAGCGACCTCAAGCGAAGCCAACAGCGGAGTAAGCCGCCACCCTCTGAACCATTCCACGCTATGGCGTAATCTGAAAGACCACACCATTGCCGTAGGCTCCAGCGTACGCAGTGCCGTAGAGCTTACCGCTCGCGTCGAACACCAGGTTGCTGCGTGGATATCCCCCATCGGGGCCGCTGGTAAAGTCGTGCAGCGAGGTATAAGTCCAACCGCCGGTTCCGTGGGTCAGCTTGAAAGCGGAGCCGAAGCGATACGCCCCATCGCCCGCCGTCGTGCCGTAGAGGTTACCAGCGCTGTCCATCACGAGGTTGGCAACGGGCCCCTTGGCAAGCCCACCGCCTGACCCGATAAAGTTATAAAGCACGGTATAGGTCCAACTGCCGCCCGAAGGCGTCAGCTCGAAAGCCGTGCCGCCGCCGCCCGAACCTCCGTATTGCGTGGCGCCATAGAGATTGCCGGACTGGTCAAAGATGAGGCCGGCATAAGGACTAGCTCCGTCCGGCTGGCGTTGAAAACTGTGAAGAGTTTTCTGTGTCCAACCGGAGCCTGAGGGACTCAATTCGTAAACGGTACCGCCGCCGAATGCGCCGCCGGAGGAAGTGGTACCGTAGAGGTTGCCAGCTTGGTCGAGAGTTACGCCCGCCCAGGGAGATGCCCCGTCTGCGCCTCCCGTGAAGGTGTAAACAACGCTCTCTGTCCAGCCGCTACCGGCGGGCGTCAGCTTATAAACAACGCCGCAGCCTGCCGTACAACTTCCACCGCCGCCACCGAACGTCGTGCCGTAGAGATTACCTGCCTGGTCGAAGACAACCGTTGCACCGTAGGGATTCGATCCATCACTGTGTCCACTGAACTTATAAAGCGGGGTTTCCGTCCAGGGGCAGTAGGAGGCGCGGCAGAATGTGGCTGGAATCTGCAGACTGAAGACCGTGCCGCAGCCGGTGTGCCCGTAGGCCAGGCATGGTCCAATTCCCCCAAAGCCAGTCGTACCGTAGAGTTTGCCGTCGCGGCCGATGACTAATGTGGAGTAGGGAATAACCCCGTTACTAGTCACAGTAAACACGTAAAGCGGGGTCAATGCCCAGCCGGTGGGTTTATGCGCCAGCTTGTAGGCCGTGCCGGTACCGGTGTCGCCCTCAAAGGTGGTTCCATACAGAGTTCCTGCTGCGTCAATCGTAAGGCCGAAGTTGGGCTCTTGTCCGTCGATCCCGCCGGTGAAATTGTGAATCACCTGGAACGTCTGGGCCTGTATTGCTTCGGTTGCACCGAGCGTCAGCACAAACATGATTGCTAACGCCAGCCCGGCCGCCGCCGCTCGCAGGCTGGTCCCAAAAATCCAAATCCGATGTTGTCCTGGGCTCACCACACTCATTACTCATTCTCCATTTCCAATTTCTCAAGGTTGTTCGCCGGTTGCCGCCCCATCCCATTCCAAGTTGGAGGGCCGGCTCATTGATCTGCTTCCTGCAGGAGTGACCCGATTGTGCATTCCTTGCCTAGTGTAAAGCAACCGCGGTGCTTACCAGGCGCGCTGCATGTGGCCATAGCACCGGCATCCCGGAAGACAGCCAGCATCAATCCGCACTCTCTTTTCTTTTGAACACATCGATAAACGATCGCGATCGGGGCTGATAAGTTTTGGCAGCGTCTCCCCAAACGTAGTCTGTCGGCTCGTTCATATCCACCGTTCCGATCATTTCGTACTGACTGTGCAAGTACGCGTTAGCCCAGGAGAAAACCAGCGTCTCCGAGGCCGGCAGCCTGCCGAACGACGCCGGCACATTGACGAACACCACAAACTCAGGCCGGGCCGCCTCAATATCGGCGATCATTTCCTTCTGCATCTCCAAGGCGTACCTCTGCCGTTCCATCAGGCTGTAGGTATAGATATAACCGGTCGCCGAGTGCCGGGCTGCATAAAAATAGATCTCCGGCTCGGAACCCAAAACGGCGATTCGAGCCCCTGGCGAGGCGTGACCCTTGAGGTAGTTTCCCACCTGCACTGCTTCCGGAAATGGATTTGAGCCGTACACGGTCTGGCATGCCGTCAGCGGATCCATTTCAAAGTAATACTCTCGTTGCAGCAATATGGAGTCCGCAAAGGCCATAAGAAAAACGAGCACAGGCACGAATGACCACGCTCTGTGCCGGCCTTCAAGAAGGCTCTGCCTTGCCGAACTCACCGCAACACCCGCCAGCAGCGCTATTGCGGGCAGCATGAGGATGAAGTAGTGCCTGCGAAAATAGAAGCCCGGACACACCGCCAGGCATGAAAAGAGAAGAAATCCTGCAAGGAAGGAGCCATGAGCACGGGCTTTACGGTTCCACAGTAGCGCGCTGAGACCCACTCCCGCGATGGCCCAAATCCAGAACGCGGGTCTTACCACTTCGGCAGCAAACAGGCGGAAGTAATGCGCACCCTCTCCGATCCCAACGATGGAGGCATATTCTCGCGAATACAAAAACGTCCAGAACCAAAACTTGTGGAAGTTGCCCGCGGCAAAGAGAGCCAGACAAGTCACGGCAAAAGGCAGGACCGTCCCAAGCACAAAGGCCCCGGCCTTCGGCGCCAAGCCTCGCCAGTCGAGCCGACCGTCCCGGTACGCGCTCTTCACCAGATACAGACCGCAAAAAACGGCAAACAGAATCCCGGGCTGTTTCATCAGGAAAGCCAACCCAAGCAGCACTCCGCTGCAAAAGAAAAGCCAGATGCGTCTGGCCTCGATCGCCTTGAGCAGGAGCAGGATGCCCCCTAGCGCTGGGAGCACGACAAAATGCGTAGCATGACCCGCGAGACCCACCACGGATGGACTGGTGGACAGCAGAGCATAGCTCGCACCAGCGACCAATCCAGCTAGTGGGCCGAACAGACGCTGGGCCAAAAGAAAAACCAGGAACGTGGTCGCGGCATTGACCAAGAGCAAACCGAGATGAATCGCGCTGGGCGTCTGCCCTAAAACTGCGAGGATCAGGGAATACGCCGCGAAGGTCCCGGGCAACTTCATGCTGTAAGCAAGCTGGTACGGAGGTACACCCTGGAGCATCAACTGTCCGGCGTAGGCGTATTCGCCTTCGTCCCGCTCCAGGGGGCACTCCCGTAGGTGGATGCGAATAATGGCAAAAAACAGAATTACCAGCAGCAGCAGTCCGTAACACCAATACTGCGGCGCGGTAAGCTTCATCCCTTGCATCACCAATCATTGTTATCACATGGCATTGGAAAACGCGGTCACAGCACAGTCCAACAGAAACAGACTATAATTCTCGGAACTTAGGAGGGTTTGTGGTTTCTGCAGGCGTCCAGCCTCTAGGACGGGTTCAACCCCGGCCAAAGGCACGTGCTTCCGCTTTGCCGAGGAAGTCGATTCTGGCTCTCGGACTTCTCCTGCTAGCCGGAACAGCGGCCGTTTATCTACAGGTACATCGGCACCCTTTCTTCAATATGGACGACAGCGGTTACGTAAGTGAAAACCCTCATGTCACCTCAGGATTGAATTGGACGACCGTTAGTTGGGCGCTCACCACCTACGACGACAACAACTGGCATCCCCTGACGTGGATTTCTCATGCTCTTGATTGCCAGCTCTTTGGGCTGGCTCCTGCCGGTCCGCATGATGTGAATCTCGCCCTCCACCTGATCAATGTCGTGCTGCTCTTCTGGGTCCTGTGGAAGGCGACGGGCTATGCCGGGCGAAGCCTAATGGTCGCGGCGTTGTTTGCGCTGCATCCACTCAATGTCGAATCGGTGGCCTGGATCGCGGAACGCAAGACCATGCTGAGCATGTTATTTTTCCTGCTCGCGTTAGGTGCTTACCGCTGGTATGCCTACAAGCCGCGAATGGGGCGATACATCGTGGTTGCGCTCCTATTTGTGCTCGCTTTAATGTCCAAGCCCCAGGCGATTACCTTCCCTTGCGTTCTCCTGCTTTGGGATTATTGGCCGCTGGGTCGCCTTCGTCTCGGTACCCAGCAATCTGGTTCCCGTTCGGAAACGGATATTCCGCCCAGAAGCCTCTACCAGTTGGTCAGGGAAAAAGTTCCACTTTTTGTTCTTTGCCTGATCGACGCTTACCTCACAATGAGAGCGCAAAGGGTGGGCCGTGCCGCGTATTGGCCATTCACGTTCCCAGTTCGCCTGGAAAATGCAATCGTTGCCTACGCGCGCTATGTGCAGAAGATGTTCTGGCCTTCGGACCTGGCCCCCATGTACCTCCACCCGGGCAGTAGCATACGGCTGTGGCAGGTATTCGCAGCTCTGAGTTTCCTGCTGGCAGTAACGGCGCTGGTGGCGGTTTGCTGGCGTCGCCGTTACCTCACCGTCGGCTGGCTGTGGTTTCTGGGATCGATGGTGCCAATGATCGGCCTCATGCAGGTCGGAAGGCAATCCATGGCCGACCGGTATGCTTACCTTCCATTTCTGGGACTGTTCATCATGCTCTGCTGGGGCGTGGCCGACTGGGCCCAAGCCCGGCATCTACCCGGCACGTTGCTGCCGACGGTCGCCCTCGCTGTGTTGGCCAGCTTGGCGGTCCTCACATATCGTCAAGTTCGCTACTGGGCCGACAACGTGACGCTCTGGTCACACACGCTGCGAGTCACCGACCGAAATTGGGTTGCCGAGGTCCAGGCGGGCGCAGCGTTTTTGAATAAAGGCCAAGCAGGACAGGCCGCTCAGCATTATTCCAAGGCTCTGGCGATCAATCCAACCTGTGCTGACGCCAATCTCGGTATCGCGGTCTACGAACATGAAACTGGCCACCTTCGGGAGTCTATCCCTTATTACGAGAAGTTTCTGGCGGCACCAGACGGCGATCGGTCGCAGCGCTACAGGGCCCTCGCTAACTTGGGTCATGTCTATCGCAGGCTTGGGGATGCCGAGCGCGCCCGGCAGTACTTTGACGAGGCGGCGAAAGTAGACCCAACACTCCCGTAACTGCCAAGTCTTCAGATCTCTCGCACCGGCTATATGTAATTGAAAACGTTAATGTTAAAGCATTTCCGTCGATTCGCTCCTCAGGCTTAGAGGCGAGAATATTCCCTGGCGTGAGACAGCCTCTCGAGCTGTCCGTGAGCCCTCTCAGCGTACGCCCAGCCTGGGGCGTACTGGAATGACTGGTGCGGTCCAATTTGCGAGCCTAAGAGCGCGCTTTCGTTACAAAGTGGACACAGAAGCCGGAGTGTTCAGATATGGCCAAGCTATTGAAAGAACGCGGGCTACGCGGAAACGGGATGGGGCACGTTGCAGGGAAATTCCCTAGAACAAAGTCGCAAAGACCTGCACACTGGAGGTCCTCAAGTGACGAATCTAAAGACTTTACGATGGCATGAGAATTGCTCTTCTACAGGTAGCCTCTCTCGCTATGGGGCTACACAGTATTTACATTTCCGCTTTGAACCTAAAGGAGGGTTTGATCTTGAAAATGCGTATCGCTTCGCTGTCACTGCTTACAGTATGCTGCCTGATGCTGGCTGTTGCTCCGGCTATGGCCGACACACTGTACTCCAACGGTGCTTTCAATGGCACCGCCGATGCTTGGACCATTAACTTTGGCTTCGCCGTTAGCGACTCGTTCACGGTGCCAGGTGGCGCCAGTATCGAAGACTTACATTTCGTTTACTGGGATGCCTCCACCTCCGATCTTCTGACCACCGTGGACATGGCGATCGGAAGCTCGTCGTTCGGCGGTTCTATCCAGACTCTGACCGGCGTTACCAACACCTCCCTGGGAACTAACCAGTATGGTTACAACCTGTACCAGGCAGACTATTCGTTCGCCAACATTCCATGGTCGGGCGCGGGCTTTGTGAGCCTGTCAAATGCCTGCTCCACCTCCGGCTGCTCTATTAGCAACCCGATTTACTGGGATGAGAACAGCGGAACGTCTTCGGCCTATCAGGACACCCTGGGCTCGATTCCTTCGGAAGCCTTCACGCTGACCGGCAGCACCACGACCACCCCCGGCACGACCCCTGAGCCCAGCAGCATCATGCTGTTCGGTTCTGGCATCCTCGGCTTGGCTGGCGTACTGCGTCGCAAGCTGACCCGCTAATTAATTCCGACCCTTCCCCCAGGTCTTTATGAAAGCCGGAGCCCAGTGCTCCGGCTTTCTCTTTGGTGTGCCGAGCATGTTCGACAGCATGGAAGTGAAAGTCCTCTGCCCAACCTGATGGAGGTCAGGGTTAGCGAAGCGCAAGGGCTTGGTCGCGAGGCGGAGTCTGAAGGAAGCGTGGAGCAAAAGGCGCGAGCCGATGAACAACTATGCCGATCGGACTCTTTCCGCAAGCGTAATAGTGGTAGCCTTGTCGACGGAGACGAGCCATGCAAACGCTCTACTACTCGCGCCTGCAATCGCCCGTAGGGCCGCTGCTGATCGGTGTCTCGGACGAGGCGCTGGTCGCGTTGGAATTCGATCGTGGACTGCCGCAAAAGATTGGTGGCCTGCAAATTCGGTGGGAGCAATCTGACGTTCGCACCCGCCCGGTTCGGGAGCAACTTCAGGAGTACTTCTCCGGCCAGAGACGCAACTTCGAGCTTGCACTGGATCTCCGCGGCACGGACTTCCACAAGCGCTGCTGGCAGCAACTGCTGCAAATTCCCTACGGCGAAACTCGCTCCTACGCCGACATCGCGCGGGCCGTGGGCAGTCCCAAAAGCTTTCGCGCCGTCGGACAAGCGAACCACCACAACCCCGTCGCCATCATTGTGCCCTGCCATCGCGTGCTCGCCGCCGGTTGCTACCTCGGGGGATACGGAGGTGGACTTCCCGTGAAAGCGTATCTACTGCGGCTCGAAGGCGCATCGTTCCGCGAGCGCTCTGAGGCTTCGGATGAGACGAAGCAGTTGGCCTTTAGCGCGAGCTGAATTCAATCTCGGGGGTGGCTGCCAGCAGACTGCGGGTGTAGGGGTGCTGCGGCGCAGTTGTGATCTGCTCGGCGGCGCCCACCTCAACCAGCTCTCCACGCTGCATGACCGCGATACGGTTTGCGAGATAGCGCACGATGGGCATGGAGTGCGAGATGAACAGGTAGGTCAACGAGAAGTCGCGCTGCAGTTGCTTCAGCAGGTTGACGATCTGGGAACCAACGCTCACATCCAGCGCGGAAACGGGTTCGTCGGCGACGATGAATCGCGGCCGCAATACCAGGGCCCGTGCGATCCCGAGGCGTTGCCGCTGCCCCCCGCTGAATTCATGGGGGTAGCGCTGGAGGGCTGAGCTATCCATTCCCACGGCACGCATAACGTCCGCTGCACGTTGACGACGGTGTGCACGGCTGTCGGTTCCATGGATGGCCATGGGCTCGCAGACAATCTGCTCGACCGTCATGCGGGGATCGAGCGAGCCGAACGGGTCCTGGAAGATGATCTGCATGTCGCGACGCAAGCGGCGTAACTCAGTTCCGCCGGCGCGCAGCACGTCGTGACCATCGAAGAACACCTCACCCGAATCCGGTTCGATGAGTCGTAGCGCCATCCGCCCCAACGTGCTCTTGCCGGAGCCGGACTCGCCGACCAATCCCAGAGTTTCTCCGGCCTCAATCGCCAGCGAGACGTCGTTTACGGCGCGCACCCGCCCCGATGTCCCCGTTCCAAACATGGTTTGACCGGAGCTGAAGGTCTTGCTCAGGTGGCGGGCTTCCAGCAGGGGCATGCTGGCGATGGTAACAAATGGAGGTAAGAAGTGGTGTCATGCTGAGCGAGTGTTCGCCGGGGTTAGCGGACGCGAGTCGAAGCACCCCTATAGTTGAGCCGAGCTTCATGATAACTATAGGGGTCCTTCGACTCCGCACGAGTCCGCCACGGCGGACTCATGCCGCTCTCAGGATGACAGCGGTTGATCGGTGCAGTCGGTTGAGTGAAAAATCCCGATTGAGTGAATTCCGCTGTGGAGGCTATTGTTGCCAGATTTTCACAATTCAAAGCGTGCTCGCCCGGAGGCGTACAGAATTTTTGATGTCGCGAAGACCGCGAATTTTCCGCTTCGAAACGCTACCTCTCAACTTTGGTTGTCAGGGCTGCACCAAAATTAGGCATGCGTCTGTGGACGAGCTGCACTCGATTGAAAACAGGCAAGATAAAGTTGCGAAAATTTTCTTGACTTCTGCCGTGGCAGGAGTAAAAACACACTCGTTCTTTGACAGTTTCGCGGGTGTTTCCAAGTCGGCAGAGACTACGGGCTGAAGCGAGTTCACTGGGTCTGCGCCTCAGGTGCAGGCCCAGAAGAACCACCGGCAGGTAGCGAGCTACTGGCTGAGGAGAGCACGAAACCAGTCAAGGGCAAGACGGAATCCCGAGGCGTTGAGCGGCTATTCCGGTTGGTGGCGAGCCCAAATTCAAGCTGAACATGCCCTGTGTACGCCAGTACCAGTCGCACAGTCCAGCAGGAACTTAATGCAAGTCACCGGTCGCGAAGGGCGGTTCAACACAGTCCTCGGGATTCTTTATTGATTCACAGTTCTCCCCCGGCTGTGAATTACGTTCAACCACCTTCAACTCCACCGAAATTAACCTGCGGGCCGGACGCTTCGTTCCGGCTTGCATTTCTTTGTCTGCAAACTTGACAGCATAATCGCCGGGTCTGCGAGTAGCGAGACAAGAACCCTGCCACTGCGGCGCTGGCGCTTCGGTGTGTTGCCGGAACCTAGCAGCCACGGACTGCATGAGTGTCCCTCTCGCGGTCGGAGTAAAATCTTAACAGTCATGGCCGAACTCTTTACGCCCGCCCAGCCTCCAGCGCAGCAGCGCAACTGGATGCCCATCATCGTGGGACTGATTGCCGTGCTGGTGGTCGTCGGGATCATCGTTGTCCTCACTCGCAGCCACGGACCAACTGGTCCGCAGACCAATCCTTATGCGGCCAAGCTACAGCTCTCCAATCCGAAGCTCAGCGCCGCGGAAAACTATGTCGGCGGCACAGTCACCTATCTCGATGTAAACATCACGAACACGGGCGACCAAGCTTTGGTGGGCGCCGACATGAAGGCGGTGTTCAAGAACACTTTGGACCAGGTCGTGCAGACCGAGACGCTGCCGCTGCACGTGCTGGTGGAAAACCAGATGGGCGGATATCCCGACCTGGTGGACTTGGGCCGCTCGCCAATTGGTCCAGGCCAGACCAAGACCGTTCGAGTGACCCTGGAGCACATCTCTACCGACTGGAACCGGAGCTACCCTGAGATTCAGTTGGTGAATTTGAAGCTGAAGTAAGAATTCCGGGGCTCAAGAGACCGTGTTGCGACCTCATATCGGTTTGCCACAGTTGAAGGAAGTAAACAAAACCAGCCCCGAAAAGGGGCGAAAGAGCTTAGCCCAGCGCCTACCGGGGTCCCCAAGCCACGCCGCCTTTGCGTGGCTTGGGGTGGTTGAGCGCTGGGTGAAGTGGGAAATAGATCCGAGTCCCGTAGGGACGGCAGAGGTTGCGACACAGTGTCTGAAGCCCCGGCGTATTTCATAGGACAGACCCCACCGTAAAGAGAGGGCGTGTGAGAACTGTGCCGTCCCTCAACCACCCCAACAAGCGCAAAAGCGGCGCTTGTTGGGGACCCCGGTGAAGGGACTCGTTAATATTCCCCCCGTTACCCAGGGCTTACGCCCTGTTGACCACCGCCGAAAAGGGCAACGTTCGCAATCCTGGAACCGCTCTAAACTAAACTCAAGCTGGAGAGAGGCGACAATACTATGGCGCAACAAATCGTTTCACTGGCGATCCTGGAAGCGCTGCCCGGGAAAGAGGAAGAACTGCTGGCGAAGTTACGCGAGCTCTATACCATGATGCATACCAAGGGCTACTGTCGCGATACGCTGCACCGCGATTCATCGCGCCCCGGCCGCCTTCTGCACGTGCGGCAGTGGACCTCGCCGGAGATGCGCAGCGAAGCGCAAGTCGATCCGGACGTGCATCGCTATTGGCAAACGTTGCCGGAACTATGCACCATCCCGATCGTTTACGAGACCCTGGAAAAGATATTCGAAAGCTCGGACGGGTGACGAATGTGGCAATCCGCCATCAGCCAACGCGGCCGCGGGCAAGTCACTAGTGTGGTGAGTCAGTGATTCCTTGCATAGATTTGTCATCCCGACCGGAGCGAAGCGGAGCGGAGGGATCTGCGGTTCCAATGGTTTCCCCTCTGAACACCACCGCCGAGTTGTGCAACGTACTTCTGACTCACGACTCTAGGGGACGGCCAGACGACTGCTGCCGGCAAAATCTGGGCCGGCAACTTCCAGTTGGTCGCCATTGGGAAACGATACAGAGGTAATCTCCCAAACTGACCCGCTACCAGTTTCCTTGCGGAGTTGCGCCCGAGGCAACTTACCTTATAATTTCCGCCGGGACGAAGCTTCCGCCGCAACGGGGTGAATGTGTCGTACGCAAAGATCATCGTAGCTATTCTGACTCTGCTGTTCAGCCTGTTGGGCATGGCTTCGGCGCAGCCGCAGCCGGCAACCAACCTCTCCGACGTACTAACCTACATCGACCATAGCTGGGACGCGCTGACCCGCTCTCCGGTGGACTGCAAGACCGTCATGGATGTTCGCGTGCCCGAACATTCGCTGCTGTATCTGCCCGAAGGTTATCCGAAACCCGGGTCGGTGAAGGAATTGCAGGCGAAATGCAAGATCGCAGTGGACCACCTTCCGCAGCGTATTACCTTGCTTGGCAGTCTCAACATGGACACCTCGCCGCGGCAAGGTGTGCTCTACCTGCCAAATCCCTACGTCGTGCCTGGCGGCTTTCTCAACGAGATGTATGGCTGGGACAGCTACTTCATCATGGTGGGTCTGCTGCGCGCCGGGCGCATCGAACTGGCGCGCGGCATGGTGGAAAACTTCTTCTTCGAGATCGAGCACTACGGCGGCATTCTGAACGCGAACCGTACCTACTTCCTCACCCGCTCCCAGCCGCCGTTCCTCAGCTCGATGGTGATGGCCCTCTACGACGTATTGCCCGATCCTGAGAGCAAGCGTCTCTGGCTGGAGAAGTCGTATCCGTTCATCCAGCGCGACTATGACATGTGGACCCATGGCGAGAAGCTCGCCGGCAACACCGGCCTGTCGCGCTATTACGACTATGGCGACGGTCCGGTTCCCGAGATCGCCACCATGCACGATCCTTACTACCGCGACGTCTTCCGCTATCTACAGGCTTCGGTACAGGCCAAGGAATATCTCGGCGAGCCGGGCAAGTCCTCCGCAAAGCTGATTGGACCGACGTTTACCTTCGAGGCTTGCGAACAGGATCCCCCACCCCAACAGTCGCGGACTCCGGACGCCGGCGAGAAGAACTCCTGCGAAAAGTCGCCGGTCCAGCAGTTCACCGCCGACTACTACAAAGGCGATCGCGCCATGCGCGAGTCCGGCTTCGACATTAGCTTCCGCTTCGGCGATTTCAGCGGCAGCACGCATCACTATGCTCCGGTGTGCCTGAATAGCCTTCTGTACAAGGAAGAAGTGGACATGGCGTCGATCAGCAAGTTGTTGGGCAAGACCGCCGAGGCCGGGCAGTGGACCCAGCGCGCGCAACATCGCAAGGAGCTGATCGATCGCTATCTGTGGAACGCGCAAGCCGGAATGTATTTCGACTACGACTTCACCAAGGGAGAGCAGTCGAAGTATCGATACGCGACGACGTTTTATCCGCTGTGGGCAGGGGCCGCGTCGCCGCAGCAGGCCAAGGCGGTCGTGGCAAATCTAAAGAACTTCGAACACATCGGCGGCATCGCCATGAGTCCGTACGAGACTGGCGTGCAGTGGGACCTTCCCTATGGCTGGGCACCGGTGAACTTCATCGACGTTGAGGGCATGCGGCGCTATGGCTTCAAACAGGACGCTGATCGCGCCTCGCGCGAGTGGATCGCCACTGTCGCCAACAATTTCCGCCAGGACAACACCATTCGCGAGAAATACGATGTGGTGTCCAGTTCGAAGGAGGTCAATATCACCGCCGGGTACAAACAGAACGTGGTCGGCTTCGGATGGACGAACGCGGTCGTGCTGGAATTCGCCTACGAGTTAGGCATGACGCCAGAGAAAGCCAAGGCCGCGGGCGCACGGTAACCAACATTACGTTCCGCCGAATGGACCTGGGGTGCCCCGTTCGAGCCCTCTTTTGGCTAGGGCGGGGCATTTCATTTGGGCCCAACTTTGTCGGCCTTCTCTCGCAATCGCTCCGCAGGTGTGATCGATCAATGACAAATTTTCCATCGCGACTATCCTCATCGCATGCCGACACGACGCCAACAATGAAACTCAACAACGAACTGCCCCGCCCTAGCCAAAAGAGGGCTATAGCAGTTTCACATCTGGTGTATAGGCGATGGGTGGAGCACGCCTTCAGGCGTGCATAACTGCCGTCAGTTCCTGGATCGCGCTTTAGCGCCTGAGGTAATGTTTCCGTCACCTCA
>Ga0208587_1000190_pt1 | contig 33533 bp, 32 predicted proteins | sample NGESurdeep092012_7_FD_184472 | JGI IMG/M metagenome (GOLD analysis project Ga0208587, IMG submission 184472) | Arctic peat soil microbial communities from Barrow, Alaska - NGEE Surface sample 210 deep-092012 (SPAdes) | ecosystem: Environmental > Terrestrial > Soil > Wetlands > Peat ...
GGTCGCCGCCGCCACAACGGGTGGGGTAGCGGCACCGCTTCCTGGTGCTTGGGGGCAGTGAAATGGATACCCCCTTTGACATGGTTAGGGTCCCGTTTCTAGCGTTGAATGCGGCAACTAAGGGTGGCCTAATGCTGGAGCCCAGGTTTAGTGCCGTAAGGGACCTACCGACCGAGCAGAAGGAGTGTTGTTATGCCGAACCCAGGACAACCCACCATCCGCCAGGGCGATACCGGTGATGTGGTGCGGCGTCTGCAAAGAGCGTTGAGCCGGGGAAGTGACCGCGGGCTGACTGTCGATGGAGTCTTCGGGTGGCAGACGGAGTCCGGAGTCGTGGAGTTTCAAAAGGCTGAGTCGTTGATGCCCGATGGTGTCGTCGGGCCCCTCACGTGGCAGGCACTGCCCGATGGTGGCCCGATGCCGCTCCTGGATCAGGGCTCTACCGGCGACGTCGTCCGACGCCTGCAGACGGTGCTCACCGTGGGTGCACCTGGTGAGTGGGGCACCACCCCGCAGGGCGTCGACGGCGACTTCGGTCCGAACACCCGCGCCTCCGTGGAGGCCTTCCAGCGGTGGGGCGCGGTCAGCGTAGACGGGGTCGTCGGCGACCAGACGTGGGAGGTTTCGTTGCATGCGGCGGGGGCCACGCTGGAGTCCGAGGTAGGCCTGAACTTCGTGATCGGCTAGGGACGGCTCGAACCCCTCGGTAGCCAGTGCTGCGCACAGACCGGCGGGTCACGGGCCCACCGGTCTTTGCGGCGGATCCGCCGGCCACGGCGCGGGCTCATCCATCGCGCGCGTCCCCGTCAGAAACCGGCGACGAGCCAGGCCGCGTCAGGGGTGGTATGCCAACCCGGGGGTTGGAACCATCGTGAGGCGGGCCACCACCGGGACCAGCTGGGTTGGCCGCCACCCAGCCCAGCATGCAGCACCCCTTGGCAAGGTGGACCAGTCAGCTCACTGGGCACCAAGGCCAAGTGCCCGAGCTCTCGATGCTGCCACGACGGACAGTGACCTGGGCCGCGGTCGGGGCGCCCAACCAGCGCGCTCTGATGCCTGCACCGGCACTCCATGGCCCGTACGTCGCGCCGCTCGTCGAACACCCCGGGACGTGGTGCCGGAGTGCGGCAGAGTCTGAACGTCCTCCGGTGGGCTCATCCCCCAATGGGTGATGGCGAGCCCGGACCCCGGTGGCAGGCTCGAGTGAATCCGTTCCGCCGACAGTTCGCACGGGGAGTCATGACCGCAGAAACCGCTGCGGAGCCCAGCGACCATGCGCGTCTTCTGACAACCTCGAGCGTTAAGGAGTCACCTCGTGCTCATCTTGGCCATTCTCGTCCTCGGCCTCGCCGCCGGCTGGGTTTCAAACCTTCTGGTCGGTCGTGGCGAGAAGATGAGCTGGGCCCAGCTGCTCGCAATCGGAATCGCGGGCTCGTTTATGGGCGGTCTGCTGGGAAGCCTGATCTTCGGTGACGGCTTCGCCATACGCCCGAGCGGTCTCATCGGCTCCATCGTCGGTGCCACGCTCGTGCTCCTTGGGGTCCGGGCCATCTCGAAACGACCGTAACGTGAACCGTTGCCGCAAGCAGATGGCCCCAAGCGGGCACACGCGCAGGAGCTGTCTGACCCCGGCTACTGCGTCCCATGGCGCGCCCTGGGACGCGAACAGAGACCCGCGCTGCTGCAAAAGCAGCGGGTCGTTGATGTCACGGCCCGCCGCGACCCACGGGCTCAGGGCGCCCATGGCGCCGACCCGCCAGCGCGCAGCGTCCGCATCGTCGGTGGCTCGGCGCCGCACACATAGGAGTGCGGGGCGACCAGCGCCGCCTGAAGCTGACTGACCTCGGCGGGCCTCGGCCCTGATGCGCCCAGTGCAGCCGCCACACCGTTCCACTTGTCGCCGCGTACCTTCCACGGATCGATGTCGAGGTTGGCGGTCCTGGCAACCGAGTCCGGCATTTGACCGACCCCCTGAGAAGCCTCTGAGCAGCCGCGACGGGCGAGAATTGAGATGTGACCCACTGGGTGCTTCACGTCGACATGGACCAGTTCATCGCCGCCGTCGAGCTGCTGCGCCGTCCCGAACTCCGAGGCCGTCCAGTGGTCGTCGGCGGTGATGGCGACCCGACCAAGCGCGGCGTGGTCAGTACCGCGTCATATGAAGCCCGCGAATACGGCGTGCACTCCGGGATCCCGCTGCGGACCGCGGCCCGACGATGCCCCGAAGCGGTGTTCCTGGCCGTCGACCGGGAGCTCTACCAGGCTGCTTCGGCCAAGGTCATGGCAGCACTTCACGAAGTCGAGGCCGTCGTCGAGGTAATCGGCTGGGACGAGGCATTCCTTGCTGTGCAGACCGACGACCCGGAGTCGTCGGCGCGTGAGATCCAGCAGCGCATCCGTTCAGCCACCGACCTGGACTGCAGCGTGGGCATCGGCCAGAACAAGCTGCAGGCCAAAATGGCCACGGGGTTCGCCAAGCCAGCCGGCGTCTTCCGGCTGACCCACGCCTCATGGTTGGCATTGCTCGGCGAGCGGCCGACTGATGTGCTGTGGGGTATCGGCTCTAAGACTGCCAAGCGTCTGAGCGGGATGGGCATCTCCACGGTTCTGGAGCTCGCACGGGCCGATCCACAGGCTCTCGCCGCAGCGGTCGGCCCCACGACCGGTCCTTGGCTGGTTCGGCTCGCACAGGGTCGGGACAGCGCCACGGTGACGAGCGCGCCCCACACTGCCCGCTCAACCAGCCGTGAGACCACGTTCCAGCAGGACCTCGAGGACTGGGACCGCGTACGCCACGAGATCAGCGTCCTCGTTGGGCACGTCGCTGAAGATGTCGCAGATCGGCAGCGTCGCGCCGTGCGCGTCGTCGTGAAGGTGCGCTACGCACCGTTCGTCACCCTCACGCACGGCCGCGCGCTGACAGCGCCTTCAGCGGATGTGGAGGCAATCGAGCAGGCCGCTCTGGCCGCGCTGGACGCATTCAGCTCACGACGACCGGTGCGGTTGCTGGGTGTTCGAGCAGAGCTCGAGAGCTAGATCGAGGCCGAACGCCCGGATCTGGCTCCCTTCGATGTCAAGAGGCTGGCTGTTGAGCTGGAGGAGGTCGGAGCCTTTCGAGATACGGGTCGCGGTGGCGTCGGTCGTACAGCGTTCGCCGTCATCGGCTCGCCGGGATTCGCTCCCGGCCAGGGTGGGGTCGCCGACGGGGCCGGTCAGTCCTGGGACCGGGACCAGCTGGGCATGCTGCGCCAGTCCGTGGCCTGCCGGGCCTGCGGCGACCGCACGACGGCGCTGCGTCCGATCACGGTGCCGACCCTCGTGATGCACGGAGCCGACGACGCAGTGTGCAACCTTTCCGGTGGGCAGGCCATCGCAGCCGCTACCCACGGCACCGAGCTCGTGGTGTTCCCGGGAATGGGCCACAGCCTGCCACGCGAGCTGTGCCCAGACATGGCCTGGCTCATGACGAGCGAGCCGGCGCTGACCAACCACAGCCGCTCAGGTCAACCGCTCACCGACGTTCATCCTTCGAGCATGGTCGTCCCGTCGGTGGCAGACTGCCGTTCCGAGGCCGCTGCCTGCACCGCCGCTCGCGTGAGTGCCTGGCATGTGTTCCCGAGCTGCCATGCGACCTGAGGCTGACTTGAGTGCCTGACAGCCCCAGTCTGGGTTGAGGTGTGAGCCGTCAGATCACTGCACACTCCGGCGGAGCTTCTCCTCATGTTCCACCCGTCACGTCACCAACGTCTGTGGTCACAACCGCTAGGGTGCCGTGATGACCGACCTGCTTCTCAACCCAAGGACCTACCACCCCTTGGACCTCGACCCCGAGGCACGACGCCTCCTGCGCGCGACGATCGAGTGGTTTGAGGCACGCGGCAAGACAGAGCTCAAACGCGTCCACCACGAGCGCGAGTGGTACGGCGACTTCTTGGACTTCATGGCGTCACAGAAGGCTTTCGCCACGTTCCTCACGCCGGGGTCCCAGGGTGGCCGCTGGGACACGGCACGCATCTGCGCCTTCGGCGAGCTCCTGGCGTTCTACGGCCTCGACTACTGGTACGCCTGGCAGGTCACCATCCTGGGTCTCGGCCCGGTCTGGCAGAGCGACAACGAGGCCGCGACGGCTCGCGCCGCGCAGATCCTCCGAGGCGGCGGCGTGTTCGCGTTCGGGCTGTCAGAGAAGGCGCACGGCGCCGACATCTACACCACGGACATGGTCCTGACCCCCGACGCCAAGGGCTTTCGCGCCAACGGCAGCAAGTACTACATCGGCAACGGCAACGTGGCCGGTATGGTCTCGGTCTTCGGCCGCATGGCCGGCGTCGAGGGCCCCGACGGCTACGTCTTCTTCGCCGTGGACAGCCAACACCCGTCGTACGAGCTGGTGAAGAACGTCGTGTCGGCGCAGATGTACGTCAGCGAGTTCAGCCTCCACGACTACCCCGTGACTGCCGCGGACGTCCTACACACCGGGCCTGCCGCCTTCGACGCCGCACTCAACACGGTCAACATCGGCAAGTTCAACCTCGGTTTCGCCTCCATCGGGATCTGCGAGCATTCCTTCTACGAGGCCATAACGCACGCAGACAACCGCATCCTGTACGGCAAGCGGGTCACCGACTTCCCCCACGTGCGCCAGGGGCTGACCGATGCCTACGCGCGACTGGTCGCCATGAAGCTGTTCGGCGAAAGGGCGATCGACTACGTCCGCTCCGCCTCCGCCGACGATCGACGCTACCTCCTGTTCAACCCGGTCATGAAGATGAAGGTGACGACCGAGGGCGAGCGGGTCATCGACGGGCTCTGGGACGTGGTGGCCGCCAAGGGCTTCGAGAAGGACACCTACTTCGAACAGGCGGCGATGGACATCCGTGCGCTGCCCAAGCTTGAGGGCACGGTGCATGTCAATATGGCCCTGGTCCTGAAGTTCCTGCCCAGCTACCTGCTGCAGCCGACGACGCTGCCCAAGGTGCCGACCCGCCGCGATGGCGCGGACGACGCCTTCCTGTTCCGCCAAGGACCTGCCAGGGGTCTGGGGAAGGTCCGGTTTGCGGACTGGCGCTCCTCGTTTGACGCATTCGCGGACGTTCCGAACGTCGCCGTGTTCCGTGAACAGGCCGAGGGCCTGGTCGACCTCGTTACGAACGCCGGGCCCGACTCGGAACAGGCCAAGGACCTGGACCTTCTCCTAGCGCTCGGCGAGCTGTTCACCCTTGTCGTCTATGGCCAGCTCATCCTCGAGCAGGCTTCGTTGGCGGCCCTGGACCCCGACCTGCTGGACCAGGTCTTCGACGTGCTCGTTCGTGACTTCTCGGCCTATGCCGTCGACTTGTACGGCAAGGCCTCATCGACCAAGGCGCAACAGCTTTGGGCGCTGGAGCACGTCCGCAAGCCGGCAGCCGGCCCAGGTCGCTACACCAGGGTCTGGCAGCAGGTCCGCGACCTGGCGGGCGCCTACGAGATGCGCCCGTAGCGCATGAGTTGCCACCGTTGTTGACAGGTACCGATCGGCTCACCAGTAGGCCGGCCCCGGCTGCGAGCACGCGCCGGGAGCCTCACCCGGCCACGACGAGGCAAGACACAACCCGCCACAGATATGCGCTCAGGTCACGGGCAGTAGGTTTGGGCCACTTGGGGGGGCGACATGGTCCCCATCAGGGCGGCCCCTGGCCTCAACGCGCCCCTGGCTTGGCGGGCTCACGGCTCAACGGTGCCGGCTGCGGTCGCGTAGCGTCGGCGGCGACCCGAGCTGACCATGCGAGGGCCATCAGCAGCCCCAGGCACGACAGCACAGCGACCGCCAGCATCAAGTACGCGGCTGCCACGCCAGTGTTGAGTTCGCGAGCGCGAATCACCAGCCCAGCAGCATCTCACAGCGTTGCGAGGACGATGCCCCACCAACGTAGCCGCCTCAAGCGGGCGGCCAGTACCGCCGTAGTGACGACGAGGGCTGCTCCCAGGCCCGCTAGCCCCAGTCGCAGGTCCTGCCAGCCAGGGGTGAGGGTCACTGCCGATTAGCGCCCAGATCGGCCAGCCTATGCACCGGGTATACGAGTGTGGTCCTGCCGCGAATATGCCGGTCACGTGCGACACGACGAGCCCGGTCAGGATCACGGCTGCCAGCCGCCTTACCTGCACCGGCTGCAGTTCAGTCTTCGACGGCGATGAGGAGTCGGGTCCACGGGCGCCCACCCTCACGGCGGGTACGCCCATCGCTGTCTTGGCGGTCAGGGCGCAGAACAGATCCACGGCACCCAACCACGTCGCTGGGCCGCTCAACACCACTAGTCTGCCGAAGGCACCAGCTGCACGAGCGCAGACGAGCGCCACACGGGCAGGATCCGCACCCAGCGGTCGGGCCCGGGCAGGCGCCTGGACACCACTGCGGCGGCCAGCACCAGGGGGCCGGCGGCCATCGCGACCACGCGGTGGGTGAACTCAGTGAGCGGACTCAGCTGCCACGGCGGGGCAGTCTGGTCTGGACGACATCCCGGCCAGGGCAGGGGTCCCCCGACCCGGTGGCACACACGACCGCCCCCATTGCCACGGCCAAGAATGTGAACAGCGCCGCGAGGGGCGGAACGCCGTCAGGGCGGCCGTCGACGAAGGGGAAGCGTTTCTTGGCATGGAGCATGTCCTGGCCATCGACAGCGGGCTGCGGGTGCCGGCCCGACACATTACGAATCCGGTAGGGCCCGTTCGTACCACCCCCAACCCCTGGTATCGGGGGACGAAGCCATGGCTACTGGGCGATGTTCATGATCGGCCTGAGCGCCGGACCTCGGGCTCCGCCAGCTGACCGCGTCCTGCCGGAGGCCCACCTGCCGACATCATCGCCAGGAGAGAAGCGGGACCTTCGTCGACAGTCAACGACCGGCGCGACCCGACCTCGTAGCACGGGGTGCTTCTGCACCGGCTGGGCAGGACACCAAGCGGGCCGTGCCGACTCGCCCAGGAGCGTGTCCCCGGATGCGTCGCTCTAGAGGTTCCTGTCAGCCTCAGTGGTGGTCGGGCCGCGGCAGGGACCAACGGGCCTGACGCCTGCTCCGGGGTTCACCAAGCTGTCGGTCCATGCAAGGTGCTCTCAGTACCCGACTACTTCGAGGTTCCATGCCCTGGGGCAGTGTTGAGATGCGGGCGGTACCCAAAGATTCCAGTACTCCGGCCCGGCGCCTGAGGGCGCGACGCGGCACCCGTGGCAGAACACGACCCCCTCCGGGCCGGCCATCGGGCAACCGCCCTGAACCGTCGGTCCATAACAGTGGTCGATGACCTCATCGGTGATGGGGTTCAAGATGTCTACCACGCCATCCTCGTACATGGCGATCCCCTCCCTGAGCGCGACTCCTGATGATCTTCTTTCAGAAGAAGGCAGAACAGCAGTCGGCACAAGGGACCTACGGCCCGTGGTTTCCTGCCGCGTGAGACTCGCCCGCCTCGAACAGGGCCAACACACTGCGGCAACGAGCTGGCACAGGTACGAGGTTGCTCGAGCTCAAGCCGCAGCCAATCCCCGCACGAAGCCACGTGGAAAGCGCCGTGCATGAGGGTAAGCGTCGTCATGGCGCGCCTCGACGCCGTCCAGCGCATTCACCGATCGCCCTTCCACGAAGCGCTAAATGGTCGAGCCCAAGCTTTCGGACTCAGACCTTAGTGATGAAACTCACCCCCCATGCGAGGTCGTTGGAGCAGACGTTGGCCGGCCAGCACTGGGAGGGGCTATGCCAACCTCTGACGGCCCGGTGTCCACCATGCCGACGACGAGTTCCTCATCTCCGCAGTCTCGGACCCTGGTCCGGGCCGTGATCAGTGCATGGCTTTGCACGTCGCCGGGATGGGGCTCGGGCGTGGCCCGGGCCTGCCTGCCTGCCTTAGTGGGGCCTGCCTGCCGGATAGGGAACCGGCAGGCAGCGGTCAGCGGGTGTCCGGAAACGATCGGCAAAACGGAATCCAACAGAAGCCGCTGAACCGTTGCTGTTGCCCACCTGGGTCGTTCAGGCGGTCCCCCGCCTGGCTATGGTCGCATCTGGACGGGGACAGAATGCCACCGTCTCGAAGCCCCTCCAGAAATCACCGTCGGTAGCCCTCTACGGCAGGTCCGACCAACAATTCCCGCAGCGACCACTGGTCAGCTCGTGGAGTTGGCCACGTCATCGTTCAAGGGTTTCGATCAACTTTGCGTTTCTGTCCTCCCGTGGGAATCTGCGCAGCCTCTCGTCTGTTGCCGGCTGCGCCGAGTCTCGACGTGGTAAGTGACCTGAAAGGACATCACATGACCGTTACCGATGAGCTCCTCCAGAACGCCGGCGCCTACGCCGCCAGCTTTGACAAGGGCCATTTGCCCATGCCACCTGCGCGGCATCTGGCGATAGTCGCCTGCATGGATGCACGGTTGAACCCCTACGGACTGCTCGGCCTGAGCGAGGGCGACGCCCACGTGATTCGCAACGCTGGCGGAGTCGTCACCGAGGACGAGATTCGGTCCCTGGTCATCAGTCAGCGACTCCTTGGGACCCGGGAGATCATCCTCATCCACCACACTGACTGCGGCATGCTCACCTTCACCGACGACGAGTTCAAAGCCCAGATCGAGGCCGACACCGGCCTGCGACCCGGATGGGCACCAGAGTCCTTTCGAGACCCAGCCGCGGATGTGAAACAGTCTCTGGCGCGCATCGCGGCGAACCCATTCATTCCGCACAAGGGCCAGGTGCGCGGTTTCGTCTACTCGGTGACCGACGGGTCGCTCACCGAGGTCACCTGAGGACCGACTCGTGCCTCAGTCCCTGTCAGTGGCAGCGGCCAAAGGCGGGCCGTCGACGGGGCAGTATCGCCGCATTGGCTGCGCCTCACGAGGCGGGTGATCGGGGGCTAGACGGGGTGCAGGCGCTGGGCCGCGGACGAAGACCGCGGCGAGCAGCCCTCCCGTGAGCAGGAGGGCGACGCATACCCACATCACTGTGCGGAACGCGGGTTCAAGGACCCTCGGATCGGTGTAGCTGTGTCCGCTCAGCCCAGCAACCAGGGGCAGCACAGCCACGGCCAGCAGCCCCGCGATCCGGGCCACGGCATTGTTGACCCCGCTGGCGAGACCTGAATGGCTCCCGGATACAGCCGCAAGCGCCGTAGCGGTCAGTGGGGCTACGGTCAGCGCCAGCCCGCAGCCGAACGTGGATACGGGTACTACTACGTCGGGGAAGTACGACGAGCCCGAGGTGATGCGGGTCAGGCCTGCGACACCCACGGCCGCCAGAATCGGACCGACTGTCATCGGTATGCGCGGTCCGATGCGCTGGCTCAGACCTCCGGCACGTGCCGAGAAGGCCAACATGATCAGAGTCACGGGAAGGAGCGAGATGCCCGCTTCCAAGGGGGTGAACCCCACCACGACCTGGAGGGTCAGGACCAGCCAGAAGAAGATTCCACCCAGCGCCGCATAAACCGCAAAGGTCACCGCATTGGTGCCGCTGAATACCCGGGAGGCGAATATCCCCAACGGCAGCATGGGATCCGCGATGTTTGCCTCCCAGACAATGAAACCAACAATCGCCACGACACCGGCTAACAGCGAACCCCAGACCACACGTGCGGTGACCCCCTCCGTCGGCCAGGCGATCAGCCCGTAGGTCAATGTCGCCAGCCCTACGGCTGCCAGCCCTGCCCCCGTGACGTCGGTGTGATGGGCCGCAGCGGGGTCGTGCGACTCAGGAACATGGCTGTGCGCGACGGCCACGACCGTGGCAGCGACTGGGACGTTGATCAGGAAGATCCAGCGCCAGGAGGCGACCCCGATGATCCACCCTCCGATGAACGGACCTGTGGCGCCAGCGATGCCACCGAGCCCGGACCAGGCGCCAATGGCGCGTGCTCGGTCATCAGAGCGGAAGGAAGCCTGAATGATCGCAAGGCTGCCCGGGGTCAGCAGGGCTCCACCAACGCCCTGCAAGGCGCGCGAGGCCACCAACGTCTGTATGTTCGGCGCCAGCCCGCACAGCATCGACGCCAGCGCGAACCAGAGCACACCGACGATGAACACGCGGCGTCTGCCAAGGCGATCCCCCAGGGAACCACCCAGCAAGATGAGGCAAGCCAACGTCAGGGTGTAGGCGTTGACGGTCCAGGTCAGTCCGGCAAGTCCGGCGTTGAGATCCTTGCCTATCGAGGGCAGGGCGATGTTGACCACCGTCGCGTCGACGAACGAGAGGCTGGAGCCAAGGACCGTTGCTACGAGCACCCAGCGCGCCGCCGGCTCACCATAGGCAAGCGACGGTGCATCAGCTGTTCCACCACTGCCCATGGCTCAGTCTCCCCATGACTCACGCCCCATGGCAATGACGGTGGTTCTGGGGTGCACGTGCCTGGTCGTCAGGGCGACCCCGACAATCACGTCGTTCGCCAAGTCACAGAGCGAGGTGGAACGTGGTTAGACCACGGTGGGGAGAGCTGTGACCCAGCACCAGGGGTCTTCAGTCGATCCTCCCATGAGGATCCTGCCTTCGCCCATCGGCTACGTTCCCACGTGTCGCGGCGACGACAGGAAAGTGTTGGCGACTGGGTTGGTCACAGGATCGAATTCGGGTGAAGCAAAGTCTTGGTCGGCGCAGTCGGCCGAGAACGTGCGCACCCTGGGGCGAACCGTCCACGGTCTGGGAGCCTGCGGAACCGCCTAGCCTGTGGGTATGCGGGTGCAGCGATCTGGGAGGGGCCTGGATGGCTAACGCCGAAGACGTACGCCGCCTCGCTCTGGCCCTGCCTGGCGTGGCGGAGATCGAGAGCGACGGCTTCGACTTCCGGGTGGCCGACAAGGGGTTTGTCTGGTCCTACCCCGAGCGCAGACCGGGCAAGCCGCGGCTGATCCGGACCGACATCGCGGTGCTGTTCGTGGGTGACGAGGCCGAGAAACAAGCTCTCCTGCTCGGCGAGCCCGAGGTCTTCTTCACCACGCCAAGCTTCGACGGCTGGCCGCTGGTGATGCTGCGACTGGCGGAGGTAGACGTCCAGCGCCTCGGGGAGCTGGTGACAGATGCATGGTGGATGCGTGGCCCGGACGTGCTCGCCGGTTGATTTCGTCTGGCGGCTCGCCCCTTCCGAGCCACCCAAAGCCCCGTCACGCTCACACCGATGACGAGGGCGCCCTGAACCAATGCACTCCAGAAGTTCTGGATGCAGGAGCAACCCTACAGAGACGAAGATGACCACGCCGACCGAAGTACGCAGGAAGCAAACCCCGCCACGGGTGATCGATCCTGGGGACTTGCCGGCCATCGGCTGACCGCACCGGGTTGTCCGCCAGCCGCCATGCCTTTGGGGGGGCTCGGCCCTGGTGACAACCACGGAGCCGACCCTTTCCCCACTGGCATCACGGGCGGCAAGACCTTGAGATGGATACTTCGCCGGCCCCCTTTGCCCCTAGGGATGTTGGGGTGACGGGCCTCGGTCTGGCCGGTGCCGACCAACGACGGTGACCCTCTGGTGACCGGAGATCGGCGCCGGCGGGTGTGAGGCGGACTCGATGCGCCGGGTCAGAATGTTCGAGATCGTCAGGCCTGATCGCGCGACGTGCTCAGGGTTTGTCCAAGCCGCGCTCGCCATGGTCGATCGATGAGATTCCTGGACCCTGCTCTCCCAAAATGGGACAGGTCACACCGTCATCCAAGGGTCACGCTTGAAGTGCACACACCGAGCCCTACGAGCCCAACAAGAGCCCAGTGTCTGCAAGAAGGTTCGCGGGACGCGAAGCTTGACGTCTGTGGAGCGGGCGCTCGGGTCATTTCCGAGTGCTGAGTCCGAAACCTTCTGGTGCCCCATGAGCACCCCAACGAGCCCATGGGCATTGGGCGCAGGAGAATGGAGAGGAACGAGTCGGGTGAGGTCGCAAAGCTGTGCCTCTTCAATGACTTGGTGGACCCCGGGGTCGATCATTTCGGCCCCGCTGACGAGAAATGGCCAACCACAAGGAGGCGTCACATGACAACGGTCGCTCTGACGACGGCTGATCGCTGCGATCGGTGCGGCGCCCAGGCCTACGTGTTGCTGAGCGTGTTCGTCCCGGACAGCGGGGACCGCGAGCTGTGCCTGTGCGCCCACGACTTCCGGCAGCACGAGCGCCAGCTCGTGCATTCCGGGGTGCGAGTCATCCTCGACCAACGACGCCAACTACAGAAGGAAGCCAGCCACGCCTGACCTCACCAGGCTCGCGGTCGACCTGCGCCGGCACGCCCGCGCCTTGGCTAGTGGCGGCACGCTGCCATCCCTGCAGTACGTCACGAGGGGCAGCACCGGCGGCGCGGTTGGGTGGACCTGGGACATCTGAGCCTCTCAGAGAGCCTTGGCATTTCTCCAGTTCCTTGCACCGTTGGCCGTTTGTCTGACGGCTGACCAGCACGACTGCGTTCGGAGCTGAGGGTACCGAGGCACCGTTCGCGGTGATGACCCTGTTCTCACAGCCGGTCGCGCTTTGCCTGCGCACCATAAGTGATCAGCGCTCGCACGTGCTCCCCGTTATCGCCCCGTCCTCCCGCGACACAGCACGAGCGGGTGCCAGCCGCGCGGCTAGCTGGGGCGCTTTTCCCAGATCGAGACATGCTGACGGCTCTCGCTGGTAAACGGTTCCCGCCCCCACCCCGCCCATCGGTCACGCAGTTGTAGTCCTGCAAGCTGCGCCATGAGGTCGAGCTCGGCTGGCCAAACATATCGGAAGGGAACCGAGCTGTACTCTCCACGGTCGTTGACGACCTCGACGTAGTTTGAGCTCATCGCCTGCGTGGCGACGTCGTAGACATCGAACGCCCACTTCGTCGAGCTCACGTGGAACGGTACGACGGTCTGCCCGGGTGGGAGCCTGCGCAGATCTGGGATTCCGACCTCGATGACGAAACAGCCATCGGACTCAAGGTGCGCTGCGACGTTGCGGAAGCACGCGACCTGGGCTGCCTGGGTTGTGAGATTCATGATCGTATTGAAAACCAAGTACGCGACGGAGAACATCCCATCCACTCTCGTCGTCGCGAAGTCGCCGATCGTGACAGCGATGGCGTCACCACCAGGCTTGGCACGCAGCCGAGCGACCATGGCGCGCGACAGCTCGATGCCGTGAACCGGAATGCCGCGGCGCGCCAGAGGTAACGCGATGCGCCCAGTCCCGATGCCCAGCTCTAAGGCGCGGCCGCTGCCCGCGAGATCCGCGAGCACACCGACCACGGGGTCCAAGACACCCGGCTCGAACATATCCACGGCCGACTCGTCGTAGGACGCGGCGACCCGTTCTCCAAAATGGCCGTCCTCGTCTTCCATAGACGGACCGTACTCCCAAGACCTCTGCTGCAGCCGGACACGCGCCGCTCGGCATGACAAGGTGTCCGGGTGGGACTGTCAAGGAGATCCTGGTGCTGGGTCGGTGTCCGCGCCTGCCGACAGAAAGGCGCTTTGGCGCTGGTCTATCCGGCAGGACCGTGCCAGCGCGGGTCCCTGCCCAAGAAAGCGACGAGACGATCGACGGGTCCAGCGGCCTCCGACACGTCAACTTCATACCCGAAAGACTTACCGGGCCCGCGATACTCCGGCTCAAGCATCGCCCTGCCCATGGCGAGCGCCAGGTCCGCCGCGGCGGGCTGGAACCTCACCGACGACCCGATCGCAGTTGCCAGGTCCCAACCATGCACCAGGAACTCCATGACGAGGAACCCGAGGGGAAGCTTCTGCGGCTGCTCCCCGCCCTCTCGGTAAGCGCCCATGATCGTTTGTGCCGCTTGGTGAAACTCCGTGGCCGGGTTAGCTCCGACGCGGTAGTCGTTCGGAACTCCCGTGACGGAACGACCACTGAGTCTTGCGGCGAAACTGTTGGCCCACCCGACCAGGTGGTCAACGATGCGAGCGACGTCAAACTCGGGGCATGGCGTAGGCAGGTGTTCTTGACCTGGCGTGACAGATGCGATGGTGGCCTCCGTCTCGTCAAGGACGGATTCCAAGAGATCTATCTCGGACGGACTCATGGGCAGACGCTACCTCGTTCAAGCAGGTCACGCGTCGACCCGACGCGCAACGAGGGAGCGCCCAAGCCGAGTACCGGATGCCGTCACGAGACGGGGGCTCAACGGACATATCGGGGCGGTTGAAGTGGCCTCTGACAGACAGACCGCGAGGGTTAGCTATCCGTGCTGGAATTCTCGGGCTCGGCGTCGTGATCCAACTCGTGGGGGCCGGCCTTGATCGCGATACACCAGCCGCTATTTCCTTCGTCATCCTCCTGGTCCTTCTGGCCACACTCGTTTGTCGTTTCGAGGCGGAGAACTGATGCCTGATCGTGGTCGCTGCCCGCCAGGGGCGTCGCGACACTGCCGCGCGGTTCTGGGTGTCCAGACGTGTCACACCGCGGCAGCGCTTCCTAGAGGGAAGGCACACGCTCTTGGCCACAGAGGCGAACGTCAGCGGCGCGCTGCTGGCCGAGGATCTGCTCGCGCAGCATGTCTGCATTCGCGCAGTGCTGCGCAAGCTCACGCAAGACGGGAGAGTTCACCCCGCCCGGCGGGAGCGGGCCGCGCCGATAGCCGCAGACGATGTCGTCCAGCCCAGCGATGATGTCGCGCGCCGTGATGCCTCACAGTCTCCTCGGTGTGCTCGCCGGACCGAGGCGACGGTGTTGTCGTCAACGAGGACAAAGACCCGATATGGACAGGCCCACCCCGGTCTTTTGGGTCGTTGCCCCGGTGGGATCGACACACGATGTGCGCTGGTCCGGTATGAGTCTTCGCGCATGCCAGTGACGTGTGCGAATGACGTGTGCGCGGTGGACCAGGCAGTCGATCGTCGCGCGCCCCAAGATCGCTACGCAGGGCGGTCCCACAATACTGGCCAGACTCCCGCCATCTCAGGCAACATTTGCTGCTTGCAATGTGTACCTCGGACCAGGAGGAGCCATGCCCCAAGACACCCGCCCCGACATCCGCGAGATCCGCACCGTGGGCATACCCGTGACCGACCAGGACGCCGCACTGCGGTTCTATGCCGATACCTTGGGCTTCGAGGTGCGCACCGACGTCCCAGTCCCACAGCTCGGTAGCCGTTGGATCGAGGTGGCGCCACCGGGCGCGGTCGTGACGGTCGCACTCGTAGCGGCGCGCGACGACGCCCCAGCGGGCGTGGAGACCGGCATCCGACTGCGCACACCGGACGCTGCCGCCACGCATGCGGCGCTGCAGGCGCGCAGTGTCGAGGTCGGCGAACTGCTGCGCTGGCCCGGGGTGCCGCCGATGTTTGAGGTACGCGACCGTGACGGCAACCGCTTCAAGATCGTTGAGTAGGCCACCTGCCAAGCCCACTGGACACGACAGCCTGCCAGCTGCAGCTCAGCCCGAAAGATGACGGCTCGCCGAACGCGCGGGGCACGCCGGAGCTCGGTTCACCGATCTCGTCACCCAAGGCTGCGGTGGCTTCGCCCGAACCGCAGGCTAAAGCCGTCTCCAGCCGCACGTCACCGACCTTTTCCGGCGCGGTGGCATCAACCCAGACAGGAGATCCGATGTCTAGCATCAAACGACCAGAGCCGCTGACCGAACGAGTCGATCTGGCCCCACGAGATGGCCACGGGCAGCTCAAACCGTTCATCCTCGCGCCCACCTCGCGGACTGGATCGTGATCTACCAGTCGGCATGCGACGCGCCCCTGAGGCGGGGTCTCTGCACTCATCGAACTGGCTGAATCACGCCTGTTTCGACACTTTCACTGCTGAAACACTCGCACTTTCGTTCTTCCACTGTTAAAACACTCGTGTTTCAGCTCTTCCACGATGGTCTCAACTGCGCTACGTTTCCGGCACTCGGAGGTGCATGTCAAAGCCCTCATGACACAACGGAGGGCCATGACCACTCAACAAGCCGCCGGGCCATTGGGGTATCTCGAGACAGCGACCGACAAGGGTCTCAAGAGCGGTGCGCTCGGCCTGCTGTCGAGCATCGTGGTCGGCGTGGCCTCTACCGCGCCGGCTTACAGTCTGGCTGCGAGTCTGGGCTCGTCGTCGCCACGACCAACGGCAACGGGATCGTCGGGGTGAAAGCCCCGTCGATCATGCTGCTCGCCTTCGTCCCGATGTTCCTGATCGCCGTCGCCTACAGCGAGCTCAACAAGGCCGAGCCGGACTGCGGAACCACCTTCACCTGGGCGTCACGGGCCTTCGGGCCGTGGGTGGGCTGGCTCGGCGGCTGGGGGATCATCGCCGCAGACGTCATCGTCATGGCAAACCTCTCCCAGATCGCCGGGTCCTACACGTTCCGCCTCGTTGGTGCCGGCTCACTGGCGGGCAGCACGTTCTGGAGCACGGTGGCCGGCATTGTGTGGATCGTCATCATGACCTATATCTGCTACCGCGGGATCGAGGTATCGGCCCGGATCCAGTACGCGCTGCTTAGCGTGGAAGTGTTCATCCTGATCATCTTCTCGGTAGTCGCACTCACGAAGGTCTACGGCGGCACCTCACCGCCGGGATCGTTGCACCCAACCCTGAGCTGGCTGGTACCCAGCGGACTGTCTCTCAGCTCGATCGTGACTGCGACCCTCATCGCGGTGTTCATCTACTGGGGCTGGGATACCGCGGTCTCGGTCAACGAGGAGACGTCCGACCCGGCCAGGGCTCCTGGCCGCGCCGCCGTCATCTCCACCCTCTTGCTCCTGGTCACCTACGCGATCGTCAGCGTGGCTACGGTGGCCTTTGCAGGGGTCGGCTCGGCCGGTATCGGGCTCGGCAACGCGGCCAACTCCAGCGATGTGTTCAACGCCTTGGGCTCAAGCGTGTTCGGTGGGACGGGGCAGGCAAGGTCATGCAGACCCTGCTGATCATCTCCGTTCTGACCTCGGCGTCCGCGTCCACCCAGACGACGATCCTGCCTACGGCGCGTACTGCGCTGTCGATGGGCGCCTTCCGGGCGATCCCCGCCAAGTTCGCCCGGATCCACCCGCGCTACCTGACCCCTACGGACGCGACGATCTGGATGGGCGGCGTCTCGATCCTCTTCTATGTCGGGATGACCATGGTCAGCCAGAACATCCTGGGCGACTCGATCGCAGCGGTCGGCCTGATGATCGCGTTCTACTACGGGATGACCGGTTTTGCCTGTGTGTGGTTCTACCGCCGGAAGATCGCTGCAGGCGGGCGTGACCTGTGGATGAAGGGCGTGCTGCCGTTCTGTGGCGGGCTGATGCTGCTCGGGGCGTTCGGGTTCGCCTCCTACCAGTACGCACAGCCGAGCTACGGCAAGACGACCATCTTCGGGATCGGCGGCGTGTTCGTGATCGGGATCGGTGCCCTCTTCTTCGGCGGAGTCCTTATGGTGGTGTGCAGCCTGGTGGCTCCGGCATTCTTCCGCGGCGACACGCTCGTCCGGCGCGGCGCGCACGACCTCGTCCTGGCCGGAATGGCCCAGGAACCCGCCAGCGAACGGGAGAGCGTAGGGATGCCCGGTGCCGGCATGCCAGACATCGTGATCGCCCCCGACCTGTCGAACCTGCCTGAGGGCGCCACCGCGATCGACGCTGAAACCGGCGAGACGTTCCACCGACCTGAGGACAGCAAGCAGAGGGTCGCGTCCGGCCGAAGCGATGAGCATCTCTGGTAAGACCGGCCTGATCTGTCACTGCCCTCTCACGGAGATCCAAGAGGATCGACCTGTTTACTGCCAGGCGCTCTTGCTTGCTCAAAGCAGAACAGCAACGAGTCAGCGGGTGCCCCTGGCCGGCACCCTCATGATCGGCGCAAGCGGTCCCCTGCGGGGCTCGCCGATCACTGAACCGGCGCGCGCAAGAGCCATGAGGTCGAAGAGATCACCGTTGGAAGCGTCAGTTGCTCGACCGTTCGAACCATCCGAGGTCAAGGTAGCCACCACTGGTGGGTATCGAAGGCAAGCACACCCTTGACGGATCTCGCCTCCTCACCCTGTCGCAGGTTCAGCAGTCATCCGGCTCAGGGCTGCACTGCGGGCCTGATTCGTCGGGCACCTCAAGTAAGCTCGGGAATCTGCGCGCCATAGGGCAAGCCTGCCGCCACGTGGGCCTGGTAGACCTCCGGCCACGGCGCGAGCACGGCATCGCTGTGGGGACCGTGACCTGGATTCCCGGCCACGGCCTTTGCCAGCTCGCCGAGGCACACGAGCCAGCCGCCGGCGTTACGTGCAGCGGCATCGCGATGTTCGAGCACGTCAAGCAGGACGAGGCGGCAGGTCGTCGCATCGAGTGCCTCAAGGGTGAAGTGGAGCTCGTCTGCCCCCAGCTGAACGCAAGGCGCGTGGGCGGCTCCCAGGCCAGGACAGTGCCCGGCACGTCGTCGGTGTGTGGGTCGCCGCGGAAGCTGATCCTGCCGCCAGCTCGCGGCTCGATGCTCACCTCCGGAGCCGGGAACCAGTGTGCCAACTCGGCCGGATCGGTGATCGTGGTCCACACATGGTCGATGGGGTGCGGGTAGATGCGCTCGAAGCGCACGGCCGGTCGGTCGCCGACCTCGACATAGCTGCCGAGGTCTGGGGTGAGGTCCATCAGGTCTCCTTCCTCGTGCGACGTGCGACGGCGTGCTCCACAGGTCGCGGTGGTGCGGTGGTGTCGAGCCTGTGTGAAAGGGCGTCGAGGCTGTCGTTCCAGAACGCCCGGTACGGCCGAAGCCAGGTGTCGAGCTCGACCAGCGGCGTTGCGTCGATGGCGTAGATACGACGCTGCGCCTCTGGCGCAACCCGCACGAAGCCTGCCTCGCGCAGAACTCTCAGGTGCTTGGACACGGTGGGCTGACTGAGATGCAGAACGTCGACGAGCTCGCTGACAGCCCGGGGACGCTCGCGTAGAAGGTCGAGCATGTCGCGTCGGTGCTCCTCACCGAGCACAGCCCACAACGTCCCTGTCATCCGGCCAATATGCCGCTTGGTGTATATACCTGTCAAGGCATCTACTGGGTTCGTCCTCCAGACGCACGGCTGCAGGCACGGATGTGGGATCCCTTCCAGATGGCCCGGATCGTCAGCCGGTGACCCCAGCCGACCAGCCGCGGTTCATCCCGCAGCCGTTCCTCTTGAAGAGCGGCGACGCTGCCAAAGCTGGTGAGCGGGACAGCTCGAGTTGGTCTCACCAACACCCGTCGCGACGGGGGACGTCCCGCAGGTGGCAGGCATCAGCAGGTCGGTGGTCCGATCCGTTCTGGCACCCTCACCGCTGTCCGCTGACGGGGCAAGACAGCCAGATGATCCCGGCCGGACTTCCGACCCCGCCGCGTGGACGGCATCGCCTCTCCATCAGGGCAAATGATCTGCTGCACGGGCTTGGATCACCCAAGCCGGGAAGCGTGACCGTACGTGGTGCGGTGGCTTTCTGAACGTGAGTACGTCACCGAGGACCTTGGCGGCCGACTGCCACACAGGGCCGAGGCCGCGGCCCGATGCCTCACGGATGCCACAAGTTTCACGATCGGGGCACATTTTCACCATTCGTCTGCGGGTCGTGGTAGGGACCGGGTAAACCGGAACCATGACCCTTGCCGACGACCGCTTCAAACGAGGCTCGTGTCCGAGTTGGTGCCAGACAAGGCACGCCGACTGGGACATCGAGCCCGGAGGCCATGACGGGCCGCGCTGGTCGACCGTGCGGACCGATGACGGTTCCTCGGTCGATATCGCCACGGTACAGAACGAGGACGGCGATGTCGTCGTATGGGTCGACGCCGAGCATGGGTCGATGCTGACATCAGAGCAGGCACGAGCGGCAGCCCATGAGCTTCTGGAGGCCGCTTCCTGGGTCGACGACCACCGCCCACCGTGGGTCGACGAACACCGCTCACCGGACACAGAGGCCGCAGACCTGAGACCGGCTCTTGCCCCATCTGCACCAAGGCCGGTGATGTAGGCGCCCAAGGGGGACACGGGGGCGGGTGGACAGTGTGGTGGCGGCAGGCGCCGACGCGACAATGCGGCCACCGATGGCTGTGGCCCGATCCGGGGCCTGGACCAGACAAGTCAGTGACCTTTGGCTCATTGCTTGGCCCTGCGCGACACAGCGGGTCCTGGCCGACTCGGCCCGGGCACCAAAACCCTCTCCTGCTGGTCGACGCCACTGGACAGCACCTGGCGGCGAGCCAAGTCATGTGCCGCGGTGCGGGGGTCGACCCCGCCGGACGAGCAAGGGTCCGGTGCTGCGGGCTCAGAAAGTCGTGGCACCACGGTGAACCCCGCCGCTGCCCGGCTCGTGTTAGGTGGAAAGACTTGTATCTCAAGGGAAACTAACGAACTGGAGGTTCCCGATGGCCAATGTCTGGCACACCGCGGGGGCACGGGTCGTGACAGCGCTCATGGCTGCTCCTGCCCTTGACGGCTGCGGCGGCACGGCCACAGGTGCCAGCACCGCCACCGGTTCCGCAGCCTCCGGCTCGACCGCCACGTCACCGTCGTGGGCCATGGCGGTGGGGCCCACAGCGGCAGTGACGCACAAGGACCTTTCGATCACGGCGTCGCGGGCAAGTTTCGCCCTGACGCGCTACACGTTCACCAGCCAGAACAAGGCCAGCCTCCCCCACAGCCGGAATGTCGCGGGCCCTGGCCTGGACACCGTGGCGCGGCCGGCCAGTTCTCCCGGGCAGTCCGGCATGCTCATGGTCACCTTGCAGAAAGGGTTCTGCGGGCTGGGGTGCCCGGTGCCCGGCCACGAGGACAAGAGCATGAGCCTGACCATCGAGGCAGGTTGAGGGACCATGTCTCGGCGCTCACACGCAAACCGGGACACGGTAGACGTTCGCACCCGTGATCTTGACCGAGCCACTGAGCCTTCGCCAGTGCGGGGTCGAGCCGGCTCGGCGGCGACCCGCCAGGTGCTGAGCTTGGTCACGGCGGCAGGACTGGGCGTCGACGCCTACGTCCACTGGCAACTCGCCCCGGGCTTTGACACTCTCATCGGTACGGGGAGCCCACATATCAGCCAGGGGCAGCTGTTCCGTCTCGAGGCCGTCCTCTGCCTGATCGCCATGCTCTTGGTGCTGCTGGCCCGTCACCGCCTGGCAGCCCTGGTGGCGTTCCTGATCGCGGCAGGCGGCTTGGCTGCGGTGCTGCTGTACGGCCACATCGACGTCGGCGGCTTCGGTCCCTTGCCCGACATGTACGACCCCGTCTGGTACCCCGAGAAGACGATCAGCGCCGTCGCTGAAGCGGTCGCCGCCGTGGCTGCGCTCTGTCTGCTTCTCATGCCGTCAGTCACCTCAGAGACCGACAGCTGAGCACAGCCGGGAGCGCGTCGTCACTGTGGCTGGCGCCCAGCCGTTCTGACGCCCCACATCTACGTGCAGGCGGACCTGGCGGCGTCCTCCACACAGATCTGCCCGGGACCAGATGGCAGTCAGGACCTCCGCACCCAGGCGCACCACCATGGCCTGCCCAGGTCGGCAGCCGACACCGGGCCCGACCGCTGCAGGCATGCGGCCATCGCGCGTTGCCGTTCAATCCCACAGCCCGCTACCCTATGCAATGTTGAAGGGGAGTAGCCCCTACGCGCCGATTGATCGACATGCTGGGACGTTCTCGTCCCCGGTCACCGGGCCCGCGCTGTTCACAGTGTGGGTGGGCGAGACCTTCGACCCAGCGTCAGTGGTTCTTTACGTCTGCCGCGGGTCGAGGTCCTGCTGCCCCCGGACAGCGTCCACGCCTCACCTGCGGCCCAGGAGAGAGGCACGCCAGCATGCTGCACGTCTTGCTGTTGCTCGCCTGCGCAGTGACTATCTACTTCGCCTGCGAGTGGTTCATCAACGCCGTTGAGTGGCTCGGAGTCGAGCTCAAGGTCGGTCCACTTGCCGTGGGCACCGTCCTGGCCGCCGCAGGAACGGCGCTGCCCGAAAGCATCGTCACCCTGGTGGCCGCCCTGTTCGGCGGCGCCGGGCAGGGCAACGACATCGCGGTCGGCGCCGCGATGGGCGGCCCACTGGTGGTTGGCACCATCGCCTACGGCGTGACGGGGGCGATGCTCTTGTGGCGGCGCCGCTGCCTGCCTCACCCAGCGCACGGGGTGCGCCCGACCGAGGCACCCCCAGCCGCCGAGCACACCACAGCGGTCAGCGCCCAGACCAATAAGGAGTCCCAAGGGGTCGATGCAGCCGGTCGCCTCATCGGCGTCGATACCGCGCATCTGGCCCGAGACCAACGCTGGTTCCTGACCATCTTCATCTTCCAGGTCGCCCTAGGCCTGGTCGCCTTCGCCCTCAAACCGTGGCTTGGCTTGCTGTTCTTCACCGCCTTCGCCGTCTACTTCCGGCGGCAGACCCGCAGCACCGGCGAACAGACCCGCAGCACCGGCGAACACGCCTCCGCCGAGGACCTGGAGCCACTGAAGCTGCAGCCAAGACGCACCACGCCGACCAGGGCAGCTGTCCTGACCCAGGTGGCTGTCACTCTCGGGCTCATCTTCGGTTCCTCCCAGCTGTTCGTCGACCAGCTGGAATGGGCGGGGCCTGCCCTTGGCCTACCCTCGGTCGTCGTGGCCCTTCTGCTCTCACCGGTGGCCACCGAGCTACCCGAGATCATGAACGCGATCATCTGGGTCCGGCAGGGCAAGACCCAACTTGCGCTGGCCAACATCTCCGGGGCCATGATGATCCAGGCCACTGTGGCCAGTGGTATCGGAATCCTGTTGACGCCATGGATGTTCGACACGCCCCTGGTGCTGGCAGGTCTGACGACGATCGTCTCCGTCGCGTACCTGCTCTGGCTCCTGCGCCACGACAGGTTCACCGCTGCACGACTGACCGCCGCAGCCGGGCTGTACGCGGTCTTCGCGGTCGCGCTCGTCCTCACCCTCTGACGGCAGGTCATCGCCGTCCAACGACGAGGCGAGCGCCCCAGCCCGCTGCACTAACGGCTTTAACTGCTCGGATGGGCACCGTGTGGTCGGGCGTCGGGGGCTTCGCCCCGCCCCGTAGCCCCAGGTTGGATGGTCTAAGGCAACGGCGTGCTCCTTGCTGGTGCTGGGTCAGCACCAGCAAGGAGCACCTACTTCAAGCCGAGGCGGACCTTGAGCCCGTCGAGCTCGGTCAGGAGCGTCGCCGGCAGGGTGTCGCCGAACTTCTCGAACCATTCCTGGATCTGGGGGATCTCGGCCGCCCACTCCTGGGTGGAGACGTGCAGCGCCGCATTGATCTGCTCGTCGGTCATGTCCAGGCCATCGGTGTCCAGGGACTCCAGGGTCGGGACGTGGCCGATCGGGGTCTCGGTGGCGGTGGCACGGCCCTCGATGCGCTCGACGACCCACTTGAGCACCCGAGAGTTCTCGCCGAAGCCGGGCCACAGGAAGCTTCCGTCAGCGTCGCGGCGGAACCAGTTGACGTAGAAGATCTTCGGCAGCTTGGCCGAGTCAGCAGCCTTGCCGATGGTGAGCCAATGGTTGATGTAGTCACCGGCGTCGTAGCCGATGAAGGGCAGCATCGCCATCGGGTCGCGCCGCACGACACCGACCTCACCGGTGGCAGCGGCCGTCGTCTCGGAGGACAGGGTCGAGGCCATGAAGGTGCCGTTCACCCAGTCGCGGGACTGGGTGACCAGCGGGATGGTGGTGTTGCGTCTGCCGCCGAACAGGATCGCCGAGATCGGCACACCCTGCGGGTCGTCATACTCCGGCGCCAGGATCGGGCACTGTGCGATGGGGGTGCAGTAGCGGGAGTTCGGGTGGCTGGACAACACGCCGTTCTTGGCGTCCTCGGGTGTCCAGTCGTTGCCCTTCCAGTCGGTGGCGTGGGCCGGCATGTTCTCCAGTCCCTCCCACCAGATGTCACCGTCGTCGGTCAGGGCGACGTTGGTGAAGACCGAGTTGCCCTTCTCGAGGGTGCGCATGGCGTTCGGGTTGGTCGTTGTGTTGGTGCCGGGGGCGACACCGAAGAGGCCGAACTCGGGGTTCACGGCGTAAAGGCGCCCGTCCTTGCCGAACTTCATCCAGGCGATGTCGTCACCCAGTGTCTGGACCTCCCAGCCGGGGATGGTCGGGGACAGCATGGCCATGTTGGTCTTCCCGCAGGCACTGGGGAAGGCTGCGGCGACGTACTGGGTCTGCTTCTGAGGGGAGGTGAGCTTCAGGATCAGCATGTGCTCGGCCAGCCAGCCCTCGTCGCGGGCGATCACGGACGCGATCCGCAGGCTGTAGCACTTCTTTCCCAGCAGCGCGTTCCCGCCGTAGCCCGATCCGTAGGACCAGATCATCCGCTCCTCGGGAAACTGCACGATGTACTTGGTGTCGTTGCACGGCCAGGGGATATCCGTCTCGCCGGCCTGGAGCGGGGCGCCAACCGAGTGCAGCGCCGGCACGAACTCGGCGTCGAGCTCCTCGATCCGGTTAAGCACACTGGTGCCGCACAGGGCCATGACGCGCATGGACGCCGCGACGTAGGCCGAGTCGGTGATCTCGACGCCGAACATGGGCTTGTCTGCGTGGAGGCGTCCCATGACAAACGGGATCACATACATCGTGCGGCCGGTCATCGACCCCCGGTAGAGGTCGTTCAGGAGCACTTTCATCTGGTCCGGCGCCATCCAGTTGTTGGTGGGGCCGGCGTCCTTCTCCTCGACAGAGCAGATGAAGGTGCTGGCTTCGACGCGGGCGACGTCCGAGGGGTCGGATGTGCAGTGGAACGAGTTGGGTTTGATGTCCTCGTTGAGGCGGGTGAAGGTGCCTGACGCGACGAGCCTGTCGGTCAGGGTCTTCCACTCCTGGTCCGAGCCAGTGACCCAGGAGATGCGCTCGGGTGTGGTCAGTGCGGCGACCTCAGCGACCCAGGCGGCAAGCCCGCTGTGGCTGGTGGAACCGTCGCTGTGGATCTGCAGTGTTGGGCTGGTGATCGTCATTGGTTCGGGTTTCCCTTTCGCGTGGCGCCCTTCGGCAACCTGAAGTCGGTTCTGTGCCTAGCTGGTGACCTTCGGTCACCCATCGTGAATACCCTTCCTTCGTCACCCTCGCAGTACCGGTTCATCGTGCTCAGATGGTGAGCGAGCAGATCGCGTTTGGTGACCAGCAGAGGCGAGAATGCGTCCTTCGACGACAGACCGACGTTCCCTGCGCGATCATCCAGTGATCATCACAAGGCCCGCAACGAGGTACTGAGTCCCTCCTCGCCTTGTCGCTCTTCGATGGGTGCTGGCGGAATAGTGCTGGGCGCGCCAAGTCGGGTAGACAGTTGCCCGGCACCTTCGGCAAGGATGTGGACAAGCTCGGCGATCCGCTTTCCATCAACCCTTTCGGCTGGCGCCGATACGCTCATCGCAGCAGCGATCTGCCCATCTCGGCCGAAAACAGGAAGACTGATACATCGGATATCAGGCTCGTTCTCAATATTGTCGATGGCAAACCCACGCTCACGAGTTCTCGTGAGCTCTTGGCGCAGCAGCTCCCGCGAGGTAATGGTGTTCGGCGTGCGCGCTGGCATTCCAGCGGCAACTGTTGCTTCGAACTGCACTTGCGGCAGGTAAGCGAGAAACACCTTGCCCGAGGCCGTGCAGTACGCAGGCATCCGGTCGCCTATGCGCGAAGCCATTTGGATAGAAGAGGGGCCGGTCACCTTCTCTATGTAGCTGACCTCCCCCCGGACATAGACGAGCAGGTGAAGCGTCTCCCCGGTGGCGCGAGCCAGCCGCTCAAGAATGGGTCGCGCCTCGTCCCGCATGTCGAGTCCGCTGAGGTACGCCCCACCAAGTGTCACGGCTCCGACTCCCACGTGATAGCGACCGTCGAGGCCTTGCTCAACCAGTTGGGCCTCGCGCAAGGGCTCGATGAGGCGCAGAAGAGTGCTCTTGTTCATGTCGTTTGACGCGGCGAGCTCACTCAGGGAGGCGCCCCGCCTGCTCTTGGTCGGCTCGATCAGAGACTGAAGGATTCCAAGTGCACGACGCAGAGAAGTGGACTTGTTGCGGGTGGACTCGGCAAAGTCTATGTCGTTTTGCATAGCAAAATTCCATTTCATTTTGAAAACTCACCGTAGGCTGGTCGACGCCTGTGGTCAAGTCGGTTCGGTCTGTGGCCCACGTTATGTTCGGCGCACTCGGGCCCAGCGCACATAGAGTCGTGGGATGGCCCCCCACGTCATCTTCATCCACGGGATGTACCTCAACGGCCAGAGCTGGCAGCCCTGGGTCGAACGGTTTGCCGCGGCGGGGTTCTCCGGCAGTGCGCCGAGTTGGCCGTACCACCACGGTGACCCGGCCACCCTGCGTTCAGAGGTCAGCCCAGACCTCGGGGCCCTGACGTTCGGCGCACTGACCGGGCACTTCAAGGCACTTGTCGACGCTCTTCCCGAACGCCCGATCCTGGTAGGCCACTCGATCGGCGGACTGCTGGTCCAACGGCTGGTCAACGACGGCTACGCCCGCGCGGGCGTCTCGATCAGCTCGGCGCCCCCTCAGGGGATGGTCTCGTTCAGCCCACACTTCCTGCGTGCAAACTTCCCCCACATCAACCCGCTAGCCGGGAACAGACCGGTGTTCATGACGCAGGGCCGGTTTCACTACGCGTTCTGCAACACCCTCACGCGTTCAGCCAGCGACGCGGCTTTCGAGCGCTTCGTGGTCCCCGAAAGCCGCAACGTGCCCCGGAGCACTCTCGGGCGGTCGGCCAGGATCGACTTCGGCACCAGCCAAGCGCCCCTGTTGTTTCTCACCGGCACCCAGGATCACCTCACGCCCGTGGCCATGGTGCGGCGCAATGCTAATCGGTACAAGGCCGGCCCTGGTCAGGTGGACTACCAGGAGTTCGACGGCCGCTCGCACTACATCTGCGGCGAGCGGGGCTGGGAAGAGGTCGCAGACGCCGCCATCGGCTGGCTTTGGCACTAGCCTGTCGTCTTGCGAGCTTTGCTCTCCGAGTGCAGCTCGCCGTCGCGGACAGTGACTCGCGCCGCGGACCGCCTGGGAACAGGTCAGTCTGCGGTGCAGCCCGCGGACCGCCTGGGAACAGGTCAGTCTGCGGTGCAGCTGGTCAGGGGCTCAGTCGGCGCCCTGCGGATCAACGTGCGCCAAGACCTGGTCCGCCGATCCAGGAAGCCACGCGTTGCCGATGCCCATCACCGTGAAAGCTGCGGCGAGCACGAGCCGGCCATGCTGGCGTGCATCACGACGGCTCCGCCGAGCCCCACCGCGAGCATCTTGACCGCGACCGTAGCCGAGGTAACCAAAGCGCCCAAGTACCAGGGCGCAGGCAGCGGCGACCGGTGACGGCCCGTAACCTCGACCGAGCCGAAGTCGACCCTGGGGCGTCGCCTAGGCGCGCCAGGCTGCGTAGACCCAGGCGAGCGGGAAGATAGTGTGGTCCGTCCAGAGCCCGAAGAGGATCGTCAGAGCAAACGGGGATCGCGCACACCGCCGACGATCACGATCAGTACGACTCCTGCATCTGCCCAAGACAGACGCATCCGATCCTCCTGACACATGGTTCGAGCGGCCGATCAGCGGCATTGAGCCCCCAGCCCAAGTGTGGGGTGCCGGTTTCATCGCTCTGAGCAGAAGCCGTCAGCGCCTTGTCGCGGGGATGCACGTTGAGATCGACCTGACCATGGCGACGTGGCCGGCTCCCTGCGATGTCAGCTAACGTTCATGACCACTGAGAATGAACCGCTGGGACACTGCTTGGTAAGCCATCCCCCCAGAGTGAGTTTTCCGGGCCTCCCGGCATGAATGTGGGTCGGTTTTAGGGATCTGGGCCTCGTTCGTGTGGGAGGCCCACAAATCCGACCCGCAACGGCGATGCGCGCGGCACCCGGCTGGGCAGTGGCGATCGCTCACCGATTCGGCGAGCGCTAGGACGCCCGCACCTGAAACGCGCAGCACCACTGCACATCCACGCAACTTCGCCACCTCCCCCGATATCGAATCCATCTCAGCGAGCGCCGCTGGGCTACCACCGAAATCGAAATCGACCTGCCTGCCCGTCGGCACCACCGGCCGTACCCGAAGCATCAAGTGTGCCCGTCCCGGCCCCGGCGGTATAGCATCCGCCGACGCAGCCTGCTGCGCGCCAGCAGCGGGATCGGCTTTGATACCTGCGACGGCGTGCGGCGCTGAGAGCCTCGCAGCGACAGCGACGTCACCGCGACCCAACACGACCCGACTGACTGGGACCCCCCGAGAGCGGCAGAGCGGCTAGGACGTCGCCGGGGTGCGCTGGATCCTGAGGTTCGGCGGCTCGGCCAAGCTCTGGGCAACCACGCAGTAGCGCTCCGTCAGGGCTGCCAGAGCAGTGAGGTCTTGGTCGTTGGCATCGGTGTCCAGTTCGGCGACCAGCTCGATGGCGCGCGCACCGACTGTCGTATCGCGGGAGACCCCAAGGGTGCCGCGGGCGTCAAAATGACCCGTCGCCTGGAGCCTTGCGCTTCGGATATCGATGCCGAGTGCGGTCGCCACGCTGCGCATGGTGACGCCAGTGCAAGCCAGCACGGCCTGCAGGAGCATGTCGCCAGAACAGGCGTCGCTGCCGTCGCCGCCGGTTGCCGGATGCAGCCCTGCGCGGACGGGACCGGCCCAGGTGTCGACCGTGCAGGTAATACCGGGATCGTCGAACCCTCCCGTGGCATTCAGCGGCGTCAGCGCACTTGCCGGTTCTTCGCGGTATCGCTGCTTCAAAGGAGCCTGCACCTCGCGCAGTGTGGTGCTGTCCATGTCGCCCTCCAGGGATTCTTGAGCCAACCCCGCCGAGCATTGACAGCGAGGCACCCATTGTCTCGATCGGGCAACACACTTCCAAGACTGGGGCTGAAGGCTGAGCAGAACCAGGGGCATTGGTCGGGATGGCTTCGGTGGGGGTGGGCCTGGCGGTCGGCCATCGCGGCCGCAGCGGCGTCGTCGCAGACCTCGCCGGCGAAGACGTCGCTCGGATCAGGTCAGCGCGGCACGCAGCGACGCCAGCAGTGCGTGGGGCGCTTCGACCATGGCCGGCCCATACCAGGTCAGGAGCCGCCCGCTGACCAACGCGCACGCTGCGCCCGGGAACGACTCCGGGCCGTCCACGTCGGTGAACTGGTAAGGCTCATCCGGCAGCACCACCAGATCCACCTCGGGTAGCTGGTCGAGCTCGAGCTTGGGGTAGCGCTGCGCACTGTCGCCCAGAACGTTGTCCACCCCCAGGCGGCGCAACACGTCTCCGGCATAGGTGTCCCTGCCCAGGTGCATCCACGGCCGACGCCAGATCGGCACCACCGCCCGCAAACGTCGGCCGTCCGTCACGACAGGGGTCTGCGTCCACGAGGTCTGCGCCCGGTCCAACCACCGGGTGTCGGAGACTCCCACGGCCCGCAGCAGTGTTTCGATGGAGGTGATCGCCTGGTCCACCGTCCGGATATCGGTGACCCACACCGCGATCCCCTGCCCGCGAAGCGCATCGAGGTCAACCTGGCGGTTCTCCTCGGCGTTGGCTACGACCAGGTCCGGTGTCAGTCTGCCAATGGCCTCCAGGTCCGGGTTCTTGGTCCCCCGCACCCGAGCGACAACCAGATCAGCGGGGTGAGTACACCAGTCGGTCGCGCCCACCAGCTTCTCGCGGCAGCTCAGTGCCAAAGCCTCTGTCAGGGACGGCACCAGGCTGACGATCCGCAGCACGTCACCGGGCAACGGCACCACTGCGCCCACGTCGTCAACGAAGGTCACCATCTGACCACCTTGGCAGACTCGCCATCGACCAGGCCCGCTGGGCCGCGCAGTGAGCGACGACTCAGTCCATCAGGAGGTCGGGAAGCGCTGCTGATTGCCTGGAGGTGAGGCGCGAGGCGCCCACCGACGGCACGCCTTGCGCCGTGCTGACGAGCTCTTCGTTCGAGGTGCCGTTCACGGCCATGAACCTACTCGGGAGGCGCGCGCCACTGCGCAACCGCTCACGCCCGAGAAGGGATCGACTTTTGGCGCCACCAGAGCCTTAGGCCTTCCTCTTCGGGGAGCTTGTGCGCCGAGCGGGAAGGGGCAGCGCTAGCCAGACCGAGCCGCTGCCTTCACGACCGCTAAGGTCGAGTCGTTCTTGCAGACCCGGACACCGGCAGCCGCTCGAGGGCGGCCAGCCACTCCAACCGAAGGGAAGATGGCTCCGTGGCGACACACATCATCGGCGATGCCCTGCCCAACATGCCGTGGCAGGACAAGCCTTCGGACTCCCCCGAAGTCCTGTGGCGCGACGACCGCAACCCGATTATCGGTTGGAACCCCACGCCGAAGACGGCACGGATCTTCAACAGCGCAGTCGTGTCATGGGGACAGGAGTACATCGGCGTCTTCCGCGCGGACCACAGGGACGGCAAGCCGGCGCTGCACGTCGGTCGCTCGAAGAACGCCTTGGACTGGGAGTTCGTCGACCAGGAGATCCACTTCGTCGACGAGTCCGGCTCCCCGTACCAGCCGAACTACGCGTACGACCCGCGCGTGGTGAAGATCGAGGACATGTACTACGTGACCTGGTGCACCGACTTCGGTGGCCCGGCCATCGGCCTTGCCCGCACCACGGACTTCGTCACCTTCGTACGCATGGAGAACATCTGCACCCCGTACAACCGCAACGGGGTGCTCTTCCCTCGCAAGGTCAACGACAAGTTCGTGCTGCTCACCCGGCCGTCGGACGCCGGTCACACGTCATTCGGCGACATCTTCATCTCGCAGAGCCCGGACCTCGAACACTGGGGCCATCACCGCCGGGTGATGAGCACCGGCGACACCTGGTGGCAGACGCTCAAGATCGGCGCTGGCGCACCTCCGATCGAGACCGATGAGGGCTGGCTGCTCTTCTACCACGGAGTCACGAACACCTGTAACGGCTACGTGTACAGCTATGGCGCCGCGCTGCTCGACCTGCAAGAGCCGGACAAGGTGCTCTACCGCACGTACAACTACCTGCTGACGCCGGAGAAGAACTACGAGACGAACGGCTTCGTACCGAACGTCGCGTTCCCCTGCTCGGCGCTGGTCGACGCTCCGAGCGGGCGCATCGCGGTCTACTACGGCGCGGCAGACACCTACACCGCAGTGGCCTACGCCAAGGTCGACGAACTCCTAGCGCACATCAAGGCTGACTCCGACCTGGTCGATGGAGACGGCACCACCTTCCGCTGAGCCTTCCCGCTCGGCTGCCTGGCGCCGTGACTCGTGTGCTGGTGCGAGGTGTGCCGCAGCTGTCGAACTCCCACAGGCACACTGAGGGGCACACCGAGCACCTTCCGGACCACTGGACGGTCCGCCCTTCGCTGCCGGGCGCCTTGTCGCGCTCGATTGCGCTCCGTCGGCCGGGCTCGCGTTTGGTTGGCAAGCTCACCAGCTCGGGTCGGAGCCGTCCTCAAGGTATGCCGTTCCTTCCGTCTGGTGCCCGAGCCGCCTCAGCATCCGGGTGACGTAGGCAGCGGCGCGGCGCTCGACGTCGTCGAGATTGCACCAGTGCAGGGCCCGGAGCTCTCGCGGCTCGAGCCGGGCCCGATCGATCACGTGATCGTCTACACCGAGGTCGAACACATACAGCATCGCGTCGTCCCAGCCGCGCCACGACGGGAGCCAGTTGACGGCCACCAGCGACTGCGGCACCATCTCGACCTGCAACTCCTCGCGAATCTCACGGATGAGCGCGTGGGCCGGTGACTCGTGCGGGTCGACGACTCCGCCGGGCAGATCCCACTCCTGCTTGTACGTCAGCTCGCACAGCAGGATCTCCTTGGCGCTGTTGCGGATCAGGCCCTGGGCGATAGTGCGCTTGGTCGGGAGCCCAGCGTTCAGGACACCGATGAAGCCGTCACGGGATGTGGGTTCAGGGTCGGTCGCCAGTCGCGCCAGCTGTATACGGTCGTGGCGCTCGGCGCTGTGCTGCCCCGAGCTCTGGGCGCCTCGCTGCCCTGTTGCTCGGACCACGCCCTCCCTACGCAGCCCGGCCCGCCCGGCTGTCCGCAGCCAGGCCCGGTCGTGGGGGTCTGCGTAGGCAGCCACCCTGTGCAGCCCGAGCTCATCGAAGGCGTAACGGATCATGAGTCGCAGCGCCCGCGCGGCTACGCCCTGACCCCGTTGTTCGGGGAGCACGGCCCATGACAGCTCGCCACTGCCGCCCTCTATGTGGCTGACCTCGACCGTGCCGGCAACCCGGCCTTGATGCTCGACCAGGAAGCTCACGGCATTGCCCGGGGCGTCGTCGTCGCGGTGCCGCAGCACCACGTCGCGGTGCCGCAGCACCACGTCGCCGTCGTGCAGCACCGGCCTGGCGGGAGGAACCCTCACCCGTGCACCTTAGCGAGAAGTCGGCATACCTCCTTGTCCGAACGGCTCCAGCGAACCCGCCCGTGCCTATGACGTGGGCCGTCCTCGGCGACCGCAGCGGCCGGGGCGTCCGCACCGCTCAACAGTCGTTGAACGACCCGCGCCCTGTTCTGACTGACGGCACGTCGCGTTCGGCCCTGCCACGCTGGTGACTGCCCCATCGTGCCTAGACCTCTTGGGCTACGACCTCTTGGGTGCCGACATCGTCGGTGACCCGTCGAGGAACACCGAGGATCCACCAGTACGTCAGCAACACCCCCAGCAAGCAGAAGGTGGCCACGCTGTTGGCCAGGGCCGTCGCGCACATACCCCGGGCCTGGTCCATTGGTATCTGCTGCCCGGAGGTGGTCAGTCCCAGGAGAGCTGCCCCTGCATAGCCCAGGGCTACCACCCCGGTGAGCACCGCGAGGGCCACGAGTTCGGCCTGCAGCTGAGCAGATCGACTCGTGGGGTTGTTCCGCGACAGGGTGCCGGCCCCTGCGTGCGGCGGCCAATGAATCAGCACGAAACAGCCGCAGACAAGGATCATCGCCAGCGGAAGCAGGTAGGGGCCGATACTCGCGTAGGACAGAAATCTCAGCGCACGCTGGCTCAGGTCCAGATCCGGGCCATCCGGCTGCGCAGAGGTCGCGGCTGACGTCCCCATGTAGCTCACCGTGGACCAGATGCTGTAGACCACAGCTGCCAGCATGCTCACAGCCGCAATCAACAGGAGCCTGACTGACCACCTCCGGGCCTTGAGCAGCCCTGCCGCCTCTGCGATCGGCCCAGTAGCCGTCACCTCGACACCCCTTCATGGCCCGGACGTGCTCATAGCCCGGACGTGCTCGTCAACCTAGTCCGCCACCTGTTCCAATCGCCGGGGCCCCACCGCTGCGTGCCGAAGACGTCCGGCGTTGCCCAGACGGGACAGTGCCTGCCGCCCTCTTGGCCTCTCACGCAGCCCGGCGAGAGGGTTGTGCGCCAGCTGGGCGGCGGATAGCCTTTCCTATCTTTGGGTCGGCACTACCTCTGATGCCGAGCCAACCCATCCCACCGGTGATATCGAGGAAGGGAACCACTCATGTCCGAAGTCCTCATTCTGGAGTTCGCGGGCGCCACCTCGGACCAGTATCTTGCCGTCAACAAGATTCTCGGTGTCGACGCCAAGACCGGTGAAGGAGATTGGCCGGCGCCGTTGCAGAGCCACGTCGCGTCGGTCGGTGCAGCGGGGCTTGTGGTGGTCGAGGTGTGGGAGTCCCAGGCGGAGCAGGCTGCGTTCATGGCTCGGCTCGGCCCAGCTCTCGG
>Ga0208587_1000193_pt1 | contig 33274 bp, 33 predicted proteins | sample NGESurdeep092012_7_FD_184472 | JGI IMG/M metagenome (GOLD analysis project Ga0208587, IMG submission 184472) | Arctic peat soil microbial communities from Barrow, Alaska - NGEE Surface sample 210 deep-092012 (SPAdes) | ecosystem: Environmental > Terrestrial > Soil > Wetlands > Peat ...
CCAGCGTCTTTTGCTGGGTTATAACCAGCCACTTTGCCACCGTTCTTTGGTGGCTTAGTGGATTGGCTAGTTGTTTCATCAGTCAGATGGCTAGTAGTCTTATCAGTAGTCTTATCAGTAGTCTTATCAGTAGTCTTATCAGTAGTTTCACCAGTTGTTTCATCAGGAACCGAAGACGAAGCCAACACAGTGATCTGTTCTATCAGAAATTGGAACAACTATGCTTACGCTGGCCTTTACCGGTGATGTGATGCTCGGCCGCCTCGTCAACGAGAGGCTCCACACCATGCAGCCTGAAGAAGTGTGGGGCGATGTGCTGCCCCACTTGGCGCAGGCCGACCTGCGCATCGTCAATCTGGAATGCGCCTTGACCAACCATCTCCAGCCGTGGACACGCACCGAGAAGATGTTCCATTTCCGCGCCGACCCCGAGGCCGTGCGCGTGTTGCAGGCCGCCCATATCGATGCCTGCATGCTCGCCAACAACCACATCCTGGACTACGAAGAACGCGGACTGCGCGACACATTGCGCATACTCAATGCGGCCGGCATCTGCCATGCCGGGGCCGGGGCCAACACTGAAGAAGCTGCCGCCCCGGCGATGCTCGAAGCCAAATTATCAGAAGAGTCCGGTACATCGCCCTGCCGCGTGGCACTGCTCTCGTTCACCGACAATGAACCCGACTTCGCCGCCGGCTCGGAACACCAAGGCACCAACTATCTGGAAGTCTCGCTGCAACAGGAAACGTTGACGCGCGTCGCCGACAGCATCGCGCAGGCCCGTGCGCAAGGTGCCGATCTGGTGGTGTTCTCCAATCACTGGGGCGCAAATTTCGTTGAGCGACCTTCGGCGGAATTCCGCAGCTTTGCAAGACGCGTGATCGAACTCGGTGCCGATATCTACCATGGCCACAGTGCGCATATCTGCCAAGGCATCGAGATCTACCGGGGCAAACCCATCCTCTACGACACCGGCAATTTCATCGACGACTACGCGGTCCATCCGCAGCTGCGCAACGACCGTTCCTGTCTGTTCAAGGTGATGTTTGAGCAAGGCAAGTTGTGCCGCATCGAACTGCTGCCGGTGTCACTGAGCGTGGCGCACGTCGCATTGGCGCGCGGCAAGGAATTCGGCGCGATCAGTGCACGTATGGAAATGCTGTGTGCCGAGTTAGGTACGAGGATAATGCGCAGTGACGACCGACTGGTATACGAGGCCTGACCATGCCATGGGATAATGATTACTACCCGCAAGCCATGCAGCATCTGCCGGCGTTGGTGCGGGCGAAGGCAATAGCAATCGCCAATGCCCTGCTGGCCGAAGGCCACGATGAGGGCAGCGCCATCCGCATCGCCATCGCCCGTGCCAAGGCATGGGCGTTGCACCACGGGTTGTTGCCGGAGGGCACGGCATGATCGCCCCTGCCGAACTGGTGCGCAGCCATGGCGGGCGCTATGCGACCGCGCTCGATATCGATCTTGCCGCTACTGACAGCGGCGAGCGCTTCAAGTGGTTACTCGCCGCGATACTATTTGGGACGCGCATTTCGGAACAGCTTGCCACCCGCACCTGGCATGAGTTTGCCGCACGCGGCGTGCTCGCCCCGCAGCGCATGCTCGATACCGGCTGGGACGGTCTGGTGGCCATCCTCGATGCCGGCGGCTACGTGCGTTACGATTTCAAGACCGCCACCAAACTGCTCGCCGTATGCACAACCCTGTTGCGCGACTACACTGGCGATCTCGATACCCTGCATGCCGCTGCGGCTGACCCGCGCGATCTGGAAGCACGGCTCAAGGCACTGGGCAAGGGCATCGGCGAAACTACCGTTGCGATCTTCCTGCGCGAACTGCGCGGCATCTGGAGCAAGGCCGCGCCGCCGCTGTCGCCATTGGCGCTGGTCGCGGCGCAATCGCTCGGCTACATCCGGCATAATCGCCAAGTGACCGAACAAACACTTACACGATTGCAGCAGGTATGGACAAGCGACGGACAACCAGCGGCCGACTTCGCGGATTTCGAGGCGGCACTGGTGCGTGAGGGACTGCGCCTGCGCCGGGCGGAGTCACGCCACTGACAATCACCGAGAAAGGAAACATCATCAGCAATCTCATTGTGGTCAACAACCCGCGCGACTGGCCGCTCGATATTCCCGGCGTGAGCGTTGTGCCGGCGCGCGCCTACCTGACCGATCCGGCCTACGGCAGCGACCACATCGTCAGGGTGTTCAATCTGTGCAAGAGCTACCGTTACCAGACGCTCGGCTACTATGTCTCGCTGCTCGCCGAGGCGCGCGGCCACAAGCCGCTGCCCAGGGTGAACACCATCGAGGACCTGCAATCGCAGAACATGGTGCGGTTGCTGACCGAGGGCCTCGACGACCTGATCCAGAAATCGCTGGCGACTATCAAGTCGGACACATTCGAACTCGACATCTACTTCGGCCGCAACACGGCGAGTCGCCACGATCCGCTCAGTCGCCAGCTGTTCAACCTGCTGCAGGCGCCCTTGCTGCACGCAAATTTTGTGCGCCGCGGCCAGCATTGGCACATCCGCAGCGTGCATCCGATCGCCGCCAGCGACATCCCGCCCCAGCAGCAGGAATTCGCGATCCAGGCCACCACCGAATACTTCACGGGCCGCAGGCGGCGCACGCAAAAGCATACCGCGCCGCGATATAACCTGGCGATCCTGCATGACCCCGACAACCCCGAGCCGGCCTCCAATGCCAAGGCGCTGCAAAAGTTCGAAAAGGCAGCGCAGTCGCTGGGCATGCATGTGGAATTCATCACCAAGGCGGACTACGGCAGGCTGACCGAGTTCGACGCGCTGTTCATCCGCGATACCACTTTCGTCAATCACTACACTTACCGTTTCTCGCAGCGGGCTGCAGCCGAAGGGCTGGTGGTGATCGACGATCCGGATTCCATCCTGAAGTGCAACAACAAGGTCTATCTCGCCGAGATACTTGCGCGGCACCGCATCCCCGCCCCCAAGACGCTGCTGGTGCATCGCGACAACGTGAACCAGATCATCACTACACTCGGGCTGCCCTGCGTGCTCAAACAGCCCGACAGCTCGTTCTCGCTGGGCGTCGTGAAAGTGGAAACGGAAGAAGAACTGCCAGCCAAAGTGAACGTCCTACTGGACAAATCTGAACTGATCGTCGCGCAGGAGTATCTGCCCACCGAATTCGACTGGCGCGTCGGCATCCTCGACAAGCGGCCGCTGTTCGTCGCGAAATACTTCATGGTTCCCGGCCACTGGCAGATCATCCGCCACGGCGACGACAAGCACGATTTCGTAGAGGGGAAAACGGAGGCGCTGTCCGTCGGCGAAGCCCCGGACCGGGTCGTGAAGATGGCGCTCAGGGCGGCCAAGCTGATCGGCGACGGATTCTACGGCGTGGACATCAAGCAAGTCGGCAAGCGCCTCTACGTGATCGAGATCAACGACAACCCCAACGTGGATGCCGGCAACGAGGACAGCGTGCTCAAGGACGCGCTCTACCGCGAAGTGATGGGCGTGTTCCTGAAGCGCATCGAAGCGCGCAGGCGTGGCGCAGCCCGATGAGGCAATCATGGTGACGAAAAATTTTGATACCGGCCACGTTGATGATCGGCTGACGATCAACATGGCCGGTATCAAAATTTTATCGCTTGCGCAACGGGTCCGGCAGCAGGTGTTTGTGGTTCATCTGAATTATCCGGCCCTATCGATCCATTCGAATGAAATCAAGAAAACGATTCGAACTTGACACATTTTTTAGTAGTATCGGTTACTTCGTCAATTTCAAGCAAGGAAACAAAATGAAAAACACTGCGATCCTCACTGCGTTGATCATGCTTGCCCTCACCGCATGCAACAAAAAAACGTCTGAAGAATCCTTTGTTCCTGCACCTGTGATCCCGTCTTCAGGCTCTTTACCCCCTGGACACCCGCCTATCAATACCGGTGATCAGGCAGCGATATCCTCCGATACATCCGATGTTATCCAGTCGCAAACAGCCACCGTGCTCAGCACGATCAACATTCCCCAGTTCACGTATCTTGAGGTCAAACAGAACAACCAAACCCGCTGGCTTGCCACCTCGACGAGCGCCGCGAAAAAAGGGGATGTCATTCAGTTTGATAACGGCTCAACCATGGACAACTTCAAAAGCAAAGCATTGAACCGCACCTTCCCCAGCATCACCTTCGTCAATCATGTAACCGTCATCAAAGGTAAATAATCACGCCGTTTGCACCTGATACGTGTATCGCTGAAAACCCGAAAACAAATCGCTTGTCTCCGCTATGACGCCGTGCATCATCGGAGCGCGGCACAGTCGCATCTGTATGTGCGGCTTCGCACAGAGCGCCTTGTCTGGCAAGACGATAATCTGAACTATGGCCGAGCGAGCTGGATACTCGGGATCAATAGACTCAAGAAAGACTCAAAGACTCAAGGAGAATAATCATGACCCGAACGAGAAAGTGGCTTGTCGGGATTGCCGTGTGCCTGTTGCTGCTCGTCACGGCAGTGAGTTTATTCGACTGGAATCTCGCCCGGCCGTATATCGCACGCCAGGTGACCAGTGCAACGGGCAGAAGCTTTGCGATCAATGGCGATCTGGACGTGCATCTTTCGCTGTGGCCGCGCATCATCGCCAACGACGTCGTGATGGGCAACGCGGCGTGGAGCAAGGATCCCGTCATGGCGCAGATCAAGCGCGCCGATTTCAGGATCAACCTTCTGAAACTCCTGGGCGGCCACTTGGCCTTTCCCGAGATCTCGTTGTCCGATCTTCACCTGGTGCTCGAAGTAAACAAGGACGGCACGCCGAACTGGGTTTTCGGTCAGTCGGAATTTCCCGCCATCGGTGCGCTCACGATAGATCGCGGAACCATCAAGTTCCGCGATCCCGCGATCAATACCGACCTGGCCCTCGAGATCGATACGCTAACCGCCACCAAGGACGATCCGGAATCCATGCTCAAAGTGACTGGTACAGGCCAGTTCATGGGCATGCAGACCACGCTCCAAGCGCGCGGCGGAGCGCTGCTCGCGCTGCGCAACGCCGACCGGCCGTACCCGATCAAGGCAACCGCGACACTGGGGACGACGAAGGCCAGCGTCGACGGAACGCTGCTCGATCCCCTGCACCTCATAGGCCAGGAAGTGAACTTCCAACTCGAAGGCAGTAATCTTGCGCTGCTGTATACGATCATGGGCGTGCCGATACCGCCGACGCCTGCGTACAAGCTGGCAGGGTTCCTGAGCCATACCGGCGACATCTGGACATTCAAACGCGTCAACGGGACGTTGGGTAAAAGCGATTTCACCGGAGATTTCTCGGTGGACCAAGGCATGGATCCCCTGCTGATCACCGCCGACCTGGTATCGCGCAGCCTGGACATGAAAGACCTGGGCGGCTTCATAGGCGCGGACCGCGGTACCAAGCCGGGCGACAATCCGCCGCGTGGCGACAAGGTGCTGCCGACCGAGCCCTTCAGCCTCGAAAAGCTGCGCGCCGCGGATGCCGATGTCCGCTTCAAGGGCGCGAGGATCATTGCCCAGAAGATAGTGATCGAGAAGATGGACATGCATCTCACCGTAAAGGACGGCACGCTCAGGCTTGCGCCGCTGACCTTCGGAATCGCCGGCGGCAACCTGGTCGCGGAAATCGCGATGGGCGGGCGCAAATCGCACATGGCCACTCACGCCGACATCACGGCGAAAGGCCTGCACCTCGACCAGCTGTTCCCGGTCTCGAAACACAAAGCCGCCAGCGCGGGCACCATGGGCGGACGCGCGACACTCGATGCCAGCGGAGACTCGATCTCGCAAATGCTGGGGACGGCGAACGGCGAGGCGGCGCTGATCATGGAGGGCGGCACCGTCAGCGAGCTGCTGCTCAGGTTGTCCGACCTCGACATCGCCAATTCGATCAAGGTGCTGCTGGGCGGCGACAAGCAAGTCCCGATACGCTGCATGGTCGCGAACTTCAAGGCCGTCGAGGGGGATTTCAAGGTCCAGGATCTGGTGCTCGATACGCCCAAGGTAAGCATTACCGGCGAGGGCAATGTGAACTTTGCCGATGAATCGCTCCACCTGAAATTTGTATCGCATTTGAAGGGGTTCAGCCTGGCATCGCTGCGAGGCCCGATCATAGTCACCGGCCCGTTCAAAAAACCGTCGGTGCATCCTGACATGGGCAAGGTAGTGGCACGCGGCGGCCTCGCGGTGGTACTGGGCGTGCTGACCGCGGGCATCGCCGCGCTGATACCGCTGCTCGAGTTCGGCAAAAACAAGGACAGCAACTGCGCTGCGCTGATGATCCAGGCAAAGTCGGATGCGGGCATCAAGCAGAGCGATATCGCGCCTCACTGAACGAATGTCGCTGACCGGGCGTCCCCGGTCACGGGCACCCGCGCGAACTAAAATGCGAAGGTCAAACTAATGTCGGGATAGGTTTCGCTACAGCTAAGGTAAATGGTCTGCCGGCAATCAAGGTAGGACTCATGGACGAAGCCGACACCGAAAGAGACATTGGGCCCGGAAGCGATATAGATACCGGCGCGTTCGCCGACCGAATTGATGCCGGGCAGGCCGGCGACAGCAGTATGGCGATAGAACCCGCCGACATACGGCTGCACCGAAGACGCCTGATAGAAAACGTATTGTGCGAAAGGCGCATATTTGGTGATACCGGGACCACCCCCCGACCAATTCTCAAGGGACAACCCGACACCCAGCCCATCGAGCACGTAATAGGTCGCGCCCGCCCCGATGACTAAATAGCTATTGTCAAAAGCGTAACCATTTCCTATCGCCAGCGAAAATTGAGTGCGCCCCTGCCCGAACATCCCGCCCTCCGCGGCAGCACACACCGGAAAAGCCGACAATGCCAGCAACATCGTTACCAGTAGTCTGTTCATTGCCAAGCCCCTTTGCAAACACGATCAGGAATTTGGGTTTGGACCAAGCTCGCCGCTTTGTCTATTGACCCATGAGTCTTGTGGTTCAACCCGCCGTCATCCCGCAACCAGACACGGTCAAGTTCGCGGATACCGGCACCCGCTATTTGATCCGGTAAAAGCGCGCCGCCAGCGTCTTACCCTTCAGCTTATCGAAGCGGCCGTCCATCGCATCGCCCAGTCTGGCGAATCGTTCATCGGGATGGGGGTGAGTCTTGAATAGCAGCGCCACTCTGTCGTCGTTGCCGGAATGGCCGATCTCCTGCAGCACCTGCGGCAGACCGAAGGCTTCATAACCGGCACGCGCAGCCAATACCACCGCGATGCGGTCGGCCTCGAACTCGGCGTTCTTGTCGAGCGAGCGCGCAACGATCTCCGCGCCGTTGCCGATCAGATTGCGGATATTCTCGTTGCCGCCAGCCTGCCCCCCGAGCAGCTTGCCGCCCTGATCCACCACCCGGCTTTTCTGCAAGATCTTCAGATGGTGCTTGCGGATCACATGACCGATCTCGTGCCCCAGCACGCCGGCCAACTCAGACTCCTCGTTAAGCAACCGGTACAGACCGCGGGTCACAAAGATATAGCCGCCGGGCGCGGCGAAGGCATTGATGTCGTCCGTATCGATCACACCGAAATGCCACGCAAGGTCGGGACGCTCGCTCTGGCTGGCAACCCAGCGACCCACGTTGTTGACATACTTTTGCAGCTGCTTGTCCTTGACCAGTGGCGCGGCACCGAGCAGATTGCCGGCGATCTGCCGGCCGATGGCGGCTTCCTCCGCGTCGCTGTATTCGGCCAACCCGGCGGACTTCGCTTTCATGTCCAGCTCGCTCGCGGTGGACGCGGCGGAGTCGCGCTGCTTTTTCAGGTCACCCACCGCACCCTTCAGCTCGTCCAGATCCAATCCGGATGCCGCGTTAAAACACGACCACAGCCCAAGTCCGAACAACACCCTGCCCACTGTGCGTTTCATTTCGCCTCTCCTGCATTCGTCTGGGGAAGATAATCCACCTTCTGCGCCTTCAGCTTTCCCTTGTCGGCGAATTTTTTTGCCTCGGTGCGACCGGTGGAAAAAGACTCTGTCAGTTTCACTTCAGCCTCGTCGTATTTCGCCGCCTTGAGGTCTTCCTCGTTCAGACCGCGAATACCGGTCGTGGCGACCACCCGCCCGGTTCCGGCGCGCCCCGATGCCAGACTCGCCAAACCAGACGCACCCGCCGTGGCCTTGCCCGGCGCCCCGCCGCGGCGGACGCTGAGCATGCGCACCCAGCCGCTGCGTTTGGCACTTTTCACCTTGAGCCAACCGCCGTCCTTCTTCAAGATATCGACCTTATCGCCCACCGCCAACTTGGCTACGGTCTTGGCATCGCGGAACGGCTCCGCTTTCAACTCATCTGCCTTTATCAGGGCACCGCTTTCACCCGCATGGGCGAGCGGCATCAGCAGCAGCGCTGCCAACAAAATGTGGATACAACGTATCGTCTTGATCATGATTTCTCCTGTCTCGTTTCGTTCCAATGCAGCACCGTTGCGGCGAACAACGCCCGCCAGCTGTCGCGTGCCTGCTCGCCCCTGGCGATCACTCCTTCGTGGACGAAGCATGCCACATCACTATCCGAAATCACGCTGTATTTTCGCAACAACGGCCCAACCGACCGCTCCGCCGCCTCGACATCGCGAGCGATGTTTTTTCGCGCCTCGTCGTCGCCCGGCGGGCACATCCACGAGATCGCCAGCGTGTCCTCGAACAGCCCCCACAAACCTTGTTGGGTGCCCTTGATGATGTCCACGCTGCGCGCCGTGCTGCCCGATTCTTCCATCCCCAAACGCACCTTCTCACGGATCTTGTCGTTCATTGCGGCGGCCTGGCTGTTGATGCGGATCAACATCAGCACACCGCGCATCTCCCCATCGCGCAGATGCGCGATCCGCACCGCGTTATCCGCCAGCGCCTTGACGGTCGCCAAAGCGTAAAGCCGTGCGATCGTGAAATAAGCCAGGCCGAGCGCGACCGGGCCGGTGAGATCGATATACGTCGTGGAAAGATTGATGCTGGCATAGGAAATACCGATCAGGATGAATTGCGACATGCCGAACAACCTGTCGATCTTGTCCCGCACGATGTTGCGGTAAAACACCCACGCCGTCGCCCAGATGAAGGCCAGCGTCAGCAAGAAATAAATGATGCGAGCATCGGGGAAGCGCAGATAATCATCATGCTTGAAATTGTCGATGGCCGTGGCCAGTATCTCCACACCGGGATGCATGCGGCTGAGCGGAGTCGACTTGATGTCGAACAGGCTGGGCGCAGTCGAACCGATGATCACGATCTTGCCGGTGAACTCGTCCGCCGGGCGCTTCCTGGTCTTGCTGCCCAGGTCGGCGTACACATCGCTGAAACTCACCGAGTGGTAAGTGAAAGGCGGGCCGCGCCAATTGAGCAACACCTGCTGCGCGACCGGCTGCGGAAAATTCAACTGCTGCGCGACGCGCAGCGGCAGCGAAGGCATCTTCCAGCCGTAGTCGTCGCGATAGACCGGATACTGGCGCGTGATGCCATCGGCATCGGGATAGATGTTGTGCAAACCGATACGTCCGCCCTTCATCACCGAGTTGAAATACGGCAACACCACCGCCACCGTCGCATCCGTCCGCGCCTCCTGATCCAGCGCGACCACGCCCGGGATCATGCCCGGCTTCACCTGGCTCAATGCATCGTCGGCGGGGTCCAGCCGCATCATCGGGAAAAAAGTGTTGCTCGTCCCGGCGATAGCCGCATCGAAATAAGCATCGCTATCCGCGTTGTACACATCCGGGTCGCTGAACAAAATATCGAACACCACCGCCTGCGGGTGCTGCTTCTCGATCTGCTCGACGAACTCGCCCAGCACCTGGCGCGGCCACGGCCAGCGGCCATATTCCTTGGCCATCGCCGCCAGGCTCGCCTCGTTGATATCGACGATGACGATATCCCGGTCGGGCTTGGGCACCACCAGCCGGTAGCGCACCATCATGTCGAACGCGCCCTGCTTCATGTTGGCGGTGAAGTGCAGAAAAGTCGTATCGGCGATCGCGAGCACAGTGAACAAACCGGCCAGATACAGATAAAAACCGGCTCCCCATTTCCTGGCAAGCAGCGCGGAAATGGCGTTGAGTGTGCGCCTCAGGTGATAGAAGAATAAAGCGATTGGGTTCATGTCGTAGCGGGGACAATATGAAGGGTGCCATTATGCACCCGCGGCGGCGAAAATTTCAAAACTGCTGACGGTGCAATTCACCCTGTTTTCGCTACGTCACACAACAGCACGCGGGTAACCAGCAGCTCCAGATGTTCGTGGTTAATCTCAATAGGCTGTTCTTATTGATTCGTTCGTTTACATATCCGAGGAAGCTGGCCTGCTACGCGCCCAGCATCCTGCGCGACAACAGTGTTTGCATATCGCGTCTGCCGTCCGCAATCATGTAGATGAGCACTTGTTTCCCAATCACCCGATAGATGACCCGGTAGGGTTTGAAGTGCGCCTGGCGATATTCGCGGATACCGAGAGCGAGCAGCTCTTTTGGATAGGAGCCGCGCTCCGGGAAGGCGGCCAATGTTTCTGCCACGTCCATCAGTTTATCCAGCACGTGATCTGCGTTGCCTTGCGTATCGTTCTCGGCGATGTAATTATAGATTTCTTCGAAGTCGCGCTCGGCACTGCGGGAGAGCAATACCTTGTAGCTCATTTTACCGATGTCTTCCTGGCGCGAAGGCGACGTGCGACGTCGGCGATGGGCTTTACCTTGCCTTCCTCGATCTCGCGATTCCCCAGTGCCAGTATCTTCAACAGCGCCAGCGTTTCCTGTGTGCTTTCATAGGAAGCAATGTCCTGGATAACTGCCTTGGCTTCCCCGTTCTGCGTGATCAGAAAAGGTTCGCGCTGTTCGGCCAAGTGTTTAAGCACCTCGGCGGCATTGGCCTTGAGGTAGCTGATGGGTTTGATGTTCGTTGAACGCATGATTTTTTATTTGAGGTGGTGAAGACCGAATATAGTCTTTTAACGGTCTTATGGCAAGCATTACCCCAGCACGATCACCTCACCCGCTTCAACCTGAACAGCCCGTTGATCTCGCTGTCGCTGCTGAAATACAGTGCGCCGTCCGGGCCGAGCGCGACGCCTGCCGGGCGCGCCCAGCGTTTACCGCTGGGCAATTGAAAGCCGGTGACCAGATCATCCACGCGCACCGCCTGCCTATTCTGAAAGCGCACCGCCACAATTTTTGGCGGACGGCGCGTGGCGGAGCTGCCCATGAAACCGCCGCTGGGCTGCGTGCCCCATGAACCGTGCAGCGCGACCACCGCATCGAATTCCAGGCTTGCATCCATCGCGCCCTTCGGCACAAAGGCCATGCCCAGCGGCGCATTGCGCGCCGGGAAAGTCGCGGCTGGTATTGTCACCTTATTGACGGGTCGCGGCGGCTTGCTGGTCACACAATCATCGCGTATCAACTGTATGCCATCGAACTGGAACCACGGCATGCCGTGAAAAGAACCGGCGGTGAGCTTGCTGAAATATTCCGGCGGCTGATCGAAACCCAGATGATCCGGCCCGTTGTTGCTGGCGTAGAGCACACCGGTCTGAGGTTGCCAAGCGAACCCGACCGGATTGCGCAGCCCCGAGGCATAAGGCTCCCAGCTTGCCTTGCCGCCGCTCTCGCGCAACACCACCACCCCGCCACGCCTAGCATTGAATGCATAGCCCTCGCCCAGATACTGGTCGCTGCAATTGTGCTGGATACCCAGGCTCGCATACACCCGCCCATCCGGCCCCACCCCCACAGTGCGGCTGTCATGCCCGCCCCCGCCAGGCAAAGCCGCCAGCAACACTACCGCATCCGGCGCGATCACGGACTGCCCCGGCGTGTACGGCGCGCGATACACACCATCGGTCCGCGCGATCAATATCTCGCCCGGCCGGAACGCCACGCTGTGCGGATAATCGCCCAGATCCACCAGCACCTCCGGGTTGGTATAGGGAGGCGGCAAGCGATACACCTTGCCGGATTTCGAACCGGCGAACAGATCGCCATTCGCGGCAAAGGTCAGCATGCGCGGCTCATCCATGCGGCTGAGCAACTCAAGACTGTAACCCTTGGGCACGCGCACCGTCCTGAGCTCGCCATCCAGTGTCAGCGTCTGATTTTCATAGGCCAGCGCATCCGTGCGCGCCTGTGCAGGCGCGCAGGCCAGGCACAACAACAACATCACGCCGAACTTGCCGCAATGCATCACGCGGGTGTCCAACCACAGCAAGGGATTGTGATTCATCTCGAGAATTCCTCGATTGATTCGTTAGTTTGCGTATCTTAAAACAATTCGAGCCTGACATTTATTCTTTGCCGTTACATCCCGTACCGGATATTGCCAGCCAAGCTACACGGCCAACTTATGGAGAAAATCCAGCACTGCCAGCTCGTCGCGCTGCAGCGCAGCATGCGACAACTTATGGAGGACGTTGTGCGTTTTCGGCACCGGAGAATGCGGAGCCGTGTGACCCAGGTAATAGGCACTCAGCAGCGCGGGATGCACGTAATACTTGCGGCACACAGCGCGCGTGTTGCCGAGCCGTTCCGCCACCGCGTCGAGCGCCCGCAGGATGTTGCGATCCGCCTCGCTCCGGCTGGCCGCCGGTCCCATCGTGCGCAGCGCCACGGCGGCCACCAGGGTGCCGCCCCAAGTACGGAAATCCTTGGCCGTGATGTCACGGCCGGTGATTTCCCGCAGATATTCGTTCACATCGTCCGATAAAATCGGCTTGCGCTGGCCGGACTCATCTACATACTGGAAGATTTCCTGCCCGTGCAAATCTTCGCAACGCTGCACGATACGGGCGAGCCGCGGGTCGTCGACCGCCACGATGTGCTCGACTCCACTCTTGCCGCGGAAGCTGAAGCGCAACAGCGAGCCAATGACCTTCGCATGCTTCCGCAGCATCGTCGTCAGCCCATAGGATTGGTTCTTGCGCGCGTATTCGTCGTTGCCTACGCGGATCAGCGTCCTGTCCAGCAGCCACACCACCGAAGCGAGCATCTGACGCCGGGTCTGTTCGCCGGCGCGCAGATCGCGCTCCACCCGCTCGCGCAGCACCGGCAGGATTTCGCTGAATTCGAACATGTGGAGAAACTTCGACTGGTCGCGCGCTGCGCGGTACAAAGGATGGTAGTGATACTGCTTGCGACCGCGCGCATCGCGTGCGGTCACCTGGATGTGGCCATCGGGATCGGGGCAAATCCACACGTTGGCCCACGCCGGCGGGATCACCAGCGCGTTGAGCCGCTTGCGCATGACCGGGTCTTCTATGCGCAAGCCGTCCGCATCGGCATAGCTCCAGCCCTTGCCGGAACGGCGCCGGCTGATGCCGGCAAGGACATCGCTGACATACTTCAGGCCTGCGCGGGTCGCCGCCTTGCAATACTCGAGATGCTTCGATGAACTCATCCTGCTACTCCTCATTTTCAAGCGGCATGGCATTTGCACTGAATGAACAGCGATGCCAACACGATTCAATGGAGACATTGTCCACAAGTTTTGCGAGACGAACTGTGCGGCAACGCACTTGGCAGACGTAACATGTTGGATTAATCAAGAGCAGCATCAATTGTAGGAGCGGGCCAAAAGTTTTTCGGACAGATGGCTCACCCAAACTGGCAGCCGCAGCGCGGCTGATTCAGGGTTCTTCGGTGTGCATCGGCACCGGCTTCTTCGGGGCCGCGCCGATCTCTATGCGTTCGTATTCCGCGATCACCTGCGCGCCCAGCAACAGCAGCGTGGCGGCCACTTCCATGCTGAGCAGCACGATGATGGCCGTGGTGAGCGAGCCATACACCACGCTCACCTGCGACAGCGTGCCGAAATACCAGCCCAGCGCATGGCGGATCAATTCCCACAGCAGCCCCGCCGCGACGCCGCCGATCAGCGCGTGATGCGCCGTCAGCCTGCCCACCGGCATGAAGTAGTAGATCCCGGAAATGAGCAGTATCTCCCCGAGCACGCCGGCAACATAGATCATCCAGCGCGAGAAGCCGCCCAGCGACCAGCTATGCCCCAGGATAACCAGATGCTCGCCGCCCATCGCCATCAGGTCGACGATCACGAACGTGCCCACGAACAGCACCGCGCCGATGAAAAAGATGTAGCCGAAGGGCAACAGCAGCAGGGAAACGAGGATGTGCCGCTTGCGCTTCTCCACGCGGTGCAGAAAGATCACCGAGATCGCACTCTCCAGCACCTTGAAGCCGAGCGAGCTGAAAAAAAGCATCGTGATGAGCAGCACCCAGCCGATCATCGCGCGGTGATCGAGGAATGCCTTCAGCTCCACCACCACCGCCCTGCCTTCGCCCGGCACCACATACTCCAGCGCCCTGTTCAGCGTCGCCAGCAGCACGTCCTGGTCGATAACTTGCGACAGCGCGATCACGATCAGGATGAGCAGCGGCACAATGGAGAGCAGCGCGTAATAGGCCACCGCGCCGGCAAGCAGCAGGCCCTGGTTGGCCTGAAAGCCTTTCATCACCCCGAGCGCGAAGGCGACCGGATTTTTCAGGACGTGGGCTGTTCTTGGGTCGATGAGCTTTATGGGTTTGATGAGCTTCATGGGTGCGATGAGCTTCATGGGCTGCCAAGGTTAGCAGGTTAATACTATCGCGGCTGGCTTGCGTCCGATGTGCGATACCGCACATTGAACAAAAAAGGTAAACATGAAAGTGACCATGCACGAGTACTGCATCAATTAAATCTGACATAGGCTGCGAGCAGTAGTTTTCAACGAGCCCACATTTGCATCCGGCATGGGTCAGTCAACAATAGATTCCGCAGCGTGATACTCCAACCCGAATGCCTCGGCGACTTTCTTGTGCGTTATTTTTCCGCCGATGATGTTGAGCCCTTTGAGCAGTGCCGGAGATTCATTGGGCGCCTGCCGGTATCACTTGCTCGCCAATTGCAGCACATAGGGCAAGGTGGCGTTGGTCAGCGTAGCGTGGCGGTGAGCGGCACGCCGCCGGGCATGTTGGCCGCGCCGTAGTGGACGATGCCATCGAAGATGAAGACAGGGTTCTCATATGTGGTGTTAGCGGCTACGCTATTCATACCGCAAAAAATCCTCCGCCATGGCATCGACACCGAATCGTTCGATCAGGTTTCCGATCTCGGGCACCAGCACGTCTTCCTCATCTTCTTCCAGAACACCCTCGCCCACCAGGCTGGCGCCCAAGCCGTTGAGTATCGCTCCCTGCACATCTTCAAGCGTTGGCGGGTTTTCGCGATTTTCGTCGTTCATGACTTCTTCTATCACCCGCGAGAGCGCTTCGCTGGCAAAGGCGTAGATGAAGTCCATCGCTGCCGCCGATTCTCCGAACTGTTCGATTAGTTCGTCCAGTTCGTCGATGACCGATTCGTCGACGTCGAAGTGATGCAGGTGTTCGTCTTCGTCCATTTCGACCGGCATTCCATGCTTGAGGAATGAGCGAACCGCGGCCAGCGTCATCGGCTCGCCGGAGTCCAATTGGTCGATCAGGGTTTCGATGAGGCTGGATAGTTCGGGGCTTACTCGGGTGGCGATGTCGATCGGATTGCGTATCATGATTTATCCTCCTGTTTGAGATTGCTATGGCATGGTGCTAATCGAACGGGGTGGATCAGCGCGCCATCGTGCAGCAACGCTTGGTCCAAGCTGGCCTGGGGCATCAATCTTGCCGGGCACTGGAGTCAGCTTTTACGTACTGATTCTGGTGGATTTAACGTTGCAGCGCAATATGATTTTGGAAAAGCTTAAGGTGTCATTTCCAGCGACCCCCGCGACGCCAGCGGCGGATGACCATATACCCGCCAATCATGCCGCCAAGATGGGCAAAATGCGCAACGCCCGCCTGTGTCCCAGTCACGCCGAGCGTCAGTTCGATGCCTGCGTACAGGATCACGAACAGCCATGCGGGCATGGGTATCGGAGGGATCAACAGCATGATGATCCGGTTCGGAAAGAACATCCCATAAGCGAGCAACAGCCCGAACACGCCGCCGGACGCGCCCAGCGTGGGATAGACACCGCCGGTGAAACTCGTGACCAGCAATTGCATCAGCCCTGCCGACAGGACGCTGGCGAAATAGAGCTGGAGGAACGCTCGCCGCCCCAGCAAGTATTCCAGTTCGCTGCCGAACAGCCACAGGCCGTACATGTTGAAGGCAATGTGGGTGATACTGCCGTGCAGGAACGCATAGGTCACGAGCTGCCAGGGCATGAAGTTGCCTTGCAACGGCCACAGGGCGAGACTGGCGATCATTCCATCACCGGCGGCGAGTTGCATCATGAAGATGACTATCGTGGCGATGAGGATAATTCGAACACCGGGCGGCATAGGGCGCATCGTCAACCTTTCTTCATGGATGAAGGAGTCAGTCTAAGTTTACCAAAGGCAGCAAGGAAATTTGCCATGTAGGTCTTGCGGCGGAGAAAATCGCTTCAGTCGACAATCGATTCTGCGGCGTGATACTCCAAGCCGAACGCCTCGGCGACTTTCTTGTGCGTTATTTTTCCGCCGATGATATTGAGCCCCTTGAGCAGCGCCGGAGAATCCTCGAGCGCCTTCAGATATCCCTTGTTCGCCAACTGCAGCACGTAGGGCAAGGTGGCGTTGGTCAGCGCCAGTGTGGCGGTGAGCGGCACACCACCGGGCATGTTGGCCACGCCGTAGTGGACGATACTATCGACGATGAAGGTGGGGTTCTCGTGTGTGGTGGGATGCATGGTCTCGACGCAGCCGCCCTGGTCGATCGAGACATCCACGATCACCGCACCGGCGTGCATCTTGCCGAGGTCTTCGCGGCGTATCAGTTTGGGCGCGACGGCGCCGTGTACCAGCACCGCGCCGATGACCAGGTCGGCATGGGTGATCTGCTCCAGCAGATTGTGCCGGTTGGACAATATCAGCTGCACGTTGGTGGGCATCACATCACTGAGATAGCGCAGCCGCTCCAGCGACAGGTCGAGGATGATTACACTGGCGCCCAGCGCGGCCGCGATCTTTGCCGCGTTGAAGCCGACCACGCCGCCGCCGATTATCACCACCTTGGCGGGCGGCACGCCCGGTACGCCGCTGAGCAAGATGCCGCGCCCGCCATGCAGGCTCTCCAGATACTTGGCGCCTTCCTGAACCGCCATGCGCCCGGCCACTTCGGACATCGGTGTCAACAGCGGCAGCTCGCCCGAGGGCAGTTCGACCGTTTCATAAGCGATGCAAACCGCGCCGGAGGCGATGTGCGCCTTGGTCAATTGCTCGCTGGCGGCGAAATGGAAGTAAGTGAAGATGATCTGGCCGGGCCTGATGCGTTTCCATTCCGGCTCGATCGGCTCTTTCACTTTGACGATCAGGTCGGATGCGGCCCAGACCACATCGGCATCCTTGGCGATCTGCGCGCCTGCTATCAGGTATTGCGAATCGGTGAAATCGCTGCCCTGGCCCGCGCCCTTTTCGACGATGACCGTGTGCCCCGCCGATACCAAAGCCTCCGCCCCCGCCGGCACCAGTGCGACACGGTTTTCATTGGTCTTGATTTCTTTTGGTATGCCGATCTTCATGTGGTTCACCCGTTGGCCAATCATTGAAAGGAAAAACTGCCCGCTTCTGCAAAATCTAACTATGCACCGAAAAGAATCGCGCCTCAATATTTTCCTGCAAGAAATGCAGAAGTAGAATAATCTTCAAGTTGTAATCGAATCGAAACTGCTTTATCAAACCTCAGGAGGGCATGATGAAACTGACATGGACCAGACTAATGAGCGTGGGAAATGAATCCATCGATTCCGAGCACAAGACCCTGCTCAAAATGGTGAACGACATCGAGCGCCCGATCAGGACCAAGGACGCTGCCGCCTTGTTGCAAGCATTCAAGCTGTTCGAAGATGCCTTTCATATCCATTCTAGAAATGAGGCAAGGATCGCCCGTGCGATCAACTATCCTTTTGAAGAACACAAGCTGGAACATCTGTATTTTCTGAACGAGCTGCAGAGCATAAGGGATGAGCTGGTATCCAATGAAGGCAGGTGGTCTGAAAGCGCGGTCGAGCACTATTACTGTTTTTTGAGCGAGTGGACGGCCACGCACATCGGTGAGGATGATATGCGGATGAAAGAAATACTGGAAACCTTACCGTATGACTTCAAACCGCCTGACGCGCCGCAGTGAACAGGCCGCAAAGAACCGCACGGATCATTGATCAATAACCGCTGAATTTTTTAACCATAAAAAAGGAGCAAGGCGTATGAAAAACTGGACCGTATTCTCCGGCGTGCAAATGAATTGGTTGACCGTGTTTGCAGGAGTGTTTTGCTTGACTGTAGCGACGGGTGTCTCGGCAGAACCAAATGCAAGACCCTGCGCCGAAGACGCGGCCAAGCTTTGCAAAGGTGTGCAACAGGGGGAAGGACGCGTGGCAAGATGCCTCAAGGAGCATGCAAACGAATTATCGCCTGCTTGCAAGAAAAACATAGCAGATGTGAAAGAGGAGGTTCGGGAATTCGCCCAAGCGTGCAAAGATGATTCGGCAAAACTCTGCAAAGGCACCAAACCCGGGGGCGGCAGAATTTTGCAATGTCTCAAGCAACATGAAGGTGAACTGTCCCCAGCCTGTAAAGAAAAGATGAATCAACCGCGAGGCCGGCAAAGATAGGCAAGGATCAATACGGCTGGCTTTTCGTGTGGTCACAGGGGCCTGCTTTGTTTTATCTCCCACGGCGCAGAACCAATGGGACGATTCTTCCCGGTTGCAACGCTATCACAAGATATTTGACTCCGTTACATGGTACCCGCGGTACAGGGTGCCCAAATGGAGTATCTTCTTCACGAACAAAAAGGGGGCCAGCTCATGCTGGCCCCCTTTGTGATTGAAAAAACCAACCGCTGTCAGTGGGTGTTCAAGATTGATTCCATATTGTTCTCCAAATCGTTCACCACCACCCACTCGGTGGCACCGGCCTTGCGCACTCTCGCCTCCCAGCGCGTCAGGCGGTCGAGGTATATCCGCGGGTCGGCGTTATCGGTCCTCAGCTTGGTCACGTTCAACGCCACGATGCGAATGCCGTCGAGCTTGATCGGGAAATCGCGCACCGTTCCCTTGCCCAGTTCTTCCTGCATATCCGAGAAGATGACGATAGTCTTGATGCCGGCCTTGGTCTCGTTCAGGTATTCCGCGCCCTGGATCAAGCCACCGGTTATATCGGTATAAGCGCTGCCATTGATGACCTTGGAAAACTCATCGATCCTGGTTTTGAACACGCGCTTTTGCTGGGTCGCCTGCGATGGGCGCTTGTCGAAGGTGACCTTGGCGACGATGTCTTTTTCCGTGAAGCTGCGCGTCTCCACTTTGGCCACCGCCAGCGAATCGCCCGGGTTGACCGTGGCCAGCAGATAGTTGATGATCCTGGTGGCCTTGTTGATCTCCTTGGCGTAGGTGCCGGACGTATCCACCAGCATATATACCGCCTGGCTGTGCACACGGCTGTCGCCACAGGCACCGACGAACAACGCACCGAACAGCATGAACCCGACGAGCAGATATCTTTTCATGCTGCGCTCCCGGATTTGGCTTGTCCTTTGGCGATTGAGTTGCCGCGCAACGCCAGCACCCAGCGTTCTACCATCAGCGGGATGACGATCAGGACGTCATAGCTCAACTCGAGCACCTTGGCGAAACGCCTGAATACCACGCCGGTGGACCTGAGCACGAAACCGATCCCGCGCATGGTCTGCACCAGCAGCACGCCGATCACGGTGCGCAGCGAATGCACCGCGCTTTCCAGCGGGATCGCCACGAAGGCCAACGCAAACGGCAGCACGAAGCCCATGACCATCTGTCCGGCCATCGGTATGTTGGTCATCCAGCCTTCCGACGCAGGCGGTGCGGCGGAGGCCAGATCACGCATCAGCGAGGCCTTGTCGGCAATCAGCATGTCACGCATCAGCGCCAGTGACGACTCGATGCCCGCCAATATCACCAGAAAGATCAGCGAAGCCAACATCAAGCGGTGACGCATGCGATCGTCCATGCTGGCGATCTTGGGAAACAGTTGCGTGATGCGCAGCGATTCGAGCAGGAACAGCCCCATCGACGCTTCCATCAGGATGATCACCAATGCCGCCACATCAGAAGTCCTCAAGTTGTTGGTGATGTAATCGCTGGCGCCCACCATCTCAGACATGGGCAGAGCGATCAGCTTGTAGTTGATGAAGGCTCCGCCCATCGCGATCACCATGACCAGCGAGGAGATCGCCAGCTGCACGAAAGCGGACACCGTCAGCGCATGTTCGGTCTTGCTGTCCTTGGCGCGCATGCCCGCGAATTTGGTCATATCGTCATCGATCTGTTTGGCGTTGCTGTGCAGGGTCAGCATCTTCTTGTCCATCTCCACCATCAGCTTGTCCACCGAGCGCCATACCGGCTGCATCCCCTTCAGGATCTTGTGGCGCTCTTCGTAGGAACGACGATACTCCGACACCGTCTTGTCATGGATCTTCTGGATCGACTTGTTGATGTCTTCCAGCAGCTTGCGCGGGATATCGCCTCCCGATTTGATCTGCGAGACCGATTCGAGCGCCGCCACCCATTCCGGCGGCGGCGGCGGGACTTCGCCGCATCTGCGGTAGTCCTCTTCGATGCGCGTTGCTTCTTCCAGCAGCTTGCGCTGCAAGGCGGGGAATTCCTGCATGTCTTTGCGGATGATGTTGCCGACGCGCTCGAATTCCCGATCGATCATCGAAGCCACACTCTCCTGACTTTGCGCCAGCAACACCGCCTGATTGCGCAAACGCAGGTTTTCCGCACTCAAAAATAACCAGCGGGAAATGAAACGGGTGGACTGGGTGACCAGGTTGCATACCGAGTGGATCACCCCATGCATCGGCTTGCGTGCCGCATAGAGGAATAGCATGGCCAGTATGCCCAGAGCCAAAACGGACAGCGCCACACTGCCGGGCCAAAACAACCACGAATGCCAGTCGATCATTACCAATTCCTCCCTGTTTTATGCCTGCTATATCAGTGCCGAAGTTCAGGCACCTCGCTTGCGGGGTGGCCAGGAAGCGCCATCGCCGACAAATTGCACTCTGCGCGTTCTACAATCCTGCTGCAATACCGCTCGTCTCAACTTTATACCGTTCGTTCCTGCTTTATACCGTTCATCCGCCCTGCACTACCTTTCGTCCCGATCGACCGATGTTTCTTCAAGCCCGCCAATCATTGAAAGGGAATGGCAACTCTTCAGTGGCGAAGGTCAGGAAATTAACGATCTGCTTCAAGTAGCCCCCCAGGCTGCGGCCAAATGAGACCAGGCGGGCGTTGGGCTTTGCATTCAGTAACACGATCAAAAATTGAATGACCGTCACGAAGCAAACCACGGTTCCAGACACCTGATACGCCAGGGCCATCAGCAGCATGAACAATCCGCGTACCCATATGTTGCGCCGGTTTGTCGGTGTATCAGGGGTGTCATTCATGGCTGGTTCTCCTGTAATGGTTAATCGATCCGGGGGTTCATCGATCAATCGTTGGGCATTGGAATGATCGGGGGTACCTACCGGTTATGCATCGGGGTTCGGGCTGACCTCGAGCGGCTTCCTCATTTTAAGCATCATCAGCACCGAATAACAGCCCAACGCCGACATAAGATGTTTAAACGAATGGCCGCTGAAAAGACCCTGAGTGAATGCGAATACTTCCCGGTCATAGGCTTCCAAAAGTTTGGCCAATATGTAGAAAGAAAGTGCTACCGGCAACAGCGATTGGTGGGAGTATTTCGGACGGAACAGCGCCATCAAAATCGGAACGATCAGCAGCGGCATAAACTGGATCCAGACATAGAACCGCAAGTCATCGAACCAGTGCCAATAAATCACGCTGGATAAACCCGCCAGGATCGCGGGCACCAACAGAAATGTGCCCAGCCGCGCATTCACATACTCGGCCAGCAGCGCCACCAACAATCCCATGAAGGCTATGGTCATCGGCAGCCTGTCCCAGACCAGCGTGTCGTTGTTTGGGTTCAAGTGATACCAGGCAGACCCGGCACTGACGATCGCCACACCCGCGAAAAAAGTGATCCAGGCTGGCCGGTAAGTCATCAAACGATTTCCAAGGCAAGCGCGTATTCCCGCTATCCCGACGAGCAGGAAAGGGATATTTGAAATGGCATCGAAGAAATTCGGGATCCCGAAAAATGCGCGCCGGTCGGCAAAATCGTGATAATCAGGATTCTGTCCAAAGGGCTGCATCGATAGCATCAGCGCCAGCGAGCCGAGCACAATGAACAACAACAGGGCATGCCGCCAGTTGATTCCGGAGGAAGAGTGAAGGGATGGCTTAATCACAGAATCTCCTGATCAATGGGGACAACATTAAGATTGCCATTGATTCTTTTTTTATATAAACGCCGCCGGAACTTGAAATCACAATGGGTGATTTCAAAAGCAAAGCCGCTCACTTGCCATCGTCTGGCTCGTGGCTGCCGCGGCGCGATGTGGTTTTCTTTGCAAAGCTGCGCCGCAGTTCGGCCAGGTGTTTGAGCCGCTCCGCCACGCGCTGGTTGAGGCTATCTTTTGGCAAATTGCCATGCTCATCGGGTGCGCCGGCCGGGATGCCGGTCAGCAGTTCCAGCGCTTCGTCCACCGATGCCACCGCATAAATGTGGAAGCGCCCTGCCGCTGTGGCTTCCACCACGTCGCGGCGCAGCATCAGGTGGGTGACGTTGGCGGCGGGTATCAGCACGCCCTGGTTTCCGGTCAGGCCGCGCTTGTTACAGATGTCGAAATAGCCCTCGACCTTTTCGTTCACTGCGCCAATCGCCTGCACCCGGCCGAACTGGTCCACCGAACCGGTAACTGCCAGCGATTGCCGGATCGGCGTGTTCGCCAGCGAGGACAGCAGCGCGCACAATTCCGCCACCGAGGCACTGTCGCCTTCAACCGGGCCATAGGTCTGCTCGAACACCAGGCTGGCTGTCAGCGAGAGCGGTTGTTCGGCGGCATAGCGCGAGGCCAGGAATGAGGACAGGATCAGCACGCCCTTGGAGTGGATCGCGCCGCCCAGCTTGACCTCGCGCTGGATGTCGACCAGATCGCCTTCGCCCAGGCTGGTGTTGGCGGTGATGCGCGAAGGCCGGGCAAACGCGAAATCGCCGAGCTGGAACACCGACAGGCCGTTCACCTGCCCCACCTTCTCGCCCTCGGTGTCGATGTTCAGGATGCCGCGCAGGATCGCCTCGTGCGAGCGCTCGCGCAGCCGGTCGGCGCGCCTGATCTGCGCCTCGATCGCGCGCTCGACGTCGGCATTGGTCACCGTTTCGCGTTTGTCCCGCACCGCCCAGTAATCCGCTTCGCGCACCAGATCGGCCAAGCTCTCCATATGCGTGGAAAGCTTCTGCGCGTCCTCGGCGCGGCGCGCGCAATGTTCGATCACGCGTGCCACGGCACCGCGGTCGAACGGCCGCAATTTTTCCCGGCGCGCCAGCGTGCCGATCAGCCGCGCATACAGTAGGTCGTTGTCCGCGCTGCGCTCCACCTCGTCCTCGAAATCCGCAGCCACCTTGAACAGCTCGCGGAATTCCGGATCGTATTCGGCGAGCATGTAGTAGAGCATCCGGTTGCCGAGCAGCACCACCTTGGTATCGAGCGGGATCGGTTCCGGTTCCAACGACACGGTGCTGACCAGGCTGTACATCTGGCCCAGCGATTCGATGCGGATCTCGCGCGTGGAGAGCGCGCGCTTCAAGCCCTCCCAGGAAAACGGCTGGGTGAGCAGCTTGAGTGCGTCCAGCATCAGATAGCCGCCGTTGGCGATATGCAGCGCGCCGGGTTTGATCAGCAGGAAGTTGGTGACCAGCGCGCCAAGCTGGGAAATATGCTCGACCCGTCCCATCAGGTTCTGGTAGGTGGGATGCTCCTCGTACACCACCGGCGCGCCCTCGCTTTCGCCGCGCCCCACCAGCAGGTTGACGCGGAAGCGGCTGAAATCGGGCAGCTCGGCGGTGAGGCTGACCAGGGTCGGGGTACCCTGGTGCGGGTTGCGGAATTCTTCCATGCTTTCGATGACGTTCTGCTGCACCTCGTTCAGGTAGCCGCACACCAGCGGATAATTCGCATAATCGCTACGCAGCGCATCGATCAGGTGACCGACCGCGAACAGCACCGCCTCCTCGTTCAGCTTGCGCACCTGCTCCATGCGCTCGCGCCGCCACTGGCGCACCTGCAGAATGATTTTCTCCAGATGCTCTTGCAGGCCGGCGATGTCGCGCTCGATGCGCTCATGCTCTTCCGCCGGCAGTTTTTCATACTCTTCCGGGCTCATCACCTCGTCGCCCTTGGCCGGCCCAAAAGAAAAACCGTTCGGCGTGCGCAACAGCACGATGCCATGCTTGCTGGCCTCGTCGTCTATCTCGGAGAATGCACCCGTCTGGCGTTCGCCGAATTCCTCGTCGATCTTGCTCAGGCCATGGCGGTATTCCTCACCCTCGAACACCGCGGGTATCGTAGCCTGCAGTTCCGCGACCAGATGCTCCATGTCGTCATGCAGACGCGCGCCCACACCTGCCGGCAATTGAATCGCATGAGGCTTGTGCGGCTGGGTGAAATTGTGGACGTAGCACCAGTCGGCCGGCTTGGCCTCGGCCGCCACGCGCTGGTCGAGCAACTCGCGGATCAGCGTGTGCTTGCCGCTCCCGCTCGGCCCCATCACGTAGAGGTTGTAGCCCGCATGGCGCATGCCGATGCCGAATTGTGCCGCGTCGATCGCGCGCATCTGGCCGATGCCCTCGGTCAGGTCTCCAAGCTCGGCAGTAGTCGCAAAAGTAAACCTCTCGACATCGCATGGCCGATACAACTTGTCTGCGGTAAGCGGGGAGATTGGACTCATGGTTTAAGTTTACTCCTCATTTGTCAGATGCAGAATCGCGATCGACCTGCGCGGCGAGTTCGTGCAGCGCGCGGGATATTTCCACCCGGTAAACATAAGGCTCTTGCAGTTGGCGCAGCGGCTCGGGCAGCCGTGCAAGATTCTCTGCCGCGTGGTTGCGGATGTCTGAGAGCGGCGCGGTGGCGGCCAGGCGCTGCCCGCCGCGCATCACCTGCATCAGCAGAGGTTCGCCCGGCTGCGCATCCCCTTCAATGGTCACGACATCCGCTGCGATGCGGCCATCGGCAGCGTGGTTGCGGTACACCTGCTTGCGGCCGGGCCAGGTCTGCTTGCCTTCGGAACGCTTGCGCCGCGCCTTGCCGGCATACTCTTCGAGTTTGTAGGCGCAGTCGAGATAGGGCATGTCGCTCGACGTGTCCATGCGCGTGCCGATGCCGAAACCGTCCACCGGCGCGCCCGAGCCCAGCATGTCGCGCAGCACGTGCTCGTCCAGATCGCCGCTGGCGAAGATCGTGACATGCTGGAGTCCGCCCATATCCAGGATCTGCCGCACCTGTCGGGCGTGATCGGTGAGGTTGCCGGAATCGATGCGCACGCCCTTGATGCGGATGCCTTCGCGTTTCAGCCTGGGTGCGAGCGCCACCACCTTGCGCGCCGCGGCCTCGGTGTCGTAGGTGTCGATCAGCAGCACGACGTTGTCCGGCTGGGCATGGGCGAAATGCTCGAAGGCCTGCATCTCGTTATCGTGAGCCTGCACGAAGGAATGCGCCATCGTGCCGAACAGCGGTATGCCGAACTCCATGCCGGCCTGTACCGTCGCGGTGCCGGTGAAGCCGGCGATATAGCTGGCGCGCGCAGCCAGCAGCCCCGCTTCCGCGCCATGTGCGCGGCGCAGCCCGAAATCCACCAGCAGCTTGTCCGGCGCCATCAGCACCATGCGCGCCGCCTTGGAGGCAATCAGCGACTGGAAGTGAAGCAGGTTGATCAGCCGCGTTTCCACCAGTTGCGCCTGCGCGATCGGCGCGGTCACGCGCAGGATCGGCTCGTCCGGAAAAAACACCGTGCCTTCCGGCATCGCGTGCACATCGCCGGTGAAGCGCAGCGCTTCGAGCTGGGCAAGAAAATGATTGTTGAAACGGCCGGTGGACGCCAGCCATGCCAGCTCTTCCGACGCGAAGTGCAAGCCTTGCAGAAATTGCAATGATTGTTCAAGTCCCGCCGCCATCAGGAAGCCGCGTCCGGGGCGCAGCTTGCGCACGAAAAACTCGAATACCGCGATATCCTCCATGCCGGAGTCGTGGTAGCCCTGCAGCATCGTGAGCTGGTAGAGATCGGTGAGCAGCACGCTCCCCGTAAGGTTAATTGGGGGTTTCATCCGGTTACCTCTTTAACCGTGATGCGTTGCGCGCCGAGCTTGGTCATCTCCTCCTCGGCGCGCAGCCCGTCGCCGAGCTGGACATCCACCGCGCGGATCGCGTCGCCCAGCACCAACACTTGATAACCGAGCCGCAGCGCATCGCGCACGGTGTTGAGCACGCAATAGTCGGTGGCGAGCCCGCCGATGAATAGCCGGCGGATGTTGTCGGCGCGAAGTTGCTGGTCTAGGCTGGTGCCCTGAAAACCGGAGTAGGCGTCCTGTTCCACCGTGGCCGCCTTGGAGATGATCACGGCGGAAGGCGGCAGTTGCAGCGCCGCCGCGAATGCCGCCCCGCTTGTTTTTGCCACGCAGTGCGGCGGCCATGGCCCGCCCTGAGCGCGGAACGAACAGTGCTGAGCCGGATGCCAGTCGCGCGTCGCATACACCGGCAGGGTCCGCGTTTCAAAGAGTTTCAGGTAACGGTTGAGCACAGTCACCACTTCGTCGCCATGCGGCACCGCCAGACTGCCGCCGGGCAGGAAATCGTTCTGCACGTCGACGATCAGCAGCGCGTCGCCAGTTCGGGGATGCAAGTTATTTTGATTCACTGCATTCATGGCGCGCACCTCATCCCTTGATACAGATGATTGGAACGACTCGCGCCACCTTGCGCGCCAAACCGGCATGATCGGCCGCATCCACTACCGCGCTGACATCCTTGTAAGCGCCCGGGGCCTCCTCGGCAACGCCGCGCATCGAAGGGCTGCGGATCAGGATGCCGTGTCCTTCCAGATCGTCCACCACGTGCCGGCCGTTCCAGTTGCGCAGCGCCTGATGGCGGCTCATCGCGCGCCCCGCGCCGTGGCATGCGGAGCCGAACGCGAGCTGCATGCCCTGCTGCGTCCCCGCGAGGATGTAGGAAGCCGTTCCCATGCTGCCGCCGATCAACACCGGCTGACCAGCTTCGCGCAAAGCGGCGGGCAGGTCGGGATGCCCCGGCCCGAACGCGCGCGTGGCGCCCTTGCGATGCACGTAGAGTTTTTTCGTCCGCCCGTCGACCTGGTGTTCCTCCACCTTGCAGGTATTGTGCGACACGTCATACAGTAGCGGCAGCCGCGACTGCGGCAGCACCTGCGAGAATATCTGGCGCGTCAGGTGGGTGAGTATCTGGCGGTTGGCCAGCGCGCAATTAATCGCCGCGCGCATCGCGCCGAGATAATCTTTTCCGAGCGGCGAAGCGATCGGCGCGCAGGCCAGCTCGCGGTCGGGAAGATCGATGCCATAGCCTGGTGCGGCAATCACCATGCGCTTCAGGAATTCTGTGCCGATCTGGTGGCCTAGCCCGCGCGAACCGCAATGGATGCTGACGACGATGTCGCCCGCTTTCACGCCGAACGTTGCGGCGATCTCCGGCGCATACACATCGGTCACCTGCTGGATCTCAAGATAATGGTTGCCGGAACCGAGCGTGCCCATCTCGTCGCGCTGGCGCTTCTTGGCCTGTTCGGAAACCTGCGACGGGTCGGCGCCATGCATGCAGCCGCCCTCTTCGATGCGCTCCAGGTCGGCGGCGATGCCGAAGCCGCTCTCCACCGCCCAGCGCGCGCCGCCGCGCAGCATCGCGTCCATCTCCGTGGCCTCCAGTCTTATCGCTCCGGTGCTGCCCATGCCTGCAGGTATCGTGTGGTACAGCGCATCCGCGAGCCGCGCCTTCACCGATTCGATGTCCTCTTTTCGCAGGCCGGTGTGCAGTGTGCGCACGCCGCAGGAGATGTCGAAGCCCACTCCGCCCGCCGACACGACGCCGCCCGCGTCGGCATCGAACGCCGCGACGCCGCCGATCGGGAAGCCGTAGCCCCAGTGCGCGTCGGGCATCGCCCAGGATGCTTCGACGATGCCCGGCAGCATCGCGACATTCGTGACCTGCTCATAGACCTTGGCGTCCATCTCGCGCAGCAAAGATTCGCTGGCAAAGATCACGCCCGGCACATGCATTTTTCCGAACGGCCTGATGTGCCATTCGTATTCAGATTTGCGTTCAAACAGTGCAATATCCATGGCGATCTCTTCTGTTCTGTTTGCTGCTACACGTCCACCACGCACTGCGCCAGCCAGCCTCCATCAGGCAATTGGGCGACCTTCAGCGCGGTATAGGTTGCGCCCTTTATTTCCACCGCAGGATGGTGGCGTGCCACCTCCAGCGCTTCTCCCCACGCTTTCGCGGTGAGGCGGTTATCTTCCAGATGCACTTCAAAGCGGCTGAACAACATGTTGCGTGTGGCCATCTCGTAAATCAGCGCGTTGAGCCAGTCCACCAGCAGCAACTCAACATCGGGCGCCATGCAGGAAAGCTCCAACATTTCCTTGGATGCCACGATCACCGGATCGGTGATCACCGCCGTCAGCGCCAGCGCAGCCTGTTCGAAAGCCTGCTCCAGCGTCGCGCCCAGACCGCGCACGCCGACATCGGCCTGATGAGGAAAGTGCTCCCAGTGTGCAATAGAGGCCATACATCACTTTCTTTTTTCGTGAAAATCGGTTTGATTGTGCGCCGATTCTTGCTGCCCGGCAAACGCTCGCCGGCCGTGCTAAAGTGCAAGGCATGAAGGGGATAAACGCATGATGCCCGCACCGACGTTGTCAGAAAACAGCTCACCGGATTTGTTGCTCCAGCGGCAACTGGTGGACGCCCTGTGCGCACCCCGATTCTTTCCCCGCAAGCCCAAGGTTGAAGAGACGCACATCTCCTGGGTGCTGCTGACCGGACATGATGCATACAAGATCAAGAAGGCAGTCGATCTGGGCTTCCTCGACTTTTCCACGCTGCAGGCGCGCCACTTTTTTTGCACCGAAGAGCTGCGTCTCAATCGCCGCCTCGCCCCCGCTCTTTACCTCGATGTCGTTGCGATCGGCGGCAGCCCGGAACAGCCGGTGCTGGATGGCGAACCGGCTATCGAGTATGCGGTGCACATGCGGCGATTCCCCCAAACTGGCTTGATGGATCGCATGCTGGTACATGGTCTCGTCACCCCTGCACACATCGATAAACTGGCCGCTGTAATCGCCGATTTTCACAATGCGCTGGCGCCTGCTGCAGCGGATTCACCGTTAGTCGCCACGGCCGCGATAAAGACTGCGGCGTTGCAAAATTTCGAACAATTGCCGCAGCTGCTCAGTGCGCCCAATGACATGGCGATGCTGGAAGATGTGCGCCAGGCCAGCGCGCTTGAGTTCGCCGCCTGCGAGCCGCTGTTCCGGCAGCGCGCGGCGGAAGGCTGCGTGCGCGAGTGCCATGGCGACCTGCATCTCGGCAACATCGTGGTGCTGGACGATATGCCCACACCTTTTGACGGCATCGAGTTCAGCGCCTCACTGCGCTGGATAGACGTGATCAGCGAGATCGGTTTCACGGTCATGGATCTGATGCAGCGCGGCCGGCCGCATCTCGCATGGCGCTTACTCAACGCCTATCTGGAGATCACCGGAGATTATCAGGGGTGCGGCGTGTTGCGTTTCTATCTCGCCTACCGCGCGATGGTGCGCGCCAAGATCGCCGCGATACGCGCCAGCCAGCGGGGCGTTGCCAAGGCAAGACTGGAACTGAAGAACTGCCGCAGTTATCTAGTCCTGGCCCATGACTGCCTGACACGCCGCCGTCCCGGGTTGATCATCACCCAGGGGCTGCCCGGTTGCGGCAAAAGCACCTTCGCGCAGATCGCACTAGAGCGGCTGGGCGCGATACGCATACGCTCGGATGTCGAGCGCAAGCGGCTGTTCGGCCTGGCGGCGCTGGCGAATAGCAAGGCGCAGACCGATGCGGACATCTACAGCGAGGATGCGACACGCCGCACCTACGCGCGCCTGCATGAACTGGCACGCGGCCTGCTCGCCGCGGGATTTTCCGTCATCGTCGACGCCGCGTTCGTGCTGCATACCGAACGCGAAAGTTTTCGTGCGCTTGCGCAGGATATGGACGTGCACTTCGTCATTGCCAGTTTGCAGACCGACGCGGCGTTGCTGGCGGAACGGCTGGCGCTTCGGAGCAGTCGCGGCAACGATGCCTCCGAGGCCGACATTTCCGTATTGCAGAAACTGCAGGTTTTTCAGGAGCCGCTACGGGATCGGGAGCGGGTCGCCTCCGTGACTTTCATCAACAACGGCGATGTCGATGCGCTGCGGTCTTCGGATGAGGCATGGAAGACGCTCGAGGCACGTCTGGCATGAGGCTTGGATCGCAATGCCTGCTGGCACATGAACCCATGTGTGTGGAATATACGCTGCGGAAAAGAGGAACTTCACCAAGTTCGGCAAACGACACATTGACAGTCGATTATCTCCAAAGCAACCATTTGATATTAGAGTATTGATTGGCTCGCCAATTCGGACAAATCTGGTAACTGGATTATCTTGGTTCCAATTTGATATTAGCGCGCCGTTTGCGGATATGCCGCTTCCCCTAGCAAAGCTGCAAGCCGCTTTGCGCCGATGTGAACGGCAACAAGGCGACCGGGTCAAGTGGCCAAGGTGCTCGCCACCGCCCCGTCTCATCGCCTGAAACACGCTCGGTGGCTAGGTGATGGTTCAACTCCGCGCCGAGCATGCGCTCGGCCAGTTGCTTCTTGAACTGCTTGATAAGCCCCGATTCTCCAAGCATGCTCTCGGCGTCACGGCCTCTCATCTGAGGCGCCAAAAAGAAAAAGGACCCGCGAGGATTCTTTTTCATTACTTTGCGATTGCAGGCTTAAATTTACTTGTCGCCCTTGTCGCCGTGCTCATCGTTCGACCCAAACGGATCTTTATCATGACCATTGTGCTGTCCATTGTCACAATGTTCTTTATCATGCCCGTCGTGATGACCATCGTGCCCGTCGTGACCACCATCATGCCCGTCGTGATCACCGTCGCAAGCTGTAGGCTGCGTTGCGCCGCAGCTGTTGACGGTGACGTTAGTCAACGTTACTGCGGCTCCCGCCAAGGCATTCCCATTGAAGGATGTAGTGGTAGGAATAACAGCGAGACCGGTCATAGTGATGGCCGAACCAGCGAGAATGCTTCCCTGGAAGTCCCCCCTCGTCACGGTCGCGCCTGCGGCGCCTTAGACCAACCATGTCACGTCACACGCCTGCCCGCCGCCTGCCATGACCACCGAGGAGTCGGTGGTGGTGAGGCCTCCTGCCCCGCTGATTTCGAAAATCCAGACCGGGTTTGTGAAGCCTGTCCCGTCGAGGGTCACCGTGGTGTTCGTAAACGTTACGCCTGCGGCAGTATCGCTGTGGCCAGCGTTACAGTAAACACCAGGCGGGAGCAAGAGCGTCGCGTTCGTGTAAGCAGCATTCAATGAATCGGTGCAAGGAATGGCCGCATAATTGCCGTACGCGTTGTTGAAGCCAGTCAAGACCGAAGCGGAAACCGGCGCGACGACCGCCCCGTTAATCGTGCATCCTACGTTAACGACCGAAGCCATGGCACCGGAGGAGCCCACGTCACCGTTGACCGTGGAAGTGGTGCAGGACACCGCCCCCCCCGGCATTGGGTGCCGCGCTCAGAACTGCGAAGCTAGACGCCGCACCAAGTGTTGGTGCGGTTGCAGCCCATGCCGCCATCGGGGCCGCCAGTAATGCGGCCAGTGCAATCAGGCTCGTGGAGAAATGTTTTTGAAGATGATTCATGATGAGTCTCCTTAAAAATGTTATTGCCGAAATTAAAGTCAGGCAAGAATCCCATGCGGATAAAAGCCTTGAGTGCACCGCCGATCACAACGTTGGTATTCTTTACTTCACGATGAAGGCAGATTCTCATGCCGTTATTTCCAGACCATTAAAGGATCAAACGGAACTTATGACTACCCATCGATAGTGTATTTATAGCCCTTGCCCCCCCAAGGTGCACAGTGCGCTGGCACACATAAGGCAAACAATTTCCCACTTCCCACAGCCGGTGCCGAATTCCCACGGGGTTTTATTTGAGTTTCAACTCGAAGCTTTCATCGCCGCGCTCCACCGCGATCAGGCGCAGTAATGAAATAACTTGTGGAAAGCGTCGTGGCCTCCATATAATGTTTCAGCAAGAATCAAGAAAGATGTCGCAAGTTATGTCGATGTCTCGCTGATACTAGCCGAGGTTCAATACCTTCGGGATATCACAAAGGCTATCGGCGAGTAGCCGATTTAACGTCAAGTAGAGGTGCATTATGAGCAACGCAAACGAGCGGCTGTCCATCATCAAGAAAAATTATGACGATGCAAGCGACAATGAAGCAGCGGACTTGGCAAGTGCGAAAACGCCGGCACAGGTGACTGCCGTGCAAGCCAACGTCGCGCAGGCGAAATGCGCCTATTACAGCGCGGTTGAGGCGATGCTCTCAAAATCTGGCGCGGACGTCGAAAATGCCTATCAGAATGCCGTCAATGCACAAAATGCGATTGCCGACGCACGAAAAAAAGCCGCCGTAATCACCGATCTGCTGGGGAAGCTGGCGAATGCGACATACAAGGCAACAACGCTGCTCAACAAGGCGCATACGCTGGAGGAAGGCCGCGCCATCCTCGCCGGCATGCGCAACGATGAGATCAAGCCTGACGTGGTCACCTATAACACGCTGCTCAACAAGGCGCACACGCTGGAGGAAGGCCGCACCATCCTCGCCGACATGCGCAACGACGAGATCAAGCCTGACGTGATCACCTATTCCATGCTGCTCAACAAGGCGCACACGCTGGAGGAAGGTCGCGCCATCCTCGCCGACATGCGCAACGACGAGATCAAGCCTGAAATGTCCAGCTATATCAAGCTGCTCGACAAGGCGCACACGCTGGAGGAAGGTCGCACCATCCTCGCCGACATGCGCAACGATGAGATCAAACCTGACGTGGTCACCTATACCACGCTGCTCAACAAGGCGCACACGCTGGAGGAAGGCCACGCCATCCTCGCCGACATGCGCAACGACGAGATCAAGCCTAACGTGGTCACCTATAACACGCTGCTCAACAAGGCGCACACGCTGGAGGAAGGTCGCGC
>Ga0208587_1000195_pt1 | contig 33263 bp, 33 predicted proteins | sample NGESurdeep092012_7_FD_184472 | JGI IMG/M metagenome (GOLD analysis project Ga0208587, IMG submission 184472) | Arctic peat soil microbial communities from Barrow, Alaska - NGEE Surface sample 210 deep-092012 (SPAdes) | ecosystem: Environmental > Terrestrial > Soil > Wetlands > Peat ...
GTGAGAGCGACGTACCTGGTGCTGTTGGCAGCGTGCGCCCTCGGGACATTGCCGCTGGAGTTGCTCCTGCACACCCGGGTCTACGCCCGGTGGCGGCGCTGGCTGCTCGCCGTACTGCCGGTGTTCGTCCTCTTCGCTGCCTGGGACATCTGGGCCATCGCCGCCGGCCAGTGGCGTTACGACCAACGGCAGATGTCCGGCCTCGTGCTGCCCGGCGGCCTGCCGCTGGAGGAGGCGCTGTTCTTCGTCGTCGTCCCGACCTGCGCGATTCTGACGCTGGAGGCGGTCCGAGCGGTGCGCGGCTGGCCGGTGGGGGACGAGCCGGAACCTGTCCCGGAGTCAGGACGTCGGTGACCTGCACCGTCGCCAACGCTCGCGTACCGACGCTCGGCCAAGCTGATGGAACCAAGCCCTGAGGGAACCGCCCGCGCTTTTCTGGCCTTCGGTGGCAGCCGAGCTAGCGGGTGTTGCTAACAACAGCTGTACACAGGCTGTGGACGGCGGTCAAGCGTGGTGCCTCAGGTTGGGGCCATACGGCGTAACGGCGGTGGGCGGCAGGTGGGCTAGGGCCGCCCACCGCGGACTACATGCCTATGCCTATGCCGCGAGCGATGGTGGCTCCGACGACCTCGACCACAACCTCACGCATCGAACCGCCGAGCGCCTCGGCGAACTCGCGCAGCTTGCTCTTGCGGGACGGGTCGGGCTCTTGGTCAGCGGCGGCATCCAGCCCTGACACAATGCGGTCCACCAAGCTGTCGGGCGTGGACCAAGCGCCGACCGCTCGACGCGCAGCCCCTGTAATGCCGGTGATGAACAGCGGATAGCTGAACTCCTCCTGCTTCAAGCCCTCGATGAACTCCCCGTCCAACGCTTTCAGCGCTCGCGCTACGTCGTCGGAGCTGAGCCCGGTCGCCTGCTCGATCTCGGGCAGGTCCACACGGTGTACATCGAACCTGTCGAGGCGCTCAACGAGGTACGTCAACACTGGCAAATCGCGGCTGAACCAGGTGTCCTCCATGGCATCCACGATCACACAGGCACCGGCGGGCCGCGCACGCGGGCCAGACAGTCTTGTTGCGGCCGTCTGCACGGGCGGTAGGGGCGATGTCGTGGCCTGTCCGGTCCGACACGGGGCCGGCTGTGGGGTCCTCCCCGGCTCTGCGGGCGGTGCCGAGCTGGACCGCACCTTCGAGACACCTTCAGTTGCGGCAGTAAAGGGCGGTCAAGCCCGGTCGGCGTCGGCCTGGCACGGACGTCAGAAGTGCTCTTTACCAGCGCTTTTGTACTTTAGAGCGCCCGGCGTGGCCTGAGGTGAGCCGCCGTGATCTACCCTCTAACCGGTGACCTACACCGCCGCCACGGTCATCGCCGTGGTTGCGACGGTGGTGCTGGACCTGGCGGTATTGCGGACCCGGCTACTGCGCCGGCGGGCGTTCTGGACGGCGTACGCCATCATCGTGGGCTTCCAGCTGATCGTGAACGGCGTGCTCACCGGCCGGCACATCGTCGTCTACGACGAGCGGCGGATCACCGGGCTGCGGATCGCCTACGCGCCGGTGGAGGACCTGCTGTTCGGGTTCTCGCTGGTGGCCCAGACGCTCATGTGGTGGGTGTGGCTCGGGCGCCGTGCGAACCAGCGGCCGTTGGCACGGAAGCCCACCGGCCCTGGGTCGGCGCCCGCCGCGCCCGCCGCGCCCGCCACAGCGCCGGCGCCGTCACCGCGGCGCGGCGAGCCAGACCAACGCTGACCCGCCGGTCCAGCACGTGATAGCCCGCGCGCTCGATCTCGCCGAGAATGCCGCCGTACAGGTCGAAGGCCGTCCGGACACAGTCCTGGCTGGTGGGATCCAGCAGCGCGATGCCGGGCTCGGCCCGCCGGTAGAGCGCCCGGGTGCGGGCGACTTCGAAGGCGAGCAGATCGCGCGTCCGGTCGTCGACGATGCCGGCCGCCAGTCCGGCCCGGCTGACGCCGAACAGCTCCAGGTCCGCCAGCGGCAGGTAGAGCCGACCACGCCGCAGGTCCTCACCGACGTCGCGCAGGAAGTTGGTCAGCTGGAAGGCGACGCCAAGATCGGCGGCGTACCCGTAGGCGACGTCGGCAAGCGGACCGAGGATCGGGGTCATCTGCAACCCGATGACCGCCGCGGACCCGTGCATGTATCCCGTCAGGTCGGCGTACGTCGGGTAGCTGCTGACGGTGAGGTCCATCCGCATGGACGCCAGAAAGTCCTCGAAGTGGCCAATCGGGATGGCCCAGCGTCGAGTCGTGTCGATCACCGCATGGCAGATCGGGTCCGCGCTGTCGCGGCCGGCGCGCAGGTCGCCGAGGAAGGCGTCGCCCCAGCGCTGGAGCTGGTCAGCCTTCTGCTCCGCGCCGAGCGTGGACGCCAGGTCGTCCACCGTCTCGTCGGCGTACCGGGCGAAGCCGTAGAGCGCGTGCACGTAGGGCCGCTTGGCGGCCGGGAGCAGCAGCGTCGCCAGGTAGTAGGTCTTGCCATGGGCGGCGTTGAGCCGACGACATGCTTCGTAGGACGCCCGCAGCCGCGGGTCACCGATGCCGGCGGCGTCCAGCTCGCGGTGACTCACGCCCCCGAGTCTGGCAGCGCCGCCGCCACGGCGCCCTTCGAGCCGCGACCGATCGTGGCGCCGGGCACGGCATGTCAGCCCCAGTCCAGCAGCTCCAGCTCGGGCGCGGCCCGAACGACGAGCCCGTTGCCAGCGCAGTCCGGACACTGGGTCAGCCGGTCGCCGTCGTACTCGCGACCACAGTTCAGGCACGCCAACCGATCCGGCGCCGGCAGCCAGCGCACGGCCGCGCCGGCTAGCGGCAATCCGGCGGCCGCCGCTTGCCACGCCGCCGCCGCGGCATCCGGGTCCACGCCCGGCGCCAGCGCGATCGAGACCGTGGTCACCGGTCGGCCTTCGCTGGCCGTGGTGAGCGCGCTCACGGCCGAGGCGAGCAGCCCGGCCTCATGCATCGGCGTGCTCGGGCCCGGAACCGGCAGCCGTCGCGGCCCCGGCGACGCCCCAGCTCGCCAGTACCGCGAGAGCGGCATCGACGACCGCCGGGATCCGGGCCGCCACGGTGTCGGTCAGCCCAAAGCCGGTTTCGAGGCTCTCGGGCACCATGCCAACGGCGACGACGGTGCCCGGCGCGCAGCCGGCGAGGTCTGCCGCGGCCAGCGCCTCCGCGACTCCGACCTCGTGCGCCGAGGTCAGCAGCGCCCGGGCGCGCGGAACGGCGTCGCCCGTCAGCGTGATCACGTCGCCCGGTTGTGCGTCCGTGGAGGCGATGGCGTCGAGCAGCAACAGCGCCCCGCGGTCGGCGATCTCCGGCAGCAGCCCCAGACCGAGGGTCGCCCCGTCCACCACCTCGACTCCGGGCAGCCTCAGCGCCGCCAGCTGCCGGGCTGCCTCAACGCCGAGGCCCTCGTCCGTGAGCAGCTCGTTACCCACGCCCAGCACGAGCAATTCGGCGCGTTTCTCGGCGTACGGCGTCAAGGTGGCGGTCAGTCCGGTCACGCCCGCTTCGCTCCCCGGGTGGCCGGCGTCGGCTGGTCCGGCTCGTCGGGCGCCCCAGCCGCCTCATCGTGGGATCGGACCCGCGCCGAGCTCTTCGGCAGCCGGTCGGCGGGCACCGTCTTGTAGCCACTGACCATCGACGACATCAACCCGCTCTGCTCTTCGTGATCGATCAGGGTCGCGGAATAGACGTGGTGGACCACAAACCCCAGCGTGAGCCACATGATCAGGTGGTGCACGAAGCGGACAGTCGGGATGCCGGCCAGGTTGAAGGTCCAGCCGAACAGCGTGGACAGCAGCCCGTCGCGGTCTTCTATCGACTCCAGGGCGAAACCGGTGACGATCTGCACCAAGAACATCAGGAACAAGACCAGGTAGGTCAACCCGGCCAGCGGGTTGTGGCCGACTTCCGGCGGCGGTTCGCGCTCGAGGAACGTGTAGTACTTGAGGGAGACCCACATCATCGCGCGCCGGTTTCGATGCCGCGGGATGAACTGGTCCCAACGAGCCCACTCGTTGCCGGTGAACATCCAGATCAGCCGGGCCAGCAGCAGCGCCGAGAATATGTATGCGAGCAGCAGGTGCAAGCTGTGCGCCCAGGCCATCACCTTTGGTGCGCCCACCAGCGTCAGCGCCGGCACCCCGATGTAGAGGCCGGTGAGCGCCAGCCCGCTGATGGTGACCACCAGACCCCAGTGAATGAGCCGCACCGGCAACTGCCACACCCGCAGGGTCACTAGTCGCGGGCTCTCGCTGGCGCCGCCGGGCCGGGCGACCGGGGCGCCGGTCCGCGCCGGGGCCGGCCGGGCGAAGGCCTCGGAGCTCACTGCACCCTCACCTCCACGATCGGCGTGCCGTCGGCGTCGATGACGTGGGCGGCACAGGCCATGCACGGGTCGAAGGAGTGCACCGTGCGCAGGATCTCCAGCGGCTGTTTCGGATCGGCGATCGGCGTGCCGACCAGCGCGGCCTCGTACGCGCCCGGCTGGCCCTTGGCATCGCGGGGGCTGGCGTTCCAGGTCGAGGGCACGACGGCCTGGTAGCCCTTGATCTTCTGATCCTCGATCACGATCCAGTGCGAGAGCGCGCCGCGCGGTGCCTCGTGAAAACCCACCCCCCGAGCCTTCGCCGGCCACGACTTCGGTTCCCACTTGACGCCGGCGTGCACGGCCAGGTCCCCACCGGCGATGTTGGCGACCAGTTGGTCGAGCAGGCCCAGCGACTGATCGGCGAGCAGCTTGGTCTCCAGCCCGCGCGCGAGCGTGCGCCCGAGGGTGGAGTGCAGCGCCGCCGGACCGACCCCCAGCGTCTGCAAAGCGCCGTCGACGAGCGGCTTGATCCGAGCGTCCCCGGCGGCGTATCCGACCATCATCCGGGCCAGCGGTCCAACCTCGACCGGGATGCCGTCGTAGCGCGCCGCCTTGAGCCAGGTGTACTTCTTGTCCACGTCGAGGAAGTCGTACGGCGGGTTGGGTCCGGTGTAGTTGGCAGTGGTCTCCCCGTCGTACGGCCGAAGCGGCGTGCCGTCTCCCTCGCGGTAGCTGTACCAGCCCCGGGCGACGTCTTCGGTGATCTTCATGGGGTCGACGGGCTCGACCTTGGACAGGTCGCCGTTGCGGACGATACCGCTGGGCAGGATGCCGGCAGTGTCGGTCTGGCCCCGCTTCGGCTGCGCGCCGCCGAAGTCGCCGAAAGTCATGTAGCTGTTCAGGCCGCCGCCGATGGCGGTCCACTCCGGGTAGCTCTTGCCGATGGCGACCAGGTCGGGGATGTAGGCCTGGTTGACGAAGTTCAGCCCGCTCTGCAACAGGCCGCGCACCTGCTGCAGGGTGTTGTCGTTGATGGCGTACTGGCTGTTCGGGTCGATCGGAATGGCCATCCCGCCGACGACGTAGGTCTGCGGGTGCGGGTTCTTGCCACCCAGCAGAGCGTGGATCTTGACGTAGTCGCGTTGGAAGTCCAGCGCATCGAGATAGTGGCTGACCGCAAGCAGGTTGACTTCTGGCGACAGCTTGTACGCCGGGTGGCCCCAGTAGCCGTTGGCGAACGGACCGAGCCGGCCGCCCTGGACGAAGGCCTGCAGCCGTTGCTGCACCGCGGTCATCTGCTTCGCGGTGTTGCGGGGATAGTCCGACAGCGACTGCGCGACCACGGCCGCCTGCTGCGGGTCGGCCTTGAGCGCCGACACCACGTCAACCCAGTCCAGCGCGTGCAGGTGGTAGAAGTGCACGACGTGGTCGTGGACGTACTGGCTGACCCCGATCAGGTCGCGCAACAGCCGGGCGTTGAGCGGTGGGGTGATGTCGAGGGCGTCCTCGACCGCCCGGATCGAGGCCAGCGCGTGCACGGTGGTGCAGACCCCGCAGATGCGCTGGGCGAAATACCAGGCGTCGCGCGGGTCCCGGCCGATGAGGATCTGCTCCAGGCCGCGCCACATTGTCGTCGACGACCAGGCGTCCTGCACCATGCCGCCGTCGACTTGGGCCTCGATCCGCAGGTGCCCCTCGATGCGGGTGATCGGGTCGACGACGATGCGCGGGCTCACGCCGGTCCTGCCTTTCCGTCGGGGTTGTCGCGGCCAGCCGGCGACGAGCCGAATCCGGCGGAGCCGAGGTCGGTACTGCCATCGGTGACGTCAACCGTCGACTGCTCATCGCCGTTTCGGCCGAGCTTGTTCTGCAGCGTCTTGCCGACGCCGTGCAGGCCGAAGCCGACGGCAGTCGCGCCGACCACGGTGAGACCGAGCTTCTCGGCCGTGCTGTCCACGCCGAAGCCCTCGATGTGCGGCAGCCGGTCGTAGAACGGCGTCATGGTGTCCCAGAACCCGGCCTCGGAGCAGCCGACGCAGCCATGCCCGGCTCCGATCGGCCACTGCGTGCCGCCATTCCACTTCAGGATCGGGCAGTTGTGGAAGGTGCTCGGCCCCTTGCAGCCGAGGCGGTAGAGGCAGTACCCCTCCCGGTGCCCCTCGTCGCCCCAGGCCATGGCGAACTGGCCCGCGTCGAAGTGACCGCGGCGCGGGCAGTTGTCGTGAATGCGGTCGCCGTAGGCGAACAACGGCCGCTGCTGGCTGTCCCGCGCTGGCAGCGCCTTGAACGTCAGGTAGTGCGCGATGGTCGCCGTCAGGTTGTCCACGTTCATTGGACAGCCCGGCAGGTTGACGATCGGTACGCCGGAGACGACGTCGCCCACCGCGACCGCCTTCGTTGGGTTGGGATGCGCCGCCGGCAGGCCGCCAAAGGCCGAGCAGGTGCCGACGTTGATGATGGCGGCGGCACCCTTGCTCGCCTTCTTCAGGATCTGCTGGGCGGACTCGCCGCCGATCGTGCAGTAGCCGTCGCCGCCGAGCGGGACGGAGCCCTCGACGACGAGGATGTGGCCACCCTTGCCGACCGCCGCGTCGCGGGCCTGCTTGGACTGCTCGCCGGCGGCGGCCATCACGGTCTCCTGGTAGTCCACCGACATCAGGTCGAGGATGACCGAGGCAATGTCGGGGTTGCGCGCCCGGAGCATGGACTCGGCGTTGCCCGTGCAGTCCTGGAAGGCGAGATAGACCATCGACGGCTTGTCCGCCGCCGCGACGGCCGCGGCCACCCGCGGTGCGAAACTGGGTGGCAGCGCCAGCGTTGCGGTCAGCACCCCGCAGTACTTGAGAAATGACCGTCGATCCACCCCCAGCTCGAACAGCCGGGCAAGCAGGCCGTCGTCGATGGGTCCATTCGCGGTCGACGCGGTTTGCGATGGGGCGGGTGCAGGCGGCACAATCGACATGGATTACTCCCGGCGTCGGGAAATGCCGGTCACGGTACGGTCGCTGCCGCAGGTCAGGCAGGGCCTTTGGTCCCCTGTGCTTGGGCTCCGCCGGTCCTTACCAAACCGGCAGTGACGTTGCACAGTGCACGGATGCGGGACATCCAGGAACTGAGTGCAGCCGTGTTGGCGAGTTTCACCCGCGTGCACCGCGAGGTCTTCCTGGGTGATCCGGCGGCCAACCCGAGGTTGCCGGTGGACGTCATCGAGCCGCTGGTCGTCGAGGACGTGCCCACCATGGTGCTGCTCACGCCGTGGACGTTGAACGGCCTGTTCTTCCCCCCGGACGGCGTGGCGCCCGACCAGCTGACGGTGGCCGGTCGAGCCCGTCCGGTCTTCGCCGCCGAGCTCGAGCCGGTCGGTCGGTACCTGTCGGTGAACTTGGTGCCCGACGTACGCGGACTGCCGTCGCCGGAGCGCGGTCGGACGCTGGCCCAGGCCTGCGCGGCGCCGTTCCAGGAGGCGGTGCGCCAGCTGCGCAAGCCGGCGGTGGCGGCCGCGCCATCGGCCGCCGGCCAGGTCGGGTAGGAGGCCACCATGTGCCTAGGCGTGCCGGGACGCGTGCTTGCCATCGACGACGAAGGCGGGCTGCCGATGGCACAGGTGGACTTCGGTGGCATCCGGCGCGACGTCTGCCTGGTGTATCTGCCGGAAACGCAGGTTGGCAGCTACGTCATCGTGCACGTGGGCTTTGCGATCACCGAGGTTGACGAGGCTGAGGCCCAGCGGACGCTGGAGGTGCTGCGCACCATGGACGGCGATGCCCTGGCGGCCGAGCTGGGCGAGCCGGCACCGGGCTCCGGGGTGGCTACCACGCCGTCACCTGGTTTGCCGTGAAGTACCTCGCCGAGTACCGCGACCCCGTCCTCGCCCGCCGACTCGTGCACGAGGTGTGCGCCACCGCGACCCAACGATGGTCGATCATGGAGGTCTGCGGGGGCCAGACCCACACCCTGGTCCGGCAGGGCATCGACGAGGTGCTCCCCGTTCGGATGATTCACGGTCCCGGCTGCCCGGTGTGCGTGACGTCGCTGGAGGTGCTCGACCGGGCCTTGGCCATCGCCGCCCGGCCGGATGTGACCTTCGTCAGCTACGGCGACATGCTGCGGGTGCCGGGCAGCAGCACCGACCTGCTCGCGCTCAAGGCCCGCGGGGCCGACATCCGGATCGTCTACTCCCCGGTGGACGCCGTCCGGTTGGCGGTCGCCAATCCGGACCGGCAGGTGGTCTTCTTCGCCGTCGGCTTCGAGACCACGGCGCCGGCCAACGCCATGGCCCTGTTGGAAGCCGTCCGCCGCGGGCTGGAGAACTTCAGCATGCTCGCCAGTCACGTGCTCGTCCCGCCAGCGATGACGGCTGTGCTGGAGGCACCGGACTGCCAGGTACAGGGGTTCCTGGCCGCCGGTCACGTGTGTGCGGTCATGGGGTGGGCGCAGTACGAGCCGATCGCCGCGAAGTACGCCGTACCGATCGTGGTGACCGGGTTCGAGCCGCTCGACCTGCTCGAAGGCATCCTGATGACCGTGCGCCAGCTGGAGCAGGGCCGCGCCGAGGTGGAGAACCAGTACGCCCGGGCCGTCCGCCGGGACGGCAACCGCCCCGCCCAACTGGCCTTGGAACGGGTGTTCGAGGTCACCGACCGCACCTGGCGCGGCATCGGGGCCATCCCCGCCAGCGGCCTGCGGCTGGCCGACGAGTTCGCGGCGTACGACGCGGAGCTCCGCTTCGACGTGGGCGACATCGTCGCCGCCGAGAACCCGCTCTGCCTCGCCGGCGAGGTGCTGCAGGGCACGAAGAACCCCACCGACTGTGCGGCGTACGGCCGGATCTGCACCCCCCGCTCTCCGCTGGGGGCTCCGATGGTGTCCAGCGAAGGCACCTGTGCTGCATTCCATCGAGCCGGGCGGACCGCATGACCGGCACCGCATGACCGGCACTGCATGACCGGCACTGTGGACCCCGCGGCCGCCAGTTGTCCGGTGCCGCTGGTCGAGACCGAGCGGGTGCTGCTCGGGCACGGGTCCGGAGGTCAGCTCTCCGCCGAGCTGATCCGCGACGTCATTGTCCCGGCGCTCGGGGCCGCCGCGGCGGGGGGCGTGCTGCAGGACGCCGCGGTCGTGGCGCTGCCGGCCTCCGCCGCGCTGCGGTCGGGGGCCGTCGTGATCAGCACCGACTCCTTCGTTGTCAGCCCACTGGTCTTTCCCGGCGGCGACATCGGATCGCTGGCGGTGCACGGCACTGTCAACGACCTGGCGATGCGCGGCGCCGTACCCATCGCTCTCACCGCAGCCCTGGTCATCGAGGAGGGGATGCCGATCGAGACCCTGCGCGCCATCGTGACGTCGATGGGCGTCGCGGCGGCAGCCTGCGGCGTCACCATCGTCGCCGGCGACACCAAGGTGGTGGGTCGGGGTGCCGCCGATCAGATGTTCGTCACCACCGCCGGCGTGGGGTGTCTGCTCGACGGTGCGCAGATCGGGGCTGACCGGGTGCAGGCGAGAGACGCCGTACTGCTCTCCGGACCCATTGGGTTACACGGCACCACGGTGCTCAGCGTCCGGGAGGGCTTGGGCTTCGAGAGCGCCATCACCTCCGACAGCCAGCCGCTACACCGGCTGGTGGCCGAGATGGTGGCCGCCGGTGGCGCCGACGTCCATGCGCTGCGCGACCCGACCCGGGGCGGTCTGGCCTCGGCCCTCAACGAGATCGCCGCTGCGTCGCGGGTGGCAGTTCTGCTGGACGAGTCAGCCCTACCCGTGCCGGCGGAGGTCGCCGCCGCCTGCGACCTGTTCGGCCTCGACCCGCTGCACGTGGCCAACGAAGGCTGTCTGGTGGCCTTCGTCGCGCCCCGGTCCGTGGCGAAGGTGCTGGCGGCAATGCGGTCCGTAGCTGCCGGGACCGCCGCCGGTCAGGTCGGCACGGTCACCGCGGGCCCAGCGGGACGAGTGGCGATGACGACCATGGTTGGCGTCAGCCGGGTTGTCGACATGCTGGTCGGCGAGGCGCTACCGCGGATCTGCTGAGCGCCGCCGACCGCCGACTGCCGACAGGCTGGCCCAGCGATCGAACTGGCCGGCGCGCGGTGACGCAGCGTAACTGGGGCAGCGTGATATGGGCGGCGTGCCCTAGTCAGCGGGTGGGTGCTGGTTGCCGCACGTTCCAGCGCCGCAGGATGTCGCGCACCGAGACGATGCCGACCATCTGGCCGCTGTCCACAACCGCAAGATGCCGGGCCCCGGTACGGCGCAGGATGTCGGCCACCCGGGCCAGCGGCCAGTCCGGTCGGCCAACCAGCACGAGGTTGTCGTCCAGATGATCACCGACGTGCTCTTCGTCGATGTCCAGGCCCCGTCCGACCGCTGTCACGATGTCGTGCTCGGTCAGGAACGCCGGTTGGTCGTAGTCCTCGTCGACCACAACCGCGGCGGCCACCCGTCGCTGCGCCAGGGCGCGGGTCGCCTCGCGCAGCGTCTGCGTGGGGCGCAGGGTGACAACTTCCCGGGTCATGACGTCTCGGACCAGCACGGCCGACTCCTTCCCGCTACCGACACCATGAAAGCACGCGGACGGGTTCACAAGTGACCTAAGTCACTTGCTGTCACCGCTACCAGCGCCCAGTGTTGGGCGGCATCCGTGTACAGACTGCTGACCGGAGGTCGCGCGATGCTGGTGCGAGAGGCAATGACCGGGCCGGCCGTGGTGCTGGGACCGACGCATACGCTGCGGGAGGCCGCGCGCCGGATGAAGGCCCGGGGCGCGTTCTCCGCGGTGGTGACCGACCACGAAAGTGACCAGCCTGGCGTCGTCACCGATACGAACATCATCTCCGCCATCGCGGCCGGCGCGGATGTAGACACGGCGCACGTGGGTGAGCACCTGGACGGCAGCTTCGTCGTCGTCGCGGCGCCGAACTGGTCGCTGGAGCAGGCCGCGTCCAAGATGGTGACTACCGGCGTGCGCCGGATCGTGGTCTGCGAGAACGGCGAGATCACCGGCATGCTGACCGTCCGCGACGTCGTGACGCACTGGTCCCCGGCCGACCTCGCCAACCTGATGTGACGGCCGGCCGGACGACGGCCAAGCGCAAAGTTCAACCTGCCCTCCTCGACTGCCGATGTTGGATTGGACGCCAGCTCGGCCGCGGAGATGGTGATCATGTAGGCGACCGGATGCGCCGTCGGCGAGGGGAGCCGGGGTGCGCCGCCTTCGACATGGGGCTTTCGTTCTGGCCGTCGTCGGGTTTAGCTCGCCTGCTATCGGGGCCGCGGGCACCGCGGTGGCAGCGACTTCGCCGCCGCCACCCTCGGTCGCGCTGCCCGCCGCCTACCCGCCGCCTGCCCCTGGTGCGCTGATAGCCCCCGCGGCACCGCCAGCCCCCGCCGCGCTGGCGACACCGACCGTATCCCCGATCGTGGGCAGCGGGTCCGTTGTGAGCGTGACCTGCCCGAACGTTGGCCAGGTGGCCGCGCTCCTGCCCCCTGGGGCGCCTGGTCCCGCGCCACCGCTGGTCCCACCAGGCGTGCGAATCGGTGTCGGCTTTCGAGCCACGGATGCCAGGACCGGCGAAGCCGTCGGCGGCGGGGATGGTGGCCGCATCGAGTGCGCCACGGTGCCGTTCCGGGAGCTGCCGGCCGGTCAGGTCTTCGCCGGTTCGCTCCCGCCCGGTGTTGTCGCCGACGATCTCCTGAGCGGCACCTTCACTCTGTCGGTGACCGTGGACGCCGCGACGGTCACCCAGGCTGGGGGCGACCGGGGGCGGCGGGCACGGATCGCCGCCGCGCCCTTTCCCTTCTCCGCCGCCCTGCAGTCCTACCTCGACAGCCGCGGCGGGGAAGTGTCGGTCGCGGTCTATGACGCCGCCGGCGGCGCGACGTACACCCTCGACCCGCAGGGCCGCTTCGTTACCGCGAGCATCGTCAAGGTGGCGATCCTGGGCACCTTGCTGCGTCAGGCACAGGACCAAGCCCGGGGCCTCAGTGCATGGGAGCAGGACACCGCCACGAGCATGATCGAATACAGCGACAACGGCGCTGCCACCGCGCTGTGGAACGAGGTCGGCCGAGGCGCTGGCGTCGCCGCGTTTCTGGCGTTGGTCGGCATGCCGGACACCGTGCCCGGTGGCGGCGGCTACTGGGGCCTGACCCAGACCAGCGCGGCGGATCAGGTCCAGCTGATGCGCACGGTGGCCTATCCCAACCCGGTGCTCGACGACGCAGCGCGCGGATACGTCGCCGGACTAATGTCCAACGTCACGCCGTCCCAACGCTGGGGTGTCTCGGCCGGAGTCCCCCCCGAGGTTCCGGTCGCGGTCAAGAACGGCTGGCTGCCGGTCGCCAACGGCTGGGAGATCAACAGCATCGGCCACGTCTCCGGCGGGCTGCACGACTACGTGGTCGCAGTCCTCAGCGTCGGCAGTCCGAGCATGGACGACGGCATATCGACGGTGGAGGTGGTCTCCTCGTTGGTCTGGTCGAACCTGGCCTCGGTCTCCGCGGTGGACGAGCACTACGCGGCACTCGGCGGCGCGGAGGGGTTCATGGGCCAGCCGACCGGTCCCGAACTCGGTACGCCAGATGGCGTCGGGCGGTACCGCGGCTACCAAGGCGGTGCCATCTACTGGAGCCCGGCCAGCGGGGCGTACGAGGTGCACGGCAGGATCTATGACGCCTGGGCCGCACACGGCTGGGAGGCCGGACTGCTCGGCTACCCAGTCACCGACGAGCTCGGTACGCCGGACGGGCTCGGCCGCTTTAGCCACTTCACCAACGGTTCGATCTACTGGACGGTTGCCACCGGGGCGCACGAGGTGCACGGCGCGATCCGGGCGCAGTGGGCGGCCTTGGGCTGGGAACGCAGCCTGCTCGGATACCCGACCGGTGACGAACAGGCCGAACCGGGCGGTCGCAGCTCGCGCTTCCAGGGCGCGACGATGTACTGGAGCCCAGGTTCCGGCGCGCACGAGGTGCACGGCGAGATTGCCGCGCACTGGCTCGCCCTTGGCGGCGTGTCCGGCCAGCTCGGCTACCCGGTCACCGACGAGCTCGGTACGCCGGACGGGCTCGGCCGCTTCAGCCACTTCACCAACGGTTCGATCTACTGGACCGTTGCCACCGGGGCGCACGAGGTGCACGGCGCGATCCGGGCGCAGTGGGCGGCTTTGGGCTGGGAGAATGGCCCGCTGGGATACCCAGTCTCCGACGAGCACGACGTCACCGGTGGGCGAGCCGGGTCGTTCCAAGGCGGCGAGGTCATTACGTCGGCGACGACCGGCACCCACGCTGTCTACGGCGACATCGATCGGCGGTACCGATCGATCGGCGGGCCGGACTCACTGCTTGGTCTGCCAGTGACGGAAGAGGTGGACGCGCCCGGTGGGCGGCAGAGCGTGTTCCAGCACGGCGCCATCACCTGGGAACGGCTCACCATGGCCACGACCGTCGTCGTCCAACCGCACTGATGGCGGCATCCTGTCGGCCCCGGCTGGTCGCCGTACCGGCTCCAGCGCTTGATCAACGCCAGGCGCGGGAGCGGTAGCCCGGGTTCGGTCCGAGGATGCGCTCGGCGGCCAGCCGGCCCGACAGCAGCACCATCGGGACGCCGACTCCGGGCCGGGTCCCAGATCCGGCGAAGACGACGCCGGCCACCTTCGGCGCCACGTTGGTCGGCCGGAACGGTCCGGTCTGGAAGAACGTGTGCGCGGCGGCGAACGGCGTTCCCCGCTCCATCCCGCGCGCGGCCCAGTCCGCCGGCGTGGTGGCGTGCTCGACCTCGATGGCGTCGCCAAACCCGACGTACCCCATCCGCTCCAGGTGTCCGACCAGCTCGTCGCGGTAGCGCGGGCCGATCGGGGCCCAGTCGATGCCGGCGTCGAGGTTCGGGGTGGGCGCGAGGACGTAGTAGCTCTGCCGGCCGCTCGGGGCCAGGGCCGGATCGGAGTACGTGGGGTTGGTGACCAGGATGGACGGGTCACCCATCAGCCGGCGCTCGTCGATCAACTCGCGAAAGACGCCCTTCCACGCCCGGCCGAAGTGGATCGTGTGGTGGGTGGTCTGCGCGTACGTCGCCCGGGAGCCGACCAGCAGCAGGAAGCAGGACGGCGAGTAACGCAGCCGGCGAACCCGTCGGGGCGTGACCGACGCGGGCAGTAGATCGCGGTAGGCCACCGGCAGGTCGGGGTTGAGCACCACCACGTCCGCCGGGATGCGCTCGCCGGCGGCAGTGTGCACGGCGACCGCGCGGCCACCGACCACCTCGACTCGGGTGACCTCGGTGCCATAGCAGAACCGGACGCCGTGCTTGTCGGCGGCGCCGGCCAGCGCCGGTGGCACCGCGTGCATACCGCCCTTGGGGAAGTACACGCCGGCTACCGAGTCCATGTAGGCGATGACCGCGTAGATGGCCAGAGCGTCGTACGGCGACAAGCCGGCGTACATCGATTGGAAGGACAGCACCCGCTCGGTGCGCGGATCGTGCAGAAACTGTCGGACCTTCGGCGCAAGCTTGCGAAATCCGCCGATGGCGGCGAGCCGGGCGAGGTTGGGAGTCAGGAGGTCGAATGGCGAGTCGATGTTGCGGTCGATGAAGTCGGCCATCTCGTAGCGGTAGAGCTTCGAGACGAAGTCGACGTAGCGGCGGTAGCCGGCCGCCTCGGCCGGGCCGCAGACGCGTTCCACCTCGGTGGCCATGGCGTCCGGGTCGGCGCGGACGTCGAGGTGCGAACCGTCCGGGTAGAAGGCCCGGTAGAGCGGGTCGACGGGGATGAGGTCGAGCCAGTCCTCCAGTCGCTCGCCGACACAGTCCAGCGCGTCGGCGATCAGGTCCGGCATGGTCAGCACCGTGGGTCCGGTGTCGAACCGGTAGCCGCCGTCGGTCAGCAGGCCGGCCCGCCCGCCGGGGGTGTCCGCGCGTTCGATGACGGTGACCTCGCGCCCGGCGCCGACCAGCCGCAGCGCCGCGGACAACCCGGCTAGGCCGGCACCCACCACGACGACGTGGTCGGTGGGGCCGGGAACGGTGCGCAGGCGAGGCACGGCAATAGGGGAGCCGGGCTCAGAGCCGACGGGTGGTGGCCGTCACGCTGAGCTCGCCGAGCACGATGCGAGCCTCCTCGGTGATCGGGGCCATCGCCAGGGCGGTCCGGGCCTCGTCGGTGCGCTGCGCGATCATGCATTCGACGTCTGCGAGGGCGCCGGTCCGGGTGATGACCTCGCGCAATGCCGTCACGCCGGTGGGGTCCAGGCGGGGGTCGCCCAAGTGCCGGCGCAGCACCGCGGCCTGCCGCGGGTTCGCGCGCTCCGCGGCGGCGGCCACCAGCGCCGTCCGCTTGCCCTCGCGGAGGTCGTCACCCGCGGGTTTGCCGGTCTCGGCCGGGTCGCCGAAGACACCGAGCACGTCGTCGCGCAGCTGGAAAGCCTCGCCCAGCGGCACGCCGTACGCGGTGAAACTGGCCAGCACGTCCGGACCGGCGCCGGCCAGCACGGCGCCGAGGTGCAGCGGACCCTCAATCGTGTACTTGGCGCTCTTGTACCGAGCGACCCGCAGCGCGCGGGCGATCGACGGGCCGCCGAGCACCTGCTCGAGCAGGTCGAGGTACTGGCCGGCCATCAACTCGACCCGCATCTGGTCGTAGACCCGCTGGCCGCGGACCAGGGACTCCGCCGGCAGACCGCTGGTGACCAGCATCTCGTCCGCCCAGATCAGGCACAGATCGCCAAGCAGGATGGCCGCCGACCGGCCGAACCCCTCACCGTCGCCCTGCCAGCCGCTGCCTCGGTGCAGGGTCGCGAACCGCCGGTGCACGGCGGGACGACCGCGGCGGGTGTCCGAGCCGTCCATCACGTCGTCGTGGATCAAGGCGCAGGCGTGCAGCAGCTCCAAGCCGGCCGCCGCGGTGACGATCTCGTCGGAGTCCTCCCCGCCGGCCGCCCGCCACCCCCAGAAGCAGAACGCCGGCCGCAACCTCTTGCCGCCGTCGAGCAAGAACTCGGCGAGGGCATCATGGACCGGCCCCAGCTCATCGCTCACGGCGTCGAGTCGCGGCAGTTGGGCCGACAGGAACGTCGACAGGGCCTTGCGGACCCGTTCGTGGACGTCGTGGCGGTCCAGCGGGTTGCCGGCGACGGCGGTCACTTCTCGCTCCCCGGGACGGTGGCACAGCTGACCTGGCCAGTGAGTTGAGTGACATCGGTTGAGTGCCTTGGTCAGTATCGGGCAGCCGGTCGCAACCCGCGCGGGGGAAGCGCCGGCGGCCAATCCCGTCGCCCGGTAGCCTGATCCAGACATGGAAGCGGCCGAGAGCGTCCTGCCCAAGCGGCATCGCACCGTCGGCGAGCTGCTTGCCGACGGCACCCCGTCGTACTCCTTCGAGTTCTTCCCGCCGAAGACCGACGGGGGCGAGCGCGTGCTCTGGCAGGCGCTGCGGGAGCTCGAGGCGCTGCAGCCCACGTTCGTCTCGGTGACCTATGGGGCCGGCGGCTCCACCCGGGATCGCACCATCCGGATGACCGAGCGAATCGCCACCGAGACCACGCTGACCCCGCTGGGCCACCTCACCTGCGTGGCGGCGACGCGCGCCGAGGTACGCCGAGTGATCGGGCAGTACGCCGACGCCGGTGTCCGGGCCATCCTCGCGCTGCGGGGCGACCCGCCCGGGGGAGTCGGCGCGCGTTGGGAGGCCGGTTGGGAGGCCGCACCCGACGGCCTGGCGCACGCCGAGGACCTGGTCCGCCTGGTTCGGTCGCTCGGGAAGTTCAGCGTGGGGGTGGCCGCTTTCCCGGAAGGCCATCCGGAGTCGCCGGACTTGGCGACCGACGCCCGCTTCCTCGCTCGCAAGGTGGCGGCCGGGGCGGAGTTTGCCGTGACTCAGTTCTTCTTCGACGCCGACGACTACTTCCGGCTGCGGGACGCGGCGTGGTCGCTGGGGTGCCGGGTTCCGCTGGTGCCCGGCGTCATGCCGGTGACCAATGTCCGCCAGATCACTCGGATGGCCGAGCTGTCCGGCGCCGCCTTTCCGGCGGAGCTGGCCGAACGGCTGTGCGCGGTGGAGGACGACCCGGTGGCGGTGCGCGAGATCGGCGTGGAAGTGGCGACGGATCTGTGCGAACGACTCCTCACTGGTGGGGCGCCGGGCCTGCACTTCTACACGTTGAACCGGTCGACGGCGACCCGGGAGATCTACCAGCGGCTCCGGTTGCCCGCGCGGGTCTGATGCGTCCATAACCCTCCGGTGGACGTTGCCACCGGGCGAACTGGTACCGCGCCGAAAATGCGGCCTGCCTTTGCTGGCAGCTGGTCCCGCCGGATCAGCGAGGAGCATCGACTGGTCTACCTGGTGGACGGCGAGGACATCGTCATCCTGCAGGCGCGGTACCACCACAGCTGAAGCAGGTTGCTCGCCGCCCGCCAACCGCACCCGCCGCCGACCCGAGGGCAACCGATCGGCTGGTTGGACCATCGTGCGTCGTGATCGGCTAAAGCACGCCGCCGCTACCTTGTGCAGATGCGGCTCCGGCGAGGCACCACCGCAGCCTGCGGCTGAACTGGCGATGCTGGTGCGGACGGTCCAGTGGGTCGTGATCGGGCTGACCGTTGCGGCGGTGCTGCTGGTGGGCTGGGCAGTCAGTACGGTTCGGCGACCAGCCGCCCCGGTTCCGGACCTGGCGGGCTTCTTCGACCGCTGGTCCACGCTGCACGGCGGCTACGACCCGGGCGGTTCGCGCCTGGTCGGCGGTTGGCTGGCCGGCGTCTACCGGTTGGGTCGTCCGTTGGCCGTCCGCGGGGTCGCGCCCGACGTCATCACCATCTGGGGACTGTGGGCGGCGATGGTCGTGGTCGCGCTGGTGCTGCCCGGTGGTCGGTGGCCGTTGGCGGCGGTGCCCGTGGTGGTGGTCTCCGGGTGGCTGGACAACCTGGACGGCTGCGTTGCCGTACTGACCGACCGGGCGACGCGATGGGGAATGGTGCTCGACTCGGTGGTGGACCGGTTGGCCGATGGCGCCTACCTGCTGGCGCTGTGGCGGCTGGGCGCGCCGGGACCGGCGGTCGCGGCGGCCGGTGCCGCGCTCGGGCTGCTGGAGTACACCCGGGCGCGGGCCGGCATCGCCGGAATGGCCGAGATCGGCGTGGTCACGGTGGGGGAGCGCCCGACCCGGATAATTCTGACGGCCGGCTCGCTCTGGACCGCCGGGTTGTTTCCGGAGCGGGCCGCCCTGGTCGCTGGCCTGGGGGCGGCCCTGACCGCTGGCGTCAGCGTGCTGGGACTGGGGCAGCTGATCCGTGTCGTACGTCGCAACCTGTCTCGCCCCCTGGAGTGATGCGGGCCTGCGCCGCCGGGTCGGTCGAGTCGCACCGCCCGCAGCCGGGCCGGGTCGGCGTGCCGGGCGGCCTCGACCAAGTCTCCTTGCGACGATGTCGGTAGTCCTTCAGAGTGCGCTCGGTGGGCTGGCGGACCTCGAAGTCGCACCCGAGCACGCCGGCACTTTCGCCGGCGCGTTGGTGCTCGACGGCGTGCTCGACCCCGACGGGGGCGCCACCGACCTGCCCGGGCGCAGGCGAGCTCCTTGGCCAGCGCGGCGGTCGACACGGCACCCGCGACCTGTGCGGCAGAACGAGCCGCCGGCGGCTCGTTCTGCCGCACAACTTTGGCGCATGGCCGGTTCGGGCGTTTCTAGTGCCGCTTCAGGAAACCTGCGCCCTGGCCACGATCTCCGGTAGCTGCTCGTCGTCCGCATGGCGGTTACGCCAGCCGAGGTAGCGGCGGATCATGCCGGCCCGCTCTTCGGGCGAGGCCTGGTCGGTGCCGTCGAGGGTTGCAGTAGCGCAGCGCCGGGAACTGCGCTGCGATCCGGTTGAGCCAGCTGGAGTTGGTCGGTGTAGGCCAACTCGACGTTGTGCTACTCCCGCGCCCAGTCCGCGTCCCGGGAGTCGAGTCTGGTCGACAGATGCGGGCTGAAGTTGTCCCGCACGATCGCGATCCGGGTGTCCAGGGGTAGAGCGAGCGCAGGTACCGGGCGAGCGCGAGGACCGTCGTGCGGTTCTTGGTCGCCTGGACGTGGCCGTGGATTCGGTCCCGGGTCAGGTGTGGCCGCCTGGGCCAATGCCGTCAAGTCGCTTCGGGTGACTGTGCCCTGAGGGCGCTAGCGCGCCTGTTCGACTCGGTGCCGCGAATCGCGAAGGCGGTCAGGCCGGGCCGATCAGCCGGGCGACGATGGCCGCCGACAGCGCCACCAACGGCAGCCCGCCGCCGGGGTGTGCCGACCCCCCGACCAAGAACAGGCCAGGCACCGGCGAGCGGTTCGCTGGCCGCAGGAACGCCGCCGCGGCGGAGTTCGAGGACGACCCGTAGATGCTGCCGCCAGCCGAACCGGTGGCGCGTTCCAGGTCGGCCGGGGTGCGGATCTCACGGAACAGCAGCCGGTTGCGGACGTCGAGTCCGCGAGCGGCTAGAACGGCGAGCACCCGGTCGGCGTACGCCGCGGCCAGCCCGGGTGCGTCCCAGTCCACGCCACCGGCGGGGTCGTGCGGCGGCGCGTTGACCAGCACGAACCACCCCTCGCTGTCGGCGTCCGGGCGGACCCTCGGGTCGTCGGCCGACACCACGTAGACGGTGGGGTCTGCCACCGGTGTCGGGGAGTCGAATACCGCGGTCAGCTCGGCGTCGTAGTCGGCCGGGAACAACACTGTGTGATGGGCAAGATCCGGCGTGCGTCCGCGCAGGCCGAGCAGCAGCACGAAGCCGGACAGCGACGGCGCCGCGGCCGCGAGCCGGCGGCGGACGGTGTCGGCTCGCCGATCGGCGACCAGCCCGCCGTAGAGCTGGCGGGCGTCGACGTTCGCCACCACCACGTCCGCGGGCAGAAAGCGTCCGTCGGTCAGTCGGACGCCGTCGACCCGGCCGGTGGTGGTGGTGGTGGTGATGGTCACCACCTCGGCACCGGTCATGAGCACGGCCCCGCGATCCTGGGCTCGGGTAAGGATGGCCTCGCCGAGGCGGTACAGGCCGCCACCGACGTACCAGCCACCGAAGGCCTGCTCGACGTACGGAATGACCGCCAGGACGGCCGGCGCCCGACGTGGGTCCGAGCCGGCGTAGGTGGCGTAGCGGTCGAGGAGCTTCCGCAACCGGGGGTCGCCCAGACGGCGTTCGCCGAGCTGGCGCAGGGTCAGCCAGGGCGCGACCGTGCGGACGGCGCCCAGCCGCCAGCCCTGGCGCAGCAGCGTGCGGGGGCCGCCGATCTCCGACTCCAGAAACGGGCCCCGAGTCAGCTGGTACATCTGCTGCGCCCGGTCGATGAACCTCCGCCACTGCTGCCCGCTGCCCGGCACCAGAACGTTGTCCATGGCGGCGTAAAGCTGTTCCTGGGAGGCTGCGGCGTCCAGCCAGGTCCCGTCGGCGAACCGGTAGCGGGCGGTCGGGTCCACCGGCCACAGGTCGAGTACCCGGCCCAGCGGTGCCCCGGTGTCGGCGAACAGGTCGCGGAAGACTTGCGGCATCGTCAGCAGGGACGGTCCGGTGTCGAATCGGAAACCATCCCGCTCGAACACGCCCAGCTTGCCGCCGACGACGGCGGATCGTTCACAGATGGTCACCTGGTGGCCGGCGGTGGCTAGCCGGGCGGCGGCGGCCAGCCCGCCGACGCCGGCCCCGACGACGACGACCCGGCTCACCCTCGCGCCCCAGTCAAGCCACTGCCCGGCCCTTCCAGGTCAGTGTCCCGGCCCGGCGGCGCGCCCAGGACAGCCCGGTCAACCAGGCCAGCATGGTGATCGAGGCCGGGTGCGCGAGGGTGTCCGGTAGCAGCCGACCGCCCGTGCGCCGCGCGGCCAGCACGCGTCCGGTTACCCCGGCGGCGTACCCGAGGGCCGGAACGACGGCGGAGCGGCGCCGACGGTGACGCAGTGCCGCCAGCGCGGCCACCGGCGGTACGACGTAGAGCAACGCCAGCAACGCCAGCACGGCGGCCGCGCCGGCGGGCGAGCCGAATGCGGACCACAGCGACTTGGCGTAGCCCTCGCGCAGGTCGGCCCAACCGGCGTACATCCGACAGGTGGCGATCGCCGTGCCGTCAACCACGCCGCCGCGCCCGCCGGCCCGCTTGACCGCGCGCAGCAGCGCGACGTCGTCGAGGACCTCGGCCCGGACGGCGGTGTGCCCGCCAGCGGCCCGGTAGACCGCGGCGTCCACCGCCAGCAGCTGGCCGTTGGCGGCGGCCAACGACGCCCGGGGTGAGCGCTCGGCCCGCCGCAACGGCAGGAAGGTCAGCCAGGACCACTGCAGCAACGGCTGCACCAACCGGGGAACCGGGCCGTTGGCGAGCTGTCGGGGGTACGGGCTCAGCACATCGAGACCGGTGGTTCGCAACAGTGCCACGGTGGCCGCGATCGCCGTCGGGGCGAGCACGACGTCGGCGTCGAGGAAGACCAGGACCGTGCCGGTGGCCGCGGCAGCGAGCTGGGCGCAGGCGTGGGGTTTACCCAGCCACCCGGACGGCAGCGGCGCGCCGGTCAGCAGCCGCAGCCGAGGGTCGGCGCCGGCCTCGCGGCGGACGACCGCGGCGGTGGCGTCGGTGGAACCGTCGTCGAGGACGAGCAGCTCCAGCTCGGCGACCCGCTGCTGGGCCAGCAGGCTGCGCAGGCAGTCGGTCACCCGGTACGCCTCGTCGCGCACCGGCAGCAGCACCGACACCCGCTCGGTCCCGACCGGCGGGTCGGTCGGCGGGGTGCGGAGCTGGCGCAGGTTCGCCGCGGTGTGCGCCGTAGCCAAGACCGCGCCGACGCTGCCGAACGTGCTGAGTGTCATGCCGCTGGCCGCATCACCGCGGGCGGCGCAACGCCAGCGCGAGCGGTACCGCCACCAACCCCATCCCGATGCCGCCGATGACCGCGACGGCCGGTCGGTGGAAGAACGCGACGTTGGCCAGCACCGAGGAGGCGTAGGTCCACAGGTAGAGCGCCATCGGTACCCGGTCGTCGGACGGGCCGGCAGGGGTTGGCACCCGGGCCAGCACCCGGGCCAGCACGGCCATCATCAGCACCGCGGTGGCCAGCCAGCCGAAGTAGTTGCCCACCGGCACGTCTGGTACGCCGGGCAGCGTCGCGCCGATGTCGAGCCACCCCCAGTGCCCGGCGGCCACCATCTGCGGGTCCAGGAACAGGTCCCAGCTGGCCAACGCGAGCCCGGCGACCAGCGGCAGCGCACCCGGCCGGCGCTGCGTCAGCTGCCGGCCGACCAGCAGGGCCGGATAGGCCATCATCGTCCAGGCCAGCGGGATAACCACCGGTACGGCAAGCAGCTGGGGACCGAGCGTGCCGGCGTACGTGTACCGGCCGAACGGCACGCCGGTGTGCGTGCCGACCGCCTCGGCGAGAAGGCCGCCGCCGGCGGTCACCGCGACCAGCGCGGCGGTGAACCGCGGCCCACGGGTCGCCAGGGCGTGCGTGACCGAGGCGGCGAAAAACAGCAGCACCGTCGCCACGGTGAGGCTGTTGCGCCCGTCGCCGGACACGAGCGGGTAGGCGATTTGGGCCAGCACTGTGGCGGCCGCCAGCACCGCCGGGACCGCCGTGGTTGGATCAACGGCGCTGGCCGCCGAGCCGGGGGTTGCCACTGGGTCGCGGGACTTGTGCGACAAGACGAGCCGCCGGCGGCTCGTTCTGTCGCACAACTCGTGCCGGCTCGCGTCCTGGCGGATCACCCCCGCAGCCCTGCGCCCAGCCGGCGGACGGCGCCGACCGCCCGCGCCGGCAGGCGCCCGACGGTGCCCACCGCCCGGGCCGGCCGGGACGGCGTCCGGTCGGCCAGCACGATGTCGGCGACGGTTCGTCCGGATGCGCCGAACACGCCGCCACCGGGATGCGTGGACGCCCCGGTGAGGTAGAGCCCCGGCACGCCGGGCACTCGGTGACGGGCGAGCTCGGGCAGCGGCCGCCAGGCGAACATCGCGTCTAGCGCCATCTCGACGTGCATCACGTTGCCGTGCAACAGGCCGAGCTCGCGCTCCAGGTCGGCTGGGGTCTGCACGTGCAGCTGCTGCACGGAGGCGGCGAAGCCGGGCGCGACCGCGTCCACCGCAGCCACCAGCCGCTCGCCAGCGCCGGCGCCGACGGCGTCCCAGGATTGCCCGCTAGCGAGGGAGTAGGGGTGCCACTGTCCCCAGACTGTGACGGTGTGCCGCCCGGGTGGGGCCAGGGTGTCGTCGAACGCCGACGGCGTCATGGCCAGCGCCACCGGAGCCTGCGGTGACCGGCCGGCGAGGAAGTCGCCGTACGCCGTGCGCAGCGCCAGTCGGGAGGGCGCGAGCAGTTGCAGCGCCCGGTAGGTTGAGCCATCGGCGGCCGCGGCGGGGTAGCGGGGCAGGTCTGACGTGGCCAGCCGGACCACCATGCCGATGCCGTTGCCGACCCGGATGGTGCGCCGAGCCCTCTCGGCCAGCCCGGCCGGCAGCGCGTCGTCGCCGACCAGCCCTAGCGTGGTCAGCACGTGGCAGCCGGCGACGACCGTGCGGGCGGCCAGGTGCTCGCCGGAGTAGGTGCCGACGCCGCTGACTCCTTGGTCGTCGGTGGTGATCCGCGCAGCGCCGTCGCCGGTGCGCAGGCTGCCGCCGTACGACGACAGTCGGTTGGCCAGCGCGGCGGTGAGCATGCCGCTGCCGCCCTTCGGTCGGGCGGGGGCGACCCGGTGCAGCAGGGCGTTCCAGCCGACCAGGTCCGCTGTCGCGGTCTCCCACAGCGGCGGCCCGGACTGCGCGCCCAGCCATGCCAGCGCGGTCTTGAGCCGCTCGTCGGTGAAGTGCGCGTTAAGCAGCGCGTCGCCGGTGCCGAGGAACTGCCGGGACAGCTCCAGGCCGCCCAGCCCGGTGGCCCGGCCGACGCCCCACAGGCTGCGGCCGAGGCTGCGCCCGGTGGGCGCGCTCCGGAAGGCGCTGAACACGCGCGCGTTGCGCTCGGCCCAGTCGGTGACGAACCGGTGGTAGGCGTCGGCGTCCCGCTGGCCGCAGACGGCGGCGATGGAGGCGCAGGTGGTGTCCAGGTCGACCGAGAAGGTGATCGCTTCCTGACCGCCCTCCGCGGTGGCGAACGGCGCGAACCCCCACGGGTCGAGCTCCTGGTACTCCAGCCCGCAGGCGGCCAGCCGCAAGTCCTCGACGATCCCGGTATGACGGATCATGATGTGGGCGCTGGAACCCCGGTCCATCCGGTAGCCGGGGAAGCGCTCCACGGTGGAGACGGCGCCGCCGACCACCGTGTCCCGCTCGACGACCTCGACGGCCAGGCCGGCCCGGGCCAGGTAGCAGGCGGCGACCAGTGCGTTGTGGCCGGAACCGACGACCACGACGTCCCGCATATCGCCCGAGTCTAGGGAGCGAGTGGGGGGCCGGCCGGCGGGATCCGCGTGGTGGTCAGCGGGAGGGTTACCCCGAGGATCGCGAACCGGCGCGGGTCGCCGGCGAAGTCGAACTGGCGCAGCACGTCGACGAAGCCCAGCGACCGGTAGAGTCGGCGGGCCGGTGAGTCCACGTCCTCGGTGGACAGCAGTGCAGTGTCGTACGGCGCCTCGGCCAGCAGCTCGACCAGGATGGCGCGGCCGAGGCCCTGGCGCTGGCAGTCCGGCCGCACATGCAGCTCGCAGATCTCGAACGATCGGTCCAGCCAGCGCCGGGCCGTCGCGGCGGAGGCGGACCCAGGCGAGGCCGTGACCATTAGCCCGGTCAGCACCCGGTCCCACCAGAAGTCCCCGGCCCGGCCGGCCACGCCGTAGCCGAAGCCGGCCAACTCACCGGCGTTGGTGTCGGCCAGCACCGCGCGGGCACTGGGATCGCGCAGATGCCCGGGCACCTGTGCCCGCTTGATCGCCGCGGCCTCCGGCGGCAGCTTCATCGCCGCCACGTAGAGGGCCAGCGCCTCCTCCAGCCGGGCTAGCAGCTTGGTCGTCGGAACCTGGCCGACGGTAGCCAGCGGGTGCGTCGGCGCGCTCATGCCAGCGGGTCGCGGCCGGCCACGGTGCCGCGGGTGCCGAGCACCTCGAAGCGGGCGAACAACTCCTCGGCGTACCAGCCCACTTCACCGGTCCGCCGGATGGCCTCGAGGTGGGCGGGTCCGGAGGCGTAGCGGGTGAGCGCGGCGTTGTCCCGCCACAGGCTGAACGTGCCCTGCAGGCCGATCGGGGACTCCCCGATACCCATGGCGAAGCGGAGCCCGGGCGCGGTGGCCAGCTCGGCGGACACCGGCGGTACGGCGCGCCAGAACGTCACCGCTCGGCGCGGCCGCAGCCGGGCTCGCGTCAGCGCCGCCACCGGTGCGCCCGGGCGGCGGTTCGCGCTCGAGCCGCCGGGGGGGTGGCCGAACGGCTGCCGGCCGGCCCACCGTCCGCGGGAGCGCAGCGGTCGCAGATCGATCCGCCAGGTCTCGGTGGCGATCCGCGACCACGCCGCCGCGATGGCCGAGTGCTCGAAGGCGTCGGCGGCAGTTGTGGTGTCCCAGGCGCCGAGTACCGCCCAGCGTCGCGGGTTGGCGTCGCGCAGCGAGAACCGCTGCGCAGTACCAGTGCCAAGCAGCTTGGCGAATCGCAGGTCGGCGGTGTGCCGCAATGGCGCCCGGTCGAGCGCCATCCGGGCCACCGCTGCCGGGACCTGGCGTCCGGGTACCCCCCAGACGTGCAGGGTCACCAGCGCCGGCGGCGCGGTCGTCGGCTCCGTCCCGGTCGCGGTGCTCACCCAGCCGAGCCTACGGTCGGTCCTGGTCGGTCTGCCCTGGCGCCGGCTGGCCGGCCACGTCGGCCGGGGTGCCGCCGGTGATGGCGAGCAGCTCGTCGTACGTCGTCGGGAAGACGGCTTCGGGAACACCGGCGGCCGCCCAGATCTCGTCGTAGGTCGCCAAGGCGTTGTCGACGAGGGTGGGCAGGGCGGTGCGATGGCCGATCGGCGGCACGCCGCCAACCGCGTACCCGGTCGCCGTTCGGACCAGCGCCGGGTTAGCGAGCTCGACGGACACCGCATCGAGCAGCGTGGCCAGTCGGCGCAGGTCGGCTTGGTGCGCCCCGCTGGTCAGCACGAGCACCGGCGTCGGCTCAGCGTCAGACGTCGCCTGGACGGCGAACACCAAACTGTTGGCGACGGCGCCCACCGGGCAGCCGAGCGCCTCGGCCGCCAGCGCCGCCGTGCGGGCGGCGACCGGCAACTCGCGCACCCGGCCGCGCGCACCGGCAGCGGCCAGCACGGCGGCGACGCGCTCGGCGGATCGATGCACCCAGTCACCGTATGTCGCCCCCGCTCAGTCGCCCGACCGCGGGGCGGGGACGGCGGGTGCACCAGCCGGAGCCCGGTCGCGAAGCTGGAAATACCGGCTGCTCACTGGGGAGCCGTCCAGGTACGGCTGGGCTGAGTCCAGGTAGCTGGCTACCCCGGGATCGGCCCGGAAGCGCTCGTTCGTCGCCGCCGCGGCCGCCCGCTCGGACGCGGTGGCACTCGGCGGTGCGGAACCGGCGACTGGTGCGTAAGTGCCTCCCACATCATGGTTGCCGATCACGTCCCAGGTCTGGCGATTGAAGGTGTAGACGGTGCGCCCTCGCTCGACCTTCGGTGGCCCGGATGGCGGTCGCAGCGTCGGCCGGTCTACGTCCAGATGAGTGACGATGTCGCTGCGGTTCTCCAGCGACAGCACCCGGGTCGCCGCACCCGGTGCGACCGGCTTCGTGCTGATCGGCGACCCGGCGGTCAGCACGTGGGTGACCCGGCAGCGCGTCCCATTGAACCGGCCGTCGCCGGCCAGGTTCATCGCGACGATTCCGCCCTGGCTGTGGCCGACCAGCATGACCGCGGCGCCGACCGGCACCCCGGCAGCATCCAGCGCCTCGTGCACCGCTCCGCTGTACGCCGTGTCGCGCCGCTCCGCGGCCAGGGCCGCGCCATAGAGGTCTTGCGGATAGGGCTTCGAGGGGGAGCCTTCGACGCCGGGGAGCAGCACGACGTACCCCGGCTGCGGTCCCGAGATCGTCACGATGCCGACGCAGCCTGGGTGGGCGTACAGCTCGTCGACCCGGCGCAGGTAGTCCCCGACGGTGGCAGCCGGCACGTCACCGGCCGCAGGCGGCGATGGCTGCGTCGGCGCGGCCGAGCCTGGCCCCTCGGGGAGGACGGCGGCCACCTCGCGCACCACGGTTGCGAGCACGATGCCGTGCGCGGTTGCGACTGCGTCGGCCAGCGGCGGCGGCAGGTGGTCCTGATGGATCAGCCGCCAGCGGTCGACCCGCCGCAGACCGTCCTCGGCGTACGGCGCGACCGCGGCGACCGTCACGTCCGCCAGTCGAGCGGCGGCGGACACCGCCTCGCCGGGCACGGCTTTCAGGGCGTCAGCGGCGGCGTACTCGACGACGGCGGCGGCCAGAGTGGTCGCATCGACGCCGAGCAGGGCGGCCGATGCTAGCAGTCCGTGCGGTCCGGCCACGGCCACCTCGATCTCGGCCACCGTGCGGACCACGCCGATCGGATCCAGCGGCGTGGCTGCGAGCAGGGCCGGCTCAACCGCGGCCTGCTGGGCCTGGCCGGCGAGCCGGAACAACTCCGTTGCTGCCCCGGTGAGTTGGTGACCGAGCCGGGTGAGCTCGTCCAGTTGGACTACGAGCTCTTCGCCGGTCACGGCAGCATCCCGTGCCCGCGCAGGAAGGCGGCCGCCGCGTGCCACGCCGGACTGCTTCGCTCGGGCAGCCGGTCTGGTCGCCATGGCCAAGCCGTCCAGGGAAGGGGGCTGCCGGTGGCGGACGCCGTCCGAGCGGCCGCCAGGAAGGCATCGTGCACCCGTGCCTCCAGGGAGTGCAGTACCGCCAGCTCCCGGCGGGTCGACTCGCCAACTCGGCGGACATCGGCTGCCGCTGCGTGCAGGTCAGCTGCCTCTGCGCGGAGCCGGGCGCTTTGGTCGGTCACCGCCCGCCGAAACCGGTCGGCCCCGCGCCCCGTCCATGTGGTGATGCGCACAGCCCGGTCCAGGTCATCGCCGATCGCGGCGACGCCGTTGGCGACCAGATCGAGGCAGTGGGCGACGTCGTCGATGGCGGCGGGGTCAGCAGCCACCGTTGCTCCTCCCTGTCTCCGTCTGGTTGTTCGGTCGGTGGCCGAAACGGTAGGCAGATCGCCGGTCAGCAGCGCCGGTCGGCGGGTTCCTGTGGACGATGGGAGCTCGCTGCGGGCTCGGCTGTGGACCACGCCGACCTGCGGCCGGCAACGTCCTGGCTGCTCGACCTGCTGGGTCATTCGCTGCGGCACCTGGTCGACCTCGCGACCGCTCCGCGGGAGAGCACCAACACCACTACCGGCTTCGGACTTTGGTCTTCATCGCTGACGCGCTTTCAGTTTCAGCTGCACGCGCGAGTGAATACTCCTTGATCGCGTGGTTGTCCGCAGCGTCGGCTGGTCCGCCATGGCGGGTTGGGCTCGCGCAACTGGTTCCCTATCGGGGCTGGCTTGTCAAGGGGTCGGCGGCGGGGCGCTGGTACGGCCCGGCCCCCCACGCGTCAAGGGCGCTTCGCGTCCCTGCGGGACCGGCGCAGCGCCGGCCCTTGACCCGCGGGTCCCTGCCGGTCCTGGGCAGGGGAAACTGCGGGCAGGGCGGTGCCCGGCCCGCTGATCGCGCCCCGCCGCCTCGGCCGGGTGAGTGGTTAACCAGCGGCGGCTACCGGGGTGGGCTTGACCGGGTCCGGGATCGCCCAGCTAGGCCTGCTCGCCGTCGTTCCGGCCTACCCGGTCGAGCCCGTCGCCGAGCCTCCGCCGCCTGATTCGATTCCAGGCAACCGTCGCGCCGGCCTCTCCGCGGCGGTTACAATCAGGGCCATGAGGGCCGCCGTGCGGACGACGTACGGGCCGCCCGAGGTCGTGCACATCACCGACGTGCCGGCCCCGGAGGTGGGTCCCGGCCACGTGCGGGTCGCGGTGCACGCGACGACCGTGAACCGCACCGACTGCGGCTTCCGCGCGGCGAAGCCGTTCTTCATCCGCGCGCTCACCGGACTCGTCCGGCCGCGGGCGACGATTCTCGGCAACGAGTTCGCGGGGATCGTCGAGTCCGTCGGCCCGGGGGTGACGCGGTTCTCCGCCGGAGACTGGGTGTTCGGCTACAGCCCGCGGTTCGGCGCGCATGCCGAGCTCCTGTCGATCTCGGCGGACGGGCCGGTCGCGGCAGTCCCCGGCGGTTTGCCCTTCGAGGACGTCGCCCCGGGCACCGAGGGTGCGCACTACGCGCTGTCCATCATCAGGAAGGCCGGCATCAGCGGCGGCCAGGACGTGCTCGTCAACGGCGCGACGGGCGCGATCGGCAGCGCCGCCGTCCAGCTGCTCGCGGACCTCGGCGCGCGGGTGACCGCCGTGTGCGGGGCGGCGCACGTCGAGCTCGTGCGCGGGCTGGGGGCCGACCGGGTCATCGACCGCGACGCCGTGGACTTCACGAAGGACGACCACCAGTACGACGTCGTCTTCGACGCGGTCGGGAAGAGCTCGATCGGACGGTGCCGCCCGCTGCTGAAGCCGCGCGGCCTGTTCCTGACGACCGACCTCGGACCGTGGTCCCAGAACGCCGTCCTGCCGGTGGTGACGCGGCTGGCCCGTCGTCGGCGGGTCATGCTCCCGACGCCGATCGAGAACCAGGAGATCGTCGAGTACCTGCGCGAACGCATCGCGTCCGGGCGGTTCCGCCCTGTGGTCGACCGGCGCTACCCGTTCGAGCAGATCGTCGAGGCCTACCGGTATGTCGAGACCGGGCAGAAGGTCGGCAACGTCGTCATCACTGTGGTGCCGCGGGGTTAGCGCCCTCACCTCGCACTAGCGCCGGCCGCGTTCCCGAGTGTCAGTTCTGCAATCCGCTTATCCCCATGAGCGCGAACAGCGGCATGCTCAGCGGGCCCGCCCGATCCCCTCCATCCGACAGCAGATCGCGTGGCCGAACGCGAACCAACGAGCGGGCGGGCCAGAGCACCCGACCGTGCGGCAGACGACGCGCCCGATCACGCGGCGCGGCGGTGACGGCATCTCGGTGGATCCCGACGCAGCGACCACTCGCCACGAGCGAGGAGTCGATGCAGCGACGTGCATGACTACGCGCACTATCTGGCCCAGGTCTGACGCTCCGCACGATCACTCTCGTCCAAGATCGGAGGGCAAGGAAGGGCCATTACCGCCCACTGCACCAGCCGCGACGAGCACCAGCTGCGCGAGTCCCACGTGCGGCCGGACCGAACGTGACGCGGCGGGTCGTCGCGACCGAGAAACTGGCGGGGGTGCAGTCTCGACGCCAGTGGGGTGACCGGGCAACGCGACGCGGCCCGCGCCCCGGTCGCCGTGTGCGGGCCGCTCGGTCGCATCCCGCCAGCACGAACGCATCTGTGCCGGCTGTGCTCCATCTGGGCGCCGTAAGAGCCGAACAGGCTCCCCTATGCCGGGGCCCACCGGACGGCACGGTCATCCGCGGATCCTGGCAATCAGCGCGGGAGAGGAAGGCCGGGCCGCCAACACTGGTGACGGTCGATCTTTGTTGGCCCGGCGCTCCCGAACGTGTCGCCAGCCGCAGAACTGGGATGATCTCCAAACCGGGAAGCGGGTGATCGCCTCGTCATAGCCCTGTTGTGGTTACTCGATCGACTGGCTGCAGTTGACCTGCGACGCCGACAACGTAACCTCGCGCCGAGTCATCGCGGCAACGGTGGTCTGCCGCAAGACCAGCGCGGCGCCAAGCTCCGCTGCTGGCTACCTAGCGCGTAGACCCTTGCGGTCGGCGGCCGCGATGCGTATCGCAGCCGGATCCCTGACCGGGCAGGGCCGAGATGCGCGTGCGGGTGAGCGCGCATGCCCCGGAAGCGCCATCTGCAGTGTCGTTCAGCCCATGGTCTTGGCGCCGTCCAGGGACTCGCGGATGATGTCGGCGTGCCCGGCGTGCTGGGCCGTCTCGGCGATGATGTGCAGGAACACCCGGCGCGCCGACCGCCGTGCGCCGGGCTCGAACCAGGGCGCTGGCGGCAGCGGGTGTGAGACGTCGAGGTCGGGCAGGGAAGACACGAGCGCATCTGTGCGGCGGGCGACGGCGGCGTACCGGTCGAGCACCTCGGCGACCGTCTCACCGGGCTGCAGCTGGAACTGCCCGGCCCACTCGACCTCGCTATCGAAAGCGGCGGCCATCGCCGCCGGGCCGCCCTCGATGAAGTCGACCCACTCCGACTCGGTCGCGGCGACGTGCTTGACCAGCCCGCCCAGGCACAGCTCGCTGACGGTGGTCCGCCGCCCGGCCTGCTCGTCGGTTCCGCCGCCCGGCCTGCTCGTCGGTTCCGCCGCCCGGCCTGCTCGTCGGTCAGTCCGCGCAGCGTCTGGCGCAGGAAGTTCCGGTGCGCGGTCAGCGTAGCCAGCAGGTCCGCGCGCTCGCCGGTCGGAGCGCTGCCGGTGGGGACGCCAGTGGTCGTGTCGGGGTGCCTCATGGGGTTTGCCTCTCGTCGTGGCTGCTTTGGGGACGACGCTAGAAACCGCAGGCGCCACTTCCTAACCGCAATGCGAGCAGACTTTGGTTCATGGCGAACACGAGCTCGCGAACGCGCCATGAGTGGCGGCACCCTGGACGCTCGTGACGCGTCGGAGCGTGACGCCGAGGCTTGCGCGGCGATCTACGCCGTGTACGTCACCGACACTGCGATCACGTTCGAGAGCGACCCACCGTTGCCGGCGGAGATGGCCGAGCGCATCCGCTACCGCCGCACGCACGCACGGGTCGTGCTCGAGCGAGGGCAGCGATTGGCTGTCCGCGCGGACCAGCGTCTCGCTGCGGTCTCCGACCCGTCCGAACTGGTAAGGGGTACATGTCTGAGTAGTTCGGGCAGCCGGAAGGGCCGATGACAGCGGGGCAGGAGCGGGAACTACGCCGGCTGGCCGGCGCCGGCGGCGACGAAATCCCGGCGGAGATAAAGGCGGCGGAAGCCGCTCAGCGCATCCAGGAACTGTCCAGCCAGCGTACCGGCCAGGCCGAATGGCTAGCCGGCTAGCGACCCAGGGTCGCTAGCCGGCTCGGCCCCAGGGTGAGCCTAGGCTCGGTCGCGGCGACGGTGACGCCACCGAGGACGTTGTGAGATCGTCGGGGGATGGACGAGCGTCCCGTCTACCGGCGGCCTGATTGGTTCACTTCCCACGTTTTCAATCCCGCCGTCGCGGTACTCACCCGAGCGGGTGTGAGCGTGCTCGGATCGCGGGTGCTGCGGGTGCGTGGCCGGACCTCCGGCATCTGGCGGGAGACACCGGTGAACCTGTTGACGATGGACGGACTGCACTTCTTGGTGGCGCCGCGCGGGGAGACCCAGTGGGTGCGGAACCTGCGCGCCAGCGGCGGAGGTGAACTGCGCGTCGGACGTCGTACCACGCCGTTCACCGCCGAAGAGATCGCGGACGGCGACAAGGCCGTCGTCCTGCGCGCCTATCTGAAGCGGTGGCGTTGGGAGGTCGGCATGTTCTTCGGTGGTGTGAGACCGAAGTCAACCGACGCCGAACTGCAGGCCGAGGGCCGGCACCACCCGGTTTTTCGGGTTGCCCTGAGTTGAGAGGCTGATCGCCGCTGACGTCGGCGCCGACACACGGTCTGCGACCACAGTCAAGAGGGCAGCCGACTTGGGCGGCGGTGAGCGCGGGGCCGCAGGGGGCGACGCCGGCGTAGCGGCCGGCGCCGGCGGCGGTGACGGCTATCGCGTCGAGTAGGCCTTTGACGAGCACCGGGCGGGCGCCGCCGACCAGGGCGTGGCGGGCGGGGTGGGCACCGAGACCGTGGCACCTGTTGACCGCCACCCAGGGCGAGGACGACGGCGTCGTGGTGAGCCGGTAGTGGGCGTTCGCCGGAGGGCCGGGTCGGTTCGTCCTTGCCCGCGGTCGTGTGCGACGCCAGGGTGAGGATGTCCCGGTAGTAGGCGACGGCCCTTCCGC
>Ga0208587_1000198_pt1 | contig 33204 bp, 29 predicted proteins | sample NGESurdeep092012_7_FD_184472 | JGI IMG/M metagenome (GOLD analysis project Ga0208587, IMG submission 184472) | Arctic peat soil microbial communities from Barrow, Alaska - NGEE Surface sample 210 deep-092012 (SPAdes) | ecosystem: Environmental > Terrestrial > Soil > Wetlands > Peat ...
TGGCTGCGCTCGGCCAAGGCCCGCAGCGTGGAAGCTCTGGAGAGCGCCATCGCGGAAGCCCTGCGAGCCATTACTGCCGAGAACGCCTTAGCTTGGTTCTCTCATTGCGGGTATGGTCTACAAGAACGCTGAAAATGCTCTAGCCCGTGCATACCCACCGGCGTCAACCCGCAGGCCTACTCGTTCAATTTTACGGCGGTGCCTTATCCAGCCTTGGGACATCCGTTGGGCTATCTGGAGCTGTGGCCGAAGGACCAGATGCCGCAGGACCCGGTGTCCACGCTCAATAACGTTACGGGAACGATCGTGGCCAATGCGGCCATCGTGCCCGCAGGCACGGGCGGGGCGATCACCGCCTATGCCAGCGACGACACGGACTTGATCATTGATATCAACGGCTACTTCGCAGCGGCGGGCCCGGGCGGGCTGTCGCTCTACGGTGTAACCCCTTGCCGGGTCATCGACACCCGCCATGTGGGCAGCGGTCAGCCCTTCAGCGGAACCCTGAGTCCTCCGGTGGATGTGGTGGACACGGGATGTGGAACGTCAAGCTTGGCGCAGGCGTATGTCTTCAACGCGACGGTGGTCCCGCAAGGCGGGCTGGGCTACCTAACGCTGTGGCCGGACGGCACCAACCAGCCTGTGGTCTCGACGCTAAATGCCTTCGATGGATCGATCACCAACAACATGGCAATCGTGCCCAGCACCAACGGCAAGGTCGATGCCTATGCTGGTTCCGGGATCACCCAACTGATCCTCGACATCTCCAGCTACTTCGCGCCGTAAAGCGGTGGTCCTCCTATGGCGCAGTTGCTGTGTCGGCGGCGACCTACAGGGGGGCGCTACTCTTGCTGGTCCTTACTTTGCTGGACTGCTGCTCCTGCGCTCTTGGCCGGTGGCTTCGCGATAGGCCCTGCGGCAACGTCGCTGCCATTGTAGGCGGTTGAGCGAAAGCGCTCTAATTCAGGATCCCAACTCCAGTAGCGGTACAGAGTGAGTCTGATTTTCCTCTCCTTCAGCACTTCTTTTTCCAGGATACGCATGCGCTGGCCAGCGTTCGCGTCTGCTTTCACCACGCTGAAGGTCGATTGTTGCGATTGCTCGACATGGTCGGCATCGTTCTCTGGGCGGTTGGGCATGACGAGTTCATACCGTTCCACGGTGTCGAGCACCGGAACGAGCCGGTTGTGCAGCAGCTTCAGGACCACGAAGTTTTCCTGCTGCGCACTGCCGCTGTCGTGCGTGGTCTCGCGATGGACCATGACCTCGGAGATGCCGGGCTGCACCACCTCGGCAAAGCTCACCTCCGGATGCTGTGCGCGCGCGGACAGGCGCACGGTTTGCACATGTCCTCACTCCGACTTGCGTTCCTTGTCGAACACGATAAGGTAGGTGGAATCGCATTCGCCGGAATCGGCCACGATCACAGCGTTGTCGGCATCGGCGCGCAGGCGGAGCCGGCGTTCGTCCACGCGATCGAAGCTGACGCAGGGAGCGTTGGATTGGGCCGCCGGATCGGAAAAGTTTGGCGCCATGATGTTCAGTTCGGTCGCCAATTGACTGCGCTGCGTAGCACTGCCGCTGCGCAGCGTGCCCGCGACGGCATCGGGTTCATGAGTCTTAAAGTCCTTGGCGGACGCGAACGTAATCGAGATAGAAACGAGGAAAATTGCCGAATAGACACTGCGGAAGATCTTAATCATCGAAGTCAGCTTTGTCCTAGTTTAGTAGATCGGGAAGCGTTCCAGTTCTTCGCTAAGAACCGAAACCGCTCTGTCGAAAATTCTACAGTCATCGAGGGATGTTTCGGGAGGAGCGCCTGGGAATGGACGAGTTGCATTTGAAAACGACTTGTACAAAATGTACAATTTGTACGATATGTCTACTAAGCTTACCAGCAGCACGGCGCGTGCCCAGTTCGCCGAGATTGTTAAGCGGGCCGAATATGCGGGCGAGCGGACCGTCGTGCACCGCAGAAACAGACCCGTTGCTGCGGTTGTTCCCATTGAAGATTTGGAACTGATCGAGCGGTATGAAGACGAGCTGGATGTGCGATTGATCAAGAAGGCACGCAAGGAAAAGACGGTCCCTTGGGAACAAGTGAAGAAGGATCTCGGACTGTAGCGAACGATGGCCCGACGCTACAGCATTCGCTTCGTGGAATCCGCTGCCCGCTCTCTGAAGAAATTACCAGTCCGCCCGCGGGTTCGGATCGCCGCAAGAATTGAGGCGCTTGCCGATAACCCTTACCCACCGGGAACAAGAAAAATGACAGGAGAGGAACATGCATATCGCATCCGCATTGGAGACTATCGCGTTGTGTATGACGTCCTCGAAGATGTCATAGTGGTTCTGATACTGCGCATCGGCCATCGCAAAGACGTGTACCGCTTGTGACTCTAAGGCGCAGCGTAATTCACTTCAAATGCACCGCTGCCTCGACTGCCTTCGGCCCGGTTGATCCATGCTTAGGCGGTTTCGCAGCAACTGAACCATATTTGGGTTTGATCTGGTGACACGATGGATCGCAGTAAACGCCTTGATGCGTTTTGTCGGTTTCAGGGTCGGGCATAGGCGAACCGACGGCCGCTTCGCGATCGGCTTCCAGTTCGCGCTCCACGTCTTCAATCAGCTTGTGGTTGTCCTCAGCCGTGAGCCACCGCTTCACGTTGATCAGGTAGTTGTCGAAGCGCGCGATGGGATCGCGATCGCGCCAGTAGTCGAACAGCTTGGCCGGCACGTACTGCGCGGCATCGTGGATGGCGTGTCCCTTCATGCGCATCATCTTGGCTTCGATGAGGGTCGGGCCTTCGCCGCGATGGGCGCGTTCGCACGCTTCATAGGTTGCGTCGTAGACCTGGCAGGGATCGGTGCCATCCACAATCACTCCTGGAATCCCGTACGCTATGGCCCGTTCTGCCAGGTCCTTCACGCAAAACTGCATATCGCTGGGAGTGGAGTAGCCCCACAAGTTGTTCTCGACCACAAGCACCAAGCCCAGCTTCTGCACAGCCGCGAAGTTCAGGCTCTCATAGGTGACGCCGGTGGACTGGCCACCATCGCCGACGTAAGTGAGGCCCGCGACATTCTTGCCCTGCAAGCGTGCCCCCAGACAGATGCCGGCCATCACGCCAATTAACTCGCCCAGCATGGAAATGGGCGCGCACACGTTGCGTCGCTGCCAATCGCCGAAATGCGAGGAAGCATCGCGCCCCCACGTGGGCGAGTCGCCCTTGGCCATGTACTGCCGCATGATGTCGCGCGCACTGAAACCCCGCACCAGCATTGCGCCCTGGTTGCGGATCATCGGCCCGAGCCAGTCATCGGGTCCGAGAGCGAGTGCCGAAGCACATGAACAGCCTTCCTGTCCCAGCCCCAAATAAACGCCGCCCACCACCTTGCCTTGCTTGTATAGGTTTTCCAGCGCTATTTCCATGCGCCGGTTCAGCAGCATCCAGCGGTAGAGGCCGATGCACTGCTCGCTTGACAGGTACTTGGAATCGCGAATCGGTGGCGCCGCGGCGCTCAAGTCGCCTTCGATCTGGTACTCCAGATTGGATCCCTCGCCCGACATAAAGATGCGGAACTCGGGATGCTCAAGGCGGTAGTCGGGAATGTTGTAGCACCGCAGCGTGGACGAGGCGGAATCGTCGCCCATCTTAGTAGCCGGGGACATGTTTGTTTGGGTCGGCTTCGGCGAGCCGTCAGCCTGCTTGATAGGCGAAGGCGTTCTCGGCGCTTTCGACGCTGGCGCCAGTGGGACCTTGCCCGACTTTTTCTGCGGAGTGCTGGAATTGGATCGCTTCTTGTGAGCCATAGGTTTCAGAAGAACGCTTTTCGCTTTTCGCTTTTCGCCCTTCGCTCGGTGCCCGAATGATCGACATTCAGCCAAGCCTTAGCCAATTTCTCGATTGTCGTCGTTCTAGGAACCTGCATTGCCCCTCCCTGTCCGTCGAAACGCATTCTACTTGGTGCAAACTCGCGGGCTGAAATGAATAGCGAATAGCGAAAGGCGAAAAGCGGATCCTACGCTAACTCCCCGCCATCACCGTGCAGATTGCGCAACTCCTTTGGGCGGCGAACCGGTGTGTCCTGGTTCGCCGGAGACCCTGCCGGTTCAGGTTTCGGTACCACAGTGGCCTGCGCCAGCAGGTCGTCGAGCGAGTCCAGCCACAGCATCTGCGAGTGAAAGACCCGTCCGAAGTTGCGCGACACGGCTGTCGCCACCTCTTCCAAAGTCAACTTCTTCTGCAACTCTCGCTCCATCGAGGTCACTAGCTTGTTGGTGATGCCACAAGGCACGATGAGCGAAAAGAAATCCAAGTCGGTGCTGACGTTCAGAGCGAATCCGTGTGTGGTGACGCCTCGCGAGATGTGCACCCCAAGCGCCGCAATCTTGGCCTCTGGCTGGTTACGCAGCGCGTAAGTCCAAACCCCAGTCAGTCCCTTGATTCGCTGCGTAGCGATGCCGAAATCGCTACAGGTGCGGATGAGCACCTCTTCCAACCGCCGGACGAATTCCACCGCCCCAAGCTTGGGCTCAAAGCTGCGCAAATCGAAGATGGGATAGGCCACCAGTTGTCCCGGACCATGGAAGGTCACGTCGCCGCCGCGGTCGATATCGAACAACTCCACCCCGCGTTGGGCAAGGAACTCGGGTGATGCAAGGACGTTGGACACTTGCGCATTGCGGCCCAACGTGATCACGGGAGGATGCTCGAGGAGCAGAAGCGTGTTTTCGACACGGTTGGCTTTGCGCAGCTCCATCAGCGTCCGCTGTAGTTGCAGAGCTGTTTCGTAGGGCACCAGGCCGAGATTGAGGACGTTGAGGATCATGGCTATCGGCTATCGGCTATCAGCCGTCAGCTTTCAGCTTACGGCATTTCGCGATTCGCTATACGCCGCGCAAGCAGTTTCAGGCCTGGTGTTTAGGGTGGAGCACCGCTTTAGCGGTGCAATCAAGAATCGGACATGAATCGGCTTTAGCCGCTGAGGTAAAGGAAAGCATTACCTCAGGCGCTAAAGCGCACTCCCAGGCTGGCGGCACAGTTATGCACGCCTGAAAGGCGTGCTCCACCCATCACCTATACGTTAGAAGTGAAACTGCTCCAAGGCTACAGATGTTGGATGACCGGGCAGACCGGTTCGAATCAGGAGAAGTGTCAATCCAGCCAAAGGTCGCACGTGCTTTTCAATGCTATTCTGAGCGTAGCTCCCACAGCCATGAAGCGCGACGTTGAAGAGCCCTCGGTCGTTACCACGCCCCCAGCGGAAGCGCGCGGTGGCGGTCGTAGGTTTGTCGGCAACGCTCTTTTTGTTCTGCTAATTGCAGTGGCAGCCGTGGCGGGAGCCATTTCCGGATTAGTCTTCGTCTACTCCACCGATCTACCTCAGGTAACGGAATTAGAACAGTTCCGGCCCAGCACCATCACCCAACTTTATGACGATCAGGACCGCGTCATCGGCCAATTCTCGCTGCAACGCCGCGTCATTGACAGCTATGACGACTTCCCCAAGGTGTTGCGCGATGCGCTGATCTCGACCGAGGACAAGGAATTCGAGCAGCACTGGGGCGTGGATGTCTGGCGGGTTTTCGGCGCGGCCTGGCGCGATATCCTGCTCGACAGCCGGGCCCAGGGCGCCTCAACCCTCACCATGCAGCTCTCGCGCAACCTGTTTCTTTCGCCCGACCGCAATTTTCGACGCAAGATGCAAGAGGTGATGCTGGCCATCCAGATTGAGCGGCGCTTCACCAAGCAGCAGATCTTCACTTTGTACGCCAACCAGATTTACCTCGGCCACGGCGTGTACGGCTTCGAAGCGGGCGCGAACTTCTACTTCAGCAAGAAAGCCAAGGACCTCACCCTCGAGGAAGCCGCAGTATTGGCGGGGCTTCCCAAAGCTCCGAACGCATATTCGCCCATCAACAATCCGGAGCGTGCGCTGCGTCGCCGGAACCTGGTGATCAACAACATGCTGGAAGATGGCAAGATCACCACGGCAGAAGCTCAACGCGCCAAGAACACGCCGCTGCGGCTTAACATCCAGACCGAACCCAACGATATAGCCCCGTATTTCGTCGAAGAAATCCGCCAGTACCTGGAGAAGAAGTACGGAACGGAGGAGGTGCATGAAGCTGGGCTGCGGGTTTACACCTCTCTGAACCTGGAGATGCAGAGGGCTGCCCAGCAGGCTGTGCGCGACGGCCTCGCTGCTTACGAGCGACGCCATGGGTGGAAGGGCAATCTGCTGAACGTGATCGCGAACGGGGACTCGCTAGCGACTTATCATCACGTGGATTGGGACGGAACTATCGTGCCCGACACTTATGTTCACGCCCTGGTTACCGAAGTTGACCCGCAATCGGCAACCGTGAAATTTGGCAGCTACGAGGCGCGCCTGGGACCCCTTGAGATCAAGTGGACACGGTATGTTTCGCCGCAACAGTTTCTGACCGCTGGCGATCTGGTCTATGTAAAAGTCATCGCCTTGAATGGCCGCGACAGCCGTATTTCGTTGGAACAGGAATCGGGAGTGCAGGGCGCACTGCTGGCGCTCGATAACTCTACCGGCGACGTGAAGGCCATGGTCGGCGGGCGCGACTTCGAACAGTCGAAGTTTAATCGCGCTGTCCAAGCCGAGCGCCAGGTCGGCTCGTCGTTCAAGCCGTACATCTATACTGCAGCGATCGATCAGGGTCTCACGCCCGACGACACCGTGCTCGATGCGCCGGTGACGTTCAATACCCCATCGGGTCCATACACGCCACACAACTACGACGGCAAGTTCGAGGGCGTCATCACCTTTCGCCACGCGCTTGCAGAGTCGCGCAACATTCCCGCGCTCAAGGTGACCGAGCGCGTTGGCGGCATCAAGACGGTCATCGAGTACGCCCGCAAGTTCGGCATCACCTCGCCCATGCCGGCGTATCTGCCGGTTGCGCTGGGCGCGGCCGACATTACACTGGCCGAACAGACTGCCGCGTTCACCACCTTTCCCAACGACGGGGTTCGCGTGACCCCTCGCTACATCCGCAAGGTCACCGACTACGACGGACGCGTGCTGGAGGAGAATTATCCCGAAGTGAAGGACGTGGTGAGCGCGCGCACCGCGCGCATCATGACCAGCATGCTGCGTGAAGTAGTGCTGCACGGAACCGGCTACGCTGCCAGCAAGCTCAAACATCCGCTGGGCGGAAAGACGGGAACTACCAACGATTTTACCGACGCGTGGTTCGTGGGCTTCTCACCTTCGCTGACCTGTGGCGTATGGGTTGGTTTCGACGAGAAGAAAACCCTGGGCAACAAGGAAACGGGCGCGGCCGCCGCGCTGCCGATCTGGATGGACTTTATGCGAGTGGCGCTGCAGGGACGCGAGTCGGAAGATTTCGCCGCCCCGCCCCCGGCAACGCGCAACGCTGTAGCTCGGAAGGCGGACACGCCCGAGCCTGCCGCGAGCGACACGGAGGACCACTGATGCGCCGCTTCTTCCGCTATCTCGTGCGCGTGCTGGTGCTGATCGTAGTGTTCATGGCGTCGGCACTCACTGCCATGCGCTTTGCCATACACGGCCGCCAGACCACCATCCCCAAACTGGTTGGGATGGCTCCTCTCCAGGCGGAGCGGTTGCTCGCTGACCATGGGCTGGTGCTGGAGCGCAGTGACCGCTTCTTCAGCTCCGATGTTCCGGAAGGCCGGATTATGTCACAAGCGCCGGTGCCGGGGGTACAGGTGCGACGAGGTTGGCGTGTACGCGTCGCCGAAAGCATGGGGCCCCAGCGCGTGGTCATCCCCAACCTTATCGGAGGCAGCGAGCGCGCCGCCGAGATCAATATCCGCCGCCGCGGCCTGGAGCTGGGAAGCATTGCAAGCGCAACCATTCCGGGGGGCCCGACCGATCAGATCGTGGCGCAGAGTCCGCCGGCCAATGCGGTCAACGTATCGGCACCGAAGATCAGTGTCCTGCTGGCCGCGCCGGAGGAACGCCACTCCTTTGTCATGCCGGACTTCGTCGGGCGCAGCGAAGACGACGCGATTAACGAGATCGTCGGCGCCGGGTTTCACGTGGGAGATATCGCGAGCCAACCGCTTCCGGCCAGCGATAGCACGAGCGCTGAGGCTGTTGCTCCCCCTAGCCGCGTTGTTGTGCGCACCACGCCGCCAGCGGGCCAGCGGGTGTATGAGGGGCAGGGGATCGGGCTGGAGGTGACACGGTAGCGGTCGTCGCTTTTCGCTCTTCGCCCTTCGCTCTTGGCTGCAAATCAATTTTGCAGCCGATCTATCCGACTTTTTGAGCCAGTAGTTCGGGAAGAGTGAAACCATCAAGGCTGGTCCTTTCCGCTTGCGAGATATGGCGCCGAGCTGGCGGCGCATGGCCAATAGCGAAAAGCGAAAGGCGAAGAGCGAAGAGCGAAAAGCGTTTTCACTCCGTCCCAAACACCTGCCCGTTGTGCATCACGAACTTCACTCGTCCCAGCTCGGTAATGTCTTTGAGCGGATCGCCCGGCACGGCGATCACATCGGCGTAGGCTCCGGGCGCGATCACGCCAATCTGTCCCGACATATTGAGCATCTCTGCCGGACTGACCGTCGCAGCGCGGATCGCGTCCATCGGCGACATGCCGAACTTCACCATGTAAGGGAATTCCTGCGCGATCGGCTCAGTCCACGAGAAGCCGCCCACATCCGTGCCGAAGACGATCTTGATCCCGGCCTGAAGCGCCTTCTTGAAGGACTGTTCATGTTCCGCGGCTCGGGCGCGGTCGCGCTGGCCTGCGGGCGTGTTCTCCGGTGACCACTCCTTGTAGTAAATCGCGATGGTCGGACAGTACCACGTGCCTTGGCGCTTCATCTGCGCGATGGCGGCATCGTCGAGGTCCAGTCCGTGCTCGATGGAGTCGCATCCGCCGTCCAGCGCGCGGTGCAGTCCCTCACCGTTGTACGCGTGGCAGGCGACCTTGCGCCCCCAACTGTGGGTCTCGTCCACGATGGCCCTGATTTCCTCCAGGGTAAGCGTGGGCTGCGAGACCAAGTGGCCGTCTTTGTCGGCCCATGAGCGATGCGTCATATAGACCTTGATCCAGTCCGCACCGTGCTCCATTTGCTCGCGCGCCGCCTTACGCGCCTCCACCGGACCGTCGATGATCTGGACTCCCTTGGGGACCTGGATCTCCGGCGCATAACCTTCCAGGGGATAGCCGCCAGTCGTCGAAATGCCGCGTGTGGTGGTAAAGATCCGCGGTCCGGGAATATAGCCTTGGTTCACCGCCATCTTGATCCCCACATCGCCGTAGCCTGCGCCCTCGGTCTCCATGTCGCGGATAGTAGTAAAACCCTGCTCCAATGCGCGCCGCGCCGAAACCGTCGCCCGCGCCGCACGGTAAGCGAGCGGAAACTTCAGCAACTGAATGTCGTAGCCGCCCAGTGCCGGGTCTTCTCCCTGGAGAAAGATGTGGGTGTGCGACTCGATCAGCCCGGGCAGCACGGTGGCGTTCGACAAGTCGATGACCTTCGCGCCGGCAGGAGCCTGCATCGAGGCAGCGTCGCCGACGCTCTCGATCTTGTCGCCTCGAATCACGATCAACTGGTTGCGCTTCGGTCCGGCAGCGCGTGGGTCAATGAGCGTTCCGGCGCGAATCACCGTGACCTGCGGCGTGGGAGTCGCAGGATTAGATTGGCCGATTGCGGTTAATGAGAGCAGCAGGACAACGACGATACAGATGGACTTCTTCATTGTGCTCCTCTACTAATTGCTAATTGCTAGAACTCATCTCATGAATCGTTCTGGGGCGTATCAGGGCACGACTTTAGTCGTACCGAACGAAGCGCAAGAAAGGTCAGGGCTTTAGCCCTTGCAAAAACCGGTCCCTCAGGGGCTGAAGCCCAAGTCGTAGTTGACCCGTTGCGGCACGTCTGCCCTGATACAAGACGATTTATGAGATGGCTTCCAGATGCTAATTGCTAGTTGCTCATTTCATCTCCGACGCGACGATCGCGTCCACTTCGATCTCGACGAGCATTTCGGGGTCGATCAGCGATGAAACTTCCACCATCGTGGCTACGGGACGGATGTCACGAAAAATCTCGCCGTGCGCTTTGGCGGCCTGCTCCCACTGGATGATGTCGGTTACGAACGTCCGCGTGCGCACCACATCGCGGAAGCTGGCGCCTGCCTGCTCCAGGGCGCGGCCGATGTTCTTCAGCGTCTGCACCGATTGCGCGTACATGTCGCCCCCTCCGACGATCTTGCCGTCGGGACCGGTTGCGACGGTACCGGCAACCGAGACGAAGGGTCCCACTCTTACCGCGCGCGAAAAGCCGACGATCGGCTCGTAAGGAGAATTGCCCGAGATGTTCTGCCGTTCCATTACTGCACCTCCCTAGAAGACGGCATTGTGCCATAAGAACGTCCTATCCGGCACGGCAGCGGGTTGCCTCGAATTTTGGCATCCAACGACGCCTTCTGCTAACAGACGCTTCGGAATGTAACCATTTTCGCCCGCGATGAGCAAACCAAACCCGCATAAACAATGCTCAAAGTCAACAGCCCCCTGGGAAGAAGATCGGTTGCAAAGCGCTGCGGGACATGGCGGCGACGCAGGAAGCGAACCCGCAAAGTCACGGTGCATGCAAAGAAATGCTTGCGCTGAAAAGAGAAGCGCTATGAAGTCGCATCACATCTGTATGTGAGATGGGCAACCGAAGGAGACGAACACCAAGACCATGATTCCAGAATCGCACGCGCTGCAGCAGTTGTTCACAGAATTGATCGACCAACACTTCGACCGCGACATCGGACTGCGCGATCCCGAGGTGAAGGATTACATCGTCAACGTTCTTGCGGAATTCTGCGAGTGCGAGCAACTGTTCAAGATTTGCGATGCCGAACAGCGTCCGTTGCACGACGTTGGCGAGATGCTGCTGGTGGCCGACCCGATCTACGGGCCGGCGCCGTCGTTTGACCGCGAGCGCCAGGTCCGCAAGCACATTGGCGATTACACCTTGTTCTTCTCCGGAATGTTCCCCGAGAGCGTCAACCACTACCGCTTACGGCGGCAGCGGCTGGAGAACTTCATCGATTTCATCAGGGCCGGGAAAGAGAGCTATTACATCGTCTCCAAGTTCGACCAGTTTGAATACGCCCGGCTGTCGCCGCTCTTCGCCAAGCTCGCGCGCGAGTTCGAATCCTGTGTCTACGGTCTGAATCTGGTGAAGGGCGATCTCGAAGAAATGCAGCATCCGATCACCCGGCAGGTGAAAGAGATCGTGATGTAGGGAGAGCATCTACCACGGAGACGCAGAGACACAGAGAAATCAAAAGCAGCTAAAGCCCGCTCATTTCCGAATCGTAACTGCACCGCTGCACCTGGATTATTCCGCTGTTTAGGTAGCTTCGAAGGGGCACGGATTCAGCTGTGCCGTAAGCTGCTGTCCGGATGGTGGCTTTAGCCACTGAGGGACCTCGGTGTTGAGACGAAGTGCGAGTTCCCTCAGGGGCTGAAGCCCAACTCTTCATGCACACGTAACGGCACGGCTGAAGCCGTGCCCCTTCAATGCTTGCTGCTTTGGTTACCGAAATAGATGAATAATCCAGCTAAAGCGCCGCTCTACCCTTGGTCGCAGGATACGTTAACCTTGGAATCGCCCTAACTGTTTAAGCTTGGCTTCAGTTTTTCGCGCATATTTTTCCGCTTCGCTCTATAAATCGCTCGACTTGCGAAGAATTGTTCCTTCGCTCTGTTAAGAAGAGTGAACTCCGAGCATTGCCCATCAACTTCTCATCGCACGCCGTGTTTGCAAATACGAAAGCGAATTATAGTGCGCCACTCGAAAGGGAATGAAGGGACTCGGAGGCTACCAATGAAGAAGCAACTGAATTACGTGCTACTCCTGGCCCTGAGCGCAGGAACTCTTGCGACGACCTCAGCGGCACAAACGCCCACGGCAGTCAACGATCGACAGAACGTGAGGATCGCTCAGACGACTTTCGATCCGAGCCAAACCGGCCTGCTCCGCCTGACAGACTGGGACGATCATCGTCGCTGCGATGGAGACCGTGACCGCGACGACCGCAACTGCCGCAATCGTAACGGGGACAGGTACCGCAGTCAGTATTACCGCGGCAATCCCTACTACGGGAATGGATACTACGCAACCCCGTATCGCGGGCGGGTTGATGGGTGGTATGACCGCAATGGCTACTGGCACGCTTATGACAGGGATCGCGACCGAGACCGCCGTCGTCACGAGGATGACGATCGCCGGTAAGTCCCGTCCCAGGCTCAAGCGCCCTTTAGAGTACTGGCAAAACTGCCAGGATCGACGGAGGTGATGCACCAGGCCCGGAAAACAATCCGGGCCTTGTTGCGTCCGCTTATCTGCGATACTAGAGAGTACCCTCGCAGATCGCGGGCAAGACATCATCATGGACCCAGTCGCAGATCCGAAATCGGTTAAGGTCAACGTAACCACTGGTACCGGCATGGACATCGTGTGGAAGGACGGGCATCGCAGCGTCTACAGCTTTCCCTTTCTGCGCGATGCCTGCCCGTGTGCGCTGTGCGAGGAAGAGCGCACCAAGGACGGCCGCCAGCCCGGCGATTCGCTCAAGCCCATCGCCGGGCAGTTGCCCATGTTCAAGGCGGCGGCGCGGCCGACGGAGGTTGAGCCGGTTGGCAAATACGCCATTCGTTTCTCATGGAACGACGGCCATCAGCACGGCATCTATTCATGGCAGTTCCTGCGGGAGCATTGTCCCTGCGCCGAGTGCAGGGCGCGCCGCGCCATGGATGCTCCCGTCGCCAGCAGTAAACCGAATTAATTTTTGAGTGCTCCCTACATTGCCGTCGTATCTCAACAATTTGAATCCGCAGCAGCGCGAAGCCGTTGAGGCCGTCAACGGGCCGGTGCTGATCCTCGCGGGAGCCGGCAGCGGCAAGACGCGCGTCATCACCTATCGCATCGCCCACCTGATTGACGGTGTTGGCGTACCGCCCGACTCCATCCTGGCGGTCACCTTTACCAACAAGGCCGCTGGCGAAATGGCCAGCCGCGTGGAGTCGCTGGTGGGCGCCCGTTCGTTGGCCAAACCGCTGATTTCCACCTTCCACTCTTTTTGCGTGCGGCTGCTGCGGCGTGACATTGAAGTGTTACAGATCGGCGGCAAAGGCTACCGCAAGGATTTCGTCATCTACGACGAGGCTGACCAGCAAAACGTAGTGAAAGCCGCCATGCGTCGTCTTGGGATCGATGACAAGCAGTTGACCCCGCGCAACGTGCTCTCGCGTATCTCGTGGGCCAAAAACCATATGCTCGATCCGCAGGAGGTTTATCTGCAATCGGGCGATCCTAAGACCGAGCGCGTGGCCCATATTTACGAGGTGTATAAGCAGGAGCTGGCGAAGTCGAATGCCCTCGATTTCGACGACCTGCTGCTGTACGCCGTGCGCGTGCTGAAAGCCTCAGGCGAGACGCGCGAGCGTTACAATCGCCGCTATCGCCACATTCAGGTGGACGAATACCAGGACACCAACCGTCCGCAATACGAATTAATGCGCATGCTCGCCGGCAGCGAACACGATGTTTGCGCCGTAGGCGACGAGGACCAGAGCATCTACTCCTGGCGCGGCGCCGATATTCGCAACATTCTAGAGTTTGAACAGGACTTTCCCGAGGCGCGCATCATTCGCCTGGAGCAGAACTACCGCTCCACACAGAACATTCTAGAGGCCGCCTCTGTGGTGGTATCCCACAATGTCAGACGAAAAGGGAAGACCCTGTGGACCGACCGGAGTGGCGGGGCACAGATCGGATTCTACGAGGCCCCGGACGGCGAAAATGAAGCCCTTTTTGCGGCGGACTACATTGCCAAGTATCTTCGGCGGGCGGAGAGCGGGAACGGCGAGGTCCCGAGGGCTGCCGTTCTGTACCGAACCAACTCGCAATCGCGCCTGGTGGAAGAGGCGATGCGCCGCTATCAGCTTAACTACCACGTTGTGGGAGGTTTTAGTTTCTACGAGCGCGCCGAGATCAAGGACATGATCTCGTACCTCAAAGTTCTCCAAAACCCCGACGATTCGATCGCGGTGCGACGCGTGATCAACACGCCGACGCGCGGAATCGGCAAGAACACCCTCGAGACTATCGAGCATATTGCGCTGGAGACCGGGACTTCCATGTGGGGTGCGATCAACGAAGTGCTCCCGCGAAAACTCCTTGCCGCACGGGCCCTGGCGGCACTCAAGAGTTTCAAAGACTTGATCGACGATGCCCGTGCCATGCACCTTGGGACCTTCCGCGAGCGGGCAGAAGAAACCGCCGCGCCAACTGCGCTCGAAGCTCCTCCGGTTGCCGATGAAGAAGATTTGCAGCACGACATCGATTTTTCGCCCGCGGAGTTCGAAGCCGCGGAGGCCACAGAGTTTGCGCCCGAGACATTTGCCGACGCGGGCGCCGACGCGGGCGCAACTGCTTCGGCAAGCGAGGAGCGGGTTGAAGGATTCCGCGCGCCAGGCGAGCCGGCATCCACAGCCGAGCTGCTGAAGTTCCTGATCGACCGCACCGGCTACATCAAGCAGCTTGAGCAGGAGGACACGCCCGAGGCGCTGGCCCGCATCGAGAACTTGCACGAACTGGTGAATGCGGCCATGGACTCGCGCGATCGTGGCGAGACGCTGAATGAGTTTCTCGACCACGCGGCGTTGGTCAGCGATGCCGACGATTACGACGAGAACTCGCGCGTCACCTTGATGACCTTGCACGCAGCCAAGGGGCTGGAGTTCCCGCTGGTCTTTCTGATTGGCCTGGAGGAGGGGCTGTTCCCACATTCACGCACTCTGCTCACCCCTGACGACATCGAAGAAGAGCGGCGACTTTGCTATGTCGGCATGACACGCGCTATGGACACGCTGATCGTGTCTCGCGCGCGCTATCGGCGCCGCTATGGGACCGACATGCCCGAACCCAGCGTGGCCTCGCGGTTTCTGGAGGAAATTCCCCAGGCGCTGCTCCAGGACCTGGGATCGCCGCGCCAGCACGCGCATGTGCCGGCCAGCGATTACTCAACCAACCGGCATTACGCCTACGAAGATGAAGATCAGCGCCCGGTGCACGACCGTCGCAACACGCCGCAACGGGGCCACTACAGCGGGCCGGCCTACAACTCCATCGATAACATCGCGGAATTCTTCGCCTCACGCGGAAAGAAGTTTTCGCGGCCCAAGGTCGAGATTTCGCAGCCAACCGGGCGCACTGGATTCCGGCCCGGACAACGCGTCCGTCATCCAAAATACGGCGAAGGTACGGTGTATAAACGCGAGGGAGACGGGGAAGATGCGAAGATTACGGTACAATTTCCAAGATTCGGTTTGAAAAAGCTGGTCGAGAAATACGCCCAACTGGAAAAGGCGTAAGCCCCTTCAATAAAGGAACGCAGAATTCATGGCAAATACCAAGAGCATTACCGAGAAAGTAGAACGCAAGAAGGTGAAGCGCACCGCGCGCAAGAAAGCCGCCCCGAAAGCGCCCCGCACCTATGCCCGCGGCTCGGCGAAACGCAAGGTGAAGAAGCTGGCACGCGGTCAGTCGAAGCGGTAGGTCACCGCCGCTGTTGTTAGAAACGAAGGCTCCAGTCAGTTCACCGGGCTGGAGCCTGTTTTTCCTGTAGGCGGAACGGCAGGGGGTGGGACTGAAGTCTGAACTCACATCCTGCGTCTTCTAACAAAGAATATTTCTCGGTTCGCATAGACCCTTTCAGACCTCGCCTCGGTGCCCTTCGCGTGAATCCAATCCGCAGCCACAAAACGCATTAATACGAAAGGGGCCCCATACCTGCCTGGAATGGTGGTCCCCTTCCGGCGACATATTCACCCTCCCCCATACAACAGGGGAATACTCGCATTTCTCTTATCGGCATTCTGTCACGGCACCTTCAGTGTGTCGGTTGTGTCCAGATCGGGAGTTGGAGTTTAGCCGAAAATGTAAGTATCAAAGACCAAGGAGCGGCAAACAGCGGCCAGCAACAGCAATAAGATACAGAGCCTTCGGATGGGCAAGTGAGCCATGACCTTCCCGCATCATGACCACCTGCATGCTAGTCTTGCCTGAACAGGAAATCTGAATCCACGTGACTCTTAGCTGGCGTGAACCTTACTTGCGGTCCCTTCTATTGATGATGGCAGTCCTGACCGTTTTGCCGCTCAACGTCGCTCGCGGGCAGGAAATCAACGGCAACCAATTCTCTGCCATGCAGTGGCGGCTGATCGGCCCCTTTCGCGCCGGTCGAGTCACGGCTGTAGCGGGTGTGCCAGGCCATCCAGATACCTACTATTTCGGTACACCGGGAGGTGGAGTCTGGAAGACCACCAATAGCGGACAAGTTTGGCGTCCCATCTTCGATGGGGAACGAGTCGCTTCCATTGGAGCTCTCGCCGTGGCTCCCTCCGACTCCAACGTGATCTATGTCGGCACGGGTGAGCAGACGGCCGGTAATGGGCTTTACAGGTCGGCCGACGGGGGCGAAACCTGGAAGAACGTAGGCCTGCGGGATGTTCCTTATATCCAAGCGGTGGTTGTCGATCCGCAAAATCTGGACATCGTTGTCGTGGGCGGTAATTCCATAGGAGTCGGAGTCCTATGGCGGCCGCTGCCAGCATCGGCGAAGACAGCCAACCGTGGAATCTTCAAAACCACCCATGGCGGAAAAACCTGGAACAAAGTGCTTTCGAACGACGACACGCTCGGCGTCGTCGACCTCTGTTCCGACCCCAGCGATCCCCGCACGCTTTATGCGGTTCTTTACCGGCCGGCCTCCGGGTCTGGCGACTCCGAGGTGACCGCTACCTCGGAGATCGTCAAGTCGGTGGACGCGGGCTCAACCTGGAATCCTCTTTTGACCAAGGGTCTGCCGGAAAAAGGCCGGGGACGATTGGGCCTTGCCGTCGCACCCGAAACAAATGGCCGACGTCTGTACGCGGTTCTGGAGCAAGGGTTCTTCCGTTCGGACGATGGTGGAGCTTCGTGGCAGCAGTCCACGAAGGACCCGCGCGTGCTCGGCAGTGCATACTTCAGCCGGGTCTTTGTTGACCCGCGGAATCCCGACGTTCTTTACGTGGCGCAGACCTCGCTTTACCGCTCGACCGACGGTGGACACACCTTCGAAGCCTACGTCGGAGCTCCCAGCGGCGATGACTTCCACGTCCTCTGGATCGATCCGCGCGACTCAGGGCGCATGATTTTAGGAGTGGATCAAGGCGCCATTATCAGCGTGGATGGCGGCAAGAGTTGGAGTTCCTGGTATAACCAGCCGACCGGGCAATTCTATCACGTCTCCACCGACAACGCGTTCCCCTATCGCGTCTACGCCGCGCAGCAGGATAGCGGGACCGCCGGCGTTCTCAGTCGCAGCGACTACGGCGAAATCCTCGCTCAGGATTGGTTTTCCATCGGCGGTTTTGAATATGCCTTCATCACTCCCGATCCGCTTAATCCAAATTGGGTTTACAGCGGAGGATGGTATGGCTCCGTAGTTCGATTCGATAAGGCCACCGGTCAAATCGCTACCGTATTCGAGCGGGGCGAAAAGTATCGCACCGCATCAATGCCGCCTCTGGTGTTTTCGCCGCAGGATGCTTCCACGCTTTACTTGGGAACGCAGTGCGTGCTCAAAACTTCGGACCACGGATTGAGTTGGCAGCCGATCAGCCCTGACTTGACCGGTTACAAGGAGAAAGAAAACGACGAAGAACCTAAGCGGGATTCTGACAAGCCGCGTCCACCCGCTATCGCGACGCTATCGCCCTCCGAAGTGCAACCCGGCGTGATATGGGCCGGTACCAGCAACCGAATTGTTCAGCTCACTCGCGACGCGGGAGCCACCTGGCAAAACGTCTCGCCGCCCAGATTGACGGAGCCCACTGAAATTCTCGCGGTCGAAGCTTCGCATCATGACGCCGCCACGGCGTACCTCGCGGTAGGCGCCACCCGCGAATCCACTCCGCCGTACGTCGCTCGCACCCACGATTACGGCCACACCTGGCAAAAGATCGTCAATGGATTTCCTGAAGGCGAAATGGTTCGCGTGGTGCGCGAGGATCCCAAGCGCAAAGGGCTGCTCTATGCAGGGACCGATACTGGCGTCTTGGTTTCGTGGGACGACGGCGACCACTGGCAATCGCTGCAACTTAATCTGCCGGCGACGCCGGTCACCGATCTCCAGGTGCATGCCAACGATCTGGTCATAGCAACCTTTGGACGCGCCTTGTGGATCCTGGACGACGTCACGCCGCTGCGCGAGATCAGCCCACAGATCGTCGCGAGCGATGTTCATCTGTTTCGTCCTGCCACGGCTATGCGCGTGCGCTGGGACAACTATCAGGACACGCCCTATCCTGTCGAAACTCCCGCCGGGCAAAACCCGCCCGACGGAGCCATCCTCGACTACTTGCTGAAATCGGCGCCGACAGGCGAAGTAACGCTGACGATTTACGACGACAAAGGTGGCGAGGTTGCTCAGTTCTCGAGTGAAGCGAAGCCTCCGGACCTTGCTCCCGCGAACGCTCCCAATTACTGGTTTGCGCCCGCAGTAGCTTTGTCCAAAGCAGCGGGTGTGAATCGCTTCGCGTGGAACCTTCGTTACCCGGCTCCGCTCTCGCTTCCTTATGGCTACTATGGCGAGCTGCTGGACTACACCGAATACACCACGGCCGATCACGCGATCGCGGGGCAGACTCCGCGTGTGCAACCTCAGGGGCCGCTGGTTGTGCCGGGGAACTACACGTTGGAGCTGCGCGCCGCCGGCCAAACACTCCGGCAGCCAGTGACCATTGAACTCGATCCTCGTGTCCATGTCTCGCAATCGGACCTAGTGGAACAGCTCGATCTGGCACAGGAGATTATCCGAGGTATGAAGGCGAGTTCCGATGCCTACCGACAGGTCGCGGCATTGCGCACGGATTTAACGGAGCGGCAAAAAGTCCTGAACGGCGCCGAGTTGAAGCAGATAGGCCCCGAGTTGAAGCAGATAAAAGACGCAGCCGCTTCGCTGGACAAGAAGATCGAGGCGCTTGAGAAGGGCACCCGCACTGCTCCCGGCTTCGGGCTGGTGAACCGCGATTTGACCAGACTGATTTTCAGCGTGGAGATCGCCGACATCCGTCCGGCGGAAGCGGTCCGATCGGCGGTGCAACAGAACTGCGACGCGCTCGATAAAGATCTGGCGAGCTGGCGGCAACTGGGTGAGCAGGACCTGGTGTCGTTCAATGTGATGCTGACTGCGGCAAAGTTGTCGCCGCTGCGGGCGGTTGCTGGCGGCATGAGCACCGGGTGCAGGAAATAGATGACGTTGCAAGACCAGCCTCTGCGCCACCGCCACGCCCGAGGGAGATCTCGTCCCGACAGGCATCAGCGCCACCTTCAATCCGAACTCAGCAAAGAAGGCAATCAACGCTGTCGTCAAAGCAGGGGTGAAGGATTTGGAGAAAGAGGGGATTTTCTGAAGGCAACCGTGCAAAGAGCGTACAACAACTCTTACGTGCCGCTATCATCAGCATGACATTTTGTTCACGTTACTCCACGCCTCGCATGCTCTCGTTCTCGCTTCACCTCGAATCAAACAAACAACCAAGCGTAAGTGCAGGTGGGGGTTAGCCGCATGCCAAACTCCCGCAGCTGTATGCCGAAGCCGGAGCGCTGGATGCCGATCGCCAATCGTTATCACGCGAGTAAGTGACCGGCATCACATCGCGTTCGGCAATTGGCAAGTACAGTCAACCCAATCTGACGCCCGCCGTACTGCCGTTTTTGCGCCAACTCCGTTGTTCAAGCCTTTCGTCAACGCCACCGTCATTTTGAAGTTGTTTTGTCGCTAACCCTTGCCAGACACGGGTTTGCATGTGGAGGTCTATATGCGATTACGAATGGCTGCATGGGCGCTGGTTTCCGTGTGCTTTTGCGGCACTGCCCTGGCGAATCCACAAGGCGTTGAGCTAAAGGATTCCAGAACTAACTCGTCACACCCTTCCAACCGCTCCGGCCCGGCCCCGGGCACGCTCGCACCAGCGACCTACAAGCTGCTGGCCTGGAGCGAGCTTGGCATGCATTGTATGGATGGCAAGGATTATTCGATCTTTGCCGTCCTGCCACCTTACAACGTCATCCACGCCCAACTGGTCCAGATGGGCGAACCACCGCAGAGGATCAGTAGCGGAGTTACCATCACCTATGAGGCCACGGCTGATCCGACTGGCTCCATCAACACCATTAGTTCCACCAAGACAAACTTCTAGAGTTGGGTGAGAGTTCTGTTCCTGATCAGTCCTCCTCCCGACATCGGGTTGACGGGCAACTCAGTGCAGAACCTGACCCCGCACCGGCTCACCTACGACAGCACGAATGGCTACTGGACAGCCGATGGTATCCCCACGATGCCGTACGACGACCAGGGCAACCGCAATCCCTTTTCGATGGCGAAGATCGTGGCACGCGATGCCCAGGGGAACGTCCTGGCAACCGCGCAGATCGTTCTTTCCGTCAGCGATGAAATGACTTGCAGCAAATGTCACGCCTCGAACAGCGATCCCTACGCGAAGCCGCAGTCGGGATGGGAAAATAATCCCGATCCCGCGAAGGATGTGAAGCTGAACATCCTGAAGAAGCACGACGACCGATTCAGGATCTTTCAATACCTCTTGCTATTACGCCAGAATGGATATGTGTACCAGACGACGCTTTACCGGACGGCAGAGTCGGGAACCTCCGTGCTATGCGCCGCCTGTCATTCCACCAATGCTCTAGGAGCGCCGGGTCTCAGCGGCATACGCTCGATGACCTCGGCGATGCACACCTTACACGGCCCACAAATAAACCTGGACAACGGTATTAGTCTGGACAACCAGACCGATCCCCTGAAATCTTGTTATTTATGCCATCCTGGGCCGCAGACAAGATGCCAGCGCGGCGCCATGCACAATACAACCTGCCAGAGCTGCCACGGAAATCTGAGCCTGGTCGGCCAGCAAACTCGCCGCGGCTGGTTGGATCTGCCGGCTTGCCAGATGTGCCACACCAACAGCCAACGTTACACCACCACCTTCGATTCTCCGGGACACTGGCGAGTGTCGACCGACCCGGCATTTGCCACCAATCCCAACAAACCGCTTCCCGGAACCAGTTTGTATCGCTACAGCTCCGGGCACGGACAACTCTATTGTTCCGGTTGTCATGGGTCTCCGCACTCCGAGTTCCCGACGTTGCAACCGAATGACAACATTTACAGCCAGAACCTGCAGGGCCACACGGGCAAGATTGCCGAGTGCACGGTCTGTCACACGCAACTTCCGGTCTACGTCAATAGCGGTCCTCACGGACTGCATACGGTGGGCCAGTCGTGGGTTAATAGTCATCACGACTACATTGAGCGAGTCGGTTTGGCGGAGTGCGCCTACTGTCACGGCTCCGACTTCCGAGGCAGCTTCCTATCGAAGGTCACGGCAGCGCGAACTTTTACTACCGATGACGGCGGACACAAAACCTACAACCCGGGAGACAAGGTCGGTTGTTACGACTGTCACGACGGGCCAGGAGGAGGATAATCACAAAAAAACAAAGATTGGGGATGGAGTTAGCTCCATCCCCAATCTCACTGATGTTCCCAGCTTTGCTGTAAAGCTACAGGATGGGTTTCGCCCAGAGCCTAACTCTCCAATTCCGCTGGGTGCCCCACCCAAGTGGGTGTCCCACTCTTTTCACCTTTCCCGCTGTTCCACAAGGTGTAGCTTCCGGTACACGTTACAGGTACGGTCTACCTCAAGGTGCGAAGTAGCTGGAGATGTCTAGAATCAACTGCGTGAGCCCGGACACATAGGCATCAATCGAGCCATTCATGGTGGGCACGATCGCCATATTTGAGGTGATCCAGCCGTCCACAGCATTCAAAGTTGAAACGACCGGCATGGACTGACCGTTGGGCCACAAGGTGAGATAACCCAGGCTTCCCGTCGGTACGACCGTCGCATTGAACACATAAGCCTCGGCCGTTCCGGGAGGCCCGCATATGCTGCCCCCAACATTGACGATCAAGTCGCCGCTAAACGGTTGCCCGTTACCAACGCGGCGCGTATCGATCGCGCGGCAAGGTGCTGCCGGATAGAGCGAGAGGCCATTCGGTCCGGCAGCAAAATAACCGTTGATGTCGATCACCAGATCCGTGTCCTGCTCAGGATATACGGCGATGCCGCCGCCGCTGCCCGCTGGTACGATTGCCGCGTTGGCTACAATCGTCCCCGTTAGATTGTTCAGGGTGGAGACCACAGGCCGTTGACCGCCAGCCGGCCACACCGAAAGATACCCGAGTGCATGTCCGGACGGATGCGGCACCGCTGTGAAGTTGAAGGAGTACGCCTGGATGTTTGCACCCTGCGGAATGCATGTACTCTCCAAAACCGGGAAATCCCGCTCTACGCGGCCTACAAGAAATGGATCTTTCAGGTCCCCGCTGCCATGGCGAGTATCGACCACTCGGCAGGGCGCCAGGGGAAAGAACTGGTTAGTGTCCACGCCTGCCGACTGGAAGTATCCATTGATGTCGAGAATCACATCGGTTGTGTTGGTGACATAGACGGTGACCGCACCCTGATAGCCCGCCGGCATGATGGCGGCGTTGGCCTTGATGCGGCCGTCTATCGAATTCACGGTAGACACTAGCGGCTGGTCCTCGCCGGTAGGCCAGAGTGAGACGTACGCCAGTCCACCATGCGGCACAACCATGACGTTTAACGAATAGACTGAAGCAGCATTGGACACATTACAGCCACCCAGTTGAGGAATGGTAAAGCTCTGCGAGGTTCCACCCTGGATGGCGCCACCACCGCCATGACGCGTATCTACCAGGCGGCAAGGCGGCAGCGAAATAAATTGCAATGGGGAGGAGTTGGCCTCCGCCACAACCGAGACTGTGTTGTCGTTCGAGTTTGCAGTATAAACTCGATTGATCGCCAGATTAATGGCCATGGCCGGAGCGTATCCGTATCCGATCGTCAGCTCATGTATGGTATTGTCTGCGCCATTAATCATGGTCATCTGGGTGTCGCCATCGGCGAGATAGATCTTGTTCGTCACAGGATTGACGACGATGGCTTTAGGACTGCCATGTATTGCAATGACTCCCACAATCTGGGTGTCGCTGATTCGGGTCACGTTGTAAGTTTGGCTGTTGTAATCAATGCTGCCGACATAAACGAAATTGGTAACAGGGTTCAACGCCATGACTTTTGGAGTAACGCCTAGTGGAATCGTAGCTTCAACCGTATTGCTAGCCCCGTTGATCACACTGACATTCTGGTCAGAGTAGCTGGCGACATAGACCCTGTTAGTCAGTGGATTCACTACAACGTTGGGAGGGCCAGACCCCACCACAATGGTGCCCTTAATGGTGAAGGTTGTAGCATCGATGACGCTCACGGTGTTCTCCTGCGAGTTGGTTACATAAATCGTTTTTGTCACCGGGTTGATTCCCAAAGCGTTTGGATTCTTTCCAACCGCGACGCTGTGCGTCGCATTGGTAGCTCCATCAATCACCGTCACTGCGCCAGTTTGGAAGTCATTGGTCACATAGATCTTGTTTGCGGCGGTATCGATGGCAATTCCGACAGGGTAACTCCCCACAGGGACAGCTTTCGTGGCGTGCGTCACGCCATCGATTACGGTAACGTCATTACCGAGAAAGTTCGTCACATAGATCAGGTTAGTTATGGGATTCACCGCTATAGAAAATGACTCATAACCAGACGGCACCGTGGCTATGACGCTGTCATTGGAACCGTCGATGACGCTAACCGTATAGTCTTGCTGATTAACTATATAAATTCTATTGGTCGCCTGATTTACTGCAATTGCGACTGGGAACCTTCCCGTCAAGATGGTATCAACCAGGGTCTGGCAGTGACAGGTCTTGAGATCACGATTAAGGCAACTACGATAACGACGAAAAGAAAATTGCGGCGGATATCAGACATAGCCTTTCTCCCTTCGCCGCCATGCTCACTTTTTCTGAGGGCAAGTGCGAGGGAACCTGGACATGCGCGATATGGCGGCGGATAACTCTGCAAGAGAATATTAGCGCCGCCACAAGCCGCGGGTCATAATAATCTGCTCAAGCTAGTGCAGCAGTGCTGTTTTGGGAAACATGATTGCTCATTCTCGCTTGCAGTTGGCTGGGCGCCCCACTCTTTTCGCCTTCTTTTGGCGAAAGGGTGGGAATTGGCGACTGGGTGGGAATCAACTCACCTTCGCCGCATTGGCTGCGCGAGGGCCACACGGTGCGCATCGAAACCAACCTTTACGCCACCGCCGCGCCCGAGGGAGAGCTCGTCTGGACAGGCATTAGCGACACCTTCAATCCGAACTCGGCGAAGAAAGCAATCAACAACGTCGTCAAAGTGGTGGTGAAGAATCTGGAGAAAGAGGGAATTTTCTGATCGGTGGCGTTTCGCGAGGTCTCTATTAACCACTCGATAACATTTCATCTACAAGTCGCGACTTTCCAGTCTGAGGACGATGTTATCGACTGGTTACTCCCTCCCCCTCCCTAGGTGCCAGCAAAATCTTGAAAATACAGGGTCGAGAGAAAAAATCTTTGCAAAATATTCATTCGCAAAGGGTTAGATACCAAAATATTGGTAAATAAAGACTTAGGAGCGCGATTCTACCTCAGCTATGGCCCAGCCCGGAGACTCGTGTTGGCGAATTGAATAATGCGGCGACGCTCTCTACCGCTGCTGAGGTGATGGATTCGGTTTTCAAAGAGCACGGGGTTGAGCCGACGCACAGTGCATGTTTCGGCCCGCTCATTGGGCACACTGAGCCCAAAATACAAGCGTAGCTCGAACCCCATCGCTGTCAAGTTACGAAAGTGCATGTGGGGGTGGAATGCACGCGGGTTGACAATCGAAGTCCCCACCCAAGCAAGAGAAGCCGCACGACCCCCTGGCCCGGACCACACGCCTCCCGAGTACAGGGTTTACCATCAAGTCGTTCAGGATTGTGCTCGACACAATATCCTAGAAGTGGGATAATCATGACACGGCCACCCGTACCAGGCGAAAAGCCGCTTTATTGGGTCGGCTCTTCGCTGAAAGGCATTACTCGATTCCCTTCCGATGTTCAGCGCAGCGTCGGATTTGCGTTAAGCGCAGCGCAGTACGGGGGCAGACACCGGGCAGCCAAACCGTGGAAGGGCGAGGGGCCGGGAATTCTGGAGGTTGTCAAAGACTATGATGGCGACACGTATAGGGCGATCTACACAGTCCGCTTTGCCCAGGCCGTCTATGTTTTGCACGTCTTTCAGAGAAGTCGCCGCGCGGGATCGGGACCAGGCAATCCGATGTTGCACTGGTGCGCCAACGTCTAAAGCTGGCGCAACGGGACTACGAGGAGAGATATGGCTAAAGCAACCACGGAACGAGTGATACCCAGCAGCGGCAATGTCTTTGCCGACATGGGGCTGCCGGATGCCGCAGAACTCGACACCAAAGCCCGTCTTGCAGCCGCCATCAATAGGATCGTGGAACGGCGCAGACTTACCCAGGCCGAAGTCGCGGTGGCGCTGGAAATCAATCAGCCGAAGGTCTCCGCCCTGCTGCATTACAAGCTGGACGGCTTCTCCGTGGAGCGGCTGATGCGCTTTTTGGTGGCGCTCGGACAGGATGTCGAAATCGTTGTGAAAGCCAAGCCCCGCACTCGGTCCGCGCGAATCGCGGTCTGCGCGGCCTGATTCTGCCGGGTGCTGGATGCCCATTCTCTTCGTCTTCTTGGGTGCCCCATCCTTTTCGCCTTCTTTTGGCGAAAGGGTGGGATCAACTCAACCTTCGCCGCATTGGCTCCCCGAGTACCGTGACTCCCACGTTAGTGTCCAAAGGGCGGACGCGAACCTGGGGCACCAAGCTTGGTTTCAATCCGAGAGTTCGCCCGTAAAAAACAAGTATTCAGTCAGTTGCTTTTGATCGCGGGCATGGATTTCCTCAAAGCGCTCACTCCGTTCGGTCGGAAAACCCTTCGCAGCAAAAAGGAAGTCTTGCAATTGGCTTAACATATCAGGATCCGCTGAGCATCGTCGTTCAATAGTACCGGTGAAATCAAAATCTCCTGACTCCGCTGATTCGACCATCGTTTCCAGTTCGTCCACCTGTATCACCGTCAACGGTAGAATTCGCAGGGCAGTGTCCACTTTTCTACGGGCAAGCTCCTCTTGGAATCGCTTGTTCAACCACCAGTTCACAAGCAGGCCACTAAGTGCCGCATCCTGCACTATCAGAATTGGCATTACACTCTTGATCGCTTCGGGTATTTCGATGTCGATCTGCTTAGACGCTCCGCCGCAGACGCACCTCGCACGCGGCTTTCCTAGCGGGAACATTCGTTCTAGGTGCAGAGCGATCTGGCGGCATCCTTTTGCGACATACTTTGATTCCATGTCGGCAAGCGTCGTCTCCCTGTCCAAGGCGTATTTCGCATCTTGCCTTAGAAATCCCCCTTTGTATTCCATGACGGCAATGATGTGGCCTTTCAGTAGGAGGCCATCAAACGACTTATCGCCGTTTTTCCAACTAATATCTGATAGAAACACGTTTCCGTGTCGTCCTTGCAGACCGGCAAAAAGCCACTGCACGTATTTTTCAAATAGCAAGCCCCATGCGGAGAATAAATGTCCTCGTTCCTGGGGAGTGTTTAAGCCGTCGTGAATCAACCAGTGAACCCCCGCAAACATTTTTTCTACGAGTAGCGCGGTGTCAAGGCACGTGATTGCGTACTCGTTGATCTGGCAGAGAGGACGAGCCTTTATTGGCACGAGATCTACTCGCGGATCAACTGGCCTTTGCTGAGCCATCTCTAACTGCAAAGTCTCAAAAGAAATGGAAATTGCATTCAGCAAGGCCTTAAAGTCGCTTTGCTTCACCTTGGATTGGCCAAGGAAAACTGTGGGATTAAGGATAAAAAGAGAAGAATCTGCAGTTAGCTGGGGCTGGGTTGGATGCATAAAATGCGTCCATGTAGCAAAAAGAAGATTCAACCACTTGTACAGGTGAACGCCAGTTCCTTTCTCAAACTCTTCAAGGATTTGCAACCCTCCACACTGCTCGCGAATCGTTTGACACAGAGCACCATCACGCAGCAGTTTGTGGTAGAGCACATACGCTCGTACTAAAAGGTGGCGCGGAGGGGTGGGGTTGAGGAGTTCCATCGGTGCTAGCATTTGCACCATCAGATCGAGGCGCCGGTCGTCATCTTTCCCTGTGAGAATCCGCTCCTCTTCGACCGGTGTTAACAAAAGGTCATTTTCCATCAATAGAGCTTTGCCTAGCCGCTTCCTGGCGCTCTCATCGACGTCAGGGCGGATGTACCCTCTGCAGACGCCGAGCGATAACCGAAGAAGGTTGAACAGTTGTAATGGATGGCAGGCTGGACGCATTGCGCCGAAGTTCTTGACTCTGCTCTCAATTCGCGCCTTTACGTCGTCATCGAGAAAATTGAATGCGAAAAATCCCTGTATCCACGCTAAGTCACCTTCCTTCCTCTGAAAGAGTGCATGACGGACTTGAGTAGTTAATCGTGCCAAAAGAAGAACGGTATGCAGGCAGTCGAGGTCCTTTATGAGGTCGACTACTTCTTCACTGCTTGGCTTCCGGTTATAGAGATCTGAAAAGCGAATATATGGTCCGCCGGATGGCATTATGTCCTTGCGCATCAAACAATAATTCTTTACGGGCGGGCGCTCAACTCAACCCTAGTAAACGCCCGGTCCCAGCCCTATTTCTCCAACTCCGCAGTGAGTTTGACCTCGCCCCCGCTGACCTTCAGCTTGCGCTGCCATGCCTTGTAGCCGGACTTGGTGACGATGACAACATGCTCGCCGGGACCTAACTCAACCACCGAGGGCGTGTTCCCGACAAAGCTCCCGTCGATCTCGATATCAGCGCCTTCCGGCGTAGAGAATACGCTGATCTTGGGAACGGGTGCGCTTTTGATCGACACCGCAGCTGCGGGAACAAGCGACGGCGTTGGAGCGGGAGGCTTGGCAGCAGCCCGAATCTGCGCTGAATTAGCCGACCAATCTTTGGCAATTCCTTCGCAGGCATCCTGGACTGAGCCGCCCAGCGACAGCGTGGAGTGGCTTACGACAACGTCTCCCGACAACTTCTGGAAAACCGCAACCTTGTCCTTGTGCCGCAGCCATCCCTTACCGCCTTCGTGGTCGAGAAGCACGATGTAGTCGGCAACGTCCTGCTTGTTGTTCACCATGACCTGTGGGCAGCGCTGTCCAAACGTCTTGATGATCTCAGCAGTTTGCGGACGTGCACCGCCGTGGGTCTGCGCGCCCCAGGCTCCGTTGGCGCCGCCACCCGAGCCAGACATCTCCCACGATTGGCTGTCAGTGATGAATATGCGCGGCTTGTCGGCTGTGGAGGGCTGGGAGGTAGGCTGATTTTGAGCAAACGTCGCGGCGCAAGCAGCAATACAGAACAGGAGGGCGCAAATCGAACGGCCAGTGGAATGCATGATTCCTCCGATAGGGCGCGGAGTACACGGAGAGAGTGACCCAGGACTGGCGCCGACGAAAGGGCGCTGGTCACAGGTGCAGGTGACCAGTTGATATAGGGGTCCCCTCGGCTTCGCTCGGGGCAGGCTCTTCGACTGCGATACGCTTTGGCGAGCTCTACTGCCCGAGCATCCCCTTTTTCAGGTCCGCATTGGGCGGCTTGGGCCCGAGCCACACCGAGAACAGCACGGGGCCGAAGGCCGGACCGGCAATGGTCAGCTTCTCCTTGCCGTTGATGGCGAAGGTCGTGCCCGTGCCCGGAACGTAAGTGAAGACCATTTCGTCGCCCGGCTTGACGGGCTCAAGCGCGTCGAGCAACCGGTCGATGTCGGCCTTCATCGTCTTCACGGCGTCGGGCGAATTGTCCTTGAACGAGTCGTTGAAGGCATCGGCCATTTGACTCTTGCTCGCGTTGTGCACGAAGTGCATAACGATCCGCTTGGGTGCGTCGGCTTTGATGATGGCGCTGGGATCCGACGACTTCTGCTCCAGGTAGAGCCCCGCGACGTAGACCTTCACGATGATCTTGGTCCGCAATCCCAGGCCATTGAGCACCAGCTTTGTGCCCCCGACCTGCTCCGTGTCCGGAAGGGTCACCCCCGCCAGGCTGGCGGCGTGTAGATCGAGCATCGATACCACCACGAACATAACAACAGCAAGCGATAGGACAGTTTTCCGCATGAGGACTCCTTGGTGCGACGCGAGATGGTAGCACGGTCCAGCTATAAGACAGGTCTAGCAAGCGTGACCCAGGATTGGCGGCGACGAAAGGGCGCTGGTCACAGGTGCAGGTGACCACTCGATATAGGGGTCCCCTCGGCTTCGCTCGGGGCAGGCTCTTCGACTGCGGTTCTCTCGCTGCCGCGACCGAACCTTCGTCCAGGGTGACAAACCGAAAGCTGATCAGCAGGTGGCCATGCGTGGGACTGCGTACTCGATCGAAAGGCTCCTGACAATCGACGGGCGTTATCTGGTTACTTCGCTTTGGCCGGCTCATTGGGTTGACTCTTCACGGGCGTTGGCTCTGCGGGAGGCTTGTTGTCTTTTCCACCACCGACAATTTCTTGATTCCTCAGCTGATTAACCTCCTCGATTCTGGAGCAAATATCAGCCTTGTTCCCGCATTCTGCACCTTTCGCCCAGACGTCATAGACGAGGTTCTGCATAGCCGTCGCTGCCAGGCGATTGGCTTGCCACTTCTGTTGGAAGTTACCTACCGTAGACAAAGTTATAAGAACCGCCGCAATGGTTGAGAACAAAGCGGCCAGGTCTTTCTTTACCTCTGGCTTGTTGGGGAAACACTCCACCTTAAGCACAAAAGCCGCCATTGCGCTGAGAAACGCCGACAAGAATAAACAACCATAGTAGGCGAGGCTCCACCAGGCAGAGTTGGTTCTGTATTCGTGATAGTTCTCTGCCAGCACTATTCCCAGGTCCCGCTGGCTTGGCGGTAAGAGCCCAGACTGTTGGTTGTACCCGGTTATCCTGTCGACATCCCGCCCCCGCGGCACGTGGATTACCCATACCGTAAGGCCGATCACAGCGCCGACCACGAGAATTGCTGCGACCGTCCAAAGCAACCGCTTACGTCCCTTTCCGATTTCCGGTGCTGGAACTTGTCCGTCCATAAGGTCCCCCCTCACGATGTTCACGGCCAATCGTGCGCCATAGTGCTTGATGATTACGGCAAGGTAAACGAAGTGTATGCCTAAATGCTGCCGTCCTGAAACAGTTTCCGATGAGAATGGGGGTCCCCTCGGCTTCGCTCGGGGCAGGCTCTTCGGCTGCGGTTCGCTCGCCGTGGCGACCGAACCTCCGCTAAGACAAATCAATTTTGCATTTGCGCTGCTATGTGCGAAAGTAAGCGCCGTGCGCGCTGTTGCCCTGCTTGGACCTGTCGCTAAAGAGCACCACGTCCGGCAATTCGAAGTGCCGGGCGTCAACCTGTTTACCGGCAACGAACTCGATCCCACCGACCGGCCCGATGCGGCGCTCATCTTCGGCGGCGACGGCACCATTCATCGCCATCTGGGCGGATTGGCGCTCAAGCAGATTCCGACGCTGATCGTGCCGCTCGGCAGCGCCAACGACTTCGCGCATTCCATCGGCATCGAGACCGTGGATGAGGCGCTGGCAGCCTGGCGGCGTTTCTGCACGGAGGGCGATAACACGCACTGCATCGACCTGGGAACCATCGAGCCACTCGACGAGCGCAGCAAGTCCGGCGACCATCGCATTCCCTGGCAGGACGAGTCGCTGGAGTCGTTGCACTTCGTGCCCGACGGTCCGCGGCGCGATCCCTTGTCGGGAGCGAACGAAGAATTGGGTGGGCGCATTATGCAATCGCAGTTGCGCCGCCTGGCCGAGGCGGAACGCGAAGCCGCGCGCACCACATTTTTCGGCGCCATTGCCGGCACCGGGCTGGATGCGGCCGTGAACCGCCGAACGCTGAAGCAGCCGCAATGGTTGCGCGCGCATGGCGGATACGTGTTAGCTCTGCTGCAAGTGCTGGGAGGCTTTCGACCGCCGCACATCAAGCTGTCCGTTGAAGTAGACGGCCGCTGGGAGACGCGTGTGGACCAGCCTGGCTTCCTGATCGCCGCCGGCAATGGGCCGCAATATGGCCATGGTATGCGGTTGACCCACCAGGCGCGCATGGACGATGGCCTGCTCGAACTCTGTTTTGTGCGGACGTTAAGCAAACCTCGCTTACTACGGCTGTTTCGGGCCGTCTATAGCGGTGCGCACATCGGCATGAAAGAGGTGGAATACTTCCGGGCGGCGCGGGTGCGCATCCATACCGATCCAGTGACTGAAGTCTTTGCCGATGGGGAGTACATTTGCCAGAGTCCGGTCGAGATCGGGGTGCGCCGAAATGCGTTGCGGGTGATTATTGGCGGGTGAGGTAACGCCAAAAAGAGTTCCGTTCTGGCCCTGTAGCGTGCTGCTCAGGGACGAACTGCAGTAACCAGAGGCGAACTCCGGCGCCGCCCAACATTATTTCTGGAACTTATCGTCCGTAGCTGGGTCTATACTGTAATACAAGGCAATGTCTACCCCGGTAGTGTCCAACTCGGTATCCGAAGAAGTTGCAGGCGTTGCGCCGCAAGATCAGGTTCTGCCCACGCTATTCGGCGCGGGCCAGGGACTGTATCCTCAGCGCAAAGACACGTTTGTGTACTCGTTTATCGTCCACATGCTTGCGGTGGGCCTGCTCGTCTGGTCCGGCCACTGGGCGTTTCAGCACAAGGACGAAATCAAGCAACAAGTGATTGGTCTCGCAACCGATATCAGCCCATACTTGCCAATGCCGATTTCCAAGACGCGGGCGGGCGGCGGCGGCGGTGGCGGCGACCGCGACAAGCTGAACGCCCCCAAAGGCGTCCTGCCCAAGCTGTCGAAGGAACAGATCACCCCTCCGGCAGTCGTGGTTCGCAATGAAAACCCCAAGTTGCCGGTGCTGCCTTCGGTGGTGGTTCCGCCGGAGCTGAAGCTGCCAACGGTCGGCGCCCTCGGCGATCCTCTGTCGAAGGTAATCGGGCCTCCTTCCAACGGAACGGGATATGGCGGCGGGATAGGCAGCGGTAGCGGTGGCGGCGTGGGTTCGGGAACTGGGCCGGGAGTCGGCCCCGGACACGGCGGTGGATACGGTGGTGGAGCGTATCGAGTAGGCGGCGGCGTCAGCGCACCAAAGGCGCTGTACGCGCCTGATCCCGAATACTCAGAAGAGGCCCGCAAAGCCAAATATCAGGGGACCGTTGTGCTGTGGCTGGTGGTGAGCGCCGACGGCAAGCCGCAGCAGATTCGGGTGCAGCGCACGCTGGGCATGGGACTCGACGAGAAGGCCGTCGAGGCGGTGCGGCAATGGCGCTTTGAGCCTGCCAGAAAAGACGGCCAGGCGGTCCCGGTAATGATTAACGTTGAAGTAAACTTCCGCCTGTACTGACCCTCCCGATCGCCTAAAAGCTGTATCGGTTTCTGCGAGGCCGTACCCAGGCTGGGTGCAGCACGGTTTCCACCGGTTGCTGAAAAGCCTTTTGCGACGGCTTCAGTGCGAAAGGGCATGGCCCCGGCCATGCCGTCCGTCGCCAAAAAATCCTGCGTCGTTACCGCCCGAAGGGTTTCTTGAGCGGAGGCATCTTACTCTTGGCCTTGTCAGCCCACTCCGAACCTTTGTCAATCCAGTCGCCCGCCTGTTCGCCGATATCTTCCACCACTTCGCGCGCGTCCTCATACTTTCGGCGGAGGGTGCGGCGCATCTGTTTGCCAGTTTTCGGTGCGAGCAACAAAGCCACCAGGGCACCGGCTGCCAGTCCGATGAACAGCATGGTCAAGCCCATGCCGAGGCTTCCGCTCTCTGACTCTTGCTCTTCGCCATTCGGTTCAAAATCGCTTACTTGATCATTCATTCGATCTGTCCTCCAGTAAATTCTATCGCGATTCGGGCCACAGCGGTTGCATCTCTGTCAACTTGCACCTTGCTGGCGCCCTGGGTGGGGCTCGTCACCGCGCGACTTACGGCACATTCTTAATTCGCGGCACTCTCGATAAGATGCTCGCGCCGATCTCGGTGATGCACAGCGCAAGATGGTCAAGCACCAAGGGCAGGTCAATCTT